>Ga0209641_10002049_pt1 | contig 17531 bp, 19 predicted proteins | sample RifCSP16_1_FD_184022 | JGI IMG/M metagenome (GOLD analysis project Ga0209641, IMG submission 184022) | Soil microbial communities from Rifle, Colorado - Rifle CSP2_sed 16_1 (SPAdes) (version 2) | ecosystem: Environmental > Terrestrial > Deep subsurface > Rock core/Sediment | place: Rifle...
GACAAGGTCGAGGCTTCGCTGGTCCTTTTCCGAAGCGACGTCCGCGACCTTGTCGAGGGCGCCCTCAACGCGCTGCCGGCTGAACTGGTGCTTCTCCACGTAGATCTCGAGGAGTTTCTCGCGGTCGGGCGCCTTCCACTTGAGCGCTTCGACGGGCCGCGCGGGGGGGTTGAGGAAGAATTCGCGGATCTCGGCGGCGCGCGCCGGCGCCTCGAGGGCCTTCGCCTCACAAGCCTCCTCGAGGCGGTGGTGCTCCCGGATGAGTTTCAGCGCCTTCTTGGGGCCGTAGCCGTGCAGGCCTTCGTTGAAGTCCGTGCCGACGAGGATCCCCACGTCGACAAGCTGGGCGCGAGAAAGCTGGAGCGCCTTGAGGTTCTCCTCGAGGTCGATGACTTCGGGCACCACCGTAACATACGCGTCGCGGCCCGGGAGCTTGCGCCGCCCCGAGACCGCGAGGTTCCGGACCAGCGAGGGCGCCCCGAAGAGCAGGGAATCGAAGTCCTGCGAGCCCACCTTCTGCGCGGCCCCCTTCTGCACCATGGCCGCCGCCTGTGCCTCGCCTTCCGAGGGCGCCTGGACGACGGGGATCCCGAGCGCGTCGAGGACCTCTTTGGACTCCTCGATCATGGGTTGCTCGAGCCTCGAAGTCTGCTGGGCCTTGCTCCGCGCGGCCTCCAAGTCGCCCCGCGCGAGCGCCTCGCGGTATTCGCGCTCCGCTTGCTCCTTGCGCGCCCGCCGCTCCTCGATCGTCTTGAGCTTGAGCTGCGGCGGCTCCCCATCGAAAACGTACGCGGGCCGGATGCCCGCCTCGAGGAAATTCGTGTTCCTGTAGAGGAGCCCGGAAAGGTGCGACGTCACGCGGCCCTCGCTGTCCTTTAGCGGCGTCCCGTCGGGGCCGCGGATGATCGCGAGGAACTGGTAGAGTGTGTTGAACGCGTCGACGGCAACCGCCTCGCCCTTGAAGTCCGAGAGTTCCTTGGGGTGCCTCGTGAGGACGTCGGAAAGGTCTACGCCCACGGCAACCCCCCAACGCGACCGTCAAGCGGGGGGAAAAAACCTCGCGCGGGCGGGGCGCGCCTCACCGCGTCCACTTGTAGCTCTCGACGGGGAACACCACGCTCGTCGCTGTGTGCGAGTGCTCGGAGAACTGCACGACGAACTCCGCCGCCGTCCCCTCGTCGGGGGCCTCAAAGATCACGAGGGCGTCCTGCTCGCCAAAAACCCCCATGAATTCGCGGACCTTGACGCCCTGCGGGACCTTGGGGTTCTTGTACACGCGGATGGCGGCCTCGTACTTGCCGGGCAGGAATCGCAGGGTGGTGAGGAAGAGCACTTTCGCACCTGGCCGATCGAGGGGCCTCGGCGTATAAGGGGGTTTGCGTCCCCGCGGGCGAGGGCGCGCCTCACTTCACGATGAGCACCTTGCGCCGCGCCCCTTGTGCCACGCGCTCGGCGACGGAGCCCAGCGCGAAGGGCCCGATCTTCGACACGCCGCGGTGGCCGAGGATGATGATGTCCGCGTCGAGCGTTTCGGCGGCCTTGAGGATCTCCTCGGCCACATCGCCCTTCAAGAGGAGCGCGGCGGCCTGCCGCGACTCGCGCCTCACGAGCGCAACGGCGGCGTTCATCCGTTCGAGGACCTCCGCCTCGCTGCCCTCGCCGCCCCCGAAGCGCGTGAATTTCTCCTCGTCGGGGCGCACCCAGACGAGCACGATGAGGTCCCGAACCGTCACGAGCTCGATCGTGCGACGCAGCGCCTTCTTGGCGCTTTCGGAATCGTCGTAGGCGAGCAGGTAGGTCGGCAACCCGTGGGAATGGGCGAAGCGGCGAGAAAACCCTTCCGGGGCTGGCGCGCCAGTGGCTATGATTGGGCCGGGCCGGGCGCCCGGGCTCCTGCCTCCTTCCGGTGTTCGCGCCACTTCTGGACCTCGTGGAGCAGGTCCGCCCGGCGGCGGCTTTTCAGGTCGACGAAGGCGAAGACCGCGAGGAGCGGGGTGAGGCCCGCGAGGGCGGCCACCAAAACGGGACCGGGGGGCAAGGGCCCCAGCATCTGACCCAAGCTCCAAACAAGCCCCGGGATCAGGGCGGATGGCGCCAAGATTCCCGCGACGGTAACGGGGAAGGGGAGCAGCGGCCGGGAGGCTTCATTGAGCATGGCCTCCGCCTGCGCCTCAGTTAGCGAAGGGGGCTTCCGCACGAGCGGCCGACCCGCCCTCGCGCACGCGTCACGCAGGGCGGCAAGGGTGGCGTGGTAGGGCTCCGTCCCGTGGCGGCGGAGGTTGAGGACCGTCGGTGTGAACTCAACCACGACACGTTTTCCCTCGGTCGCCTCGACGGCGAGGCCCGCGTGCTTTGCCGTCCCCTCCGCCGAAGCGAAGGGCGACAGCCGCATGCCGACGTCCTCGTAGTACGTCGGGTAGAGGTTATCGACCTCCGCGAGGGCGAAGGCCCTACGGGCGCCAAGCGCCCGCGCGAAGCGCGAACGCGGGACCTCGATGCGATCGGCCGAGACCCTGAGCGGCGAGCGCGAGGCAAGCCACGCGAAGAGACCCAAGAGGCCGATTGGCGCCATCGCGGCGGCGGCCTCGTCGGGCCGGCCTGCAAGGACACGCTCGCCGGCGGCGACCGGGGTCGCGAGCGCGAGGATGAAGGCGAGCGCCACCGTCATGGGTCCGAGCCTCGCGGGCCGGTATTCGAAGAGAACCTCCGGCGCGTCAGGACCCTCACCGGCCGGGTGCGCGCGCTCCGTGCGTCCTCCTCCCAAGCTAGGCGGCCCCGGGCCCACGACCTGCGCGCCCTTTTATGAAGCCGCCCTGCGATCGAGCGGGCGGAATCCTCGTGGGCCCGCCGGAAAGCCCCAAGGGGCTCACGTTCTTCGACGTCTCAAAGTCCTTCGGGCGCTTCGAGGCGCTCCACGAGTTCTCGCTCCAGGTCGCGCAAGGGGAGGTCATAACGCTCTTTGGCCCCAACGGCGCCGGCAAGACCACGCTCCTTCGCGTCGCGGCCGGCCTCTCGACCCCTTCACGGGGCCGTGTGCTTGTCGATGGACTCGACGCCGCAACCTCCCCCCGAGAGGCGAAGCGACGCACCGGCTTTGCAGGCGACCGGCCCCTCATCTACGGCGAGCTCACGGCGGCCGAAAACCTCGAGTTCGCCGCCCGTCTCTACGGCCTTTCGGCTTCCGAGGCGCGACGCGCGGCTGGAGACGGCCTGAAGGCCCAGGGCCTCTCGCACCGCTCCGCCGACCCGGCGAGGACCCTTTCCCACGGGATGGCCCAGGGCCTCTCCCTTGCCCGCGCGACCCTCCACGGCCCCTCGGTCCTCCTGCTCGACGAGCCTTTCGAAGGGCTCGATGCGCGCCGGAGCGCACGCCTCCTTGAGTTCATTCGCGACGGGGCCGGGCGCGCGTCACGCGCCGTCCTCCTTTCGACCCACCAAGTTGACCTCGGCCTGGCGGCGTGCGACCGCGCGGCGCTGCTTGACCGTGGCCGGCTCGTCAAAGTCGCGGGCCGCTCGGCATTCGACAAGGACGGCCTTTCGCGCGAGATCGCGGCGCTTGGAGGTGAGGCCGACGGCGCCTAACGCCGCCCTCGAGGTCGCCCGCAAGGACCTCCTCGCGGAGGCGCGAGCTCCCGACGGGCTCTCGCTCGCCGTCCTTGTCGGGGCGCTCGTGCTCCTCCTTTTCCGCGTGGCGGCGGAAGGGACGCCGCTTCCGGTCGGCACGGCGCTTTGGGTCGCGCTCCTCTTTTCCGCGACCGCCGGGCTCTCTCGCACCTTCCACGCGGAGGCCGAGCGCGGGACCCTTGACCTCCTGCTCGCCTCGCCGGCGAGCCCGGCCGCGCTGTTTGCCGGCAAGATGCTCTCGGGCCTTGTGGTCACCCTGGCCTGCGGCCTTGTGATGGTCGCGATGGCCGCCGCCTTCTTCGGCGGCGGCGTCCTTCGGGAGCCTCTCCCGGTCGTGGCCTTTGTCGTCCTCGGCGGGGTCGGCCTCGCGGCGCAGGCGTCCTTCCTTTCCGCCCTCTCCGCCCGATCGCCCACGCGCGCCGCCCTCTTCCCCGTGCTCATGATTCCCCTGTGCACGCCGCTCCTTGCCTGGGCCGCGCGCGGCACCGTCGCGGCGAGCCTCGGGGCAGGCTTCGGCGACCCGGCGCTCGCCTTCGACCTCCTCGCGGTGGCCCTCTACGACGCGGCGTTTGTCCCGCTGAACGCCATCCTCGTCCCCCTGGCTCTGCGGGCCTGAGCGACCGGCGAACATTCTTGAACGCTCGGCGCCCTTGCGCGCGCCGTGGCGCCCTCCCGATCCTCCTTCGGCGACCCGGCACCGCCTGCGGCCCTTTCTCGCGCCAAGCTCGCTCTGCTTGCGGGGGCGGTCGCGATGCTCGCCCTGGCAACCCTCCTCTCGCTGCTCTATGCCCCCACCCTCACCGCCGGGTTCTCCGCGCCCGTCGCGCAACGCATCTTCTACCTCCACTTCGGCGCCGCGATAACCTCCTACGTGGCGTTCTCCGGTACCTTCGTCTTCTCGCTCCTTTTCCTCAAGAACGGCAAGCCGGCCAACGACACGGCCGCGGCCGCCTGCGCGTCCCTTGGCCTCCTGTTCACCACGATGGTCCTCTTCGCGGGCCCCCTCTGGGGTTGGGCCGAGTGGGGCGTGGCGTGGCGCTTCGAGGACGCGCGGCTCGACACGTACCTCGTGCTCGGCCTCGTCTTCGTCGGGTACCTCGCCCTTCGCCGGCAGATTGCAGAGGGCGACGCGCGTGCGCGCACCTCGGCGACCTACGCGGCCGCGGGATACGTCCTCGTGCCGCTCTCGTACTTCTCGATCTACCTCTTCCAGTCCTTGCACCCCAAGGTGATTTCGCCCGGGGGCCAAGGGGTCGGCGGGCAAGGCGCGCTTGTCATGCTGGTCGCCTTGGCCGCCTTCGTGCTCCTCTTCCTCGCGCTGCTTGGGTGGCGACTCGACCAGGCGGCGCTCGACCGTCGGGTGGCCGCGCTCCAGGAGCGTGCCGACCTATGACGGAGCCATCCGCCCCTCGCGGGGCCCTCCTTGCGGCCGTCTCACTCGTCGCGCTTCTCCTTTCGCAGGGCGGCGCGGCCGCCGGTTTCGTCACGGGTGTGGGGGCCTCGCGCGTCGCGCACCTCGCCGACCCGGCAAACGGGGTCACGGTCACCGTCGGCGTGAACGAGACCTTTGACAGTTACGCCGCCAACGCCTTCACCTTCACCCTCGCGGGCGACTCGTCCACCGCCGCGCGCAGCTACACGGTTGAAGTCGCGATCTCGCCTGATGACCCCGACACGCGGGCGAGCTGGAACGCCACCGCCACTCTCGAGGCGGGATCTTCGACGAGGGCCGTGACCGTGACCGTGCCGGCCGAAGCGATCAAGGGCACCCTCTCGAACACGCCCTTCCGCTTCTCGCTGCTTGGCTCCAACGGGACGCTCATCGATTCGGCCGAAGCGGCGATCGACGTTCGGTGGCGCTCGCCGCCCGCGGACGGCGGCCTCCTCCAGCTGGCTCTGGCCACCACCGCATTCTGGGCGCTAGTGTTTTTATACGCCCTCCACCTGCATTCGAACGAGCGCAAGTTGCGCGCCAGAGCCGAAGCCCTGGAGCGCTCCCTGCAGGGAGCCCAAAAGGATGACCCTGCCGAAGGACCCAAGCGTTGAGGCCGCGCGCGAGGCCGCCGAAGCCGCTGTGCGTGGGGCGCCGCCCTCATCGGCCAGGCGGTCGGCCTTCGCACGGCCGGGGCCCCGCGTCGCGCTCGTTGTCACGATTGTCGCAGCCATCATCCTCCTCACCGTCCTCTTGCCCACGGGGGGGGCGGGCAAGAAGTACACGGATGTGCGCGAGATCACTGCCGCGCCTGCGACCTACGACGACCAACTCGTCGCGGTCGTGGGCGGCGTCCAGGCCGGTTCGGTTAGCCTTGGGGCGAGCCTCGCCTTCAACCTCACGGACTACTCGGACGACAAGGTGTGGATTCGCGTGCTGTTTTCCGGGGGGATGGATTCGAACTTCGCCGCGGGCAAGCAGGTCCTCGCGGAAGGGAAGGTCTCCGTGGTCGACGGGGTTGCCAAACTCGTCGCGACGAAGATCTCCATCGGCTGCCCCACGGACTACCGCGGCGCCCCGCCCTCGCAGTGAGCCCAAGGGAGGCCCCACCCATGCCGAACCTGAAGGCGCTCTACGCGGAGTGCGAGACCTGCAAGTCGACGACCCTCCACGAGGTCCTCAAGGGCAAGGAGTTCGAGTCCCACGCCACGCTCGTGGTCGAGGGGGTCCTCAAATGCCGCAACTGCGGGACGACGATGCAGCGCCGGATCGAGCAGGAGAAGCCCGTCGTGCTCCAGGTCGTCCTCTCGGAGGGCGAGGGCTCCCGCAAGTCCACCGTCGTCGTCGACGCGGACGAGAAGCTCGCCGTGGGTGACGAGATGTTCGTCGGACGCGACCGCATCGTCGTCACGGCGCTCGAGTCCTCAGGCAAGCGCGTGCCCGTGGCTGCCGCGCGCGAGCGCCCGCTCATCTGGTCGAAGGTGTTCAACCGCGTGCGCGTGAAGGTCTCGATCAACCGCGGCCACTCGACGGCCGCCGAGGTGATCGAGGCGGCCCCCGACGAGGAGTTCCAGGTCGGCGAAATCCTCACAATCAAGCGGGCCAAGGCGGTCATCCACACGATCAAGACGGAGAGCGGCACCGTGCGGCACGGCGGGGCCGCCGCGCGCTTCATTTCGAGGATCTACGCGCGCGAGATGCGCGAGACCTACCGCTGAACTTCGGGGGAGGGCGCCGACCTGCCGCCTCCGCTTCCCCACCTCACCTTCGTCGGCTTGGGCCCGCGGGGGCCCGAAGGGCTCGCCCCGGCGGCCCTCGCCGCCGTGGCGCAGGCGCGCGCCGTGTTTGCCGACGACTACACCGCGCTCCTCTCCCAGGCGGTCCTCGACCACCTCGAGCGCGCGCGCGGCGCCGCGATCCCGAGGCTTGGCCGCGCGCGGATTGAAAAGGGCACCGAGATCCTCGAGGCCGCGGCGCTGCCGGGCGGCGCCGTGCTCCTCGTGCCCGGCGACCCCATGGCCGCAACGACCCACGTCGCTCTGCGCGTCGAGGCCCTGCGCCGGGGGCTGCCCGTGCGCCTCCTCTTTGCGCCCTCCGTTACCCACACGGCCTTTTCCGAGGCGGGGCTCCAGCACTACAAGTCCGGGCGCGTCGTGAGCCTCCCGTACCCCGAGAAGTCCTACGCGCCCACGTCACCTGCCGAAAGGATCCTCGAGAACCGGGCCGCGGGCCTCCACACCCTCGTGCTGCTCGATATCCAGGCCGAGCCCCGCCGCTGCATGACGGCAAACGAGGCGATCTACATCCTGCTCGGTCTTGGAAAGCGCGCCGGCCTCGACGGCATCGGGCCGCGCACCCTATGCGTGGCCGTCGCGCGCGCCGGCGAGTCGGACGCCCTCGTGCGTGCCGGAGCCGCCGAGCGACTTTCCGAGCTCGACCTCGGGCCCCCGATGCACTGCCTCATCGTCCCGGGCCGGCTCCACTTCGAAGAGCGCGAGGCCCTCAAGGTCATCGGGCTCGCCCGCGAGGAGGAACTGCCGCCTCAAGATTGAGGCGCTCTTCAGTCGTGGAAGGCGCGTAGGAGCGCCAAGGAGAGGTCAAGCTCCGCTTCCGGCTCGTCTGGCGCCTCGAGCTTGGGCTCCTCATCGATGTGGATCGAGAGGGGCCTCTCGCAGGTGCCCTCAGGCGCCCCGTCGTCGGAGAACCTCGGAGAGATCCTGAGTTCGACCGCGACCTCCGCGACCACGCGCCGCTCCTCGGAGCCCGAGGTGGCCTCATCCCGCGGCCTTCGCGGACGGGCCGCCGTCCTCCCCGCGAACACGCTTGTTCTTGGCCCCCCGGCGCGCGCGCCTGGCCTTCTCTACAGATTCCCGACGTCTATCAACCCGCCTCCCCCAATTCCATTTTCGAGACTGGAAAAAACGCGAGCCAGGCCCCGCACGCGCATCCCCTGTGAACGATGCCCTTAAATCCAAAAGTCCCCCTTGCACGGACTACTCTGGAGCAGTCCGGAACCGGTGAGAAAATGCCAATCTTCGCTAACGTGGGAGAAGCGGCCGTGACAAGGGCGATCGTGAGCGGGTTTGCCCGCGACTTCGAGAAATATATCCAGTCCGACGTCATCGTGGTCGGCGGGGGCCCCTCGGGGCTCATGGCCGCCCGCGACCTTGCAAAGAAGGGCGTCAAGGTCCTCGTGATCGAGCAGAACAACTACATCGGCGGCGGCTTCTGGATCGGCGGCTACCTCATGAACAAGAACACCTTCCGCGCGCCCTCGCAGAAGATCCTCGACGAGCTCGATTGCCCCTACGAGGAGGCCTCGCCCGGGCTCTACATGGTTGACGGCCCCCACGCGTGTTCCGCGCTCATCAAGGCGGCCTGCGACGCGGGCGTCAAGATCATCAACATGACGCAATTCGACGACGTGGTCTTCAAGGACGGCCGCGTGGCCGGCGCGGTCGTGAACTGGACGCCCGTGAACGCGCTGCCGCACAACGTGACGTGCGTGGACCCCATCGCGCTCGAGAGCAAGATCGTCCTCGATGCCACGGGGCACGACGCTTGCGTGCTCCAGTCGCTTGCCAAGCGGCGCCTCGTCGAACTGCCGGGGATGAACCCCATGTGGGTCGAGAAGTCCGAGGACGCGGTCGTCGAGAAGACGGGCTACATGTTCCCCGGGCTCTACATCTCCGGGATGGCCGTCGCGACGGCCCACGGGCTGCCCCGCATGGGGCCCACCTTCGGTGGCATGCTCCTCTCCGGGCGCAAGGCGGCCGACGAGATCGTCAAAGCGCTCAAGAACGGCGGGACCGAGCCCGTTGTCGCCAAGGCGCGCGGCAAGGCGAAGGCCTAGGGCAGGCAGGGCGCCAACGGGTCGGGCCGCTTGGCGGAGGGGCGCCCGTGAGCGAACGCCGGGTGATGAGCGAAGCGGAAGCGTCCGCTTTCATCCTGCGGCTCCTCGGGGACGGCGCGCGCCGCACGACGCAGGCCGTCGAGGCCGCGACGAACGCCGACGGCGTCCAGTGCCCCGATTCGCCCGCGCGCTTCCTCATGAAGTTGCAACTCAAAGGCCTTATCGAAGGGCAACTCGATCCCGCCGCCCGAGGTTGGGTCTGGTGGGCCAAGGCCCGGCGCGCGGCTTGAACCGGCGGAGGATGTGAGGTCGCTTGATCGGTTCGTATTCGAGGGAAGAGAGGGAAAAACTTGCCAAGGACCTGTTCAACCTCGTGTGGCGTTACCTCGAGAAGCCCAAGCGAACGTCGGAAGACAACGACCTCATGATCAACGCCGCGCACGCCTCGCGGTACCACTGGGGCGAAGTGGGCTCGGCGGACAACCTGGCGATCGGCGAGTGGCAGATCTCCCACGTCTACGCGGTCCTTGGCCGTGCGGAGCCTGCGCTCTACCACGCCCAGCGTGCGCTCGAAACCTGCAAGCACGCGGACGTGAAGGACTTCCCGCTCGCCTACGCTTACGAGGCGCTTGCGCGAGCCCACGCCCTCCAGGGCAACGCGGACGAAGCCAGGCGCTGCATCGCCCTCGGGAAGGCCACCGGCCAGCGCATCAAGGACTCGATGGACCGCGACCTCTTCTTCAAGGACATCGCGAGCGTGCCGGGCTACAGCGAAGTGCCTTGAAGGGGCCGGCGAGCCTTGGGGGTGGCGGTTATCGACCTTCCGCGGATCCGCAAGGACTTCCCGCCGCTGGCCACAAAGGTCGCCGGCAAGCCGCTCGTCTACCTCGACTCGGCGTGCATGGCGCTCAAGCCGCGCGCGGTCATCGACGCGGTCGTTGACTACTACGAGAACTACCCCGTTTGCGCGGAGCGCTCGGTCCACCGGCTCTCTTCAAAGGTCTCGCTAATGGTGGACGACGTCCGCGAGCAGGCGCGCGCCCACTTCAACGCGCCGTCGGCCGACGAGATCGTCTTCCTGCGCAACACGACGGAGGGGATCAACCTCGTCGCCCACGCCTTCGGCTTGAAGCGCGGCGACGAGGTGATCACGGGAGACAAGGAGCACAACTCGAACCTCGCGCCGTGGCACCTCTTGCGCAAGCAGCTCGGCATAAGGTACACGATCGTCCGCAGCGGGCAGGACGGCCTCTTCGACCTTGAGGCGCTCAAGGAGGCCGTGGGGCCTCGCACGCGCCTTGTCTCCGTCGGCCACACGGCCAACCTCGACGGCACATCGGTCCCGGCGCGCGAAATTGCCGAGGTCGCGCACGACAAGGGCGCCGCCCTCCTGCTGGACGGCGCGCAGTCGGCTCCGCACCGAAGGGTCGACCTGAAGCGCCTCGACTGCGACTTCTTCGCCTGTTCGCTCCACAAGATGTGCGGACCCACTGGCGTGGGCCTCCTCTACGGCAAGGGGGAGCACCTGGCGCGCATGGAGCCCCTGAACCCAGGGGGCTCGACCGTGGTCGAGACGACCTACAAGACCGCGACCTTCCTCAAGCCGCCGCGCCGCTTTGAGGGCGGCCTCCAGGACTATGCGGGGATCCTGGGAGCCGGAGCCGCCCTGACCTACCTGGATGCGATTGGCATGGACGAAATTCAGGGCCACGGCAATGGGCTCAACCGGCGCGCCACCGCCGCGCTTAAGGGCGTAAAAGGGGTGAGGGTCCTCGGGCCGCCCGCCGCTTCGCTCCGCGGTCCCATCTTCTCCTTCACAGTCGAGGGGATGGACCCGCACGACATCGCGCTCGCCCTCGACGAGGTGGCCAACATCTCCGTCCGCAGCGGAAACCACTGCGTCCACTCGTGGATGAAGGCCCACGGGCTCAAGGGGTCCGTGCGCGCCTCTTTCTACCTCTACAACACGCCCCAGGACGTCGACCTCTTGGCCCGGACGCTCACGCAAAGCGTGCTCGCCTGATCCCCTCACGAGGCCCTGAGTGCGCGCTTGACGGCCCTCGCGCAGTCCTTCTCGAGCGTCTTCACGATCCGCTTGAGGTCGTCCTTCGTCTTGGCCTCCGCAAAGAGCCGGATCATCGGTTGCGTGTTCGAGGGCCTCAGGAGCCCCCAGCCGTTCTCCATCGTGACCTTGGCGCCGTCCGTCGTGTCGAGGGCAAACCCCTTGCCCTTGTAGTATTTCACAATCTCGCGGCTCGCCTTGAACTTGACCTCGTCCTTGACGGCAAGCCCCTTCTCGACAAAGGGGTAGGATGGGATCTCGTCGGCAAGCTCCGAGAGCTTCTTGCCGGACTCGCCGATCTCCTGGGCGACCTTGAGCGCCATGAGCACGGGGTCGTCGAAGATGTAGAACTCCGGCAGGAAGTAGTGCGAGGAGATCTCCATGGCAAACGAGGCATTGTAGCGGCGGATCGCCTCGCAGACGAAGACGTCGCCGACCCGCACGCGCTGGACCCGCGTGCCCGGGATCTTCTCGAGCTCCTCCTCCACGATCATCGAGCACGGGATGTTCGCGAGGATCGTCGCGCCGCGCTTTCGCCTCGCGATCTCGCGGGCGACCAAGATCCCCACCTTGTCCGTCTGCACGGCCCGGCCCCGGTCGTCGGAAAACACGCACCGGTCCCCGTCGCCGTCGAAGGCCACGCCGAAGGCCGCCCCCTCCTTCTTCACGGCCTTCCGCAGGCCCCCGATCGTCTTGGCCGTGGGGTGCGGGTCGCGGTTCGGGAAGCGGCCGTCGACCTCGCCGTTGATCACGCGCACGACGAAGCCGGCCTCCGTGAAGAGCCGCGGAGCCGTGACCGCGGCCGCGCCGTTGCCGGGGTCGAGGACGACCTTGAGCGGCCGCATTCCCGGGAGGCGCTTGAGGAGGTAGTGCGCGTAACGGTCCACGATGTGCGTGGCGTCCCCCTGCCGGATCTGGCCGACTTTGTCCCAGGTCGAGCGCCTGCGGCGGCCCTCGAAGAAGAGCTTCTTGATCGTCTCGTTTTCCGACGTGTAGCCCGAGCCGTCCGAGTGCCGGAACCGGACGCCGTTGTACTTCGCGGGGTTGTGGGAGGCCGTAATGTAGACGCCGGCGTGGTACGACCCCTGCCATGTCGCGAAATTCGCGGTGGGGATCGGGAGGAGCCCGAAGGTCTCGACGTCGACGCCGCTTGCCGCGAGCCCCGAGGCCACGGCCGCCTCAAGGGCCGGGGAGGAGGTGCGCCCGTCGCGCGCCAGCGAGATCGGCCCCTTCCCCTCGACGAACTCGGCGAAGGTCTGGGCGACCTCAACCGCGTCGTTCGCGAAGAGGTCCTCGTTGAACACCCCGCGTATGTCGTAGGCCCGGAAGATGTTCTCGGAGGCCACGCGCGCGTCCCCGGGGCGGCAAGCGCGAGCCTTAAGGTTAAACCGTTCGGCCTTCACGCGGCGACCCGGGAAGGCACCCTCAGCCTAAAGGGTCTGGCTGTAGTGGAATGGGTCGGTGCGAGGCGTCCCGCCACCCGAATTATTGATCAAGGAGGCGACCCGATATCTTTTTGTCCAACTGGCGGCCTACCCCTACCACCCCATGATCGTCAAGGAACTCTCGCCGAACGAAAGGACGGTCTTCCACGCCCTCGTGCGCTACACGGGCCTCAACGACCGCGAGCTTTCCGAGCGCGTCGGCGTAAAGCTCTCAACGGTAACCGCCATCAAAAACCGCCTCAAGGCTCGCGGTCTTTTCATGACGGTCCGGGTGCCGCAGCTCCAGCACCTCGGTTGCGAGATGCTCAGCGTCAACCTGGCGAGGCTGAACGCCAGCGTCGCGCAGCCCAAGCGCCTCGAGATTGGCCGGTCGCTCCTGGCGGACTTCCCCGAAGTCTTCTACCTGGCTTCTGACGAGCGTGCGGGGTTCGCGCTCTCCTTCAACCGCAACTTCTCGGCCGCCCGCTCGAACACGGAGCGGTTCCTCCGCGTCTACTCGGAGAGCGAATTCCTCCTGTCGGAGGGGTATGAGGCGATCCACTTCCCCTTCGCGCTCTCGCGTGTGTCGAATTTCTTCGACTGCTCGGAGCTCCTTGCGCGCGACTTCGGCTTGCCGGAGGCCGAGGGCCGGCGCCCGCCCCGGGAGGAGCGGCGCGACACCTTCGAAGGGGCGCGCGCCGTCGAGCTGTCCCGAATTGAGAAGAAGGTCTACCGCGGGCTCATCGCGAACCCCGACATGCACGACAGCTCCGTCGCCAAGCAGATCGACGTGACCCGCCAGACCGTGACGAAGATGCGGCGGCACTTCGAGGCGCTCGGGCTCCTCAAGCTCGTGCGGATTCCAAACCTCGCCACGATGGGCTACCAGGTCCTCGTCGTCCTCCACCAGCGCTACCGGTCGAACCAGGTTCTCGAAAGCCGACTCCCCGTCGAAGCGCCCTTCTATGACAAGCAGCCCGTGATCTTCCGCGTCGCCGCCGACAGCGAGGCCGTCGAAGTGCTCGCGTACCACCAGTTCCAGGACTACGTAGATTCGATAAACGCGATCGCGAAGTTCAGCCGCGAGCAGCGCTTCATTGAACGTGAGCCCGATGCCTTCGTGTTCTCGATGCAGGACCTCTTCGCGATCAAGAACCACGTGTACGACCGGGCCGTCGAGCGCGTCCTCCTTCCGGAACTCGCGTGACGCGGGCCTTAGAGCTGGCGCGCGCTTACGGCCTCGCCGCGTTTGAGCGCCGCCTCGAGCTCGACGCCGAGCGGGCTCTTCCTTGAGACCCTGAGGACGCCCTTGGCGCCCACGGTGGCCTCGAAGAGCGGGCGGCCCCCGAGGAGCACCTCGACCTCCTTGCCGGCCCACCTCGGGTCGACCAAGAGGCGGACCGACTTCCCCTGGAAGCGGACGGCAGGCCGGGTCTCCGGTCGACCCCCGCCGCCATCGCGGGGCGACACGCGCAACCTCGTCCCAAGTTCCCGCTCGATCGAGCGGATCGTCTCCCCGCCCCTGCCGATGATTCTCGGGATGTCCTCCGCGTCGAGCCTTACCGTGAAACCGCCCCGCGGCTCTTCGATGACCTCGACCCTACCGCCGGCCCCGGCGGCGCTGATGACGCCCGCGACCTTCTGCGGCGCCGGGCCGCCCCGGCCCCCCGGGCGGTGTCCCCCGCCCGCCCTTCCGCCGCCTTGCCCCACCGGCATCACAACGACCTGGTCGCCGTACGTGTAGATCTCAAAGAGCTCGCGCCCCGAGCGGAAGTCCGTGATCGAGATCACCGGGCGGGAGAGGTCCTCCTGGAACATCCCTTCCGGCACCTTCACCGTGAAATCGAGCTCGAGGACCTGCGCGACCGCCCCGTCAACGATGTGGATCACCGTGTCGACGACCTGCGGGATGATCCCAAGCTCGACGCGCCCGATGAGCCGCTGGACCGCATCGATCGCGCGGTTCGCGTGGGTGACCCCGATGAGGCCGACGCCCGCCAGGCGCATGTCCCCGAAAACCTCGAAGTCCTTGGTCTTGCGCACCTCGTCGTAGACGACGAAGTCGGGCCGCACGAGCAGCAGGATCTCAGAGGTGAGGGCCATGTCGCCCTCGAGCGGGCCGTACTGGGTGATCTCGCGGCCGAGGCTCATGTCGCGGGGCTGCTCCATCGTCTTCACGACGGCCCCCTTCCGCGACAGGTAGTCGGCCACCGCCTGGGCAAAGGTCGATTTCCCATCGCCGGGCCGCCCGGAGATGAGGACGCCGCGGTGGTAGTCCTCAAGGCGGGCGACCAGCTCGCGCTCCAAGCCGTACTCGTCGAGCCGCAACTTCTTGACGGGCCGCACCGCGGTGATCTCGACTCCGTCCGAAAACGGGGGGTAGGCGATTGCGATGCGGTAATTGCGCAGCTGCACGACTCGGGAGTCTCGCCGGTCGATCTCGATGAAGGACTCGCTGTCGCGCGAGGCGAAGTCGAGGATCTCCGAGGCCATCCCGAGGAGTTCCTCCCTCGAGGTTGCCCGGTCCTCTGTGGGGCCGTAGCGGATCTTCCCGATCGTGCCGCGCTTGGCATGGGGCGCCGTGCCCTCCTTGAGGTGCGCGGAAAACGTCTGGTCGTCGAAGAACCGGTGGATCTTGAGCCCCTCGAACTGGACCTGCTCGCCGACCTCGGGCCGGATGTAGTTCACGGGCACGCCCCGCGCGCGAGCGACTTCGCTTTGGACCCGGTCCGAGGTCACAAGCTCGGCGCCGACCTCGAGGGCGGCCGAGCGGATCAGGTTGTCAATGGCGCCCCCGGGGGCCGCGGCCACCTCGACATCGGTCGGGCGCGACCCGAAGAACTCAAGCCCGATTTCCCCCGCGCCAGCAAGCTCGCGCAGGCGGGAAAGCTCGCGCAGGCCTTTCCAGCCGATGCCGCGCCCGCTGTTTGCAAGGTGCTCGAGCTCGGCCACCGAGGCCTCCGCAACGACCACGTTCGCGCCCTTGAGCTCGCCCTGGCCGACCATCGCCGAGATTCGGCCGTCAATGAGGACAGAGGTGTCGGGCACGACCTTCTTGGCGGTCAAGGTGGCGTCGATCGGGCGGGATGCATTTATGGGTTGGGGGCGGCGCTTCTGGTGCGGGCGGCATCCGGTTGAAGAGCGAGCGGCTTGCCAAGCGTGGGCGGGGCGCCAAGTTCCCGGCGGTCGGGCTCGTCATCGAGAACCTCGAGCCCCGCGACTCGAAGTGGCTCATGCTCGAGTACGCGCACGCCTGCAAGACCTGGGGGCCCGGCGTCCACTTCACGAATGTCCGCGACCCGCGGCTCCAGCGCCACCTGCAGGCCCTGGAAGGAGTCCACGTTAGCGCGCGCAGCTTCCGCGACCTCGACGTGGGCCGTGCGCTCGTCCTTGACCCGAAGGCCGCCCGGCCGCTTAGCACGTCCGACTGCGGGGAGTTCGACGCGCTCGTCGTCGGGGGGATCCTTGGCGGCGAGGTCATGCGGGGGCGCACCCGCGCACTCATCACGCGGCGCTCGAAACTCCCCGCCCGCCACCTTGGGGCCGTCCAGCTGCCCATCGACGTCGCGGTCTTCGCCGCGCGAGCGATCGCGCTGGGCGCGAAACTCGAGGACATTGAGTTCACCAACGGGCTCACCGTGCGCTACGGCGACGGAATGGAGATCGAACTCCCGTATGGGTACCCGGTCGTCGGGAAGAAGGTCGTCGTGACCCCCGGGCTTGTCCCCTACCTCGCCAAGCACTGGGGCGAAGAGGAGTGACGGAGCCACGCCCGGTGCGCTTCGATAAGATCATGAGGCCGCGTCGACTAAGGCATCGCGCCGGGCGGCCGTTGGCGGCTCTCGATTCGCGGCTGAGGCGTACCCCCCGCGCGCGAGGCCCTGGTTCGCCCCCCTGGGGGACTTGCGGTCGCCGAGCTCATCGTGACGATACTCCTTTTGCTCGCGGCCTCGCGGGCGATCGGTGAGGTCTTCGAGCGGCTTGGCCAGTCGGCGCTCGTCGGCGAAGTGCTCGCTGGCATGATCCTCGGACCCTACGTGCTGAGGCTCGCGGCCCAGACGCCTGCGGACGTCCCCGAGGCGCTCGTTGCCGTTGGCGACCTCGGCGTGTTCCTGCTTGTCTACCTCGCGGGTCTCGAGATGGACATCGGGGGGGTAGGCCGTTCGCTACGCGGCGGCGGCCTCCTGCTTGGGGCCCTCGGGTTCATGTTGCCCTTCCTCGCGTTGTTTGGCATTGCGAGCCTCCTGGGTCTCGGCGTCGAGGCATCGCTCTTCGCAGGCCTGGTGTTCGGGCTCACGGCCCTGCCGGTTGCCGTGCGGGTTCTCATGGACGTGGGGCTTGCCGACCACGCGATGGGCCGCCTGCTTGTCTCCTGCGCCGTCCTATCCGAGCTTGCGGCCCTTACAGGGCTCGGGATTCTCCTTAACATTCGCGGCGTGACGGCGCTCGACGCGGCACTTTATGCCGCGGCGCTCACGATCCTCAAGACCGCCCTGCTGGTGTCCCTTGTGTTCACTTTCGTCCAGGCATTCCGATTGACGACGGGCTCTGTCCCGGGCGCTCAGCGGATCTTCCGAGGCGCCATAGCGATCCTGAGGGGCCGCGAATCTCTGTTCGCCCTGTCCACCCTCTTCGTGCTCGTTTTTGCCGGCATGTCGCAGCTCCTAGGCCTCCACTTTGTCGTCGGGGCCTTCTTCGGAGGCCTCCTGCTTTCGCCCCAAATCCTCGGCGAGTGGAATTTCAGGCAGATCCAAAAAACGACGTCGGCGGTGACCTTCGGCCTGCTTGCGCCCGTTTTCTTCGGTCTCATCGGCCTGCGATTTGCGCCGGACGCGCTCCTGTTGCGGCCCGAGCTCCCCCTCGTGCTCCTGCCCGCGGCGTTTGCGGCCAAGTACGGCGCCGGCCTGCTAGGTAGCCGCATCCTTGGCAAGTCGCCCGATGTCGGGCGGGCCCTCGGCGTTGGCCTCACCATGCATGGCGTCCTTGAGTTGGTCGTCGCGAACCTCGCGTTGGAACTCGGGATCTTCGATGCATCCCTCTTTTCGACGGTCGTCCTAGTGAGCCTCGTATCCACGGTCGTCGCTCCCTTCGTCCTGCGTCGCCAGGCGGCGAAACTGCAGGCGACCGAACGGCCGC
>Ga0209641_10002051_pt1 | contig 17517 bp, 4 predicted proteins | sample RifCSP16_1_FD_184022 | JGI IMG/M metagenome (GOLD analysis project Ga0209641, IMG submission 184022) | Soil microbial communities from Rifle, Colorado - Rifle CSP2_sed 16_1 (SPAdes) (version 2) | ecosystem: Environmental > Terrestrial > Deep subsurface > Rock core/Sediment | place: Rifle...
CAACGTCACAAACCTTTTCAACATCACCGACAACGGCTCTACTCTCTTCAGCGTCTCCGAGACCCAGATCACCTCTGCCCTCCCCCATCAGTTCACTGCTGCAGGGGATGTATCCATAGCTTACGACCTGGTATTAACCAATCAAACCGCATCATACATAGACAGTTTTGGACCTCTGACAATCCGCTCCGGCGAACCGTTTGAATCCAACAACTTGACACTCAAAACTTACAACGGAGGCAATATCATCCTTGATCCCGGCTATTGGGGCAAAGTCGCCGTCGGCACTGGTTCCGCCGCTCTCAAATTCCACGTCATGGACCACCAGGGAGCCACTGCTTCCGCCATCATTGAAAACACCTGGACTGGTGCTAATTCCACCGGCCTGCTGGTCAAATTAGGCGGCACTACAAACCTTACCACCAGCAACTCCTTCATCAAGTTTTTGAGGGGAGACGGACTATCTATAGGTAAAATAATCGCCGTCAACGCCACCACCGTCGGCTACAGTGCAGACGGGGTGGATATGGCCGAATACTTTACCAAAGACAGCTCCCAGTTTGTCCCCGGTGACGTGGTAGTGTTAGGAACCGACGGTGCCACCAAGTCTTTCACTACCTACGACTCTAAGATGATCGGTGTAGTCTCCGCCGCACCCGGTTTCCTCGGTGGCGTGGAAGGGCCGGACAAAGTCCTGGTAGGTATTGTCGGCCAGGTGCCGGTCAAAGTCGATCCGGCATCCGCCCCCATCACACCCGGTGACCATATTACTTCCTCCGGCAATCCCGGCATGGCCGTCAAAGCAGACCGCCCCGGCTTCACTCTGGGTAAAGCCCTGGGGAGCTGGAATCCCGGACAAGGCCAGGAAACGGTGATGGTCTTTCTCAATATCGCCTGGGCGGATCCCAACCAATCCCTGGCCTTCGACGAATCCGGAAATATGACGATAAACGGACAGCTCACCGCCAAAGAAATAGTTGCCCGGCCGGTATCTTCTGAGCCCGAAATAAAACTTACCGATCTTCAAACCTCAATCGAAAATCTTGAATCTCAAATCGCATCTATCTCAGCTCAACTCGCTTCCCTGACGCCTCAAGCGTCATCCTCCTCCGCCGCAGTTATTCCGGATGATCTTTCTATCATTAGCTTAAACGTCGCGACCGATGCGGTAGTCGAAGGCCAGCTCAAAGTCTGGGGAAAGTCCCTCCTGGCGGATACCGAAATTGCCGGTGATGCCACGGTATCCGGCAAGCTGATAGTCACAGGGCAAACCCTGCTTTCCGATACTGTCATAGCCGGGGATTTGTTTGTCGGAACCCTCAAATTCGACGATATGCTTTCGGACATATCATCTCTTACCGGTCTTTTATCTTTCAACAACGGTGTGGCTGTCATGGATGAATACGGCAACTTCTCGACGGCCGGCACCGTTACCGCCAAGGAAGTCGCCACGGAGAAACTGACAATTTTGGGCGCTTCTGATGTTACCGCAGACACAATCGGTAAAGTCGTCCTGGCCGCCGGCCTGACGGAACTCACCGTAGACACCACCGCAGTTTCCACTGCCTCTGCCATCTTTGTCACACCGGAAACTCCCGTTGCCGCTGCCGCCTCCGCCACGGACTCCGGCCGCTTCACTATCCGTATCCCGACTCCTTTACCAAATGATCTCAAAGTTAACTGGTGGGTAATAAATTAACTATGAAACTTTTAAATCGGTTCAAACCAACCAGAAAAAAAGTTGTCTCGTTTACCACTACATTGTTGGTAATCTCCCTGTCCGGTTTGGCTTTCCTTCAGTTGACAGCCAACCGCGCCAAAGCCGACACGCTGATCGGTTTTAATGAAGGTAATGGATCAACAGTCTACGACGAGAATGGAAATGCCACCGGGACAATAACGGGGGCTACCTGGAAGACGGAAGACCTTTGTGTCGTCGGCAATTGTCTATATTTCGACGGCAGTGACTGGATAAGCTTTGGCGATGATGCCGATTACGACTTTGTCGCCGCCGCGGACTTTACTATTCAATTCTGGTTCAGGCACGGTCCGGCAACAGCCACAGAAGTAATTATCCAAAAATATGAGGGAACAGATGCGGACGGAGGCTACCGTATCCAGATGGAAAGTGACGGGGATATCAGTTTTGGCGTGGATGATGCCAACGGAGGATTCGCTGATGACAATATTGTCTCAACGGCAGCCAATTATGATAATAATAAATGGCACCATGTCTCAGCCGTCAAGGACGGGACAACAGGAATATATCTTTACATTGATGGTATTCAGGTAGCCAGCGATACGACAATCGGCTCGATCGGAGACTTGACCAACAACGATACGTTTTACATCGGCGACAGTACTGGGGCCGATGGTGGAGATGAATACATAGGCTTTCTTGATGAAGTAAAGATCTACACTACCTCAGCCCGAACAGAAACGGAAATCAAGTCAGACATAGCAGGAGCCACAGCCGACCGCGGCACCTCAGCTTCCTTCGGCCCTGATAATTCCTTCCTCTCAGATGGATTGGTTGGGTTTTGGAAGATGGATGAGAGCGGGGTTGACGCAGAGGGAGAAACAATAACCGATTACTCCGGCAACGGCAATTCAGGTACGCTTTACGGTGATAATTCAACGGGTGATAACGGTACAGGAATGGACTGCACAGCGGCCGGTAAATTCGGTACTGGATGTGATTTCGACGGAACCGACGATTACGCTAGAGTTGACGATAATTCCGAGCTCGATTTGAGTCGGGTAACGATGAGCGCCTGGATTTATCCCACGAATAATTCAGGCCGTAGAATGGCAATAAGCAAGCGGACGACCAGTGGATCAGGTGCTTATTTTATCGGCACGAATAGCGGAACTATCGAATTTTTCCCAGGAACAGCCGATGGCACAATCCATAGCTCCGGCCAAACCGCACCACTCAATACCTGGACTCATATTGCTGCTACCTACGATGGAGCTTCCATAATGATTTACAAAAACGGAGACCAGGTAAAAAAAGTTTCGCTTACAGGTTCTATGGTAAATTCTGCTCACCCACTAGACATCGGACACGGCTTCGTGGGAACCGATTATTATTTTTTAGGTAAAATCGACGAAGCCCGCATTTACAATCGCGTCCTTACTCCTGCCGAAATCCAATCTCTTTATAACTGGGCCCCAGGACCGGTGGGATATTGGAAGATGGATGAAAATACGGGGACAAATATTAATGACTCTTCAGGATTTATCCCAACGGCAATTACCTTCTCCGGAAGTCCTACTTGGTCTGTCGGCAAATACGGTTCTGCCGTATTTTTTGACGGAACGGATTTCGCAAACGGCCCAACCGACAGCTATCTGAATATTCTGGGGAATCTTACTCTTTCGACATGGATATATATTGACCCTGGAATAAGCAGCCAAGACAACATCTTTTCTTACCGGGGAACCGGTGGCGGAGAAGATGCAACTAATTACATTCTAAGAGTAATTACCACATCCGGAAATGATATCCAGTACGGACATGAATACAACGATGCCCGTAATGAAGAAACAACTACATTCAACACAGATCTCAGCACTAACACTTGGTATCATTTGAGCCTCGTTAGGGATAACACGGCAAAAACGGCAAAATTATTTGTAAACGGCGTTCAAACCGGAGCGACATTTAATTACACCAATGTCCCCTGGAGAGGCGAGGCCAGTAATTTAAGGATTGCGAATTCAACTTCTGCTGGATCTCGCGGTTTTGACGGAAGGATAGATGATCTTCGCATTTACAACTACGCCCGCACTCAATCCCAAATCATCGAGAATATGAATGCCGGGCATCCCGCCCCCGGTTCCCCAGTCGGCTCGGCAATCGGTCAATGGAGTTTTGACCAAGGCACGGACAATACCTGCCTGGCAGGAACCAATGATGTCTGTAACACGGGATCAGGCGGAAGTGCATTGGACGGCGCCCAGACGGGTATGGCAGTTCCGGCGACTGCCACATCCGGTTGGCAACAAGGAGGTAAATTCAGCAAAGCCCTGGCATTCGACGGCAGCAGTGATTTCGTCCAGATTACGGATAATAACGCACTCGATTTTGGCACAAGCCAGGATTTTACTTACTCTCTTTGGATCAAAAGCTCCCAAGCGCCCGTACTTGACCAGTGGCCGCAGATTATCTCTAAATGGCCGGTAGCGGGTGACAAGACAGGCTATGAAATTGTTCTGCACGACAGTACCGACGATGCACGTTGGGGTGGTGGTGTTATCGTTGCCAATACCAACTACTCTGCTTACGGCAAGACTGACGTGGCAGATGGTAATTGGCACCATCTGGTGTTAATGCGGGATGGCTCCACCATCCGTACTTACGAAGATGGACGTCTGGCCAATGAGAATACCAGCGGTGTTACCACGGATGTCTCAAACTCGGCCAACTTCCGCTTCGGGGCGACAAACAGCGGAGGGTACTTTTATAACGGCCTTATTGATGAGGTTAAATTGTTCCGTTCCGCTCTCACATCCGATCAGGTCAAGCTCCTTTACAACCAGTCCGCCGCCGCCGTCTGGGGAGCGAGTTCTACCGATTCATCAGGCAACCCGTCATGGTCTGCCAACGACGAATATTGTCCCCCGGGACAAGGTACCGCTTGTACCGCCCCGGTGGGAGAATGGAAGCTAAATGAAAACAGCGGCTCATCCGCCAATGATACCGGCAGTGCCGGAGTCGCAGGAAGTTTCGCCGGGAACACTGCCTGGACCTCCGGCCGGTTTGGCAGCGGTTTGCAGTTTGACGGCACAAATGACGGTCTCCGGATGGGTGACAACGATGCCTTCTCCGTCACCACCACAAACGAGCTGACAGTCGGCGCCTGGATCAAGCCTTCCGTTGTGGATCAAACCCAGTATTTTGTCAGCAAATATTCCAGCGGTAATTACGAGTGGAACATGCAAGTCTCGTCCGGAGGCGCTTTTGGCGGCGGCTTGAACAGTACTGCCGGTGGCGGCTATTTATATGCATTCTCATCCGACTCAAATATCTACCTTTCAGCCAAGCGCTGGTATTATGCTGCCTTTACTGTCAATTCGACCACAAACACACTGAATGTCTATCTTGACGGAATGCTTGTTGCTTCAGATACTACCACTTCCGGTTCTGTTGCTAATGGAACCGCAGAAGTCAGACTTGGAATAGACGGAGGGAGCAGTAATGATTACAACGGTCTAGTCGATGAGGTAAGGATTTATAACTACGTCCGCACTCCCGCCCAGATCGCCTGGGAGTTTAACCGCGGGGCGCCGGTGGCTTACTGGACATTTGACGAATGTTCAGGCGACCAAGTTTACGATACCACCCCCAAAGCCGACCCTCGGACTACCGGATATACCGGCACAATTACCCCAGGTGATACTACGGGGGATAATGATACGGTCGGAACCTGCGGATCGGGGACAAGTACGGAGATGTGGAATGACGGGACAAGTGGGAAGCGGAATGCTTCGCTTGGTTTTGACGGGACAAATGATACTGTTAACGCAGGAGATATTAATGAATTAGATGGAGTAAGTCAGTTTACATTATCAGCATGGGTAAAAAATAACACTTTAGGTCAGTGGGATAGCATACTGACTAAATCTGTAGATGCTAACAATCGTATTGTAATGGCAGTATCAGGCTCTGGACACGGTGATAGTGATGACGTGTATCTTAATGTTTCAGACGGTGCAGATGTTAGATCTTATACAACCGGTAATATTTTAAGCACAGCAGTGTGGAATCATTGGGTGTTAGTTTTTGATGGAACGCAAGGAACTGAATGCAACAGAAGAAAGTTTTATTTTAACGGTAAAGAACAAACATTAGCTTGCGTAGGTGGAGCTCCTGCAGCTACTGATAATAATTCAGCGAATGTTGTTATTGGTAGTTCGATTGATGGCCAGATTGATGACGTCCAGATCTTCAATTACGCGCTGACGGCCCAGCAGGTTAGAAATGTTTACAACGGCGGCGCCGTCCGTTTCGGACCTTAAAACTATGATCCCTTTTGACTCATTGTTAACTCATTTTTCACTCAGTAAACTGATTCACATGGTCTCCAAACCCAACCAAAAAAAACTGATTAACGCAGTAATGATTCTCCTGGCTGGATTATCGATCTATTTATTAGTTCCCAAGGGCCCTAAGGTTCCCCTTGTATTAGTCGTCAACACCGACAAATCCGTTTACGCCCCCGGTGAGACCGTCAAATTCCAGATGGCCTCGCTGGACAAAGTTGGCCATACGCTTTGCGACAGCAAGTTAAGTCTAGAGGTCAAACGCAGTTTTTGGAAAAGATACCGTTTACCTGTTGTCAATTCTCCGACCTGCGGTGACGACAATGTCACCAATGATCCAGATTATACGGCGACGTTTAATATACCGGCCACCGGTAAATATCGTTTCACTCTCACAAATAAAAGCAACCGCCAAAAAGCTGCCGGGGAGATTACGGTATCCAAAGATTCTCCCGTATTGGACATAAAGCGTTCCAGTGCTACCCGCATCAATCCTTTCGAGTCAAACCGCTATCCGATGGTAGTTTCTATTACCGCAAACGAGGATTGGCAGGGTGAATATACTGATATCATTCCCGATTCCTATACCTTCGCCTGGTACGGGGCAGCCAAAGTCGACAAAAACCGCATTTCCTGGGATCTGGAACTGAATAAGGGCGAGACTGTCGAGCTGAAATATGAATACACACCGGAAAAAATCAGCCCCGCTTTGTTTTACATCGTATCTTCCCATGAAACAGCCCCAGTCTGGCAAATCGCCTCGGACGCCATAGCCATCACTGCGGAAACCACCGGCACGGATGCCGGCGGCAACTTTACCGTCACCAGGCCAAATACCGCCACCGGCGACTTTATGGTAGTGATTACCGCCAGCGAGGACGATGCCCCGGCCGTTGCTCCTCCCACCGGCCAGGGCTGGGTTTCCGGCCAGGAGCTATTCCCCACCACCGACGTAGACAGCCAATTATCCATTTTTTACAAATACGTCACCAACGGTGCGACGGAACCAGCCAGCTACGCGTTTACCGGTGGTGCCAACGATAACCATGTCTGGTGGATCGGATCACTTTCCGGTGTGGCTGTCAATCAGCCCCAGGACGAACCGATGTCCAATAATGCGGTAGAAGTAGTCGACGGCACCAGCCACACCGCGCCTGCCATTACCACCGCTTCAGCTGGCGCGTTTGTCCTTGCCGGCTGGGGTAGAAATATCGATGCCGATACCATACCTCCATCATCCCCCTGGGCTACCAGGACAGACGACCTTACAGACGGAAATATCGCATTGACTGTTTCTTCCCAAACCTTTTCCGGTGCCGGTTCCACCGGGACCGTCTCCATAACTGACGTGAACGGCTCTGCCGATGGAGGAGCCGGCCAGTGGGCTTTCCGCCCGGCGGATACCATCACCGGCATCGCTTATACCAATGACGAAAGTACCTTAGATACCTCTGCAACCATTTGCGTTGCAATCGATACAGGAACCACACCTGTATGTGATGCCACAGATGGAACTACCGGAGTCTTTGATATCACCACAGCCGGTGCGGCCGCCGGTGAACAAATGACCTTCTTTTTCGACGGCGGGACGGAATTTGGTAACACTGTCACCGTTTCCGACGACGGGAACATTATTGCCGGGGACAATCTGAAGGTGTTCCAGAATACAGTCATTGTCCGCTACGAAACAGGTACTAGTATCAACATCACCCAAATGGATGCCTACGACAGCGACCAAAATGACACCGACATGCTCTTCAATGCCACAGATAATACGCCCGATACTATAATCCTTGAAAACAACATCGAACTGCATGTCCAAACCAATTACACTTTTGCCCCCGGGGGCAATGTCACTACTCAAGGTACCGGCGACTTCCATCTGGACGATAGCTCCACCTTTACCGGCGCAGGCAGCGAGGCCCATGTAGTCGGCCGCAGTTTGCTTATAGACAGCAGCGCCGGCTTTACCGCCCCCACCTCCGGCACCGTCAGCGCCCAAAACACCACTATCGCTGGCACCCTCACAGCAGGCGGTTCCACGATCACCCTCACCGGCACGACGGGTACCCTTTTTTCCAGATCGGGTACTTTTACCCCGGGAACTTCCACTCTTGTCTTTAATCCAAACGCCACCGTCACTCTCTTCTCAGCCTCAACAACGGTCAATAATCTCTCTCTTACTCCTACGCTGGCCGATTCCGGGAAAACCTATACCATGGGAGCCGCCATGACTATTGACGGAGATTTTACTATTAATCCGTCGGGGAGCGCATTTCTTCTGACGGTAAATTTAGGCGGTACAACCACGGTTGCTTCGGGAAAAACAACCAGCATTTCGGGTTCGGGTTCGGCCACTTCCAAACTGGATACGGTGGATGCCTCGGATCACACGTTTTCCACTGGCTTTCTGACCATCGGCACAGCCGGTGCTCTTGATGCCAACGATTCCTCAATTACTGTCTCCGGTACCACTACCACTATCTTCTCAAATGCCGGGACCTTTACCGCCGACGGCAGCACGGTCACTATCAGCGGTTCAGGTGCGTTGTCCTTCACTGCCGCCACCAGTTTTAACCATCTGACTATTTCCAACAACGTCTCCTTTTCCAGTAATTTTTCCGTCAAAGGCAACTGGACCAACAGCGGCACACTTACCCCCGGCACTTCCACCGTCACCTTCGACGGTTCAGGCGCCCAGCAAATCAGCGGCAATTCAGCCTTTTACGGACTCACGATTTCAGGTGCAGCACGTACCGTCACGGTTACTGTTGGTACTACTTTGTCTGTAGCCGATAACGGTACTTTGACCCTTTCCGGCAGCACTCAGTACATTACTCTGGCCACTTCCGGCGCCGGTTGGAACCTCCAGGTCAGTACTACCGGCACCACCGTGACCGTCCACAACATCTCCGTATCCTTCAGTAGTGCCACCGGCTACAAGCAGATAGATGCTTCGGACGGTTCCAACTTCGATGGCGGCAATAATCCCAACTGGAACTTTGATGTCCCGGCCACCCCTACTCCCACCATCACACCTACTCCCGTCCCGGCCGTCACCACTTACTGGCCGATGAGTGAAGGCAACGGTACAACAGTGAACGACGGTACCGGAAATAATAATACCGGCTCTATCGCCAACGCCCAGTGGGAATCAGCAGATATGTGTGTGGCCGACAATTGTCTTTACTTCGACGGCAGCGGCGACTATGTATCAAGTTCCGATAACTCCAGTTTTGATATGGATACCGGAGAAAGTGTCACTATAGAGCTTTGGTTCAGGCACCCTGATATATCTACGAGCCGGGACTTATTGGTAGCAAAACACGACGGCACGGAGGCAGGCTATAAAATATACATGAACGCGGATGGCACGGTTACGTGTGGTGTGGATGCGGACAGCACTTGGTCCCCTACAGATTCCACCTCTTCCACCGCAGCTTATGACGACAACCTCTGGCACCATCTGGCTTGCGTCAAAAACACTACCACTTCCCTCAAGCTGTACATCGACGGCCGGGCAAACGGCACGGAAGACACCTCGGTTACAGCTTCAGTTGCCAACAACGACACCTTTTATCTCGGCATAGACGGTGACGGCTCTTCAAACGGCTGGGCAGGTTTTATCGATGATTTCAAGATACACCGTACTGCCCGATCTGCGGATCAGATAAAGGCGGACTTTAATGCCCGAGGCGGCCTGGACGGCGTCTCCGCCCAGTTTGGTAATAATCAGAAATTTCTGTCAGATGGCCTTGCAGGATATTGGAAATTAGATGAACCCTCCGGCAACGCTTCTGATTCCTCCGGCCTGCAAAACACCGCTCTAAATCGCGGTGGTGCTACCTATACTACTGCTAAATACTACAACGGTTCAGAGCATGTCCCTGCCTCCTCCCAATACATGGGGTTGTTCCAACCTGCTGGCAGTGTCCAGTCTGTTTCCTTCTGGGCCAACCCGGACTTGGCCACTAATTACTATTTAAGTCTTAGCTCCACCGCCAGTATCCAGTCCTCATCAGGCACGATCACTGCCAACGGCTTTACCAATCCCAAGGTTTACGTCAACGGCACCCCTTCCACCATTATCTCCGCCAATACCTGGCAGCATATCACCGTTACTTCCGATACTCCCATTACAGCCGGCGTGGACTACAATTACAACACCTCTTCCGGTACTTACGGGAGTATTTATTGCCCCACTCCCGACGACTGCAAGATAGCTTATTATGATGCCAGCGGGGGTGACCTTAAATTCGTCGACTGCGATAATGAGACCTGCTCTTCATATACCATTACCACTCTGGACGGTGCCGCGTCCGGAAACAGCCTGACCGGGGCGGCTGACAAAAATACCGGCCAGTATACCTCTCTGGACTGCTCGGCTGGGGCCGGGGATTGCAAGATCAGCTATTTTGATGTGTCAAACGGCGACCTTTACTTTGCCGATTGTGCCGATGCCACCTGTTCATCCGGGACAACTACCAGGCTGGACGGGGGTGCCACCAATGCTCTCACCGGAGCGGCTGACAAAACTACCGGCTGGTATACCTCTCTTGACTGCTCGGCCGGTGCCGGGGATTGCAAGATCAACTATTATGATTCGTCAAACGGTGACCTTTACTTTGCCGACTGCGCTGATGCCACCTGTTCATCCGGGACAACTACCAGGCTGGACGGGGGTGCCACCAATGCTCTCACCGGAGCGGCTAACAAATTTACCGGCCAGTATACCTCTCTTGACTGCTCGGCCGGGGCCGGGGATTGCAAGATCAGCTATTATGATGTGTCAAACGGCGACCTCTACTTTGCCGATTGTGCTGATGCCACCTGTTCATCCGGGACAACTACCAGGCTGGACGGGGGTGCCACCAATGCTCTCACCGGGGCGGCCAGCAAAACTACCGGCTATTATACCTCTCTTGACTGCTCGGCCGGTGCCGGGGATTGCAAGATCAGCTATTATGATGGAACAAACGGTGACCTTTACTTTGCCGACTGCGCTGATGCCACCTGTTCTTCGGGGACAGCCACCAAACTTGACGGAGGCAGCTCAGGCAATGCTCTCACCGGGGCGGCTGACAAACAAGCCGGGCAGTATACCTCTCTTGACTGCTCGGCCGGTGCCGGGGATTGCAAGATCAGCTATTATGATGGAACAAACGACGACCTTTACTTTGCCGATTGTGCTGATGCCACCTGTTCCTCCGGGACAGCCACCAAACTTGACGGAGGCAGCTCAGGCAATGCTCTCACCGGGGCGGCCAACAAACAAACCGGCCAGTATACCTCTCTGGACTGCTCGGCCGGTGCCGGGGATTGCAAGATCAGCTATTATGATGTGACAAACACTGCCCTGTCCTTTGCCGATTGTGCCAATGCGGCCTGTTCTTCCGGGACGGCTGCCGGTCCGGATGGTTTCGACGCCGCTATCGGCCAATACTCCAGCCTGTCCTGCCCCACTCCCGACGACTGCAAGATATCTTATTATGATGTCAGCGGGGGTGACCTTAAATTCGTCGACTGCGATAATGAGACCTGCTCTTCATATACCATTACCACTCTGGACGGTGCCGCATCCGGAAACAGCCTGACCGGAGCGGCTGACAAACAAGCCGGGCAGTATACCTCTCTGGACTGCTCGGCCGGTGCCGGGGATTGCAAGATCAGCTATTATGATGTGTCAAACGGCGACCTCTACTTTGCCGATTGTGCTGATGCCACCTGTTCTTCCGGGACAGCCACCAAACTTGACGGAGGTAGCTCAGGCAATGCTCTCACCGGGGCGGCCAGCAAAACTACCGGCCAGTTTACCTCTCTGGACTGCTCGGCCGGTGCCGGGGATTGCAAGATCAGCTATTATGATTCGTCAAACGGTGACCTTTACTTTGCCGACTGTGCTGATGCCACCTGTTCATCCGGGACAACTACCAGGCTGGACGGGGGTGCCACCAATGCTCTCACCGGGGCGGCTGACAAAAGTACCGGCCAGTCTACCTCTCTTGACTGCTCGGCCGGTGCCGGGGATTGCAAGATCAGCTATTATGATGTGACAAACACTGCCCTGTCCTTTGCCGATTGTGCTGATGCCACCTGTTCTTCCGGGACAACTACCAGGCTGGACGGGGGTGCCACCAATGCTCTCACCGGGGCGGCTGACAAAAGTACCGGCCAGTATACCTCTCTGGACTGCTCGGCCGGTACCGGGGATTGCAAGATCAGCTATTATGATGCGTCAAACGGCGACCTTTACTTTGCCGATTGTGCTGATGCCACCTGTTCCTCCGGGACAGCCACCAAACTTGACGGAGACAGCTCAGGCAATGCTCTCACCGGGGCGGCTGACAAAAGTACCGGCCAGTCTACCTCTCTTGACTGCTCGGCCGGTGCCGGGGATTGCAAGATCAGCTATTATGATGTGGCAAACGGCGACCTTTACTTTGCCGATTGTGCTGATGCCACCTGTTCCTCCGGGACAGCCACCAAACTTGACGGAGACAGCTCAGGCAATGCTCTCACCGGGGCGGCCAACAAACAAACCGGCCAGTATACCTCTCTGGACTGCTCGGCCGGTACCGGGGATTGCAAGATCAGCTATTATGATGCGTCAAACGGCGACCTTTTCTTTGCCGACTGCGGGAATGCCGGCTGCACTTCCGGCAGTACGGCTTCTCCGGATAATGGATTATATGGAGGCTGGAAAGACAGTTCCGGCGGCCGCATCGGCCGTGTTGGTGACAATTACTTTGACGGTACCATGGACGAAGTGCGCTTTTACAACCGCGCTCTCTCCCCCGCTGAAATTCAGGCCTTGTACAACTGGGCTCCCGGTCCGGTCGCGTATTGGAAAATGGATGAAGGAAGTGGTACGGTTATAAATGACGTCTCGGGCAACGGCAATACAGGTACTCTAACCAACTCCCCTTCCTGGGGTGAAGGTAAATTTGGCAACGGAGTTCAGTTTGACGGTACGAACGACTTCATCACCACCCCCGATTCCGCCTCCCTCTCGCCTACCTCCGGTCTGACGATCTCCGGCTGGGTAAAAATGGGTTCAAGCGGCTTTTCCGGCTCCTCCGATTACAACCAGGGGATAGTGGACAAAGGCGACTACCAGTTTTATCTTGACAAGTCGGACGGCAAAGCCCGTTGGGTGGTCAATGATGCCGCCGCCAAGGCCTTTTCCGCTCTAAATGCGGGGTTGGATAGCACTGTCTACTCTCTGGCCGTTTACAACGGCTCCCTGTATGCCGGGGGGGGCTTCACTGCCGTCGGCGCCGGCGGTACTGCCTGCACCGGCTGCAACCGCGTGGCCCGCTGGACCGGCACCGCCTGGACCAATCTGGATGCGGGGTTGGGTAACATTGTCTACTCTCTGGCTGTCTACAACGGCTCCCTGTATGCCGGAGGGACCTTCACTGCCGTCGGCTCCGGCGGCACTGCCTGCACCGGCTGCAACCGCGTGGCCCGCTGGACCGGCACCGCCTGGACCAATCTGGATGCGGGGTTGGGTAACACTGTCTACTCTCTGGCCGTCTACAACGGCTCCCTGCATGCCGGGGGGTTCTTCGTTTCCGACTGCACCGACTGCAATTACGTGGCCAAATGGAGCACATCAGCCAACACCGCTGTTTCCTCCGCCACTTCTTCTTGGACCGCCAATACCTGGTACCATATTACAGCTACATACGAATCTTCCGGAATGAAGCTTTATGTCAATGGTCAACCTGAAGGTTCGGCCACTTCCGTCCCCACATCCATCACTGCGCAGACCCTGGCATTGCTGATGGGTAAAACTTACGGCTCGCAATGGGGAGGGTACTCAGCCGGTTCCGGCGAGCAATTTTCAGGAAGTCTAGACAATATTGTTGTCTACAACTACGCCCGCACACCAGGCCAAGTTATAGAGGACATGAACGCCGGGCATCCCGCCCCCGGCTCCCCTGTCGGCTCCGCCGCATCTTATTGGAAATTCGATGAAGGTTACAATACTACCGCAAACGACTCTTCCACAAATAAAAACGACCTCACTTTATCCTCCACCGGCTGGACAAACGACGGAAAGTGGGGTAAAGCCTGGGACGGCAACGGCACAAAGTACCTCTCCCGCACCAACGATAACGATTACGACGTTGGCACAGCCGATTTCTCATGGTCCTTCTGGTTCAAGTCGGACAACTCCGGGGGTTCAGGCACACAATATATTATCAACCGCGCCAGCGCTTCTATCGCCGGCTTCGCAGTGTATGGAAATTCTACGGGCAATATCATCTTTGCCGTAGACGACGACACAACCTGGGACCCCGATGCTTCCGTAGCTTCAACTTCAAACCTGTATGACCAGTCCTGGCATCACATTACGGCTGTAAAAAACGGCACCACGAGTATCAGCATATATGTCGACGGCCGTTTAAGTGCAACTTCCACGACCTCAATTCCTTCAGGTTCCCTGTCAAACGACTTGACGCTGTATCTGGCAGACCGCGACGGCACGGACAACGGAGATGAATTCATTGGCAATCTGGACGAAGTCAAATTTTTCGCTTCCGCCCTCACTTCCGACCAGCTAAAAATGGAGTTTAACCAGGGTAAAGCCGCCGTCATGGGCGCCACTTCCACCAGTGAAACAGGAGCCGCCACCTGGTCCTCCGCCAACGAATACTGTCCCCCCGGCCAGGGCACTGCCTGCACTCCTCCTGATGCACATTTCAAACTGGACGAAAACACAGGTACTACAAGCGTCTACGACACCGCCGGGGGTCTAGACGCTTGTATGAACACGATAGCCGAAACCGCCTGGATACCAGGAAGATTAGGCAGTGCCATAAAATTCGATGGAATAAATGACAATGTCTACGAGGATTTATACACCAGTAATCCTAACGCCTTTTCTGTTGCCTTCTGGGTCAATCCAAATACGGCTAGTACTGGCATGTTCAATCTGGGTCAGGTCGGTAGACTTAGGATCGCTTTTTCTAGTAGTCGTACAATACAGGTAATACAGACGTATAATACTCCTGCCTCTACCGGAATATGGGAGACAACCGCAACTTTAGCTTTTGGAAATTGGTATCACATCGGAGCTACTTTAGACCGAAGCAGTGCTTTAAATGATCCTGTTATTTACATAAACGGTCAGCGGGCTGATATGACTGAAACCGCTACTCCTGATCCTGCCAGTATCCCTTATGTAAGTTCGGAGATTTCTTTCGGAGCCAGAAGGACCGGGGCTACGACTTTCGCGGGTTTTTTTAACGGGATAATGGATGATATTTTATTGTACGACTACATTCGCACCCCCACCCAAATGGCCTGGGACTACAATCGCGGCAAACCGTTTGCCTGGTGGAAAATGGATGAAGGTTCGGGTACCACTCTCTATGACTCCAGCTCAAACGGAAATAATAGTACAACCTGGACAGGAGATATGAGTTATACAACCGGCAAATTCAATTCGGGGGTTAATTTTGACGGAACCGATGATGTTGTTCGTATCAACCCTGTATTATCTTATCTTGACAATATTGGAGCGTCAACTGACTCATATACGGTCTCTGCATGGTTTAAAACAACAACAGACTATTCGACGGCAGCCACAATTATTAGTAAGAATGATGGCTCAGGCGCTGAAGTGCCTTACGGGCTTTACATGACGGCTTCTGAAAATGTATGTTTTTATATTTCAGATACTGATTTTAATGGTGCAGACACCTGCAATTCTACAGCGTTAAACGACGGAAAATGGCATCATGCCGCAGGTATTAGGAATACCTCGGATGATAAAGCATATCTTTATATAGATGGTATTTTAGTAAATTCTGCAACAGATAATTCAACAGCCACTCTTTCCAATACCGATGATATTTCGATTGGTAATTCAGGCACATCTTATGTTACACAAGATTTCAACGGCCAGATTGACGAGGTCAAGATCTTCAACTACCCCCTCACCCCACAGCAGATAAAACTTGATTACAACCAAGGAGCTATCCGCTTCGGCCCTGCAACAGGATCGCCCTAAACAAATTCAAAGTTAAAAGTTGCAGTTGCACCAATAATTCCCGATTGTTCACTTTAGAAACTGTAACAATAACTTTTATTACTTTACGCGGTCTTTGGCGTCATCCCCAGAAGCCACAGCACTGCTTCTTTTTTATAGCGCCTGTCTCCCCGCGAGTTGATGCGGATAGGCACCAGTTTGCCCCTCTTGCCCCAGCGTTTGATCGTCAGTGTGGACACCCGCAGTACCTCTGCTACTTCACGTACGGTCAGCAAATCCGGAAGCGAATCCAGGTTTAAAGTGGCCATTGTGTCAATACGTGTCTAACAATATCAAAGTATCATTTAGGGGCACACGTGTCAATACCGTTTATTGTGCAGTAAACCAATAGTCCTGGCCGTTTATTTTGACTGCATATACTTGTCCTTCTTCTATTCCCGAAATCCGGGCGGAATACTTTCCTTCTGTTTCCGCTGCCGGCACATACCGCCAGGTTTTTTCATCCGGTTTCTGATATAGAATGACATGCACCTTTCTGCCGGACACGAAATTTATCTCCGCCTCCCCATCCAGGTAGCTGGCGGAAAATTCCGTAACCCCGCTCCCGGCCAGGATTTGTGCCGTTTGTTTCTCCCGCACCAGCATTACTCCGGCCACAGCGCCTGCCGTCAGGATAATCACCATCACCATCGGCAGGATAATTTCACCCAGGTCCGTATCTTTGCCCCACAGCCTGAAATAATTAAGTTTAGCCTCCACTGCCGGCTTGTAATCAATAAAGCCGTCCCCCGGAAACCACCATTTACCGCAACGGATGCAGTGCATGACAGCCAGGTTTTGCGGTACACTCTCTCCTCTGTATCGCGTCAGCATTGTCCCGTCCAAAGGACACACGCCTTTCCCTCCCTTTAGCCAAACCGGATCTACACTTAACCTCCGCAGGTGAATCAAATCTCTTGAAGTCAGAAAGTTTGCCGTCCGGCTGTCTGTCCAAAAACCTCCGCACCGGAAGCACCTGTGGACGATATTCCCCTTGATCATCATATCCGAAAGTCTGTTTGAGCAATCTGGACATTTCATATTTTTGCGATTTTATTCTATTGTAAATAGAAAAATATTACCTTACTATTAACCATAGTAATACTATATGAACCCCCGGCGCTACTTTTGTTGCATATTTCTCCTGTTATTTTCCTCAGTATTAGCCGTTCCTGATTTGATTCACGCCCAGATTCTTCCTTCCGTAACGTCCACCAAGACTCCTACCAAAACCCCCACTCGTACTCCCACCCCTTCTCTGACCCGTACGCCTACGCCCACCCGTACCCCTACTCCCACTCCCTCCCTCACCCGCACTCCCACCCCTTCCAAAACTCCTACGCCGCTCCCCTTACCTTCCAAAACCCCCACCCCTACTCCCACCCCTGTCATCTTGGTATCCCCCACACATACTCCCACTCCCACCCCCC
>Ga0209641_10002052_pt1 | contig 17511 bp, 15 predicted proteins | sample RifCSP16_1_FD_184022 | JGI IMG/M metagenome (GOLD analysis project Ga0209641, IMG submission 184022) | Soil microbial communities from Rifle, Colorado - Rifle CSP2_sed 16_1 (SPAdes) (version 2) | ecosystem: Environmental > Terrestrial > Deep subsurface > Rock core/Sediment | place: Rifle...
TCCGGCGGATCGACGTGCGCGGCGACCCACCCCCCTCTGCAACCCAACGAACCGGGGAATATCCTTCGTGATATCCGGTGCCGTGCCATGTCTCAACCCCGGCACGGCGCAAAATGCAAGGGAATAGCCGCAAAAGTAGGTTGATGGAGGGAAGATTTTTGAAGTAACATCGCGCCTCCGCGCATCCGGAATGAACGACATTCCGGCGATGCAGCAATATATCCTGATGGTGCAGCAAAAAGAATAATCAAGCCGAAGCGGCAAGCGAGCCGGTGCGGCAAACCAAAACAACTTAAATCGAAACGGAAAACTCCATGACTCTGATGATAGGAATTCCGCGGGAAACGGCCGCGGGAGAAAAACGTGTTGCGACTGTGCCCGAAGTCGTCGAGAAGCTCATCAAGCTGGGTTTCTCGGTCGCCGTCGAATCCGGCGCCGGGGATGCGGCGAATTTCAGCGACGATACCTACCGCGCCGCAGGCGCAGAAATTATTGCCGGAGCAGCCAAGCTGTGGGCTGCATCCGACATCGTCTTCAAGGTGCGCGGACCAAGTACGGATGAAATCGGCCTGATGCGCGAGGGCTGCACGCTGGTGAGTTTCATCTGGCCGGCGCAGAATCCCGAACTGCTGAAACAACTGGCGGCGAAGAAAGCCACCGTGCTGGCGATGGACAGCGTGCCGCGCATGTCGCGCGCGCAGAAGCTGGACGCGCTGAGCTCGATGGCGAACATCGCCGGTTACCGCGCGGTCATCGAAGCAGCGCATCAATTCGGACGCTTCTTCACCGGGCAGATCACGGCTGCGGGCAAAGTGCCTCCTGCCAAGGTTTTCGTGATCGGCGCTGGTGTTGCAGGTCTTGCCGCAATCGGCGCGGCCTGCGGTCTGGGCGCCATTGTGCGCGCCAATGACACGCGCCCCGAAGTGGGCGATCAGGTCAAGTCCATGGGCGGCGAATTCGTCACCGTGGATTACGAGGAAGAAGGCACGGGCGTGGGCGGTTACGCCAAGCTGATGAGCGAGGGCTTCCAGAAAGCCCAGCGCGAAACCTTCGCCAAACAGGCGAAGGAAGTGGACATCATCATCACCACCGCGCTGATCCCCGGCAAGCCTGCGCCTAAGCTGATCACCGCCGAGATGGTGCAATCGATGAAACCGGGCAGCGTCATCGTCGATATGGCTGCGGAACAAGGCGGCAACTGCGAATTGACCGAGCCGGGCCAGGTGGTCATGAAGCACGGCGTAACCATCATCGGTTACACCGACCTTCCCAGCCGCTTGTCCAAGCAGTCGAGCACTTTGTATGCGACCAATCTGTTCCGCCTGACCGAGGAGTTGTGCAAGACCAAGGACGGCATCATCAACGTCAATATGGAAGACGAAGTGATCCGCGGCACCACCGTGGTCAAGGACGGCAACATCACATGGCCGCCACCCGCGCCGAAATTGTCTGCGGCGCCGGCCAAACCGGCTGCTGCCAAACCGGTTGCGGCGCCTGCCGCCAAAGGCCATGGCAAAGGTGGTGCTCCGGCTTCGGGTACAAAAACAGCAATCATGTTCGGCGCTGCCGCAGCCCTGTTCTGGCTCATCGGCGCCAATGCGCCCGCCGCATTCCTCGGGCACTTCACGGTGTTCGTGCTGGCCTGCTTCGTCGGCTACATGGTGGTGTGGAATGTCACCCCCGCGTTGCACACGCCGTTGATGAGCGTTACCAATGCGATCAGCAGCATCATCGCCATCGGTGCACTGGTGCAGATAGCACCACCGCTCTCACTCCTGAGTGGCTTTAACCGCCCGGATAGCTTGATACGCTGGCTGGCGGTGGCAGGCATCGCGCTCACCGCAGTCAATATGTTCGGTGGTTTCGCCGTCACCCAGCGCATGCTGGCGATGTTCCGAAAATAAGGCCGTAAAAATAACACAAGGTAATCAATCATGTCTGAAAGCTTGGCAACCGTTTCATATATCGGCGCGACGATACTTTTTATCCTGAGCCTCGGCGGCCTCTCCAATCCTGAGTCTTCGCGGCGCGGCAATCTCTACGGCATGATCGGCATGACCATTGCCGTGCTGGCGACAATCTTCGGGCCGCGCGTCACGATGGCCGGCATTCCGTGGATCATCGGCTCCATGGTGGCCGGCGGCAGCATCGGGCTCTACGCTGCCCGCGTGGTGAAGATGACGCAAATGCCCGAGCTGGTCGCGCTGATGCACAGCCTGGTGGGTCTGGCCGCCTGCCTGGTCGGATTTGCGAATTACATCGACCCGTCAGCGGCGGCTCATCTGACCAGTGCCGAGAAAGCCATCCACGAGATGGAAATCTACATCGGCATTCTGATTGGCGCGATAACCTTCTCCGGCTCGATCATCGCTTTCGGCAAACTGTCGGGCAAGATTGGCGGCAAGCCCCTGCTCCTGCCCGCACGCCACTGGCTGAATCTCCTGGGACTGCTGATCGTCATTTACTGCGGGTGGCAGTTCCTGCACTCCGCATCGGTGAGCGCAGGCATGTTGCCGCTGATCGTGATGACCCTGATCGCGCTGCTGTTCGGCATCCACATGGTGATGGCGATCGGCGGCGCCGACATGCCGGTGGTGGTGTCCATGCTGAACAGCTACTCCGGCTGGGCGGCGGCGGCGACCGGCTTCATGCTGTCGAATGATCTGCTGATCGTCACCGGCGCGCTGGTGGGATCGAGCGGCGCGATCCTTTCCTACATCATGTGCCGCGCGATGAACCGCAACTTCATCAGCGTGATTGCCGGCGGCTTCGGTACCGGCGGCGGCACAGTTGTTGCGGCCAGCGGTGACGCGCAACCGGCTGGCGAGGTGGTGGCAATCAGTGCGGCCGAGACTGCCGAACTGCTGCGCGAAGCCAGGAACGTGATCATCGTGCCGGGCTACGGCATGGCGGTGGCGCAAGCTCAGCACACGGTCTGCGAGATCACCCAGTATCTGCGCGATAATGGCATCAACGTGCGCTTCGGCATCCACCCTGTCGCAGGACGTATGCCCGGCCACATGAACGTGCTGCTGGCCGAGGCCAGAGTGCCCTACGATATCGTGCTGGAAATGGATGAACTCAATGCGGACTTCCCAAATACCGATGTCGCCATGCCAGTGCTGGAAGTCTGGAAGGCCAAGACCTCGATCGTGATGAAGCGCAGCATGGCCTCCGGCTATGCGGGTGTCGACAACCCGCTCTTCTACAAGGAAAACAACCGCATGTTGTTCGGCGATGCCAAGAAGATGCTGGAAGAAGTATTCGTCGCGCTTAAATCGTAATGTAGGTCGGGCTTTGCCCGACATGGTGGGCATAGCCCACCCTACGGTTTGATCGTTCCCACGCAGAGCGTGGGAACGATGAATAAATATCCCGACCCCACCCATGCCACACACAAGCCTGAACCCAACCACCAACCAACTGATTCAAACCTACGCCAGTTGGGATACTCTCCGTCTGGAACAGGCGCTGGAAAAAACCCACCGCGCGCAGCCAGCCTGGGCGCAAACAATTTTTTCTCAACGCGCCGAAGTGCTGCGCAAAGTCGCAACACAGTTGTGCGCGCAGCGCGACCGGTACGCGATCCTCATCACGCAGGAAATGGGCAAGCCGCTGCGCGAAGCGCGCGCCGAGGTTGAAAAATGCGCAAGCGCCTGCGACTACTATGCACAGCATGGCGAGGAATTCATGCGCGCCGAGCCGGTCGAGTCGGATGCCGGCAAAAGCTACATCGCGTATTACCCGCTCGGCGTCGTGCTCGCCGTCATGCCGTGGAACTTCCCATTCTGGCAGGTGTTCCGCGCCGCCGCCCCGGCCCTGATGGCGGGCAATGCGCTGCTGCTGAAACACGCGCCGAATGTGCCGCAATGCGCGCTCGCACTGGAAACCATCTTTCGCGAATGCGATTTGCCGGATGGCGTATTCACGAACCTGATGATCGACGTCGAACAAGTAGCCGAGGCCATCGCCAGCCCGCATGTGCATGCGGTCACGCTCACCGGATCGGAAGCCGCCGGGCGGAAGGTCGCGGCGTGCGCCGGACAGCATCTGAAAAAATGCGTGCTGGAACTGGGCGGCTCCGATCCGTTCATCGTGCTGCACGACGCGGACATCGAATTGACCGTCGACATGGCAATAGCCTCGCGCTTCATGAATTGCGGGCAATCCTGCATCGCCGCCAAACGCTTCATCGTCGTGCCGCAAATCGCCGACGAATTCCTGCGCGAACTCAAAGCCAGAGTGGAAACGCTCAGGCTGGGCGATCCGATGGACGATGCCACGCAGATCGGCCCGATGGCGCGCCTCGACCTGCGCGACACGCTGCACAAGCAAGTCAGCGACTCCATCGCGCAGGGCGCAGTGGCGGTGGTTGGTTGCAAGCCGGTCGAGCGCGCAGGATTTTTCTATCAACCCTCGATCCTCGATCGGGTCACAGCCAATACCCGTGCCTGGCACGAAGAACTGTTCGGCCCGGTAGCAACCGTGATCCGCGCGGCAAGCGAAGCAGATGCGCTGCGCATCGCCAACGAAACCCGCTTCGGCCTCGGCTCGTCGATCTGGAGCAAAGACACGGCGCGCGCCGAACAGTTGGCGAAACAAATACAGGCCGGCAGCACCTTCATCAACGGCATGGTCAAGTCCGACCCGCGCCTGCCGTTCGGCGGCGTGAAGGCCTCGGGCTACGGGCGCGAGCTGTCGAGGCTGGGGATGCATGAATTCGTGAATGCGAAGACGGTATGGATTAGATAGATTTTTATGCAGCCCGCTGATACCTGCAACGCTTTCGTCCCCGGTGAAATGATTATTGTTCCTCCAAAAAAGGAGGGACAACTTTCATCTCTGACCTTTACGGTGAAGGAGCTTTACGATGTCAAAGGATTCGTCACGGGCGCCGGGAATCCGCGCTGGAAGAGCACGCACCCGGTAGCGCAGACGACTGCGCCCGCCGTCGAGATGCTGCTGAACGAAGGCGCCACGTTGCTCGGCAAGACAATCTCGGACGAGATGGCGTTTTCGCTCGACGGCGAAAACGTGCACTATGGCACGCCGTTAAACTCCAGATGCCCGGACAGGATTCCGGGCGGTTCTTCCAGCGGCTCCGCATCAGCGGTCGCCGGTGGCCTGGTGGATTTTGCGCTGGGCACCGATACGGCCGGCTCCATGCGCATACCGGCATCGTATTGCGGCATTTACGGCTTCCGCCCGACGCATGGCGCCGTTTCGCTGGAAGGCATACACCCGATGGCTCCCAGTTTCGATACGGCCGGCTGGTTTGCCCGGACGCCGGATGTACTGGCTAGAGTGGGCAGCGTATTGCTCGGCATCGAAATCCCGGAGTTCAAGATCGATAAATTCGTGATCGCGCGCGACCTGCCCGGCATGAAAGAACCCGGCGCTGCATCGAAGTACGATACCTTTATTCAACGGTTATCCGGATTACCCGTCGAGATCGCCGAGGCCGAATTGGGCAAGCCGGATTTTGCAACCTGGATCGAAGCGCTGCGGAATATCCAGTGGTGGGAGTTGAATCAGGCGCACGGTGCATGGATTTCCCAAAATCTCGACGCCTTCGGCGCAGAGATACGCGGCAGGCTGGAAAAAATATCCTCTGTCACGCGGAACGAGATGGAGGAGAACAGGTTGGTCAGAAAGCAGTTGATCAGCCAGATTGAAAGCATCATTTCTCCCGGCACCATCATTATTTTCCCGACCGCTCCCGGCATCGCGCCATTAAAGGGCAGGTCTATAAATAAAGCAAGGGCATCGCGCATCAACACGATGAGTCATACCTGCATCGCTACCGTTGCCGGGCTGCCGCAAATCTCGATGCCGCTGATGGAACAAGACGGTTGCCCGGTCGGAATATCCTTTTTGGGCGCCCGAGGTCAGGATGGCCAGCTTATGGCTGCTGCCCAGGTCTTCAGGGCGCCTCTATAAATCCAAACTCCGTCGCGATACCGCGTTGCTCAAGAAATTTTAACGCTTACATATCAAACATATGCGGCGCACTAAAATTTCTTTTGCGCCTTGTCTCGCTTAGCATTTTGAATTTATAGAGACACCCTTCGGAAAAGATTAAAATACTGTCCGGCGCGCCAAATAATGCGTACCTGCCATTCGCCAATTTATCATTTTCATCTGTGGAGCCTTCATGCCTCTAGCTGCTTATCTCGGCACCATGCCAACTCTCGGCGCACGCGTCTATGCCCATGCCTCCTGCCAGATCATCGGGGAGGTAACTATCGGCGATGACAGTTCGATCTGGTGCAACACGGTTCTGCGGGGCGATGTAAACCGCATTGTGGTCGGACAGTGCAGCAACGTGCAGGATCTCACGATGGGACATGTATCCCACAAGACACCGGACAAGCCCGATGGGTCGCCTTTGGTGATCGGGGATTATGTGACTGTCGGCCACTCCGTCGTTCTCCATGGCTGCACTATCGGAAATGAGTGCATGATCGGGATGGGTTCGATCATCATGGACGACGCCGTTATTCCCGACCGGGTAATGATAGGCGCAGGCAGCCTGGTTTCGCCGGGCAAAGTGCTGGAGAGCGGGATGCTGTATGTAGGACGTCCCGTAAAAGCCATCCGCGCGCTGACGCCTGAAGAAATCTCCTATCTGAAATATTCAGCTGAACATTACGTGGAAGTGAAAAATAATTATCTTAAGCCGGTAGCACCCAAAACTTATTGAGGATTACATATTTGAAGACAGAGTCTCCGCATCTCGTAGGTCGGGCTACGCCCGACGCGGCGGGCAAAGCCCGCCCTACGGTAAATCACTTAACAGTCATGAATTACGTAAAGCTCAATAGTTCGCGTATGAAATAGGTTGGCCACCTTTCTTGTTGCGCCTGAATATCAATTTCTCCCGCCTTAAACCTTAGTTTTGCGGAAATTGAATGCGAGTATTGCACCGCACATCTGGTTAATACAGTTAATACAGTTGACCTGCGTCAGGGTTTCCTGAATTGATCTCCTTTAAACTACGAAACATCGAAAGATTCAAAACGCTATGTGGCGGCGCTACGCCACGCACTTAACTAAGGAGAACGATATGGCACGCACAGCACTTGGCGGCACACCCGTGGAACTGCATGGCAACTTCCCCAAAGCAGGACAAACCGCACTCCCCTTTTCGCTGGTGAACAAGGATTTGCAGGACATTACGCTGGCCAGTTTCGGCAACAAGCGCAAAGTATTGAACATCGTCCCCAGCCTGGACACACCGACCTGCCAGGCTTCCGAGCGACGCTTCAATCAGGTCGCCGGCAGCCTGACCAATGCCGTGGTGATAACCATCTCCGCCGATCTGCCGTTTGCCATGGCGCGTTTCTGTTCCAGCGAAGGATTGAACAATGTGGTCAATCTGTCCACCATGCGCGGCCGCGAGTTTCTGCGCAACTACGGCGTGGAGATCGCCAGCGGCGTGCTGGCCGGACTTGCAGCCCGCACCGTGATCGTGCTGGACGGCAACAACGTGGTGCGCTATACCGAACTGGTCAGCGAGATCAAGAACGAGCCGAATTACGATGCGGCGCTGGCTGCATTGCAGACCTGTTAAATCGGCAATGTCAGACTAATATTGCATATTCGACTTGGCTGCCAAACAAAAAAGGCATCTATTGAGCTTTACATAATTCATGACTGTTAAGTGATTTACCGTAGGGCGGGCTTTGCCCGCCGCGTCGGGCGTAGCCCGACCTACGAGATGCGGAGACACTGTCTTCAAATATGTAATCCTCAATAAGTCGCTGGCAAGGTCCGGTCTGCAAGAAGTCGCGATATGCATGATTCATGATGGCGGCGATGGCTATGGATGATTCTGGCACCGGCTATTCATCGCCACCCTGCCTTGAGAAATCCGGCATTCCAAAAAGTGTATTACCACTCCAAGAACGTGGTCTGGCAAGGCTTTTACCCTCCCCATCCTCCAAACCATGTACGGCGTTTGCAACTTTTTTTGGTATAATCGCTCACATCTCTGTGGCTGTCAGGAAGGATCTGCGGATGACATTTTTCCCTCATTGCAGTATTAAATACTTAAGGATTAGTAGATGCAAGGCATACCCAAGAACGATTTGATCATCCGCATCGGCGGCGAAGGCGGCGAAGGCGTTATTTCCGTCGGCGATTTCGTCACTCAGGCCTGCGCGCATGCAGGGCTTGATGTTTACACTTTCAAGACCTTCCCCGCCGAAATCAAGGGCGGATATGCCATGTATCAGGTGCGCGCCAGCACCGAACGGCTGTATAACCAGGGCGACACCTTCGATGTCCTTTGTGCATTCAACGGCGAAGCCTACAACATGAATCGCGCCAGCCTCAGACCGGGTACTGCCATCGTTTACGACAGCCCGAGCGATTTCACGCCAGATATTCCGCCCGGTGTATTCGCTTACCCCATCCCGATGACCAAAACGGCGAAGGATATGCACAACCTGCGCGCCAAGAACATGGTGGCGCTGGGAGCGATGTCTGTTCTGTTCAATATCCCGGTGGAATCCTTGCGCGAAGTGATCGCCACTAAATTTGCGCGCCGTGGCGAAGACGTGGTTCAGGGCAACCTGACCGCATTCGAGCGTGGCCGCGAACTGGCAGCGGCATTGGATAAAACAGATCCGTGGACTCTCGGTACACCCAAGGGTAAGCAAGATGTCATCGTGATGTCGGGCAACAACGCCATCGGCCTCGGCGCGCTGATTGCCGGGCTGGATTTTTTCTCCGCCTATCCCATCACACCGGCAACCGAAGTCGCCATCTATGTGGCCAAACACCTGCCCAAGCGCGGCGGCACCCTGATCCAGGCCGAAGACGAAATCGCTTCCATTTCCCAGGTACTCGGCGCTTCCTACGCCGGCAAGAAGGCGATGACCTCCACTTCCGGGCCTGGCTTGTCGCTGATGAGCGAAATGCTGGGCATGGCGTTCATGAGCGAACTGCCCTGCGTCGTGGTTGACGTACAGCGCGGCGGCCCCTCCACCGGTTTGCCGACCAAGCATGAACAATCCGATTTGTTTCTGGCGATACATGGCGGCCACGGCGATGCCGGGCGCATCGTGCTATCCGTGGAAAGCATTCATGACTGCATTAGCCTGACAGTGGTGGCGTTCAATCTGGCGGAGAAGTATCAGTGCCCCGTGCTGCTGCTTTCCGACGGTTCGCTGGCGTTCTCGACCCAGAACGTGCCTTACCCGAACCCGGACGACTATCACGTGGTAGAACGCAAGCGTTGGGACGGCAACGGCGAGTACCGGCGCTATGCGCTGACCGAGGACGGCATTTCGCCGATGGTCGATCCGGGCACACCCGGCGGCATACACATTGCCACCGGTCTCGAACATAACGAGATCGGTCTGCCCAGCTACTCATCGGCCAACCACGAGGCGATGCAGGACAAACGTTTCCGCAAACTCAAGGGGGTAATCAACGATGTCGCCCCGACGGAAGTGGATGGCGAAGGTACGGCAGACCTGGGCGTGATCGCCTGGGGCAGCACCATCGGCGTGGTGCGCGAAGCCCTGCAGCGCCTGCGTGCCGAGGGCTACCGGGTCAATGGTTTTTATCCCAAGCTGCTGAATCCCCTGCCGGCACAACAGTTCGAGGCATTCGGCGCATCATGCAAACGGCTATTGTTGCCCGAGGTCAATTTCCAGGGGCAACTGGCCCATTTCGTGCGTGCGGAAACTTCGTTGCGCCCGGAGTCTTACACCATTTGCGGCGGGATGCCCTTCACGCCCGAGATGATCGTCAACAAAGTTCGGGAGGTACTATCATGAATGCGCCCCTTCAACCACAAATGCACTTGCATCAAGTCGAGCTCAAACCCAAAGATTACAAGAATGAAACCACTTCGTTCTGGTGTGCCGGCTGCGGTCACTACGGCGTACTGACAGGACTGCTGCGCGCGCTTTCCGAAATCGGCGTCGACCCGAATTTTCTGGTGAGCGTGTCCGGGATCGGCTGTTCCTCGCGCCTGCCCTATTTCGTCAATTCCTACAAGATGCATACTCTGCATGGCCGCGCCGGCCCGGTGGCAACCGGTGTCCAGTTGGCGCGTCCCGACCTCGCCGTGGTGGTCACCGGCGGCGACGGCGATGGCTTTTCCATCGGCGGCGGACACATGCCACATCTGGCGCGCAAGAATATCAATATGACTTACATCCTGATGGATAACCATGTTTACGGCTTGACCAAGGGTCAGTGTTCTCCCACCTCCCGACCGGAGATGAAGACCACCACCACCCCTTATGGCGGTCTGGAAGAACCGCTGGACCCGGTGCTGTATATGCTCACCTATGGCGCCACCTATGTCGGGCAGGCATTTGCCGGCAACGTCAAGCTGGCATCGCAACTGATCAAGGATGGCATGGAGCACAAGGGATTCGCCTTCATCAATCTGCTTTCCCAATGCCCGTCTTTCAATGAGATTGACACCGCCCATGCCTTCAAGAATGCCTGCGACCAAGTGCCTGACGGTCACGACACAAGCGATTTGAGTGCGGCGATGAACGCAGTCAATGCCGCAAAACAGGCAGGCCGCATACCCTCAGGACTGTTGTACAAGACCGAGCGCCCCACTCTCGACCAGCGCATGTCCGAACTGGTGGAGCGTGTCGGCGGGCATAAGGACTATGATCTGCGCAAGATCATTGATCTCGCGCGCCCATAACGAGCATAAACCCCATGACAGCAAGCAACACCACGTCAACCACGACAAATGAGAATGACCAGCAGCCGGACGTTGCGCTAACCATCAACGGCCTTGCCGTCAACGCACATGCCGGCATGACCCTGGTCGAGGCTGCGTGGCACGCCGGGGTGCCGCGTATCACAGGTGTCGGCTGCATGGAGGGTGTGTGCGGCTCCTGCCGCGTGATGCTCAGGCGCGGCAAGGATGTGACCGTGGGACTCGCCTGCCAGACCTTCGCCGAGAACGGCATCGAGGTGGTGTTCATGCCGCCTGCATCGGCGCCACAGCATCACTACGAGATCGGCGATTTCAAGGATGGCTGGGACATTCATGCGCGCTTCCAGGATATTTTTCCCGAGGCGTCGCGCTGCCGCCATTGCCACGGCTGCGACAACGCCTGCCCCAAGGGCATTACCGTCGAAAACGGCGTTGCGCTGGCTGCTGCGGGCCGCTACCGCGAGGCGGGAGATGCGTTCTTCGAATGCGTCATGTGCGAACTGTGCGACGTTGCCTGCCCCGAACTGATCGCACCGGCCCATGTTGGTCTTTTCACCCGGCGCGTGACGGCTCATTTTCACCTGCGTCCGCCCAACCTCATTTACCGGCTGGAAGAGTTGCGCCAAGGGCGCCAAGGAACTACCCAGGAAGAGAATGATGAGGAATGAAAATAATGAAAGCTAACTCAAGATGTGCGCGTAGTGCGTAGGGTGGGCTATGCCCACCATGTCGGGCATAGCCCGACCTACTTTTGGTTCTGGATCGTCCGGCTTATGGACTACCCAACAAGAGAATGACGGGGAATGAAAATAATGAAAGCTAACTCAAGATGAGTAACGGCATTCCTCTGGCAGAGGCACTGGCACGCTACCGCCCCGACGCGGATATCGGTTCGCTGCCAGAACTGGCCGACACGGACGCTTTGCTCAACGCCTACCACCCCGACCACCTGCGCGGCAGCGTGGTCAAGCTGACAGTGGGAGCCAACGCGGGCGACAGTTGCCAGCGCGAGCTGGCCGGGCTGTTGCAGTCCGAGGCATTCATCGACGAGGCCGACCTGGCCGGCACCCCGGTGACAGACGCCAACGTGCTGGTGATTGGCGGAGGTGGCGCGGGCTGCGCAGCGGCACTGGCGGCAGCCGAAAAGGGCGCGCGCGTGCTGCTGGTCACCAAGCTGCGCCTGGGAGATAGCAATACCGTCATGGCCGAAGGAGGCATCCAGGCCGCCATCGAGCCGGATGATTCGGTGCAACGGCATGTTCAGGATACCCTGCGCGGTGGTCACCATGCCGGCGACCCGGCACTGGTAGCAGCCATGGCCGAAGACGGTCCGGACGTACTTCGTTGGCTCATTCATCAAGGCATGCAGTTCGAACAAACTCCCAGCGGCGACCTGCATACGCGGCGCGCGGGTGGCATGAGCGCCGCGCGCCTCGTCCATTGCCGCGACTACACCGGACTGGAAATGATGCGCGTGTTGCGCGAAGCCGTCATCCAGCATCGCAGCATCGAAGTCTGGGAGCAAAGCCCCGCCGTCGAACTCCTGTCCAACGAACACGGGCAGAAATGCGTCGGTGCGGTGCTCACCTCGCTGCTCGACGACCAGTTGCGCATCGTGCGCACCCGCTCAGTGATCCTTGCAACCGGCGGGCTGGGGCGGCTGCACCTGAACGGTTTTCCAACCTCCAATCACTTGGGCGCAACGGGAGACGGGCTGGTTCTGGCATACCGTATCGGCGCACGGTTGCGCGAGCTGGATTCTTTCCAGTACCACCCGACTGGCTTGCTGCACCCATCCCATCTGGCGGGCAAGCTGGTCACCGAGGGTGTGCGCGCAGCGGGCGCCCTGCTGGTGAATGCCGTTGGGCGCCGTTTCATCGACGAACTCCAGCCGCGCGACGTGGTATGTGCCGCGATCCTGCGCGAATGCAGCGAGGGGCGCGGCATCCGCATCGACGACCAACGCGTCGGGGTATGGCTCGACACGCCGCGCCTGGAACGCGCCCAGCCGGGTATGCTGGAAAAACAATTCCCCAACCTGATGACGCGCACCCGCGTCTCGGGCATCGACCCGCGTATCGAACCCTTGCTGGTTCATCCGACCCTGCACTACCAGAACGGCGGCGCGGTGATCGACACCAATGGCGCCACCACTGTGCCCGGCCTGTATGCGGTGGGCGAAGTAGCGGGAGGCATCCATGGACGCAACCGCATCATGGGCAACGCCCTGCTCGAGATCATCAGCTTCGGGCGCCGCGCCGGCATCTCAGCCATCGCCAATCGCGACCGCGGCCCCAAGAAAGTCACCCTCGAGCATGTGAACCGGCTGCGCCGCGCACTGACCCTCGCCGGCATGCCACTGACACGCCGTGCGCCTCAGATATTGCCGGATTACGCTGCGGGAGGCGTATGGAAACGCTGAACCCCAAAACCACCCCGGTTAGAACTCCCCCGGCTGAAACGACCCAGATCCTGCTCCATCCGGAGCGGCGTATCGGTGCCGATATGGCTCTCTGGCGCAGCTTGGGCGGCGGCAAAGCACTGGCTCGCGCCGCGCAGGATCCGGCTGCCGTGCGCGAGGAAGTACGCCTTGCCGATTTGCGCGGCTTGGGCGGCAGCGGCTTTCCGGCATGGCGCAAGTGGGATGCGGTCGCCGCCGAAACGCCGAAGCCGGACAAATATCTGATTGTGAACGGCAACGAAGACGAGCCCGGCACCTTCAAGGATCGCATGCTGCTGGAAGAAACGCCGCATCAGGTGATCGAAGGCGCAGCAGTGGCGGCACTCGCAGTTGGCGCCAACCGCATCGTGTTCTACATCAACCCCGACATGGCGCGTTCGACTGCGGCGCTGAAAGCGGCGCTCGAACAATGGCGAACCTCGGATCTGCTGGCGCTCGCATCGACTGCGCTCGGCAAACCGCTGCAGCTTGATCTGCTGCCCGGCTCCGGGCATTACATCGGCGGCGAAGAAACGGCTTCGATGGAATGGGTCGAGAGCCGCTTCCCATTCCCGCGCGGCAAACCGCCCTATCCTGCACAGGCTGGTGTGTATGGCTGCCCGACCCTGATCAACAACGTCGAAACCCTGGCTAACGTATCGCACATCGTGGTACATGGCGCCGCCTGGTTCCGCGCACTCGGCAAAGGTACCGGCACCGGCACCAAGCTGTATTCACTGAGCGGCGACGTGCTCTATCCCGGCGTATTCGAACTGCCGATGGGCACACCGTTGCGCGAACTCATCTTCGTCCACGGCGGCGGCCTGCTGTCGGGCAAGCCGCTCAAGGCGGTATTTACCGGCGGACCTTCGAGCACCCTGCTGACACCCGCCGACCTCGATGTGGCAATGGATTTCGAATCCCTGCGCGCGCGCGGCAGCAACCTCGGCACCGGGGCGATGATCGTCATCTCGGAGGGCACCGGTATCGTCAAACGCGTGGCCGAATACGAACGCTTTTTCGCCCATTCCTCATGCGGCCAATGCAACTCGTGCAAGGTGGGCACCGCCACCATGAGCCGCCTGCTGGACCGCATCGACACCGGGCGCGGCACCGCAGCCGATCTCGCCACCCTGGAAAATCTCTGCGCCATGCTGCCCGGCAGTGGCCGTTGCCATCTCATCAACGGCGCCGTGCAACTGCTCGACAGCGCCTTCCACCACTTCCATGACGAATTCCGGCAGGCACTGCGCTAATAAACTCGATTCCTCCCAGTCTGCTATCTGACAACAGTTGTTCTCCTCGTAAACAGTCACGTCGAATTTGGTGCATTCGGCTCAAGAATAACCAGGAGCGGTTCAATATCCCCCTCTCTCACTTCCACCACCCGGCCCCATGCCGCCACCCGGAGCCATACCGCCACCCGGTCCCATGCCGCTACCTCTTGCCGGAGGATCGTCCGGAAGTGTCACGCCACGCTCCTTGGCGCGCACCATCATGCGTTCATGGTGCTCCGCACGGATCTGCTCCCTCTCCTCGGCGGTCTTTGCGGAACGCATTCTGTTCCGAAACTCGTTGCGTTCTTGCTTCGTCATCAGTTGGCTGCCGTATATCCTGTCCTGGTCCCGGTCCTGGACCTTGCTCTTGGTCTGATCTTTATCTTGCAGACGCGTGCGATCCTGATCGTCCGCCAAAGCAAAGCCGCTGGTAAACACCAGGGCGCCGGTTAATACGGACATTGTCAAAGTTTTCTTGAACATGATCGTCTCCTGTATGCGAGGTTGTAGAAAAATTTCAGTGCCTCCAACACAACCTCTTTTTTGAAAGCACTTTGAATCTCATTCGCCAGACTACGCGGAACATGGAGTCATTTCCATAATTTTCTTAAAGTGGTTTGCGCACACTGATCGCGCCGCGGATCTGTCCTACAGAGTAACCGGTTGCATGATCATTCGGGTAATGCTGGCCGAGAACGGATTTGACGGCGGGGCTGAGCTGGTCTGCAGGACCATGGCAACTGAGGCAGAGCGGTTGCACCGGCAGCGCTTTAACGTAGCGGTATTCTTCGCCGACCTTCTCGCCCTTTTCCAGTTGGGCTGGCGGCTCGCCGGCAGCGGCGCGCTTGTCGAAATCTTCGAGAGCGGCTTTCTCCCAGGCATCGGGAGTCGCGCGAGCTTCATTGCGTGCCTTGAGGCTGACCCGCTTGATCTTCCAGCCGGTCTGCCGGGATATCTCGCCAGCCATCTTGGGCGCCATGTCCTTGCAGACGGGGATCGCGCCTTCCGGGCCTGATTTGCTGATCTCATCCTGAAGTGCGGCGAGCAGCTTGGGTGGCAATGTCGTTGCCACCTTGCGCGCTTCGCCCAACAGGGCGTCATCGCCGGCATTGGCGAACGTGGTGACGAACGGAGTGATCAAAGCTGCAGCAACTATCAGTGATGTCTTCATGAAATATTCCTTAATTTGAGGTTAGAGGGATGAATCCGGGGTCGGGTTGAGCTTTTCACTTCCTGTTATTTTGATTATTCGCGAGTGAGAATAGTTCGTTCAGAAATATTTGTATGTGACATTAATCACAAACATGATACGAACGCAGTCTCTGTAACAGTTAAGGAACCTCTGACTATTGAGCTTTGCATAATTCATGACTATTAAGTGATTTACCGTAGGGCGGGCTTTGCCCGCCGCGTCGGGCGCAGCCCGACCTACGAGACGCGGAGACTCTGTCTTCAAATATGTAACCCTCAATAAGTCTTCGCGCGAGAATCATCGCCAGGGTTCCGTCTCGTCCGGCTTGGGGCAATTGTTTTTTGCCCACTTGATTCTGCCCGGCCAGCCCTCATTTAACATAAATCACTTGAATAGAGGTCATCATGCCCACCGTCCGTCCGCCTGCCGTAGCAGGCATGTTCTACCCGGCCGAACCCAGGCAGCTTGCGCATGACGTGCAACAGCTGCTGGCTGGCGCGCGCGCGCATGATCTGGTCCCCAAGGCGCTGATCGCGCCGCACGCCGGTTACATCTATTCCGGCGCTATTGCCGCCACGGCCTATGCCACTTTGCGCCCAATCGCCTCGCGCATCCGTCGCGTGGTGCTGCTCGGCCCGACCCATCGCGTCGCGGTGCGCGGCCTGGCGCTACCCGGTGCGGATGCCTTCGACACACCATTGGGGCGGGTCATGCTGGATACGGCAGCGGCATCCGCCATCGCACATTTGCCGCAAGTCAGCGTCAGCGCGCAGGCGCACGCGCTGGAACATTCGCTGGAAGTGCAACTGCCGTTCCTGCAAAGCGTGCTGTCCGATTTCACGCTGCTGCCGCTGGCGGTGGGCATGGCCACCGCCGAGGAAGTCGCCGAGGTGCTGGAGATTGTGTGGGGCGGCGAAGAAACGCTGATCGTGATCAGTTCCGATCTTTCGCACTATCTGCCTTACTCCATCGCACAGCGCGTGGACAATGAGACCGCGCAATCCATCCTGAAGCTGCGCCAGCCCATCGCGCATGACCAGGCCTGCGGCGGCACCCCCGTCAACGGCCTGATCGTCGCGGCGCAAAGACATCATCTCACCCCTCACCTGCTCGACCTGCGCAACTCCGGCGACACCGCCGGCTCGCGCGACCAGGTGGTGGGTTATGCATCCTTTGCCTTCACCGAGGAGGAAAGACGGCCATGACCATTGAAAAAAGAAATGCAGAAACCTTCAACCCTCCCACCCCCCTTGTCAGGGGGGCTTCTTCTCACTCCTCCCCTGGCTCTCCCCCTGACAAGGGGGCTGGGGGGTTGGGGAGGCCGGGAGGGGTTGAGCCTCATGGCAGCATATTGCTGCCGATCGCGCGCGCCGCGATCGCGCGCGTGTTGAACGTACCGCACACAGCGGATGAAACTGCGCCGTGGCTGACCGAGCAAGGCGCATGCTTCGTCACACTCACGCAATCAGGCGAGTTGCGCGGCTGCATCGGCTCGCTGCAGGCACACCGGCCATTGCTCGCCGACGTAAAAAGCAACGCCGTATCCGCCGCATTGCGCGATCCGCGTTTTACGCCGTTGTGCGCGGAAGAGCTCGACATCACCACTGTCGAGATCTCGCTGCTCTCGGCTACCCAGGCCATGGAGGTTCGCGACGAGGCCGATGCGCTGGCGCAACTGCGCCCCAACATTGACGGCATCATTTTTGAATACGGCAGATATCGCAGCACATTCTTGCCGCAGGTCTGGGAAAGTCTCGCGCAGCCGCGCCAGTTTCTCGCGATGCTCAAACGCAAGGCCGGATTGCACGATGACTTCTGGGCGGAGGACGTGAAACTATCGCGCTATACCGTGACCAAATGGAGTGAAAAGACGCCGTAGCGTGCGCTGTGCGCACGATCTTCA
>Ga0209641_10002053_pt1 | contig 17502 bp, 12 predicted proteins | sample RifCSP16_1_FD_184022 | JGI IMG/M metagenome (GOLD analysis project Ga0209641, IMG submission 184022) | Soil microbial communities from Rifle, Colorado - Rifle CSP2_sed 16_1 (SPAdes) (version 2) | ecosystem: Environmental > Terrestrial > Deep subsurface > Rock core/Sediment | place: Rifle...
ATATCTTTCATGGCGGTGACGGCCTCGGACACCGCCTTGCCGCTCTCTGCGGCATCGGCCGAGGACTTAACGGCGATTTTCTCGGTCTGCTGGGCGTTGTCCGCGTTCTGTCTGATCGCGGCATTCATCTCCTCTACCGACGATGACGCCTCTTCAGCAGACGCGGCCTGCTCGGTTGTTCCCTGGGACAATTGTTCGGCACTGGCGGAGAGCTGCTGGCTGCCGGAAGCGACATTATCTGCCGCCGTCTTCACGTCGATAGCGACGGTACGGAGCTTGTCGATCATAATGGCGAGGGATTTTCCAAGAGTGTCCTTCTCCGAAAGAATATTAACATCCTCCGTCAAATCACCCCGGGAGATCAGCTCAGCAGCCTTTGCAAGCCCGTTGAGACTATCCACCATGGTCTTCATCGCGGAAAGAAGCTGTCCTGTCTCATCATTGCTCATTGCGGCATCGCTGATAGTTACCGAGAGGTCCCCCGTGGCAATAGACTGCACCGCTGTCACGGCACGCTTGATCGGTTTCGTGATGCTCCTGACAAAAATAATTCCTCCGACAACTCCGAAAAGGACGATCGATATGGTGAGAACAAAGGCCATGATATTTGCTCTCCGCTGGGCCGCTGCAAGATCCCTGTGAGCGATTTCTTCATCCTTCTTAAGGATCTCTTTCATCCTGGCGAGGTATTCCTGGACAGCGGTGACAGCGGGTACGGTTTCGCTGATGAAAATAGCGTGGGCGTTTTCTTTTCTGCCGGCTTTATGATCAATGAGTATTCTTTCCGCTGTTCCGTGGAGTTTTTTATGAGGCTCCTCCATGGCCGCAAAAGGAGCGGTAATCTCCTCGGAGTACGGCTTGAATGTCGCCATCCATTTTCCAAGTTTGCATTCTGTAGGGTCGAGCTTGCCGGTAAACGGCTTCCCTTGAATGAACACCCCCGCTGAAAGACCGTCCACCCATTTATAGTGGTCCACGATCCGAGCGGTCATTAACCCGTTTATTTCCCGTACTCCCTGATTTTTTACCACAGCCTCCTGTACTTGTTTCGTTGCCCATAAAAAGACCCCTCCCATGATCAAAACCATAAAGAGTATAACACCCAGGCCCACGCTTAGTTTTCTTCCGATGGTCATAATCATAATGTCCTCCCTTGAATCGAGTGCGTTTTTTATTTACGTCACGCAGTTGACGGGTTATAAAAGACCTTCGTCACGCTGTGTTTAAAATGCCCCCGGATTTACGACGTTAGGCGACGGTTTTCTGTATGGACGGTTCACCCCCTTTAAGTGACTGCATTTCCTCCTTCTCAGAAGACTGCACCAGCTTCGGCACGTCCAGGATAAGCGCTACGGTGCCGTCGCCGAGGATGGTTGCGCCGGAAATGCCTTCGACATTACGATAAAAGCCGCCGAGGTTCTTAATGACCGTCTGGTGTCCTCCGATGATGTGGTCCACCACAAAACCGACCCTTTTATCTTCCACTCTCGTAATCACAATCTGCTCAATGGGAGGCGGCCCGCCGTCTATTGAGAACCGTTCTCTCAATCGTATGTAGGGAACGATGTCTCCACGGACATTTGCGATATTACGGCCGCAGGCATTTTTCACGCCCTCTCGGGTCAACTCCACGCACTCCTCGACCAGGGAAAGAGGAAACACAAAATACTCCGCCCCTATTCTGGTGAGGAACCCGTCGATGATGGCGAGCGTAAGCGGCAGCTTAAGCGTAATCGTCGTCCCCAGGCCTTTTTGGCTGCTTATTTCTATCGAGCCCCGGAGAGCATCAATGGCCTTCTTCACCACGTCCAAGCCCACGCCGCGGCCCGAGACGTCGGTCACTTTTTTCGCCGTTGAAAAACCGGGGGCAAGGATGAACTGGAAGAGTTCCCTGTCCGGGAGATCCGGCCTATTTCCGTCAACCAGCCCTTTTTCCGTTGCCTTGGCCCGAATGCCGTTTGCGTCCAGGCCTGCTCCGTCATCCCGGATTTGAATAAGCACATGCGCTCCGGAGTGTATTGCCGAGAGGTGCACGGTTCCCTGTCCTGGTTTGCCGGTTACCTTGCGGGTTTCAGGGGGCTCGATTCCATGATCAATGCAGTTTCGGATGAGATGGACGAGGGGGTCGCTCAAACGCTCAATGACCGTTTTGTCCAGTTCCGTCTCCGCTCCTTCGGTTACGAGCACGGCCTCTTTGCCCAACTCTGAAGAAAGGTCCCGCACGACACGTTTAAACTTGCTGAACGTCGTACCGATCGGCATCATGCGGATGCTCATGGTATTGTCGCGGAGTTCTCCGGTAAGCCGCTCGACTTCTTCGGCAATTGAGAGCAGCTCGGGATTATTAAAAAGAGCGGCCGCCCGGCTGAAACGCGCCTGGACGGTCACCATCTCGCTTACAAGATCCACCAGGCCGTCCAGTCTATCGGTGGATACCCGGATGCTGGAAGTTGACTCGGCGGTTTGGCGCTTCTCGCGAAGCTCCTTCATATGCTGCTGTTCAACCAGGGCGGACTCGACATGCCCTGGAGCAACCACGCCGGCCTCTACAAGCATCTCGCCCATGAGTTTTTTTGATTTCAGCGCCTTTTGAAGACCGTCAGCTGTCAGATCTCCACGCTCGACCAGTATATCACTGATACGCTTATAACTTTTCTCGTCATCCAGCTTTCCGTCTTCGTCAATAATATCGACTTTCAACTCGCTGGAATCCTTGACAAAAATAAACACATCCTTAATTGCGTTCATCCCCTGGCTGGTGGTCAAAATAGCATCCCAGTATGTGTAGCAGAGCTCAGGATTTAAATCCTCAAGTTTCGGAACGGCATCCGTCTGGGCCACAACCGTGCAGTCGCCGAGCCGGCGAAGTTCATCCAATAAAGAAACGGGGTTCACCCCCTGGGAGAGAATGTCCTGTGCCGGACGAAAGCGAATTCGGTAGGTCACATTTTTCCCGGGAACGGCCTGAGAGGGACCACCGCTTTCAGTATGACGGCGTGGGCCGTAGGGGGAGACGGCATTCTGTTTATCGCCGGTATCGGGAAGAAGGTTTTTGAAAGACGCTGCGATCTCCCGGGTGCGCACCGTATCGGCCGACCCTCCCCCCCGGTAATACTGATCGAACATCGCCTTTATCTGGTCACGGGCCTTCAGGGTCAGGTCGATGAGTTCTTTGGAAACAGCGATTTTTCCTTTTCGCACCATGTCGAAAATTGTCTCGACCTCGTGGGTAAATCCCGAAACATCGCGAAACCCGCATGTCGCTCCTGAGCCCTTGATCGTATGCAACGCGCGAAAGACCCGGCCGGTCAGGTCCTCATCAGCAGGGGACTTCTCGAGCTCAAGCAGCGCGGCTTCGAGCTCGGCAAGAAGCTCGTAAGCCTCATCCTTGAAAGTCTCTCTGAGCTTTGCAATGATATGCTCCGGCGATTCATCTTCAAGCGGTTCTCTGATCTCATCCATGATGCTCCCCCGTCACGCTTTATTTGCCTACCCAGAGACAACCCTTCTCGCGGTCCAGACTGCATCCTGTAAAACGCAGATACCCGGCTGCTTCCACCGTCTGCTTGAATTTTTCCGGGCGGGCGCCGACAACGGTAAAACACTTCTTCAGTGTCACAGCCGTCCGGTGGGCCGAACAGAGCAGCTGAAGGCACGCCAGATCCGCTTTAGCCACCTCTCCCAGCTTTACCTCAACACGGTCCGAGTCGACCAGTGCCTTTATAAGGGCCAATCTCATTTCTCCCGCATGCTCCACGGTCAGATCACCATCAAAGGTCAGAATTCCTTTATCGCCTGATTGTTTAAATTTGGATTTCATCACAGCCTTTGCCCCCTTCATTCATCGCGCCCTCGCCTCGATACTGTGTCGTTGAACTAGCGCTATAAAAAACTGCATCTATCCCCTGCTTAAGCCCCTGAACAAACATTTTTTAGCGCAAATGTATTTTTTGCAATACTAATGCCATTATGGTTAGTTTATGCAACTGAATACAACCATGTGTAAATTAATAGATTATATCTGTTCGTAATTAAAATATTGCAATTTTATGTGTACAAAATCACTACACTGGCCGTATTTGGACGGTCAAAATCTGACAGCCTTGCTTTTAGAGATCAAAGATGTTAATGTTCACAAGTACATGGCGACAGAAAATTTTATGGCTTTTTCAAAAAAAAATATCAAATCTTACAACCTCGATGAATTTACAGCCCGGATCGTTGATCTGGGGCTCAAAAAATATCGCGCGGGCCAGGTGTTTGAATGGATATATAAAAATCATGCCTCGTCTTTTGAGGAGATGACAAACATTGCGAAATCCGAGCGCGCTCTTCTGGCAAACAGCTTTCATCTGTCTTGCCTGAAGATCATTCGGACAGAGACATCAAAGGACGGCACGAAAAAATTTCTCTTTGAGCTTCACGACGGGCACACCATAGAGAGCGTGCTTATCCCCGATGAGGACCGGCTCACCCTCTGCATCTCGTCCCAGGTGGGCTGTCAGCAGGCCTGCCGGTTCTGTCTCACCGCGAAGGGTGGCTTTACAAGAAACCTGCGTTCCTGGGAGATTGCCGATCAGGTCCTTGCGGTATCGCGCCTTCTGAAGGAAGAAGGAGAACGGGGCATCACGAACATCGTGCTCATGGGCATGGGAGAGCCGCTGGCCAACTTCGATGAAGTGATCAGGGCACTCCGGGTCATTACCTCCGGCCGAGGGCTGGACTTCTCGACCCGGCGGGTAACGCTCTCCACGGCGGGGCTGGTGCCGTTCATCGATGCGCTGGGAAAATCAGGCGTGAAAGTCAACCTCGCGGTCTCGCTCAACGCATCGACCGATGAGGTTCGCGACCGCGTGATGCCGGTGAACAAACGCTGGCCGCTCAGGGAGCTGCTCGCGGCGTGCAGGCGTTTTCCGCTTGAACCGAGGCGGCGGATCACTTTTGAATATGTGATGTTAAAAGGCGTGAACGATTCTGCGGAAGATGCTCTGCGGCTTGCCAAGCTGCTCAAGGGGATCAGATGCAAGGTGAACCTCATTCCCTTCAATCCTTTCCCGGGGAGCGCGTTCGAAAGGCCCGAAGATGCAGCGGTTCGGCGGTTTCAGAAAATCCTGCTGGATCACCGCTACATCGTACCGGTGCGCGAGTCGCGCGGGAGGGACATTTCTGCTGCCTGCGGACAGCTCAGGGAGAGAGAAGCTCACGGGAAAGAAACGAGGGACGAGGAACGAACGACGAACGACGAGGGACGAGAGACGAAGGACGAAGAATAAGAAACGAGAAAAAGAGAAGCGGTCCTTCTTCGCTTCTTTTCAGCTTTTATTTCCCAGGATTTCATTGACGACGGTCAAGAGATCTGCCGTCTGGATGGGCTTGGCGATATACGCGTTGGCGCCGAGCGCGAGACCGCGTTTGCGGTCTTCTTCGGCCCCCTCGGTGGTGATGATGATGATGGGAATGGTCTTGTGTGCAGGGTCGTTGCGCACCATGGACACCAGCTTCAGGCCGTCCATGATAGGCATGTTGATGTCCGTGAGAATAACGTCGAACTTCTGGGCGGAGAGTTTCTTGAGTGCGTCGATGCCGTCGTTGGCTTCCACGATCTTGCTGCCCGGGATCCGCTTGAGCGCAAAGGAGATCAGCTGACGCATCGTCGGGGAATCTTCAACCACCAAGAAATTGTAATCGGGCATTTCTTATCCTCCGTTATTTCTCTTTCAGCAGATCGAGAAAGCTCTGGATCGTCGTAAGCTTGCGCTCGGATTGTGAGTAAAGCTTTGACGAAAAGATCGCCGTTGCGGCATGACCGGCAAGCATTGAGAAGAGCTCATAGTCCACGTTTGAAAACGCCTGTTTTTGGACGAGCAGCTTGTAAATCGCTATCACGCCGATCACATGCTCTTTGATCTTGAGCGGGATGCAGACGAGCGGATGGGTATAGTCCACTCCCTTCAGACTGGTGGGGTCGCCTTCACGGTAGTATGCCTCGCCGCTTTTGGCGGCTTTTCCGATGATCCCTTCTCCCAGCTTGATGCTGGGCCTCGCCTCGGGCCCCATTCCTTCCTGGGCCACGATCGAAAGCTCGTTCGTTTTTTCATCGAGCATGGTGATAGAGAACTCTTCCGCCCCGATCAGATTCATAACGATCTCAAGGATGATCTTGAGCGATTCATTGAAATCCAGCGTCGAGTGGAGCTGGTAGCTCGCAACATAGAGATTCGCAAGGTTGTTGTTTTCCGATTCCACCTCTACGTAACGGTTCGCGAAATCCTTGTTCTCTTCTTCCACCTGGCGGAAGCGGCCGAGGAGGCTCTTGTTCTCGTCCTCCAGGATCTTGATTCTCTCTTCGAGAGTATGAAGCTTGACATCGCCGTCCCGGCCGGAAAATTTAGTCAGCTCTTCAAGCTGGGCGACCTTGTACCTGAGCTTCTCATTTTCCTTGAGCAGCTCCTGGGTGAATTCCTCGCCTTTCTTGAAGACCTGGAGAAATTCCTCAACCTTTTTTGAAATTGAACTTGTTTCTTTGTCCATCCCGGCCTCCTCGGTGCAGTTATCAGGTGACGACAGACCGCCTCAAGTAAACCCCGAGAGAAAACGCTGTTCTCTGTCAGGGTGAAAAATTCCACTGAAATATTGTACCAATTATAGTCGAGTCAGGCAAAATTATCAAGGCAATTTCTCAGGCCCGACCTCTTCCCGGTTTACACCGCTCCGCTATCTCTCCGGCCATCTTGTCGAGCGGCAATACCTTGTCCACCGCGCCTGCGCGGATGGCCTCCTGAGGCATTCCGAAGATGACGGCGCTCTCCTCGCTTTCCGCGAGACAGAACCCCCTTCTCTTCTTGATGGCAACCGCGCCGTCGACGCCGTCCCTTCCCATACCCGTGAGCACGACGCCTAACGCCGCTTGCCCGCATGCCTCGGCGACCGATATCATCATTTTATCGGCCGACGGCACATATTTATCGGACGGGCTCCGGGGGATGAGTTCGACCATGAGCCCCTCGCGGTCCCTCTTGACAACGAGGTGAGATCCTCCGGGTGTTATGAGCACCGTCCCGGGTTCCAGACGGTCCCCGGCGGCGGCCTCGCTCACCATGAGCGGCGAGAGCTTGTTGAGCCTCTCTGCAAAACTACGGGTAAAGCCGGGAGGCATGTGTTGAGCAATGACAATGCTTGCGCCGAACTCGGCCGGCAGGGAGGTAAGGATCGCCTGGATCGCGGGCGGCCCGCCGGTCGATGACGCGATCGCCACGACCTCGATGGGACCCCGTTCCAGGACCGCATCGTCCTCTTTCCGGGCCGCCGGCACCACTTTTTTTTCCATGAGGAGGTTCATCGTGGAGGCCACTTTGGACATCTCAAGATTGAGGATGGCCTGAACTTTTGATACAAGCTCATCCCTGACGCCCTCGAGACTCTTGGAAATACGCGCCTCGGGCTTGGCCAGAAAGTCCACTGCGCCGAGCTCCATGGCCCGAAAAACGCTGCGGCTGTCGGAGCGGGATGAAAGAATAAGCACGGGTGTGGGCCGTTCTTTCATGAGCCACCGCAGGAACGTAAAACCGTCCATGTTCGGCATCTCAAGATCGAGCGTGATCACGTCAGGCTGGAGACGGAGGGTCTTCGCAATGCCGTCAACGCCGTCGCTGGCAGAGCCGACAACCTCTATGCCGGTGTCGCTCTCAAGCATCTTGCTGATGAGCATGCGGTTATATGCCGAATCATCAATGACGAGCGCTTTCGCTTTTTTCATTTTTCCTTTCTCTCTAGTTCCTGCAAACGGCGTCCTATCCGGCCGTTCCCCTGAGCGGCTTCTGGTATACCATGTCATTCTTGAGCGTGCGGAGCACAAAGGCGTTCGATATATTAATGAGCGATTCCGAATGCCCGAGGAGGAGATAGCCCCCAGCCCGGAGCTTGTCGTAGTAACTTTCGATCACCTTTTTCTTTGCCTCGCGGTCAAAATAGATAATGACATTTCTGCAGAAGATGATGTCCATGTCCCGTATCAGGCTGGTCTTGAACGGGTCGAGAAGATTTACGTAGTTGAACGATACGAGCTCTCTGACCTTGTCGATGATCCGGAAATTGCCCTTTTCCTCTTCGAGGAAGTATTTTTTGGCCATCTCGGGGGGGGTGGCGCGGAGCGAACCGTTTTTATATACCCCCTTGCGGGCCGTGTGGAGCACGCGCTGGTTGATATCGCTGCCCATGATCTCGATCTGCCAGGTGCGCCACCAGTCGCCCGATTCAAGGAGCAGCATGGCGATGGTGTACGGTTCCTCGCCGGTGGAGCACCCCGCGCTCCATATCCTGAGCGTCTTGCGGCCTGCGAGGGTCGAGCGCAGTTCGGGCAGTATCTCCTGAGAAAAGGCGTTGAGTTGCGCGTTTTCCCGGAAGAAATAGGTCTCGTTCGTGGTGAGGTTGTCAACGAGGACGGCAAGTTCCTCCTCGTGTTTCCGGTCATAGCGGAGAAAGTGGTAATACTCTTCAAAGTTCTTGAGTTGATGCTGCTGAAGCCGACGACTGAGCCGGCGCTCCAGGAGGTACTTGGACCCGTCGTCGAAGTATATCCCGCAGTAGTCGTGGATCAGGTCCCGGAGAAGCCTGAAGACATCGTCCGGAAGGGGTACAAGCTGTTCTTCGAACATTTAACTCCTCAATGCCTCACGCGCCGCCTGGCGAACGATAGTGTCCGGATCTTCCTCGGCCATCTTTTCGAGTAGTGGTTCCGCAGAGGGATCCTTTTTTACCCTGAGTATTTCCACGGCTGTCTTTCTGACGCTCCAGTGCGGGTCCGACAGACGCGCGATCACGGTCCTTTGCACTTCAGGCCCGCTGTATGCTGACAGGGACGAGAGCACGGTCTTGCGGACCTCCGGGTCAGCATGTTCCGCAAGCGCCAGCAGGGGTTCGAGCGCGAGATCGATATGAAGTTTTCCGAGCACTTCCACCAGCGCCAGGAGAAAGATATCGGACGCCTTGCTCAGGTGTTCCACGAGGACCCTCCCGACCGCAGCTCCGCCGGTCCTCCCGAGCGCACGAGCGGCCGCAGCCCTCACCCAAAGGTCCTCATCCTCGAGCAACGGGATGAGGGTGTCCCGCACATGCGGCGCGTTCGTTTTGCCGAGAGCGTCAACGGCGAGCATCCTGACCTCGGGGTCGTCATCGGTAATGGCGAGCAGGAGGGGCCGGACGGCCTTGGCCTCGGGAAGACCGCCGAGCGCCTGCGCAACGGCCTTTCGTACCTCCGGCTCTTCGTCCTTGAGCGCAAAGACAAGCGCTTCCGCCGCTTTTTCCGTCGTGAATTTGCCGAGGAGAAGAGCGATATTTCTTCGCACCGGGGCGCTGCGCGTGGTGAAGTCCTTCACGAGGTTGTCGAGCACGGACTCGTCTCCGATATTCGCCAACGCGTGAATGGCGGATTCATGAACGCTCTCGTACTCGTCCTCCAGGAGGGCGAGGAGCGGTTTTACCGCGTTCCTGCTCCGCAGCAGCCCGAGCGCTTCCGCCGCGTTGCTTCTCACATGCCCATTCTCGTCGGCGAGCAGACCGATCAGCGGCGCTTCAGCTTCGCGGCTGCCTATTTCGCCAAGGACCCTTGCCACAACCCTTCTCACGAGGGCGTTGCCGTCCGTAAGGTGATCGATGAGGAGCTGTACCCTGCCGCCGTCTATGTTCCTGAGGGCTTGGGCCACGGGTTCTTCCAGCTCCTCCTCCCGGAGGAGCGAGAGCAGCTTCCGGATGGAGCGTTCACTGCCGGCCCACCCGAGAACGGAAACCGCGGCCTTCTGGAGCTCCCCTCCGCTTGTGATGAGAAGTTCCTCCAGAAAATCCACCGCCCTGTCGGAGATGTCTTTTTTTACCGTTTGAACGATTTTTTCTTTTTCGGCCCGTCCGCTTTTCCGGAAGATCGTCGCAAGCGCCACCACCGATACCTCCCGCACGATCCGCAGGGTGTCGGCGAGACCGGCGATGAGCGGGGCAAGGGTGTTTCTGTTGCCGATCTTTCCGAGCGATTCGAGCACCGGCTCCCTGAGACTGCTTCGACCGAGCGCCGAGAGAAGCGGCCCCAATGCGCGCTCATCGCCGATCTCGCCCAGTGCTTCCGCCGCGGCGTAGTCGAGCCAGCTCTGGTCGGAACGGGTCAGGCAGGAGATCAGGGCGTCAACGGCCCTTCGGTCCTTTATCTTGCCGAGCGCCTCTGCCGCCGCTACCCGGATGTTCTCATCCGGGTCATCCAGCAGGCCTATCAGGATCGGCACCGTGCGCGGGTCTTTCATGTCTCCGAGGATGTCCACGATAAACTTCCGCACATCCACGTCAGGCGTCTTAAGCTCTTTTAGGAGGGCGTCCACAGCTTCGGTGCCGATATGGATGAGGGCCTCAATGGCCGAATTTCGCGCGCCGGCGTTATCATGGGCGCCGAGCGTATGAATGAGGCCTTCGATCACGTCGCGGCCGCGCAGCGCCACGAGCGCTTCAACTGCGGTCTTTCTTACCCGCCAATCCGCATCACCGACTGCGAGCATGAGCAGCGGTATGGCCTTTCTGCCTGCGCGGCTCAGGTCAACCGCGGCCTCCCTGCGATCTTCGGCATCGCCGCTCTGGAGCTTTCTCCGCGAAAAATCAATATTGTCCATTCCCCGCCTCCGCCAGAGCCGCGCGTTCTTCATGGCTCAGGATTGTGGTTATGTCGAGGAGGATAATGAGCCGGCTGCCCACCTTCCCCATGCCGGTTATAAAATCCGCGTGTACCCCCCGGGCTGCTTCAGGTGCAGACTCAATATGTTTTTTGGGAATGGTGATCACTTCCTGCACGCTGTCCACGACAAGCCCGAGCAGCTGGCGGCCGGCGCCCCGGGAGGGGCCGACGGCGTTTCTTGTTATCATCATCCGCATTTTTTTCGGCTCATTTTTTATTTCGGACAGCTCGAAACGCTTTCTCATGTCAACGACCGGGATGATGGCCCCCCGCAGGTTAATGACGCCTTCTACAAACTGGGGCATGCGGGGGAGAGGCGTGATCTTGAGCGGCCGGAGGACCTCGGCTACGGAGCTGATGTCAAGACCGTATTCTTCCAGACCCACCTGAAACGAAACGACCTGGACCGCGTCCTCGATGACCGCAACCTTTTTCTCTTTACCCATTTTTGACCTCTCACGCTCCCCTGAAGGATGAAGGACGACCGCCTCGCCAGGACGATGGACGATTCGTCCCTCGCCCCCTGTCCCGCCATCGCCTATATCTTGAACTTTTCCACGCCTTGTTTGAGCGAATCAGACAGCGAGGCCATGATCTCGACCGTATCATTTAATCCCACAGCCAGGTTTGTATTAACTTTGGCGATGGACTTGATCCGGTCGATAGCCTTTACGATCAAGTCGCTTCCAGCCCTCACTTCACCGGCGGCCCGGTTCACCATGCCCACTTTTGAGTTGATCTCTTCGACCGCCGCGCTGATGCCTTTGCTGCCCTTTGCCTGTTCAATCGTGGCGGACTTCACAAACCGCGTGATTTCCCGCATCTTTTCCGCGGCCTTCGCAATTTGCTCGCTTCCGGATTTTTGTTCGTTCGTTGCCCTGGCGATCTGGTGGGTCATTTCATTGATCTTATCAACAGCCTCGCTTACCTGTTTTATCCCCCTGGCCTGCTCCGCCGATGCCCTGCTGATGCTTCTGCTCATATCGCACGACTGGCCCGCGCGTTCGAGAATTTTCCTGAGCGCTTCCCCGGCGTCCTGTGAAAGCCGCGTCCCCTCTCCAACGACGGCAAGTCCTCCCGTCATGGCCTCCGAAGCTTCTCGCGACTCCTCCTGCACCGCGGTGATAAGGTTTCCTATCTCCTGCGTTGAAGATGCGGTGCGGTTCGCCAGTTCCCGTATCTCCGCGGCAACTACGGCAAAGCCCTTCCCGTGTTCTCCCGCCTGTGCCGCGAGGATGGCGGCGTTCAAGGCGAGAAGGCCTGTCTGGTCCGTAATGTCCTCGATCACGGTCAGAATGCTGCCGATGCTCTCCGAGCGCTCGCGCAACCGGCCTATTACATCGGCTGTCTGCCGCGTGGCCGACGCGATCTTTTTCATGCCGTCGATCGTTTTTTCTATGGACCGCACGCCGAGCTGCTGGGCGTCCGCGGCGACAGCTTCCGCCAGAGAAGCGGACTGCTTTGCGTTGGACTCCACCTCGCGCACCGAGGCGCTGATCTCGTTTGCGGACGCCGCCGTCTCTTCGGCGGCGGACGACAAAACTTCCACATTTTCCGCGGTCTGTTTGACTGCCGCGGACATCTGGGCAATGGCAGTGGATGTCTCTTCGATCGAGGTCGCAAGGCCGGTCATGGTTCCGGCCACCTCGTCCACGGATGCGGCCATTTCAAGCACGGACGATGAAGTGTGCTCCGAACTCGCGTGAAGATTTTCAACGGTTCCGGCGATCTCCTTGAGGGCAAAATGCATTTCATTCACTGAAGAAGCGGCCTCCTCCACCGCTTCGGACTGCTCCCGGCTGCCGTTCGTTATTTTTTCCGAGATGTCCCTGACCTTGCCCGACATGGAGCCTACATGGATGGACGCATCCCGCACGCTCCCGATCATGCCTTTGAGCCCGACGATCATGCGGTTCAGACCCCTTCCGAGCATGCCGAACTCATCCGTGGATTGCACGCGCACGCTCTGCGTGAGGTCGCCGTCGGAAATATTCCAGGCGACCGCTTCCGCCTCGGCGGTCGGCGCAACGATCATTTTCCGCGCCATAACATACACTACTGCTGACAGCGCAAGCACGATCCCGACGCTCGTCCCGAGCAGGAGCGCAACGATGGTCCAGGCGTCTCTTTTTATTTTTGTCCTTGAAAAGCCCATGGTGACACTGCCGAGCTTTGTACCTTCGATGGTGATGTCCACCGGGACCTCGAGGGCGTTGAGTTTCTTCTTCACTTTTGCCGCGACCGCGGCCACGTCTTCGGACTTTTCAGCCGAGAGAACCGTCTTGATATCAGGATTCTCCCGGTTAAAGCTGGTAAAAGAGCTGCTCAAAACCGCGCCTGACGCGTCCTGGACATAGACATAGAGCGCTTCTTGAGACCGCGCGGCATCACTGACGATATTCTCAATCTTTAAGACGTCTTTCATAAGGATGGCGTCGGCCCCGACCGTGCCGATCAGCCGGCCCATCTCACGTCCGCGAGTTTCCAGCGCCCGGTATTGACCCGTCATGAGCATTCGGGCGACAAAGATCGTGCCCATGATCATGAGCAAAGAGATGACCACTGTCAGCGCGGCGACAAATTTCAATCCGATGCTGTTCCGTATTTTCTCTCTCAGAGCTTCTATCATGCCTGACCTCCGTGTACCGTCAATCAGAGCGTAAATTTTCCGAGGGCCGTCCGAAGCTCATCCGCCCGCTCCCGGAGCGCCTGCATCGCGATATCGATCTCGATCGACAGATCGACGCTTTCCACCGTGATCTTTTGAATGCTTGCGACGGCTGTGCTGATCTGGCCGGCACCCTGCTTCTGCTCGGACGTGGAGCGGGCGATCTGTGCCGCCTGGGTCGTTACGGACTCCACGGCGCCGGTGATCTGCTTGCTGCCCGTGGTCTGCTCGTTCGTTGCGTACTGCACGCGATGCGTGATCTCCCGCATCTTTTCCGCCGCTTTCGAGATTTGTTCGCTTCCCCGCCGCTGTTCCTGCATGGCCTGCGAAATATGCTCGATCTGGTTCGTAATGCCGACAACGGCCTCGGTGATCTGCGATAGTCCCCGGGCCTGTTCAGCGGTCGTTCTCTTGATGAGCTCGGCCGTTTTCGACGACTGTTGAGAGCTCTCCACCACCTGTCCCAGCACATCTCTGGTCACGCTCACCAGATCGGCCCCGTCCACGACGGCCTTGAGACCTTTTCCCATTGCCTGCACGGTCTCTTCCGTGTCTTTCTGCACCGCCGCGATCAAGCCCGCGATCTCCTGCGTGGACGCGGCGGTACGCTCCGCCAGCTCCTTGATCTCTTCGGCGATCACGGAAAATCCCTTTCCGTGTTCTCCCGCCTGGGACGCGAGGATGGCGGCATTGAGGGCGAGGAGTCCCGTCTGGTCCGTTACCTCATCGATCACCTTTAATATCTGGCCGATCGCCTGTGAGCGCTTCCCGAGGCGGTTGACCACGGTTGACGCGGCCTCAACCGTCGCCCTGATATTATCCATGCCTTTGATCGCCGCCTCTGCCGCCGCCACGCCCCGCTCCGAGGCCTCCCGGGAAACGCTTTCCGCCAGCCTGGCCGACTCTACGGCGCGCTGCTCCACTTCTTTCACGGAGGCGCTCATCTCGGTAAGTGAAGACGATGTTTCTTCCGCGGAAGAAGAAAGCGCCTCGGTATTTTCGGATACCTGCCGGACGGAGGCGAGCATCTGCTGTATGGACGAAGCCGTTTCCTCGGCTATCGCGGAAAGCCCGTTCGTACTCTTGGCAATTTCGCCTATCGAGGTCGCCATCTCGGCAACGGCGGATGATGCGTTGGTCGCGGAATTCGACATCACCTCGGCATTGTCCGCAACGCCGCGAATAGAAGCGACCATTTCCTCAACGGTCATCACTGTTTGTTCCGTGGCCTCCTGCTGGACCCGCGCCCCCCCGCTCATTTTATAGGTGGCGGCGCTGACGGAATTCACAGCCTCGCCCAAACCCGCCACGGTCTGGCGCAACTTGCCGAGCATATCCCGAAGGTTTGAGGACAGGGCATTAATGGCCGTCCCCAGGGCGGCTACCTCCGCCTGCCCCGAAACGGAAATTTTACCGGCCAGATCGCCGGTTGCCAGGCGGCCCGCTATCTGCGACATCTCGCTGATGGGTACGGTAATGCCCTTGCCCACAAACAGGTACACGAACACAATCGCCAGCACAAAGCTGACCAGTCCGACCGCCAAAGAGAGCAGGACGGGACCTCGGACCTGTCTGCTCACGGCGTCGGGATTAAGCCCGATCCTGAATACACCGACCTTCTTTTTCTCCGGGCTGAGGAGAGGGAAGACCTTTTCATAATGGCTGCCCTGCGCGTCGGCATAGCGTTGAACCATGGGCGAAGAGGCCTCGAACGCGCCCCTGGTCGCCTCGTCGGTCCGTACGGTGTTCTCGGCTTTTCTGTCGCTTGCGTAGAGCACCCTGCCGTCCATGTCCATTACCAGGGCGTATGAGATGTCCTTATCGCGGTCAGCAAGCTCGCTCAGCTTCTCTCCGATGCCGGCCAGCCCCGGTAAAGAGAGGCCGAAATCCAGCGCCTTGTCGATGTCTTTCTTGATCACTTCAGCCAGCGTCGTCGTCCTGGCCAGGAGCGCCTCACGGTACGTGGCCATCGCAAAATACATGTTGATATAGATATTGACCCCGAGCATCATGAGCAGAATGCCGGTAGTTGCAATGAGAGCTCGTGTTTTCAGGTTCATCTTCGATACACTGTTCATCTTATCACCTTTGTCGTGTTCAGTATCAGATTAAAGGGCGCTCCGGTCCCGAAGAGAGCGCTGTTCTCCAACGGCTGTCACTTCCCGGCGGCTTTCTCGATATCGAGCAGGATGTAGAGTTTATCATTTTTGCGCGCAATGCCCCGGAGGAACTCCGCGCCCGCGCCTTGTGAGACCGTATCAGGCGCAGGCCGGACATCCTCCGGCGGAAGTTTTACTACCCCGGTCACGCGGTCGACGATAAGCCCGGTTTCCTCCTCATCAATGCTCACGATGATGATCCTGTTCCTCCCGTCCCTGACGCCCGGCGGAAGACCAAGCCGCTTGCAGAGGTCGACGACCGGCAGGACCTTGCCCCGGAGCGAGACAACCCCGAGCACATAGTCCGGTGTATTCGGCACGGAGGTTATCTCCCACAGCTTGATCACTTCCCTTACCTGCTCCACCAGGAGAGCGTATTCTTCTTTGCCGAGAAGAAATGCGAGCAGTTCAATTTCCTGTACCGGGACCGGGCCGGCCTCGTCGCCGGGAACCGGTGGGGGCTGTCCCGAAGGCCCCGGGGCCGGAGATGCGGGAGGCTCCGGTGCGCTCGTTGTTACAGACGCCTCGGCATCTTTGCCGGCTTGTTCGGGGGAAGGAGACGGTTCCTTCTCCTGCGAAGACGGAGAGCCCTCTTTTGATTCAGGCGGCGCCTTCTTCCTGGTTTTTGCCCGCGCCGCCGCTTTTTTTCGTGCTGACAGAATGTCCATGTGTCGCTAAGCTCCAATGAAAAATGAAAAAGGCAAAAGGCAAAATGCAAAATTAATAATGATCATCAGCCTCACCGGGAGGTTTTCATTTTGACCTTTGCACTTTGCATTTTTCATTCTGCATTCGGGGCTATGCCCCGTCCCTCGCCACATCCTCGACAATATCGGCGCCGACCGCCTCGGCGCCCCTGCCGAAGCCTTCTATGAGCGCATTGCCGGCAAGGATATTGATGCGCCGGGGTATGCCGCCTGAATGTTCGAACAGAGCGCCCAGCGCCGCATCGTCAAAGAGCGGCGCGTCCCGTCCCGCGATCTTCAGCCGGTGCAGCACGTAACCCCGGGTCTCCTCCGCATTGAGAGCGCCAAGATGGTACTGCATTCCGATGCGCTGCCGAAGCGCCCGGTAAGGGCGGCGCTCAAGCCGTTCCTTCAGTTCGGTCTGGCCCATAAGCACGATCGCCAGAAGGTTGCGGTCGTCGAGCTGGAAGTTCGTAAGCAACCTCAGTTCTTCAAATGTCGCACGGCCGGGCATGAGCTGGGCCTCGTCGATGATAAGCACGGGCCTCCGGCCGGCCTCATAGAGCTCATAGAGCCGCGCATTGATCCCCTCGAGAATGTCGTGCCGGTAGCGGCCGCCCTCGCTTATGCCAAGTCGGAGCGCCACCGTCCTCAGAAGCTGCGACGGCGAGAGCCGGGGATTGATAATGAGCGCCGAGTGAAACCCTTCGTCCAAAGAGTCGATCAGCGCACGGGAGAGCGTCGTCTTGCCTGAACCGATCTCCCCGGTGAGGAGAACGAAGTCCTGCTCCTCTACCGCGTGTTGAAGCCTCGCGAGCGCCTCCGCGTGCTTGCCGCTCTGATAGAGAAAGCGCGGGTCAGGCGTTTTATTAAAAGGCTTCTCCCGCAGGCCGTAGAATTCTTCGTACATGGTATGGACCAAGGCAACCGCGTTGCCGTCCCTTCCAAACATTGACCTCACGTCTTTCTCGTATATTGTATAATAATAACGCCGACATGGTCGGCTCGCTCCATAACTATGCGCCCGCTTCCTGCGGCGCCTTCTTAAACGCGCCCTCGATAAGGGACTCAACATCCAGAACAAGCACAACGCCGCGCTGGTCTCCCAGCTCCGTGGCGCCGGCTATGCCCGGTGTTTCCGACAGCCTCTTCCCGAGCGGCTTGATGACGATCTCCTGCTGGTCCCTGAGGCCGTCGACCACGATCCCGAGCCTCCGTTCCGCCAGCCCCACCAGAATGACGTAGAACATGTTCTGCTTCTGCGCGGGGGGAAGGTTGAAC
>Ga0209641_10002057_pt1 | contig 17486 bp, 14 predicted proteins | sample RifCSP16_1_FD_184022 | JGI IMG/M metagenome (GOLD analysis project Ga0209641, IMG submission 184022) | Soil microbial communities from Rifle, Colorado - Rifle CSP2_sed 16_1 (SPAdes) (version 2) | ecosystem: Environmental > Terrestrial > Deep subsurface > Rock core/Sediment | place: Rifle...
ACTCCCGAGGATGCGCGGGAGGGGGGCGCCGCGTTTGCGGCAGACGGACGGGGGGTGAACAACGCCCTCGCCTTCCCCGGCCTGTTCCGGGGAGCGCTCGACGCGAGGGCCCGCAAGATCAACAACCGGATGAAGATCGCGGCGGCCAAGACGATCAGCACGTTCGCCTCGGAGGGGGAACTGGTCCCGTCCCTCCTGAACATGGAGATGCACAGGGCCGTCGCCGAAGCCGTGGAACGGGCGGCGTTCGAATCCGGCGTGGCCCGAACGCGCGAGGAGGAGAAGGAGGGGACGTAACCCCCCGGAGTCCGCGGGCAGCCAGGGAGAAGGCCATGATTCTTGCCGAGCTCGGCATATTCCCCGCCGGCAAGGGGGAGTCCCCAGGACATTGATGGACGCCTCCTGGGTTCGCGGCCTCTCGTTCGTCGCGTTCGCGTATTTCCTGGGATCGGTCCCCTTCGGGGTCCTGGTGGCCCACCTGTTCGACCGGAGCGTCGATCTCCGGGCGGTGGGTTCGGGGAACATCGGGGCGACGAACGTGGCGCGCGCCGTCGGGAAGGCGGCGGGAATTCTGACCCTGTTCCTGGATGCGGGGAAGGCGATCTTCGCCATGGCCCTCGTGCAGATGTTCGTCGAGGACCGCGCGGACCTTTGGCTCGCCCTCGTGGGGGCAGCCGTGTTCCTGGGTCACGTGTTTCCCGTGTACCTGGATTTTCGCGGAGGAAAGGGAGTGGCCACCGCGCTGGGGATCGTCCTGTTCCTCTCCCCGGTCACGGCGTTCATCCTCGTCGTTCTCTTCTTGCTCGTCGTCTACTTCACCCGGTACGTCTCCCTCGGATCCCTGTCCGCGGCGGTGGCGCTGCCCCCGATGATGGCGCTCCTCGCCACGTCACGTCACTTCGTGACCCTCTCCCTCGCGATGATGTTCCTCGTGATCTTCACCCATCGGGAAAACATCCATCGGCTGCTCGCAGGCCGGGAGAGGAAATTCGGCGTTCCGGAGAGCGAACCCGCAGGGGACGACTCCCCCTCCTAGAGCTTCCGTAAGATTCTGTCCCGTTCGCGGTCCCGTTTCTTCTGTTTCTGTCCTTCGCCCTTCTTCCTTTTCCTTCTTCCCTCGTCCCCTTCCTCGTCGACGGGGCCTTTCCCCCCTTCCCCCCGGTGGTCGGCCAGCCGGTCGGCGAACTCCTCGCAGGAGACCACGGCCACGTCGCGTGTCCGGAGGGTGCCGCGCAGACCCCGGTCGGAGGTGACCACGACCGTTCCGGCCGGAGCGCCCCGGGAGAGGTCCCGGATCACGTCGTCGGCGGTTTCGGAGCGCGAGGAAAAGACCACGGTCCCTCCCTTGAAGGCCTGGCGGGTCCGTTCGGGGGTCCCCGCCCCCCGGGCGTCGAACACGACCGCCAGGCGGAACCCCTTCTCCCTCGCGTATCCGGACAGAAGAGCGCACAGTCCCTTGCGTCCCTCGGGCCCCGCCGGGTCTTCCGGGAGGAACACCGCGCCCGACCGGGCAAGGTTGTACCCGTCCACGATGAGATGCCTGCCCATGATGGCCTCCCTTCGGCAAATTTCCCGCGTGCCATCCTCCCGGTCTTCGATGGGAAAGATGCCTAAATAACCGGCGGCTGGTGGTCACGGATCGGGCAGAAATTCTATCACCGCCCGGGCGTTCGCGCCATCGACCCGCATGGGAAATGGAGGAAACCGAACGAAACGAAAAAGGATTTTCCTGTGCCCGGGCATCCCCCGCTACGAGGTTGACGCTTTGGTACGCGGATTGCTCCTGACCACCGTCGGGGAGGTGAACCATGAAGAAGATCGAGGCCATTATCAAGCCGTTCAAGCTCGATGAGGTCAAGGAGGCCTTAAACGACATCGGCATCCAGGGGATCACCGTGTCCGAGGTCAAGGGCTTCGGGCGCCAGAAGGGGCACACCGAGCTCTACCGGGGGGCGGAGTACGTGGTCGACTTCCTCCCCAAGATCAAGCTCGAGATCATCGTTCCCGACGACCTGGTCCCGCAGGTCGTGGAGACGGTGGAAAAGTCCGCGCGGACGGGACGGATCGGAGACGGGAAGATCTTCGTGACGAACGTGGAGGAAGTGGTGCGGATCCGGACGGGCGAGCGAGGGACGGATGCGATCTGATCCGCCGGCAAGACGCGTGACCATACCAAGGAGGAAGACATGACCCCGAAAGAAGTGGTGGAATTCGCCAAGAGCAAGAAGATCGAGATGGTGGACCTGAAATTCATGGATTTCGTGGGGACCTGGCAGCACTTTGCCGTTCCCATCTACGAGTTGCAGGAAGATAACTTCGAGGAAGGATTCGGGTTCGACGGGTCGAGCATCCGTGGGTGGCAGCCGATCCACGCCTCCGACATGCTCGTCATCCCCGACGCCGACACCGCCATCATCGACCCGTTCATCGCGCGGCCGACGCTGTCCCTCATCTGCAACATCGTGGACCCGATCACCAAGGAGGCCTACTCGCGCGACCCGCGCAACATCGCGCGGAAGGCCGAGGCGTACCTGAAATCCACCGGGATCGCCGACGCCGCGTTCTTCGGTCCGGAGGCCGAGTTCTTCATCTTCGACGACATCCGGTACGCCACGGGATCCAACTTCGGGTACTACTACATCGATTCCGAGGAAGGGGTCTGGAACACCGGCCGGGAGGAGAGGCCCAACCTGGGCTACAAGCCGCGCCATAAGGAGGGGTACTTTCCCGTCCCCCCCACCGACTCCCTCCACGACATGCGCGACGAGATGGTGCGGATCATGGAGTCGATCGGACTGAAGGTCGAGGCCCAGCACCACGAGGTCGCCACGGCCGGGCAGGCGGAGATCGATCTCAGGTTCGACACGCTGGTGAAGTGCGCCGACGCGCTGCAGTGGTACAAGTACATCTGCAAGAACGTTGCGAGGAAATTCGGCAAGACCGTCACCTTCATGCCCAAACCGCTGTTCGCGGACAACGGGAGCGGGATGCACACGCACCAGTCCCTCTGGAAAGGGGGGAAGCCCCTCTTCGCCGGGGAGGAGTACGGGGGGCTGTCCAAGATGGCCCTTCACTACATCGGCGGGATCCTGAAGCACGCGTCCGCCATCTGCGCCTTCTCCAACCCGACGATGAACTCCTACAAGAGGCTCGTTCCCGGGTTCGAGGCGCCGGTGAACCTGGCGTACTCGAGCCGGAACCGGTCCGCCGCCGTCCGGATTCCGATGTATTCGGCCTCCCCGAAGGCCAAGCGGCTCGAGTTCCGGACGCCCGACCCGTCCTGCAACGGGTACATCGCCTTCGCCGCGATGCTCATGGCCGGCCTGGACGGCGTCCAGAACAAGATCCACCCGGGGGAGCCGCTGGACAAGGACATCTACGCCCTCTCCCCGGAGGAACTCGCCGGCGTCCCGACCACGCCCGGGTCGCTCGAGGAGTCGCTCAGGGCCCTGGAATCGGACCACGACTTCCTGTTCAAGGGCGATGTGTTCACCGCCGACGTGATCGAAAAGTGGATCGAATACAAGATGGACGCCGAGGTCAACCCGACCAAGATGCGGCCGCACCCGTACGAGTTCTTCCTCTACTTCGACTGCTGAAACCGCCGTTTCCCGTTCCGCGAGCGGGGCCCCCCCGGGGTCCCGCTCGTTGTTCGGCCCCCGTTCCGAGATTGGCCCTTTTTTTCCCGGATCGTTGGGAATATCCTATTGCGCATGCGAACAGCCGCGGTTATCCTCGCCGTCCTCCTCCTGGTTCCGGCTGCCGCCATCGGCGGCGCGGCGGGTCCGGAGAGCGGCGACCTCCCGGTTCCACCCTCCGTTTCCCTCTTCGAAGCGGTCCGGCACGCCCTGGCCCATTCCCGGGAGGGTCGCATCGCCGACCGGGACGTGCGGGTCGCGGAGGAGGGGAGGGTAAGAGCCGGCGCCCCCCGGCTTCCCCGGGTCGATGCGAGCTCCGATCTGACCACCCTCTCCGAACCTCCGGCCGTGTTCATCCAGGGGAGAGAGACCCAGACCATGGAGCGCTCGGTCCTGCGGGCGCGTCTCACCGCCGAGCAGACGATCTACGATTTCGGGAAGACCGGCGCCCGGGTGTCCCGGGCGGAGGCGAGGTTCGACGCCGCGGCGAGGAGGGCCTTCCTTGCCCGGGAGCGGATCGCCTTCGAGGTGATCGCCGCGTTCCTGTCCGCCCGGCGCGCGGAGCAACTCCGAAACGTCGCGGAGGAGTCGCTCCGGGCGGCGAGGGAACACCGGAAGGTGGCGGGGGACCTCTACGAACTCGGGGTGGTGGCCCGCAACGACGTGCTGGCCGCCGACGTGCTGGTCGCCAACGAGGAGGCCGCGCTGATCACCGCTGAGAACCAGGTGGAACTGTCGCGATCGCGCCTTGCCCTCCGGATGGGGTTTTCCGGGGAGAAGGCCGTGGTCCCGGAGCCGGGCGATTTCCCCGTCCCGGAAGGGAAGGCCCCGCCGCTTTCCGAAAGCGTGCGCGCCGCAATGGAAAAGCGGCACGAGCTGAAAGCCCAGGGCGCCTTCATCCGCGAGGGGGAGGCCTCCGTGACCGCGGCGCGCGCGGAGTTCGCCCCCACCCTCTTCGGGCAGGGCGGATACTCCTACGAGAGCAACGATTTCAACCCGAACAAGAGCGTCTTCTCCCTGCTGGTCGGGGGGAAAATCAACCTCTTTTCCGGCTTCTCCGACGAGGCGGCGAGGCGCGAGGCGCTGGAAATCGTGGAGCGCCGGAAGGAGGAACTGGCCCTTTTCCGGGACGAGATCTCGCTCTCGGTGAAAAGGGCGCACCTCTCGGTCATCGAAGCCGAGAAGAGGAAGGCGGTCTCGGAAGTCGCCGTCGGCCGGGCGGAGGAGAATTTGCGGATCCAGGACAACCGGTACCGGGAGGGACTCTCCATCTCGACCGAGATCCTGGATTCGCAGACCCTGTCGACCCGCGCGAAGGTCGACCTCGGGAACGCCACGTTCGACCTGTTCGAGGCCCGCTACAGCCTCCTGGTCGAGCGGGGGGAGTTGCTCGATTTCCTCGGCCCCCTGCTGGGACCCGGCCTTGAGCGAGACATTGCCCGGGAGGGCCCGGGGGAGGGACGATGATGGCGGGAACCCGCCGTTTATCGCGGTGGGGTTGTGCGATCCTTGCCCTCCTGCTTCTTGCGGGCTGTTCCTCCACGAACGACGCGTCGCTCTCGGTCCGGCTCACCTATCCGCAGGAGGGTGCCGCCGCCGGACGGGCGCCCGCCGGTTCGGACGCCCCGGCCCGCCCGGCCTACGCGAAGGCACCGGAGAACCGGATCCTGATCCGGCTGCTCGCCCCCCACATCCCGACGCCCATCGAAGCCTGGTTCGACCGTTCCCTGGGGCGCGGGGAGATCACCGGGATCCCGCCCGGCGACCGGATCGCCGTGGAAGTGGACGAGTACGACAACACCGCCCTGACCCTGGGCACGAACGCCCCGCTGCTCGGCCGCGGATTCGCGCACGGCGTCACCCTTTCTCCGGGCGAGAACAAGACGGTCACGGTCCCCATGTACGACAAGGGGACGATCGTCCGCATCTGCGGGGCAGCTCCCTCAGGCGGAGCGGGAACGGCGGGGGACACGGGCGACGGGGGACTTGCCGTGGATGCGCGGCTTGGCCAGCCGCTCGCCGTGGAGGTCGGGCCCGACGACTCGGTCTTCGTATCGTCGGCCCAGTTCAGCCGGATCCGGAGGATCGACCGGTACGGGTACATCACCCACTACGCGGGGAACGGCCCTTCCGGGACCCTGACGGAGGGAGCACCCGCCTCCACGGCCCCGATCGGTCCGGTCTACGACCTCGACATGGGCCCGGCGGGCGACCTCTACCTGATCACGTGGGACCAGCAGATCGTCCGGGTCGGCCGGGCGACCGGGGCGATCTCGATCAAGTACGACGCCCAGAAGGGGATCTTCAACCCCGCCGCCAAGCCCGACCTCGCCGTCGTCTCCGACAACACGATCTACTTCACGAACGGGATGGAGAACCGGGTCTACCTCGTCCAAGGGGGCATCCGGTCGGACTACGTGGCGGACAACACCCCCTCGCAGACCCAGGAGGGCGCGGATAAAGATTTTTATCCGCTCAGATATCCGGCGAGCGTTACAACCGACCCATCGGGATTGTCCGTGTTTTTCTGTGACAGGGATAACAACAAAATCAAGTTTGTCTCAGTGGCAACCAACAAGATTTATACAAAGGTAGGAAGCGCGACTGTTATCCCGTTCACGGACGGAATGGATCCGCTCTCGATGACGCCGGTTCTCCCCATCCTCAGCGAGTTTGATAGGGTATACGGGAATTTCTTGTTAAGGGAGAAAGATTTTCAAGGGATAAGGATCTTGAGGCCGAATAACCGTGTTTACAATTTTGCTGGAACTGGAACAGCAGGTTTTTTCGGTGACGAGGGGCCCGCCACCGCCGCCCAACTCAACGACCCCCTGTCCGTCGCCGTCGACTCCCGGGGAAACGTCTATATCGCCGACACCGGCAACCACGCCATCCGGATGGTTATAGGCGGCGCCCTTCCATAGAAGAGTGGAGGGGGGTATTATTCGGATATTGATGGCAAATTGCCATCAGTTTTCCCAAAGGACACCCCCTGTATTCTTTGGTCGTTTACGGTTGGCCCCTCGTTTGCGCGGGGTCAGCCCATGCCCTCCGTGAAGAACTGTTCCTTCACCTTCGTTTCCCACCCTTCCCCGTACAGCGCCCGGGCGATCCCCGTGACGGCGGCGCCTCCGTTCTGGTGCACGGGCAGCGTCGTTCCGCCGTCCTGGTAGAGGGGTCCCAGGTTCCCTCCCATCGTGAGGCGAAGACCGTGAAGGGCCTCTTCCGTCCACCTCCGTGCGAGGCGTCCCGTGAGAAGGTTCGTGCGGTTCGCCGCGAGCCTCTCCGGGCGGACCTTGAGCAGCCAGCCTTTTCCGAACGGGTCCTCGTTGACGATTTCCGGGGACCGCACGGCGTCCTCGTTTACCGCCACGACCTCGCCGTCGAGCGGGGAGAGCATCGGGATGGCACGGGAACCGACGCGGAGGACCCACCCCTTTTCCCCCTGGGCCAGTTTCGACCCGGCGGGGGGCAGTTCGATGGAATCGACCCGCCCGACGAGCTTCTGGGCGAAGTCGTCCAGCCCCACGCGGGCGACGCCCTCGCCCCCGGCCTTCACCCAGCCGTGGCCCTGGTGGTAGTGAAACTCCCCGGGGACCCGGAACCATTCGACGGACTCCGCGGCGCGCCTTCCCGTCCCGGATTCCCCGCCCCGGAGCGCCAGGTACCGGGTGAAGAACACGAACGCTGCCAGGAACCCGATGACGATGAGGTACTCGATCCCTTTCGTGGCATAGATGTCTACGAACCGGAATACTTCCATCTCACCACCTCCGCAACGGGGATGATCTCCTCCTCCACCTTTGCCGCTTCCGGGTGCTCCGTGAATACCGGCATCCTGTTCACCACCCACCGGAACACCCAAAGTTCCATGCAGATGACGGTAAGCGTCACCCAGATCTCGATCCAGGAGGGATAATACCGGACCGGCGCGTACCACTTGAACGCGATGACGGAGACGTTCAGCCGGTTGAGGATCACCCCGAGCGCCGTGAAGAACGACGTGAACTGGACGAGTCTCACGCTGCGTTTCCGGATCGCGGTCCCGAACAGGAAGATCGGGAGCGCCACGAAGCCTACGATCTCCACCAGGTACCAGTAGCCCATCGGCGTGGCGAGCAGGTCCCAGTGCCCGCCGTGGACCAGTTCGATGACCTTCAGGAACAGGTAGGCGAAGAGCGCGCCGATGCACCCCTTGGCGAGTCCCAGGAGGATCTCGTCGTGGTTGGCGCGCAGGGTTTTGCCGATCTTGTCATGGAAGACCTTGTGAGTGAAGGTGCTCTCGATGATCACCATCGACAGCCCGGCGAAGATGCTCGACACGAAGAACAGGACCGGGATGTAGACCGAATACCACAGGGGGTGGATCTTGGCGGGCGCCAGGAGAAAGAGCGCCCCCAGCCCGGACTGGTGAAGCGTGGAGAGGGTGATGCCGAAGATGACCGCCCCCGTCGTCATCTTCGCCACGACCCGGCGGGCCTTCTCCCAGTTCAGCCACTCGGCGACGGCCGGGGAGAACTCGATGAACTCGCAGATCATGTACAGAAGGAAGTGCCACGCAACCAGGAAGAGGACCGAACTCAGCCCGAACGCGTTGCCGATGATCGGATTCACGACGTTCCAGGGGCGGCCCAGGTCGAGGAGAAGCGCCCCGGCGTAGAACACGTACGCGAGGAATCCGTTCAGGACCGTCACCCGGACGATCGGCTCGTACTTTTCGAATTTCATGATGTGGACGACGAAGGTGAGCACGTAGGCGCCCCCCGCGAACGCCACGCCGGTGATCACGTCGAACCCGATCCAGATTCCCCACGGGTATTCCTGGGAGAGGTTCGTGACCGCCCCGAGACCCAAATAGAACCGGATCGCGATCAGGGCGATCCCGACCACGATGATCGTGCCGCTGATGACGTTGAAGGGGGTCCAGATCTTCCCCTTCGGCTTCATCTCGGAAGCGAGGAACCGCGCGAACTCGCGGACGGCATGGAGGGCCTTCCGGGCCCTCCCGGTGTCGTTACTCTTCCTCTTCATGGTTTCTCTCCTTGTTCCCGTTTTCGGCGAGATAGCTCAGGCCGATGAGGATGGACGGCCAGAGAACGAAGACGAGGGGGACTCCGTACAGGAACCCCGTGGTATGCTCCGGATAGGGCGTCGTTCCGACGTCGTTCCGGAATCCGAGTTCCTCGAAGGGGACGGCGGAGAGGTACATGGTCCCGGTTCCGCCGACCTCGTGTTCCCCGTAGATCCGGTGGACGTACCGGTCGGGGTTCTCGTAGATCCGGGTCCTGGCGATCTCCAGCAGTTCCCTCCTTGTCCCGAAGATGGAGGCGCCCTCGGGGCATGCCTCCACGCAGGCGGGCCGCTCCCCGGCTTTCAGCCGGTCGTAGCAGAATATGCACTTCCGGATATACGGCAGGGGACTGCTGTACTCGAACTTCGGGATGTCGAACGGGCACGCGATCATGCAGTACCGGCACCCCATGCACCGGTCCTTGTTGTAGATGACCGGCCCTTCCACCGTTTTCTGCATCGCTCTGGTCAGGCATGCCGAGGCGCATGCGGGCTGGCAGCAGTGCAGGCACTGCCTTCGCACGAAGACCGGGTTGTCCGGGTTCTTCCCGTTCGAGAACCGGTTGAGGACCGTGAACGCGCCGGGGGAGGTATCCCGCTTCGTCTCGAAGACGCTTTCGCTCGAGAAGGAGACCTCCGGCTTGGGCAACCCGTTCTGCTCGTTGCACGCCTCCTCACAGCTGCGGCAGCCGATGCATTTCGTCGTGTCGATCAGCATCCCGTAGAACTCGATGCTGGTCATGGCCGCCTCCGACCGCCGGGGAGCGCCCGCAAGCAGGCTGCAGCCCGTCACGCCGGCAAGTTTCAGGAAATCCCGTCGGTTCACGCTCATCGGTATCCCTCCTGTCGTTATGGGGCCCCGTTCGGCCCGGGGTCCCTACCGGAAGAACTTCCGGACCAGGAGCTGCAGGAGCTCCCCGTCGATCTTTTCCATGACTCCCTCGATGCAGTGGCCTCCGTCCTGCATGGTGACGCCCACTTCCTCCGGCATCGCCCGGTGAAGCGTGATGAACTCGAGGAATACCATCAGCTCCCGTTCGAGCCAGGCCGCGGCGTCCCCGGCGATCTTGAGCTTCTTGATGTTCTGGGCGATATTGCTCGGCATCGCGGCAAGAAGCCAGGAAGACCGGTACGGGTCTTTCTTGAGCCTCCCGGTGTCGGCGTTCACGTCGTCGTTCACGGAACAGACGATCCCGTCGAGGGGGGAGACGAAGTCGATCTTCTTGTTCCCCTGGACCACGGTGAAGGCCTTCTCGCCCTGCCGGAGCAGCGCGCCGGGCCGGGGGAGCTCGATCCGGTCGATTCTCCCGATGATCCCTTGCGCGAAATCGTCGAGGCCGATCTGCGCTTCCCCCGAGGGCGTGAGGTGGGCCCACGTATGTCCGCTGTGGTAGAAAAGCCCCCCCGGAAGACGGAACTCGGGCAGCGCAACCGGCAGGAGCGCGGTCCGCATCGCCGGAACGGCTTCGCCGGCCTTCTCCTTTGCCCTTCTGCTCCACATCCGATACGCGAGTTCGATGAGGAGGAAGGTGGCGATCGTTGCAAGTACGAGAATGAGCACCATGTCCATCACCTCCCTATCCGAGGAACAGGGCGACGATCCTGCTCCACTGCGCCTCGTTCAACCGGCTGCTGATGTCCGAAAGGGTTTCTCCCCCGTCCGTCGCGGTGATCCCCAGGTCGCTGCTGAACATCCGGTGGAGTCTCTCCGCCTCCCAGTCGAGCCACTGGCGCGCCACGCTCCCGTGATACAGGTGCGGGATCCATTCCCCGGCGGCATGCATCGAGAATATCCACCCCTCTTCGTAGGGGTCGCGGTTGATGGTCGCCGGGTCGTCGACCACCTTCTTGTTGATCGCGCTGACGATCCCGTCGCCCGGCGCCACCATCCGGGACGTCCTGTCGCCGGAGTGGAGCAGGAAGCAGACGCTGTTCTCCCTCACGGGCGCGCCTTCCGGCGGGAGGGAGACGCGGTCGATCCTCCCGACAAGCCGCTGCGAAAAATCGTCCGCTCCCACCCTCACCTCGGTCTGGTTTTCCTTCCCGGGGGAAACCCACAGGTGGCGGGGATGGAAGTAGTAGTCGGGGCGGAGCAGGAACCCCCGCACCCTTTCCGCCGTGCTTCCGGGGGCTTCGAGCTCCCGGAAGGCGGAGCAGAGCCGGTAGTTCCCGGTGTGGCACAGGCCTTTCGCCGAGGTCGACCGGTCGAGCGGGATCATCTTCTTGACGGGATATGCCTTGCAAAAGGTCACCGTCGTCATTTCCAGAAACGGGCACTTTTCCTCTCCCATCGGCGCCCCCCTTTTTCCGCAAGCGTACTCCATCATGCTGTCCGGAATCCGATCATTGCCCCCACCGCGAGGTAAACGATAGCGAGGATGATATAGGCCATCTTCTCCACCTCCTCTCCTGCCCCCTTCCATGGCAATGAACGTGCCAGAACGGTAGCGATGGGATAAACGGCGCGTATTAACTTGAAAACATTGTGGATTTCAGGTAGGCAGGGAGGGAGGGGATGGACGGGCGGTGGGGGAGAGGAGTGTAGAGAATCTCTACGGTTTCCGTGTTGCAAAATTATAGCGAGTTGTTCCGGGGTGTTGGGGTGTCGAAGAATTCACCGGCGAGTTTACGTATTCAACACGGGTTCCTTCTTCAACTCGTATTTCCGGATCTTGTTGTAGAGCGTCACGCGGTCGATCCCGAGGATATGGGCGGACCGGATGATGTTCCACCGGTTCTCCTGGAGGACCTGGCGAATATGCTCCTTCTCCATTTCGGCGAGGGACTTGCCGCGGCTGTCGGGTGCACCGGGCACCCCGGACGGACGCGGCAGGCTCAGGTCGGCATCGAGGATCATCCTCCCCTTCGTGACCACCATCGCCCTCTCGATCACGTTCCGCAATTCGCGGGCGTTTCCCGGCCAGTCGTGCTCCATGAGCAGGCGCATGGCGGACTCGGCCACCCCGTCGACGTTCTTCCCCATCTCGATGTTGAACCGGTCGAGGAAATGCTCCACGAGCAGGGGGATATCCTCCTTCCTTTCCCGGAGAGGCGGGATGTGGATCGATATGACGTTCAGCCGGTAATAGAGGTCTTCCCGGAACTTCCCTTCCTCGATGGCCTTTTTCAGGTCCCGGTTCGTGGCGGCGATGATCCGGGAGGTGATGGGGATGAGCTGGGTCCCCCCGACGCGCCGGAACTCCCTCTGCTCGATGACCCGGAGAAGGTCCATCTGCAGCTTGAGGCTGATGTCCCCGATTTCATCGAGGAAGAGGGTGCCGTCCTTGGCGAGCTCCATCTTTCCGCTTCGGGCCTGGTCCGCCCCCGTGAAGGCCCCCTTCTCGTACCCGAACAGTTCGCTCTCCAGCAGGTTTTCCGTGAGAGCGGCGCACGAAACCGACACGAAGGGCTCGTCCTTCCGCGGGCTCTCCATGTGGATGGCCCGGGACAGAAGCTCCTTCCCGGTTCCGCTCTCCCCCTGGACGAGCACGATCGAGTTGCTCTTCGCCACCGTTTTGACGAGGTCGAAGATCTCGATCATCTTGTGGTTCTTGCTCACCATGTCGTGGAGCCGGTACTGTTTCTTCAGTTCCTTCCGGAGATAGAGATTCTCTTTGACCAGCTTCTGGTGCTCGATGATCTTCCGGATCGTCATCGAGAGGTCTTCCGGGTTGAACGGCTTTACGATGTAGTCGTACGCCCCCTTCTTCATCGCCTGCACGGCCGTATCCACCGTCGCATAGGCGGTCATGATGATCACGATCGTTTCGGGCCTGGTTTTCCGGATCTCGTCCATCAGCTGGATCCCGTCCATGCCGGGCATTTTCAGGTCGACCATGGCCAGGTTCCAGTCCCTCTCGGGAAGACGCTCCAGCGCCCGGGCCCCGTTCTCGGCGGCGGCCACCTCGTATCCGTCCTCCCCGAGCCAGCTCGCCAGGGATTCCCGGACGATCTCCTCGTCGTCGACGATCAGGATGTTTACCTTCGGTTCCATGGTTGCACCCTCCAGGGATCGGTTTTCAAATACAGGACGGAGTCGCAGCTTCCGCAATAGGTGGTTCCTTTCCGGTCGACGTCCCGCACGGTGTTGGAGAGATACATGATGCACTCCCGGTCGTTGCAGTGAATGAGCCCGAAATTGTGGCCCAGCTCGTGGAGGGCCTCCTTGCACAGACGCTCGAACAGGATCCCGTCGTCGGGGGAGAGCCCGTAGAATTCCTGCCGGAGTCTCGCCAACGCGACGATCGACGCCACCCCCCCCAGCTGGGCCTCGCCGAAGACGAAGGTCAGAATCGGGATGCACAGGTCCCGGTCGACGATCCCGAGGATCTTGATCGCATCGGGAGGGGTCTCCTTGAGGATCTCCCTCAGGATCCGGGTGGAGTTGTACTGGTTCCTGCTCCTCTCGTAGCTCCCCTCCGGCACGGACATCGTTTTCATGATTCTCGCCGGGACGGAGAAGGTGTCCCGCAAATGAACCTGCAGTTTCCGGAGCATGGCGTCGGGTATCACCCCCACCGGTCGTATGTAAATGGCGTCTTCGATTTCCCCGGTCCCTTGTCAGTCGGTCGGGAGGACGATGACCATCTGCGTCCCGCCGCCGGGATTGCTCTTGACCTCGATCCTTCCGTTGTGCCGCGTGACGATCCCGTAGACGACGGAAAGCCCCAGGCCCGTTCCCTTCTCCTTGGTCGTGTAGAACGGGTCGAACACCCGGGGCAGGTCCTCCGGGGAGATCCCGGGTCCGGTGTCGGCGAACGCGACCGTCTCCGTGTTCCGTTCCCCGTCGTGCCGGGACGTGACGGTGAGGACTCCTCCTCCCTCCATGGCCTCGCAGGCGTTGATGATGAGGTTGATGAACACCTGCTTCATCTGCGCCGGATCCGCCGGGATGTCCGGCAGGGGATCCATCCTTTTTTCGACCGTGATGTTGGAGATGGCCAGCTTGTTCCTGACGATGCCGAGCGATTCCTCGACGAGAGAGTTCAGGTTGACCATCTTCCTGGAGAGCTCCTTGGGGCGGGTGAAGTCGAGCAGGTTGTGGACGATCGCGCTCGTCCTCTGGACCTCCCGGCTCATCGTGGAGAGGTACTCCCGGAATTTCTCCATGTCGTGGGCCCCGTTTTTCCCCTCCTCGATCCTCCTCTCCATGAGCTTGATGTAGGTGAAGACCCCCGTCAGCGGGTTGTTGATCTCGTGAGCCACCGTCGCCGCGATCTTTCCCACCGCGGCCAGCTTCTCCGTGTGCAACAGCTGGAACTGGGCGTCCTTGAGCTCCCTCGTCCGCTCCTCGACCTTCTGCTCCAGGGTCCGGATCCATTCGTGGATCTCGTCGTTCGCCCGTTGCAGGCTCGCCGTCATCTGGTTGAACGACCGCGCGAGGTGTCCCATCTCGTCGTCCGAATCGATGGGGATGACGTGGGTCAGGTCCCCCCGGGCCACCCGGTTGGTCCCGAGGACGAGTTGCCTGACCGGTTTCCCCACGAACACCAGCAGGGAAACCACGGCGATGACCGATATCGACAGGATCGACAGGAAGTTGAACACGATGATCTGCCGGCGGGCGGAGTGCATCTCGGCGTCCGCCCCGGCCAACGACATCGTGATGTCGATCACGCCGAGAACTTTCTGGGACTCCGGGTGGGAATGGCATTCCGCGGCGGAGCAATTCCGGTCGTTGTACATCGGGTTGATCATGCCTAAGATCCGGTACCCCTTGCCGGAAGCGAAGATCCGGTTCCTCGACGGAGTGGAGAGCTTCTCGATGGGGGTGTCCTTCGCATGGCATGCGTAGCAGGCTTCCGCCTTTTTGTCCACCATGGTTCCCAGCTCGACCTTGTCGGTCGAGAAGAGGATCGTGCCTTCCCTCCCGTAGATCCGGACTTTTTCGATCCCTTCCTGCTCCGCGATGGTCTCCATGATCCGGTACGCGTTTTCCTTGCGATTCACGAGCATGTCGTACTGGATCGACTTCTTGATCGTCTCGCTCAGCCGGGTGGCGCTTTTGAGGATCGTTTCGTCGAGGTGCCTTGCCTGGACGTCCAGATAGAGGAACGTGAAGAATCCGTTGACCGCCAGGGTGGTGATGGCGACGGACAAGATGATCTTGAACTCGATGCTCTTGTACCACCGCACGCCGCCGGAACCGGGCCGGGTGTTCTTCGCCGGCAGCGGCCCGGCAACAGGGGAGGGGGGTGTCGGGTCTGTGTGCATTCCGCGGCATCACTCCGAAGCGGGCCGCACGGCTTCCGCAAACGGGACGGCGGGCGCGCGCCGATCTTCTTCTGTATGCAGTATACACTCCGGAGGGGAGAAAACAAGCGACGCACCCTTACCGGGGCTTAGTGCTCCATTTCACAAATACGGTTGCATTCGAGCGCCGCTGCATCCGCTCCCGCTTCGTTGCGCTTCTTCACCATACTCAACGGTATGCCTCAGTCGCGCGCCTCGCTGGCGCGGCGCATCGACGCTCTCGGTGCGACACCGTATTTATGAAGCGGAGCACTTAGGCAGGACCGGATTCACCCTCCTCCTCCTTCGACCAGAACAGCATGTCCAGGACGAGAAGGAGGACCCCGACGGTGATCCCGATGTCGGCCACGTTGAAGGCAGGCCAGTGATAGCGGTGCCAGTGGACGTCCAGGAAGTCCACCACGTACCCGAGCCGGGCGCGGTCGATGAGGTTCCCCAGCGCCCCCCCCAGGATGAGGCCAAGGCCGCAGGGCGCGGGCCCCCGGTGCGGGTGGAAGTGGAGGTAGGCGAGCACTCCCCCGATGGCGAACAGGGTGGCTACGATGAGCAGGGGGTTCCCCCACTTCGGGTCGAGGTTGGACAAAAACCCGAACGCGACGCCCGTGTTCCGGACGTGGACGATGTGGAAGAAGTTGACGAAAACCGCCCTCGCATCGTGGAGGTCGAAGCGGGTCACGATCCAGGCCTTGGAGCACTGGTCCGCAATCATGAGCCCGGCGGCGGCCAGGGCGGGGAGGGCGAATTTGCGAAGGACCGACAAGGGGTCTTTCAGGAGCGCATCGCGGCGGCGCAGCGGCCGCACAGCGCGGGAGAAGAGGGGACGGTCCCGACCTCCGCCGTGTGATTCCAGCACCGCTCGCATTTTTCCCCAGGGGGCCTTTTCCACCCGGGCGGCAAGACCCGGGAAGGCCGAGCTCCGGTATGCGCCGGGGCCGGACACATAGCCGACCGCAAGGCCGGACACGATCAGCACCTCCCGGATCTCCCGGAGGTGGCTTTCGAACAGGTCGGAGAACGGCCCCGGGGAGACGGTGACGAGTGCGTCCTGGTCGCTCCCGATCCGTTTCTCCTTTCTCGCCGCCTCGAGCGGCTGGGCGATCTCGGCGCGGACGGCCAGGATCCGCTCCCACCGCGCCGCGATCTCGTCCCCCCCCGGCAGATCCTCGGGCTCCGGCATGTCCGTGAGGAAGACGCTTTCCGGTTTTCCGGAGAACGCCGGGAGATACCCCCACGCCTCCTCCGCGGTGAACGAGAGGACGGGGGCGATGAGGGACAAAAGATCCCGGCCGATCTCGAACAGCGCGGCTTGGCCCGACCGGCGCGCCGGGTCGTCCGCCCGGGAACAATAGAGGCGGTCCTTGAGCGCGTTCAGGTAGAAGCTGGACATGTCCACCGAGCAGAAGTTGTTCACCGAGTGGAAGATGACGTGGAACTCGTAGTCGTCGTAGGCCTTCCGGACCTTCCCGGCGAGCCGGTGGAAGAGGACGAGGGCGTACCGGTCCATCTCCTCCATGCGTTCGTGCGGGACCTCGTCCCGCCCGGGGCGGAAGTCGTGGAGGTTTCCCAGCAGGTAGCGGATCGTGTTCCGGATCTTCCGGTATGCCTCGGTCAGGCGGTCGAGGATGTCGTTCGAGATCCGGATGTCGTCCCGGTAGTCCTCGGCGGCTACCCAGAGGCGGAGGATCTCGGCCCCGTGCTTCCGGATGATCTCCTCGGGGGCGACGACGTTTCCCCTCGACTTGTGCATCGCCTCCCCCTTCCCGTCCACGACGAACCCGTGGGTGAGGACGGCCCGGTACGGGGCGAATCCCCGGGTTCCGACGGCCGCCAGCAGGGAGGAGTGGAACCATCCGCGATGCTGGTCGGATCCTTCGAGGTAGAGGTCGACCGGCACCCCGAGATTTTCCTTCCCCTCGCACACGCAGGCGTACGATACGCCGGAATCGAACCAGACGTCGAGGATGTCCGTCTCCTTCCCGAAGGTCGCACCGTTGCAGGAGGGGCAGGATGTCCCGGGAGGGAGCAGGTCCGGCACCTCGCGTTGGAACCAGGCGTCCGCGCCCTCCGCCTCGAAGAAGGCGGCGACATGATCGATCAGGTTCCGGTCGAGAAGGTGGTGGCCGCACGACTCGCACCGGAAGATGGCGATCGGCACGCCCCAGGCCCGCTGGCGGGAGATGCACCAGTCCGGCCGGTTCGCGATCATCCCCTCGATCCGTTCCTGCCCCCACCCGGGGATCCACGTCACCTTCCGGATCTCGGCGAGGGCCTTCCCGCGCAGCCCGGTCCTGTCCATCGAGATGAACCACTGTTTCGTCGCCCGGAAGATGACGGGCTGCTTGCACCGCCAGCAGTGGGGGTACGAGTGAGTCACCCGGTCCTGCCGGAGCAGCGCCCCGGCCTCCGCGATCTTCTCGGTCACGCGCGGGTTCGCCTCGAAGACCTGCATCCCCCCGAAGAACGGGACATCGGGGGTGAAGCGCCCGTCGTCGTCGAGCGGCGCGTAGATCTTAAGGCCGTACGTGA
>Ga0209641_10002059_pt1 | contig 17459 bp, 20 predicted proteins | sample RifCSP16_1_FD_184022 | JGI IMG/M metagenome (GOLD analysis project Ga0209641, IMG submission 184022) | Soil microbial communities from Rifle, Colorado - Rifle CSP2_sed 16_1 (SPAdes) (version 2) | ecosystem: Environmental > Terrestrial > Deep subsurface > Rock core/Sediment | place: Rifle...
ATAGAGAGTGGTTATCTTCTAACGACGGCAACCGTCTCCGACTCAGAGAGTCTCAGACTCGGTGAGAGTTAGAGGGCAGCCAACTGGCCATACACTGCCTAATTAATTCGTTTGTAGCGAATTACTGCAAGTTGTGGCCGGTTGGCTGGAATAACATCCTCCGCAGATTAGTAATCTGCGGTTTCATGCCTGAGCAAGGATGATATATTAGGTTGAATTCCTCCGCGAATTAAATTTCGCGGTGTCCTTGAAACTACTATGAAAAAGTTTTTAATCAGATTTAAGCCCTATATCGTAGCTATTTGCGCGGGCTTAGGATTGGCTTTAGTCGGTCTATTAGTCTATTTAAACATTACAAAAACGGTCAGTTCACGTCGGGTGTGGATTTCTATTGACACATCGGGTATTTTTCATTCTTTCCAACGCAGTGTTTCTGCAAGGGGTCCCCTTGCAGGCATAAAGATTCCTAAAGCTTACATCGTTCAATCTGGCTCGATGCAACCGGCAATTAAAACGGGAAGTGTTGTCATCTCCTCCCCTGCTCCGATCTTTAGCCCCGGGGAAGTGGTTACCTATAGACAAACCCCGGGATCTAAAAATTTAATAACCCACAGGATCGAGGCAAGATATTTTCCTGATGGAATAGATAAGGATCCGGTTTACCAAACATCTGGCGATGCGAACGAAGATTTTGACCCGGGACATATCGAGCACTCACAAGTGGTAGGAAAAGTTATTTTAACTATCCCCTACTTAGGTTACGTTGCCAATTTTGCAAAGCAGCCTTACGGCTTTATCCTTCTTGTCATTGTTCCGGCAACTATTGTTATTTACGAAGAGCTGAAAGGTCTTTTTAAAGAAATAACCAATACTTTTAAGAAACTTTTCTCAAAAATTCGAAAAAGAAATAAAAATAATTCTGATACCTTTAAAGGATCAACCTTGCAAGGTAGTCGCACAATAGTTCCTCAATCTAAAATTTTGACAGCTTTTATTTTAATTGTTTCTCTTTCCGTTCCGATTCTAGGTGCCTCATTAGTTTTTATCGGCCTTGCATCTTCCTTTTTCGCGGATAAGGAAACCTCGCAAAATAATGTCCTGCAAGCCGCAGCAATTTTCCCAGGCCAAGCCGGAAGTGTTGTTATTAATGAAATATATTGGGGAGGCAGTGACGGCGATGGATTAGATGAATGGATTGAACTTAGAAATATGACTTCTACTCCCATTAATCTGGCTAATTGGGTTGTTGAAAATCTAGGTCTGGGAGGACCAAATGCAAATGTAAGTATAACTAGTGGAACCATTCCCGGAAATGGATTTTTTCTCATAGCAAGAAAAAATAAAGATGATTCAAAAAGAAATATAGAAGAAGATTTCCTAGTTACAGTAAGTTTAGATAACGGTGGAGAACAGCTGGTCTTAAAAAACGACGATGGTGTGATTATCGATACCGCTAATGACTCAGGTGATTGGTTTGCGGGAACAAGTGCGTCTCCTAAAAAATCAATGGAAAGAAATGACACACCAAGTGACGGTACTGTTTCAACCAATTGGCATTCTGCTACTGCCCAGACTAACATGGATGCCGATAGAACAGAATTAGCTTCACCTAAAGCAGCAAACAGCGCGCCCTGACCTTAATTCTAAGAATATATGTTTATAAATCTTAAATCATTAATCTTGAATCACAAATCAAGACTATACAGCGTTCAAGGACGGACCTTGCACGTTGTGGAAAGAAGAATATTACTGTTTGTCTTACTTCCTTTCGTTTTATATGGACTTTATTATGTTTACGAAAACACTAACTCCAAAGGTATAAAAACTTATGCACAGGATCCACTTATCGTTACTTATCAAGGTGGACCGCCCCCGAATCCGATGTTTAGTGTTTCCGATATGTTCCCGGGAGACGAGGTAGAAAAAATCTTTAATGTCGAAAACGATAGTCCCGAGGAAGAAGGCGTTACAATGGACGCAGTTAAGACCGATGAATTTAAGGCGTTTGCAGGAATTTTGGACGTAGAAATAGCCGAAGTTGGGTCTTCAAGCTTAATATTTGGCGGAAAATTGCAGGCTTTTTTTGATTCACCCCCCATTAACCTAGGATACTTCCCCGCCGGAAGCGATAAAAATTTCAGGGTTAAAGTTAAGTTTCCTACTGATGCAAACAACGATTACCAGGAAGCAAAAGTAGTTTTCAATATCATCTGGCAAACAACATCCGCTCCAATTGTACTTCCTCCTGAATGCGCACAGTTAGCTGGTGTTATAACAAGCGTTATCGAGGGAACGGAAGGAAATGACAGGATCAGGGGAACTGTTGCAAGTGAACTAATTATCGCCAAGGGCGGCGAGGACAGGGTCGATGCGGGGCGCGGTGATGACTGTATTGTCGGCGGTGAAGGAAGCGACAGAGACTTAGACGGAGGGGAAGGTAGTGATATTATTCTTGGTGGCAACGGAAATGACGATATTGATGGCGGAAGTGGTAACGACACAATCTATGGAAATGACGGCAATGATCACATCGATGCCGGAGCCGGAGACGATACTGTTTATGCAGGGTTCGGTAACGATAAAATCGACGGCGGTGCAGGTAAAGATAAAATTTATGCCGACGAGGGTAATGACCATGTAGACGGAGATTCAGGCGATGATGAAATTTACGGCGGAGCGGGTAATGACAAACTGGAAGGAAGTTCGGGTAACGATAAACTTTATGGTGAAGAAGGCAACGATGACCTTCGGGGCGATAGCGGTAACGATTATCTAGATGGAGGCCCTGATATAGACGTTTTAAGAGGAAACACCGGAACCGATACCTGCGTCAACTCCGAAACTACTTTTTCCTGCGAGCTTTAGTTATCGATAAACGATATTGGGGCTATTTAAATAATAACCGTTGTCTACAATATCTGACTTAATAACACTTACCCCATCCATTCCGCTGTCAAGAGCAAAGTCAGCATTTGCATCGTTCTGATTAAATATAACCACTGCTTTAATACCGGGCATCGAAGGGATATCCTTATGAAAAGTTTGCCAAAACCACCCGGCTTTATCTCCTCCCGAGCTAACAGAGGACGTTTCTGCGACCATAATGGGTTTATTCAACCCTGTGAGAATAGAGTAAGCTTCCCATGAGGCTGTCTTAAAATCCATCCAAATATTCCAAGAATTGGCCTTCCCCCAATTGAATGTGGAAAAACCTACCCAGTCCACATATTCCGATCCGGGATAAAAATTAAGGATTGTATCTGCTTTTCCCAAATTATTAGTATTGTTCGGAGACCAAACCCATATGGCGTTATCAGATCCTTCGCTTTCAAATATGTTGTGTATATGAACCCACATTTTCTTGTATTTTTCTGCACTATCTGACGACGTATCTCCCCATGCATACCAATTTCCGTTCATCTCGTGTGCGAAACGCAGAAAATATGGTTTTCCGTGTTTTTTAGCAGCTTTAGCCCATTCCCGAATATGCCGATCATATTCTCCCGATAAAATAACGTCGGCAGCTTTACCCTCCTGATTCAAAGCAACATCGTCTCCTCCATCCCTTATCCAGGGTTCCCAGGTAACAACCGGTATTACCCCTTTTTCGTATAAATTGTTCATAAAAGTTACATTAAATTTAGAGTCAGTACTAAAATCCTGATAATACATGGCCAATGAAGGTTTTTCTCCATAAAGAAAACTTACTTCGGGGTCTTTTGGATGATAATTCAATTCCGGGAAATAATAGCCATAATAAGCTCCTTCTCCCGGAACAAGAAGTTCAACTTGTTTCGTGAGTCTTACTATCGCCGACTTAGCCTTAGCATATGCAAAGCCTCCTGTCCGTATTTGATAACCGGATGTTAATGATATTGCAAGGATCACCGCCATCGCAAAGGCAGGCCTGAAAGCTACCTTTCTAGTAAACGTTAAACTTGACAGAAATGTCTGCCAGACTATTTTTAACCTGTCTTCAATAAAAGAAACGTTGACATTTTCACGGATTATCAAGATAAAACCAAGCAAGAGGAAAGTCGCGCTATACATAGCCCAAAAATGGTTAATAAACTTTCCGTAAGGATTATAGTTCACCTTTATGTAGGAGCTGTAAATAAGGCCGGCAAAAAGTAAACTTGCAACGATTAGCTGGATTTTATAAATCCTAAAAGGATTTTCCTTCTCGTATTTTTTAATGGTAATTGAGAAAGGGAGGTTTTTGCCAATAACACTGGCTAAAAATGCTTTCGCGAAAACAGGGAACGAAACGACGTCAAGTACCAGGCTCTTTATAGGATCTCTGAATGTTAAAAAAAACATCGTAAAGTTATAAATCAAAAGAGGCAGATATATAAAAGCCAAATAGGTAACGGTATTAGCACGAATTAAAGATATATTGAAAAATAAATACGGCACGGGCGCCAGAATCAAGATAGCATCTCTTACTCCAATAAAATAATAGACTGTTGAAAGAAAGTAATGTAACTTCTGCTTTTTAGTCAGTGGCCCAAAGACTAAATCCTTCAGATATGCTCTATTTGCGTCCAAACAACCTTTACACCAACGTGTTTGCTGGTTGAAATATTCTTTGAGGTTCATGGGTGCCAAACCGTAGGCTAAAACCTTGGATATAAAAACTCCCTTTTTTCCGATTAAATGAAGTTTTATGGAAGTCGCATAATCTTCGGTAACAAAACGCTTTTCTACGCCCTCTGTGGCTATCAGAGCACTTCTACGTATGGCATAATTTGTTCCGCACAAAAATAGTGCATTATCATACGCTTTTGCAGGACAAATATAATCAAAGAAGAAAATTTGATGAGCTCCGGCTGCTTTGGCAACCCAGGTATTTAAGTTTTTATATCTTTGTGGGCTTTGAACGAAATCAACTGAATCATCTACTAGAGGTTTAAGTATCTCCGTCAAAAATTCTTTTTTTGCACAGAAGTCTGAATCAAAAAAACAATCTATCGTATTATGGGGGTCGTCAGCCGGAAAAAGCTTTAGCCCGTTATTAATATTCCCTGCTTTAAAGCCTTCATTTGTTTTTCGTGCTACGTGGTATACCCCTATTTCTTTACAAACCTCGCGGCCATCCTGCCAGTTGTCTTTTTTAGCGCCACGTCCATCGTTTAAAACTATAACTCTGGGTTTTCTCAAAGGCTGGTAAACCTCTTGATAATAGAGAGAGGCTGCCTGAGCGTGTTTTATTGTATCCTTTACAACTTCTATAGGTTCACCGCAAACAGGTATAAAAATATTGATTTGTAAATTTTTATTTTTGTTTTCAGATATGTATTTCGGATATTTTCTGGGCCAAAGAGAATAAAACATGCCGAATAAAAGAATTAGTGTGTGTAATTCAGCCAAGTAGAGCAAAAGAGAAAAAGGCAATAAGGCTGGAGTGAAATTAATATAATAGGCACGAAATAAAAGATACGCGCTTGTTAAAAATACACCATAAAGGATCAAGAGCTTCATAAAAAGCACTTTTTTCCATGACGCGTTTTGGTAGAAATCTTGTAACATTTAGAAAATAAAAAATGTGCGGAGGCAAACCGCACATATATTTATTAGGGAGTATTATAGGGTATTAAGATCAAAAAGTCAATATTATGGGATATCAGAGATTTTTTTTGAAGCTCTGTAAGGAAGATTGGCTTGAGTCTATTCTCCAGTCGGTTTCTTTAATCAGGTTAAACCAAATTATTTCGCTGACTTTAGGCACAACCGCCAGACGTGTAAACATATCGTTAACCCAAGCACTTTTGTTTCCTCCTAGTTCTGTTGATGCAACCTCGGATATCATTACTGGTTTAGAAGGATATCTCGTAGTTACAAAATTATACGAAGAAGAAAATAATTCCGGAAAACTTTTCCAATTTGAACTTCCTTTTGAGCTGCCGAAGTTAAAACCATCCAATCCTATTATGTCTACATAAGAGTCTCCCGGATAATACTTCGAAGAATTACTTATAGCTTCGGGCGGGACACTCTCATGATTTATACTCCACATAAACCGTACGTTCGCTGCACCTTCCTTACGGAAGGTATCAACAACTTTTCTGTAGGCTTCTTTATACTCCAGCGGTCTATTCCCCCAAGGATACCAGTTACCGTTCATCTCATGGGCAAACCTTAATATTACAGGGGACGAATATCCCTTCACCTGTTGCGCAAAATTAGACAAATAGGAGTCGAGCTTCCCGTCGTTTATTTCTTTCAGATAATCCACGCTCTGATTCATACCCTCTTTAGGGTTCCATGGCTCCCAAGTCAACAATAGAGTCTTAGCGTTTGTTTTTATAAAAGCTAAATCCGCTTCGTTCAAATCTTTATTGTAGTCAAGACCAAATTGTTTATATATACCGATAGTCGAAATTTTTATCCCCAGCTCTTTTTCGAGTTCACTTATCTCACCATTCTTATTAGAATAATCGTTTACCACTACCCCTAGAGGTACTTTTCTTTTCGGTGATGGCGTTATAAGCGCTGCCTCTTTTTCCTCTGACAGTACATTGCTTTGGTTTTGGTTTATATCATCTTGTTGTACCACGTTCTCGGACACTTGATCATTTCTGTATTTAGAGATTATAGATTTTGGAGGATTTTTTTTCAGTACGTACAAAAGTAGAAGACAAGATCCGACTATAAAAAGTATTATTGGGGGATTTTTTTTCACTGCCGTCATTTATTCAGAAAGTAGTAATTTTTGATATAAATGTCAACTGCCAAAACTGGAAAGTTTTTTCAACTACCGGTTGCAACTTAATTTAATTTTACGTATATTGAATATTGTGTTTTTGAAGGCCTCCGGCCCATAGGGCCTCAGGTCAGGAAGGGAGGTGAAGAATATGCAAAATAAAAGTGGCGCAGTTGACCATTTGAAAACTCATCAAAAATATCCAGCTACAAAGGCAGAATTACTTAAGGAATGCGACGGCTTATCGGATTTTTCAGATGAAGATAAAGAGTGGTTTGCGGCTCATCTGGCTCAAGAAAATTACGAATCGGCCGAAGATGTAATGAAAGATCTTGGCTTGGAAGAAGCCCAAGAATAACTATACTAAGTAACGATAATTAAAAAGACACCTCTTTTATGACCACGAAACTTATTTGTGGGGTCCAAGAAATACCGGACCGAGGTGTCTTTTCTTTTAATCAAAAAAAGTTTTTAAGAAACAATAGGTAATTTTTCCTGATTTTTAGTTAAACCAAGTTCTTTTTCAAAAATCTTGATGTTTGCAATAAAAATAAGGCGCTTTTTATAGGTGATAATTTTTTTCTTTCTCAATCTCTTTATGGCAAGCGTTGCCGTTTCTCGACTCATACCTGCAATATTTGCAATATCCTGGTGAGTCAGTGGGATTTTTATTGTAATTTTACCGTTCCCTTTAACTTCACCAAATCTTTTAGCAGAAAGGAATACCGCCCCCAAGACCCTATGATAAGCATCCCCACAAAGTATAAACTCAATATTTTGGAGAATTCCGTCAAGACCTACCAAAATTCTTCGAGTAAGCTCAAAAAGAACATCGTGATTTTTTTTCAAAAACTTTAGGACCGACTCTTTTGGGGCACGATAGATAACAACGTCGGTATGAGCGTGAAAAAAATAAGCGTTTGGAATTCCTCCAACTGCCCACGTCATCGGAAAATAGGCTCCCGGTTTAAAAATGTTTAATGTAATTTCTCTACCGTTTTCAAAAATTGAGTCCATCTTAACAAAACCCTTTTTTATATAGTAGACGCCTTGGGGGTTATCATCCGAGCGAAGAATTGTTTCACCCTTTTTATAGGTTATTGTTTTGTATCCCGCGAAAAAGGTACTGAGTTTACCCGGAATATATTTCTGCACAATAACTATTGTATACCTCTTGTTAGAAATCTAACAATTATCAGGTGAGAACACTAACTGAAATAGTTTCTCATTTTAATTACTATATACCTGTTTATGACCTGCCAATATATTTATATAAAAGTCAAAGTTAACCCGACCGTAAAATAGGTCGGGTTTTTTATGTACTAATCTTTTCACATTCAATTTAAGAGCTGGGATCCCGAATTTTAAAAACGAGGTTGGTCAAGGTCTTAGAAAGGCCTCCAGCCCGGAGGGCTTCCGGCCCGGAGGGGAGGTGATAAAAATGTTTAACAAATTAAATAAAAAAGTTATTGCAGCAGCTTCCGGACTTATAGGATTGGCTATCGCAACCGGTATCGTTTTGGCTGCTCCTGGTGACGCGGTTCAGCCACCCATTGATCCTCCTGGACCAGCTGGAACTGGTTGCATAGGGATTGGAGTTGCTTATGATGGAACCAATATCTGGTACACCTGTGCCAATGAAGACAAAGTTCGTAAAACAGATTTGGCAGGAACTGACAACGGGTCCATTACCACTGCTGAAGGGGTAACCCCTGTGTCGGTTGACGCAATCGCCTGGGATTCGGATTTGGGGGTACTTTGGGGAGGAGAACTTGTCGATACTGATGGGGCCGGAGGAAATGATACATGTAGAATTTACACAATTGATCCAACAACCGGAGCCGCGACCACAGCGTTTGATCGAACCGATACGGGTTGTGGGTCAGGGTTTTTCTATTTTGACGGGCTAACTGTCGATAACGTGACTGACACCCTCTATTACAGTCCCGATGTACAAAAAACCATTCGTCATCTGAATAAAGACGGAACAGTAGCAGCCAACGATCCAATAGACTTCGAGACACTTACATCTGTACCAGACAGCTGCCCTGCACATGAACCAGTTGGTTCTGACGATCCTGCGGTTGATGGTTGTCCTAACAGTGGCTTGGCAATCGGTGTAGACGGAACCCTCTTTGGTGGCACTAATGGCGCGGGTAAAATCATAACTCTTGATCCAGTCGCCAAAGCTTTCATAAGCGTATTCGGAACAGTTACCGGAAGAGATGAGGATCTTGAATGCGGACCTGTTGTCGAAGGCAAGGAGACAATTCTCTCAAGAGACTTTGAAACGGGGCGTATTGACGTCTTAGAAGCACCCGAAGGAACTTGTATTTCGCCTGTGGTTACTCAGATTACGCTTGATCCAAAAGAGGACAGTAACCCTTCGGGTTCTGATCACACTGTTACAGCAACTATTACACAAGGTGGAAATCCGTTACAGGGAGTATTGGTAAGCTTCACAGTCGTTTCTGGACCAAACACAGGTAAAGTTAGCGATCCAGGAGAGTGTAGCGTTGACCTAAACTGCAACACTGACGCCAATGGTCAAACTTCTTGGACGTATACATCAAACGGCACAGTAGGAACAGATGTTATTGAAGCCTGCTTTACTGACGATGCCGGCGATATACACTGTACAAGAGCCGAAAAAGATTGGGAATCATTACCAGGTCGTATGACAGGTGGTGGAACAATACCCGCTGGTGCTGCTAATAGTGTATTTTTGGAAGGCAAGCACGGTTTTGAACTCCACTGTGATAGCGCTGACGTTCCAAACAGGCTTGAAGTTAACTGGGGTAAGGGCAATAAATTCCATCTGGAAACCCTAACGTCTGCGGTTTGTGAAAATAATCCAGCCTTGGATGAGGAACAACCAGTAGCTGGATTTGATACTTACAAGGGCGAAGGCACCGGCCGCTTAAATGGAGTGTCAGGAGCAAATGCTAAATGGGAATTTAGAGATGATGGTGAACCAGGGACGTCTGATCACGCACGAATTAAGATAACTCTCGGTGCTGATACATATACATTCTCTGGTTTTCTGACAAACGGTAATCACCAAGCTCATCCGGCGGAATAGTCCGCTATGGATTTATGAGTTCTGGCTGGGGACGATGGATCCCCGGCCAGATAAGGGAATTTAAATTTGAAAAGTCCCTGTGAGATAGCTCTTTCAGAGCATCTCACGGGATCCCGCTTGATGCAAAGCTATCAAATGGGCCACAGTTTGATAAGCAAAGCTTGGCACCGCGCTACGCGTTGTAGGCTTTGCCGTCAAGCGTGGTTTTGTGAAGTGCTCCGAAGGAGCTACTTCTTATAATTTATCTATCTTTGAAGCTAAAATGAAGTCATTTTCGTGAAGCCCTCCTATTTTGTGAGTCCAGAGTTCTAAGTTAACTTTTCTATAGTTATGAAGACAAATATTTGGATGGTGTCCTTCAGTTTCGGCGATTTTGGCAACTTTATTGATGAAATTCACAGCTTCATTAAAATCTTTAAATTCAAATTCTCTGACAAGTTTTTCCGGTTCAAATCCTAATTTCCACTCTGGGTTAACTTCTTTTATATATCTATCAATCTCTGGTTTTGTTAGAGGTGGTTCACCTACCCGGCAAGGCACGCAATTCTTTTTAGTTAAATCCATATCAAATATTGATTTAATAAATTCCAAAAACCCCACTACGCGAGAAAAACAAAGCGCTGTTGTTGAAATCCTTTGTGTGTACTTCACGGGATCACGTTAGGTGTGCGTTGCACTATCCAACTGTGACCCTTTATCGTATTTTTCTTCCTTCAAATTAACTTTTATCGGGCGTACAAACTGGACCCCTAAGCTAGCTACTTTAAACCCAAGGTTCAAAAAAAACGATACCAAAAAGACATGTGCTACAAGATTAAGCGGCGCATTGAGAATTTCAGCGCCCACGAGCTCAGTTGTAAGTTTACCCTCGCTTTTGAGTTTCGCTACCTCACTAGGTGGAGCTTCGCTCCCTATTAGATTCGACATATCCAGACTTATCCCCGGTAAATTAAAAAGCTTTACCGGTTTGGATTTTAAAACAAACAGACTGTAAACGTTATATGAGGCTACGAGCATTATCAAAATGCCGACTGCGACTAATATATAACCCATGACTTTTTCGGACACTAAAATTATATTAACACTGGCTATTCACTTTTGTAAATTGATTGATTACAATTGTCTATATGAATCCTCAGGACGTTTATTATATTGTCGCTTCTTTTGCCACTATCGTCTTTCTCGGAATGTTCACTTGGCTCGTTATAGTTCTTATTAAAACTCTACAGATAGCGAGAAGAATCTTGGAAGAGATAGAAGATATGTCCCAGAACTTATCTATCGTAAAGGAGGGATTTAAGGTTGGAATTCTGACATTTTTGGGTAAACTGCTCGGTGATAAGAAAGAAGGTGAAAATTAATGGTTAAAAAAAGAAAAGGTACAAGTGCACTTAAGGCAGCCGTTGCAGGAGTAGCGATAGGCGCCGCCGCCGGAGCTGCAGCTGTGGCACTATCCGATAAAAAGAAGCGAGAACAACTTAAAAAATCATTGGACCAGCTGAAATTAAAAGGGCAAAAGGGATTATCTGAAGCCAGAAAAAGATTAGAAGAGGCGAAAGACCAAAGTAAAAAAAAATTAGCCGAAGAGCTTAAAAAAGCTTCAGTTAAATTAGGCTGAACGTTTACTGTTTTTCTTTTTAAGTGCGTGGATTGTCGTATCATCTATTCCGAAATGATGCGCGACTTCATGGATGACCGTATCTTCGACTATATATGCAATTTCACTGGCTGACTGAGCAATTGAAAGTATCGGAATTCTGAAAATTGTAATTTTATCTGGTAAATTTCCTCCTATACCGTAATATTTTCTTTTAGTTAGCGGGGTTCCTTCGTAAAGACCTAAAAGTAGTCCGCGTTCTCCGCGTTTAAACAATTTTTCATATTGTTCCGGAGTGGGATTATCCTCAATTAATATTTCGACATTTTTAATTTTCTCCAAGAAATCTTTTGGAATTTCCTTTATTGCATTCCTTACCAAAGATTCAAATTCAGAGTCTTCCATCAGGAAATTATATAAGAAAACATTTGAAATTACATAAAAAAAGGTGAATAATAAGTTTGCCCTGACTTATGAAAAGTATTCTTTTGGTTGAGGATGATTTAGATATCCAGACTATTTACAGCCAGAAATTAGAACTTGAGGGTTATAAAGTTTTATTGGCCAGTGACGCCCATCAGGGATTAAGTATTTTAAAATCTGATCATCAGGATCTTATTCTTCTTGATATAATGCTCCCCGGAAAAATAAACGGGTTTGAGTTTCTTGAATATATTAAAAAAGACGAAAAGTTGAAAAATATTCCAATTATCGTTTTAACCAACCTCGATACCGAGAAAGAATCAGCTCTAAGGTTGGGGGCTCGGGATTATCTTATAAAAGCCAATACTAACCTTAATGAAATAGTCGCGAAGGTAAAAAAGTATATTTAAACCTACTCCTTTTTATAGATAGCGTAGGAGTCTGCTTCCACAGGAAATTCGGTTGACAGCCTTTTTATTATTGAGTCGCGTAATTCAACCGATGTAACTATGTTATCAACTGCATTTGCTATTGACCAACTTAAAATATCCTGGGATACAACTTCGGCCTCTTTAACACTTAGTCCTGCTTTAGTCAAAGAAGCTATAAGTTTATCGTAGTTAAAATCTTCAAGACTCGCGTCTCTTTTCTTTACTTTCAATTTATTTTCCATCAAACGTTTTTTTCAATGACGACTTTAGTTTTTTTCTTATTACTCTTAGCTAATTTTCTGTAAACGTAAGCTTGGGCGAGAGTTGTTACGGGATATGTGATAATAATTCCTACGCCAAGTGCCAGCAATCCCAGTAAATTAATGCCAATTATCAGTAAACCAAAAACAAATAGCTCCCATTTTATTCCTCTAGTTATCTCCCAACTTGATTTTATAGCCTCGATTGGTCCCTGCCCTTTATCAATTATAAAATAATCAATAAATTGAAATTTAATAGCTAAAATTATTCCGGGAATGATAAAAAGAAAAAATCCAGCAACTGTAATAAGTCCCCCGATAATCTCCGCTAACCAATACTTAAGTATAAATCTGTAATTTTTGAAGAGTTCCGAATATTGCAGTTTTTTTTTGTCTACCGAATTCAGTATTATTTTAATAAAACCCAGGGTAACTACCGACGACAAAACAATTCCTATTAATTGGTAAATGTTTCTGATGAGACGTGCATTTTCCGGTAGCTTGGAGCGCATGTACTCGGGTAGCCAGCTAATAATTCCAACCGTTGCGATAACCCCAAGATAAAACCAGAAATTAGATTTAAACGTTACCCATCCGAATATTACTGCCTCTTTTTTGGAAAATTTGATCATCTGACTAATTGTATACTTAACTGAAGTTTTGCGTCAACCAAATAACTACATTCAAGCTTCTGTGAGACCATATATTCTTGTGTCGGCGTCATTTAAAGATACAATATAACTGTGAAGAAAAAATTATTATTAGGCTTTTTTATAATTTTACTAGCGTCTTTAACTATCTATCTACTGCCTAAAATATCGGTCAAAGATAACCAGGCTCCTAAACAAACAGGCTCTTCCTCCGTAACCCCCTCTCCTACGGGTCTAATTTCAACTTCTCCGAAACCCAGTTTTTCGCCTTCGCGGACAAAAAGTAACGTTCAATATATTACGGTAAGAGAACCCAGTAAAATTACACTCCTATCCAACCTTGAAGAAAGGTTAACTGCGCATGAAGCCTATGAAAAAAACGGCTGTATATATTTGGTGAGCGGTGGATTTTATGCCCAAAACTCCAAACATATAGGGCTTTTTGTTACTGAATATAAAAAGCTATCAGAGTCGATTGATAACCCTACATTTAACGGCTTTTTTACAATAGATTCGTCCGGTAAGCCGAAAATAAGTTTGACTCCGTCCGAATACGTACGAGTTGCCCTGCAATCAGGACCAATCCTTTATAAAGACGGAAAACCACAAATACTTAACTTAAAAAATGACGAAAATGCCAGAAGGCTTGTAGTTACTGTGAATCGTTTTGACCAGGTAACATTTATAGCATTTTACAATCAAAATAACCCAGTAGACGGACCAAGACTAGCAGATTTACCTAAGCTTTTGGATGAACTTAGAAAAGATACAAATCTTGATTTTGACTGGGCTCTAAACTTGGACGGAGGTTCCCACTCAGCATTCATTACCGAAACAGTAAACTTGAAAGAAATATCTTCAATTGGAGGTTACTTTTGTATCAGGCCTTAAGGACGTGTTGGAGTTTTCACTTTTGTCGGAGTCTCCTGGTAAATTTACTCTTCTGAAAAGTTACGAAGTTACTTACTTTTTGTAAATGTTTTCTAAACTTTTCTTTTGAAAACTGAAAAAGAGTGTAAGGCAGGTTTCTGTTTATATGATAGTAGACTTCTGTTTGTCTTTGCGATTTAAACTCCTTAGGAGTCTGTCTGAAATAAATATTTTTTCTTTTTTGCTTTCCGAGTTTACCCATTAGTTGGTGTTAATTATACCAATATTTCCCAAACTCTTTTAAGGTGAATGGTTCTCCGTGCCCGCTATAAACAATCGTTTCTTTGGGTAATTTCATTATTTTTGATAAGGATACTCGCAAAACTTCGGGGTCTGAATATTTAAAGTCGCTTCTTCCAACACTCCCTTCTGCAAATAACAAATCACCCGCAAACAAAATATTTGTATTTTTTTCAAAAATACTTACGCTGCCCGGTGTATGGCCTGGTGTAGCTATTATATGCAAGCGATAATTTCCCACTTTTAGCTTATCTAAAGGTTTTAGGTATTTATTTATTTTGGGGGGATCGTCTACTTCTATTCCCAGAAAATGTTTCGCCGAGGATTTCATTCTAGTAACCAAAAATTCATCTTTTCTATTAACAAGAAAGGGTATATTAAAAGCTAACTGTAATTCCAAAGCTGCTAATATATGGTCAAAATGAGCGTGTGAAGCAATTATTTTTGTGGGTTTGAGCTTGTGTGAATCAATAACATGAATTATATAATCGGCATCGTCACCCGGGTCCAAAATTATACAATCTGACTCTTTTTTGTCGTAAATAATATAGCAGTTGGTCTTAAGTTGTCCGACGATAAGTGTCATAACTTTCATATTCAGTCAACTTTAACAATTTTTGCGTTAAGTAATTTTCCTTCTTCTATATCAATTGCAACTACTTCTATTCTGGACTTGACCCTTTTTAACTTTTTAACTAAAAAATAATAATCAATGGCCCTTTTTATCTTATGAATTTTTGCGGGTGTTACCGCCTCAACTGCAAAACCGAATTTTTTACTCCAGCGGGTTTTCACTTCGACAAACACATAAGTATCACCGTCTCTGACTATGATATCAATCTCTCCGTATGAAGATCTAAAATTTTTTTCAATAAGCTGATAACCGCGACTTTGTAAAATCCTAACTGCGAAGTCTTCGCCCAGTTCTCCATATAATCTTTTTCCCTTCATTCTAAAATAATACCAGTTAAATCAAGAAGAAATTAATTAGATTTTTGGGATTTTTTGGAAGTGTTTTTTGAAGATCTTTTTATTTCATCTTTTTTTAACGTTCGGCGGTAGATTTTTTCTATCTCTCTTTTTGATTTGTTTCGAACATAATATAACTTTGCATGCCTAACACCTTTCAAACCACTCCTAAGTACTTCTATTTTTTCTATAGTAGGAGAATATACGGGATAAATCCTTTCGATGCCGATCTGACCGGCTCCAATCCTTCTTACTGTAAAGGACTGGTTTTCCCGTCTTCCTTTAATACTGATAACTATTCCTTCAAAGCTGGATAGTCGGGTTTTTTCACCCTCTTTAATTTTTTGAGTAACCCTAACGCTGTCTCCTATTCCAAACTGTAAATCGTTGTGTGAGCTGATAAGTACCATATTACTGAGTCTAGAATTGTACTATAGTTAGGTTCTTTGAGCAAGATTACTAATCGAGATATTCCTCTTTTTCAAAAATAATCAGAATTTCGTTGGCGAGTTTTTTTGTCCAAAGAATTCTAATATCCAAATCTACCTTCTTGCCACCACTGCCTTCGAATATCAAACTGACGTTTTGTTTGCCCGGATTTTTAGTGAGCAGCCCTCGAAGTTTTTTTAATTGATCTATATTAACATTCTCCGGGATTTTAATGATAAGCTGATCTTCGGCCTTTCCCATATTTTCTTCGGAGGATATAGTATTAACAACTATTGCCGGGACGTCGTCCCTGGTATCCACTCGCCCTGAGATAAGAAGCACTTTATTATCGATCCACAAGTTTCTGGTATCATGAAAGATTCTAGGGAATACTACCAGGTCCACCATTGCCGTATCGTCTTTTACTTTTACAAACGCCATTTCCTGTCCTGTTCTTTTGGTAACAACAATTCTTACCTCGGATACTACTGCCGCGATTTTTACCAAATCATTTATCTGGGTTTCCGAAAGTATATCAGCTATTTTATGGGTGGCCAGAGACTCAAATCCGCTAATAAGCTCGCTAACCGGTTTTGCTGATAGCGAAAAGCCCAATAAAGATCGCTCTAAATTTTCCAGTTCTTCATCCGAGAACTCCTCGAGCTCACCAGTCTGTTGCAAGGTGGCTACCTTGATTTCGTTTTTGATCTCGTCCAAAGAAAACAAACCCTGTTGATTTTCGGCTCCCTTGGGTTTTGACAATCTACCCCTGATTTCGTCCATCGAAGCTAAAAGTGCCGCCCGTGTTCCAAAGGGAGATAACGCCCCCACTTTTATAAGGCTTTCCAAAACTTTTTTGTTCACCCGTCTGGCGTCGACACGCGATAAAAAGTCACTAAAAGAAGCAAATTTACCGTCGTTTCTTGCGGATAGAATAGCCTCAATTGCTGCATTACCTACATTTTTGATTGCGTTTAAACCAAATCTGATTGCTTGCTTTACTAAAGATGTTTTGTCTTCTACAATTTTAAAGCCTACAGAGCTTTCATTAATATCCGGAGGCATTACTTTGATATTCATTCTTCGGCATTCGTGTATGGCCGAGGAAATCTTCTCAGAATCCCCGCTTTCGGCGGTAAGAAGGGCACACATAAACTCAACCGGGTAGTTAGCCTTCATATAAGCGGTCCAGTAAGCAACCATTCCGTAAGAAGCGGCGTGGGCCTTATTAAATCCATACCCCGAGAAAGGCTCAATCAGCTTAAAAAGTTCCTCCGCTCTGTCTTTGTCCATTCTGTTTTTAATCGCACCCTCTATAAACTTTTGTTTTTGTTGATTCATTTCCTGAGGAATCTTTTTCCCAACTGCCTTCCTGAATTTATCAGCCTCCTCCCAAGTGTAGCCGGCAATAGTAATTGCCGTCATAAAGACGTCATCCTGATAAACCATAAGCCCGTAAGATCTACTCAGATATTCCTTCATCCTCGGATCAAAATAACTAACCTTGCTGGGATTATTTTTCCTTTCTATATACTCTGGGATCTGGGACATTGGTCCCGGCCGATATAACGCCACCATAACCATTAAATCCTCAACACGTGTTGGTTTAAGCTCTTTAAGATATCTGGTCATGCCACTGCCCGAGAGCTGAAAGGTCCCCATTGTATCGCCGTTCGAGAGCATTTCGAAAGTTTTTTTATCATCAACCGGAATTTCGTGAAGATTAATTTCAACCCCCCTTACCT
>Ga0209641_10002061_pt1 | contig 17451 bp, 16 predicted proteins | sample RifCSP16_1_FD_184022 | JGI IMG/M metagenome (GOLD analysis project Ga0209641, IMG submission 184022) | Soil microbial communities from Rifle, Colorado - Rifle CSP2_sed 16_1 (SPAdes) (version 2) | ecosystem: Environmental > Terrestrial > Deep subsurface > Rock core/Sediment | place: Rifle...
TTCCTTCAGGACAATATAAAACAATCTGCCAAAAATAATTGAATGGATTGTTCTTAAATAATTGTGGCAAAAACTTTGTGCTAAAAAATGTAATAAAAAAACTATTATCCTTTAAAACCCTATCACATTCTGAAAGAATATTATAAAAAAGACTTAAATCAGCATCGCCCCTGACACCATCTTTCTTTAATCCGTATGGCGGGTCGGTAAGCACTACATCTATAGAATTATTTGGAATTAACTTTATCAATTCTAAGCAATCGCCACAGATTATATTGTTGATGAAATCTTCGGGATATATAAGATTGTCACTTGTATGAAACATTCTTAAGCATCCTTCTCCCAGCAATGAATATCAATAATAGTTAAGTTCTAACAGCGGAATTGAGTGACGAATGCCACTGGAGAATGTTAAAGAGCATAAAGACGATTTACAAATCTTAAATTTCTGCTCATCTGAAAAAGTTTCCTGTGGCACTCGATCATCTCCAATGACTTGTTAGAGTGTTACTCTGAAGAACGTTTAAATATTGCCTCTTCGGGGTTTTTAATGGCTGAAAGAATATTCTCTGCTACCTTTTCTATCAGCTTGTTTCCCCAAAAAGGATCTGTAACGTCATAGTAGATTACCCGGATATGATGAAGATCGAAAGGTACATCTTTTTCATTCGACGAAATTAACACCACAGGTTTCTGCAAGGCATGTGCTAACCCTAATTCATAAAAGACATTCGGGTTTCTATCTGTCAGTTCTGCAATCAATACTTTTGCCGAGTTAATTCCAGTCCAAACTTGGTCTATTATTTTTCCAGTTCCAAAAATCTCATTATCAGCCCGAATAGGTGTCAGACCAGCCTTTTCAATGGCTGGTTTATAAACTTTTTCATAGTATGAACCTAATGGGTCAGCAAACGGCATCATGACAAAGCAGGTATCGCCGGTCTTTACCTTTGTCGTTTTTTCTAGTTTCTTAAATGTCTCTTTGGCTTTCTCATGTGCCGAAGATTCTGCAGAAATATCAATAACTCTATACTTCCCATCGTGATCAGAAATTAATTCCGCCATTTTCAGGCTTTCAAAGAAAATTGCCTTAAATTCGATTAACTTGTCAGCAGGGATTTTAAACTTATCGGTAAGAGCATTATCAAAAAAAACAGAATCAGGAAGATTTTCACCACGGTAATGAGAGACAATTTCTGAAATTACCGGAGCCTTTAATACTGCTTCTCTTAAACCGGTAAGCTGATCATTTTTTTCTTGTGGCTTCAATATTTTTCGTGCAATTTCAGTAAGTTTAATCTTTCCCGCTTCTGGGCGTTCAAGCAATCCGAATTTTATTGCAGAATTTATTTCAAGATAGTAAGGACCACGGTTATACTTTACCCCAACATAATTGGACGATTCTTGATCTGTGCATTCTTTCCCAGCGTTCTGCTCCAATATTGCCTTCGGAATACGAAGAGCTTTCTCAAGGGAATGTCTCGGATAAGGTGGAACTTTAATGTCTTTTTTTTCTTTTTCTTTTTTCATTTATTTCTCCTATAATATTGTTTTTTAAGTTTATTCAATATTATGATGAATTATAGGAATTAAAGGTGAGATAGTCAAGAAGAAATCCTCCTCAGATTTTCAAAGCCTTTTAGCCTTTCATTTTCCTTTAATCTTTTGATATAGTAAGCGGGGAGAGGATTCGGAGGGGAAAATGATTCCTTTAATAATAATTGCGGGTCCTACGGCGGTTGGAAAGAGTGATGTTGCCTTTGAGTTGGCGAAAAGGCTAAATACGGAAATTATCAGTGCTGACTCCATGCAGGTTTATAGATACTTTAATATAGGGACTGCAAAGCCCTCCCCTGAAAGACAAAAAGAGATCCAGCATCATTTAATTGATATTGTAAATCCCGATGAGGGTTTCAGTGCTGGAGATTTTAATGAAAGGGCTTTTAAGATTGCAGAGGAATTAAACAGAAAAGGGGAAATTCCTGTTGTAGCAGGAGGCACTGGGTTATATATAAAAGCACTAATAAATGATCTCGGCTGTGGTGTAAGAAAAGATGAGGAAGCACGGGAGAGAATAAAATCTGAATTCAAAGAATTAGGGGAAGAGGCAATGTATGAGAAACTAAAGCGTGTTGACCCTCAAGCTGTAAATAAAATCCATCCAAAAGACAGATATAGAATAGAAAGGGCATTAGAGGTATACTATTCAACAGGCAAACCTCTGTCGGAATTTCACAGGGAGGAGAGACGAGGGACGAGAGACGAGAGACGAAAGAATGAAAGATTTGAAGTGAAGTATTTTGTCCTCAATATGGACAGGAAATTACTATATAAAAAGATAGAGGATAGGGTGGATAAGATGATTTCGGCAGGGCTTTTACAAGAAACAGAAAAGATTTTAAATATGGGTTATGATAAAAACCTAAAGCCATTTCAGAGCCTTGGGTATTTACAGATGATAAAATATTTAGATGGAAAAATGGATTTTGATTCTGCTGTTCAGGAGATAAAAAAAGAGACAAGGAGATTTGCAAAGAGACAACTTACATGGTTCAGGGGTGTAAAGGATGCTGTATGGATTGATATTACAGAAGCTGAAAACATTAAAGATATTAGCACGCAGATTTACAGGATGTGTCATGATTTGCAAAGATAAAACAGATTCCAGTTGGCAATTGGCAATTGGCAATTGGCAATTACTGCCTACTGCCTACTGCCTACTGCTTACTGCTTACTGCTTACTGCCTACTGCCTACTGTTTTGCTGGGGATTCTCTTTTAAAGGAGCCTGTAAGATTAATAAAAAAGGGTGATTACAATAATGCCATTCAAATACTTGATTACATAGGAGACAGATACAGAGAAACAATCTGGGAAAAGAGGATACATTATCTTAGGTCATGCCTATCTTAAGCTTGCCTTGAGCCAAAGTTCTTCTCCTGAAGTAAGTTCTGAAGAATTGAAAGCAAATCAGTCAGCCCTTTTTGATGATGCCTTGAAATATTTCAAAAAATCAGCCGAAGAATATCCTCCTCTCTCTGACTATGCCGAATACAACATAGCAAAGATATATTTTGAGAAGGGTGAATATAATTCAGCCATTGATACGCTTAATTCAATTTTAAATAAATATCCACTCACACGATTAAGGGCGAGGGTAAGACTTGATACAGCCAAAGTGTTTTTTGCGGCTGGCGATTTTTTAAGAGCCTCAACCGAATTTAAGAATTTCATTACAGAGTTTCCTTTGGATGAGAAAATAGCTGAGTCTTATTATCTCCTTGGTCAATCTCTTGAAGGGCTTAGGAATAAGACAGATGCCTATAATGCCTACCAATTTTTATATTACAACTATCCCCTTGACCCATCTGCAGAGTTGTCAATTAACCGAATCTCTGAATTAGAGAAAGATGAGTCTATTATATTCCTACCTCCTGAAAAGAAAGACGAGATTAAGAGAGTTGAGCTATTGATGAATGGGAAAAATTATAACAAGGCTGTAAAAGAATTGGCTGATATTTTAGAACGGTGGAAGGATGACCCCTTGAGAGAGACAGCACTCTTTAACCTCGCAGTCTCGTATAAATATAGCGGCGATGATTCAAAATGTATAGAGACCGTAAGGAGATTTATTAAATATTTTCCACAGAGCCTGAAGGTTGCTGAAGGTTTATATATGATGTCCAAGATTTACTGGAATAAGGGAGATATAAAGAGGGCATCTTCCTACAACGACATCATTGTGGCAAGATACCCAAAAAATATCTGGGCGGGAAGGGCAATATATGTAAATGCAAGAATCAAGGAGGAGAACGGTAAATCGGATGAGGCTGTCAGGCTATATTTAAAACTAATACACTTTTCCGGCTTAGGTGCCCTGTCAGAAGAGGCTGTATGGAGAATAGGGTGGATATGCTACCAGAAGGGAGAATATCACAAGGCAATTGAAAATTTTAAAAAATGTATTGAGCTATTTCCCGACTCTCAATATGCTGATAGTTCACTCTACTGGATGGGAAGAGCGGCGGAAGGCTCTGGCAATACAGGGATTGCAACAGATGCCTATCAGAGGCTTACAGCAAATTATCCATATACCTATTATGGGCATAGGGGATATGAAAGGCTCACCCAATATTCGGAATTTGGAATTCGGAATTCGGAATTTGAAATTGAATCCGCAATCCGCAATCCGCAATCCGCAATTGTCAACTGGGAGTTTAGCGATGAGGTAAAGTTTCATATTGAGAAGGCTGATGAACTCATTGAGATAGGATTTACAGAAGATGCAAGGGAGGAGATAAAGTCTATCCCCCTTCCAAATGGAAACAACAATATCCCTGTATCATTTTATATTAGCCAACTCTACTCAAGGGCAGAGTCGTATCCTGATTCAATGTCTGTCCAAAATAATGTTATAGGCAGGCTAAAAATAGAGGAGCAAAACAAATTGACAGAAGATTTCTGGAGGCTTTATTATCCGTTAAGCTACTGGGAGATTGTTTCAAAATCTGCATCAGAAAATAGTGTTGACCCTCTACTGATATTATCCGTAATGAGGCAGGAGAGTGCATTTAATAAAATGATAATATCATCTGCAAATGCCTATGGACTTATGCAGTTGATACCAAAGACAGGAGAGAAGATATACAGGACAAAATGGAGCGGTGAATTTAAGAATGAGGTTTTATTTGAGCCTGAGATAAATATAGAGATGGGCATTTACTACCTATCAGAACTGCTGCAAACATATAAAAGCAATCCCTCTATTAATTCAAGACAGGCACTTATTTTAACCCTCGCCACTTACAATGCAGGTCCAACTGCTGTTAAAATGTGGATAAAAAAATTCGGCACTCTTTCAGTGGATGAGTTTATTGAGAAAATAACATATCCTGAAACAAGGGGGTATGTGAAAAAGGTATTAAGAAATTATGAAAATTATAAGAGACTGTATAGGAGTGACCAGTGACCAGTGGGCAGTGAACAGTATATAGCAAAAGGAGAGTTGTTTTGCTGACCACTGACTACTAACCACTGACAACTTATTTTATGTACGATTTAATAATCAAAAATATAAAAATATATGATGGGAGTGGCGGCGAGCCTTTTATCGCCGATGTAGGGATAAAAGGGGATAAGATAGCAAAGATTGGAGTTGTTAACTCCAAACTCCAAACTCCAAACGCTGAACTCCGTGGTGAGGGGTTATGCCTCTCTCCGGGTTTTGTAGATATTCACTCCCATTCCGATTATTACCTTTTAATAGACCCTCTTGCCCAGAGCAAGGTCAGACAGGGTGTTACAACAGAGGTTGGCGGGAACTGCGGATATTCAGCATCACCAATCTTCGGAAGTCCCCTATTGGAGAGGGGAAAGAGCTATAAAGAACAGTTTGGACTTGACCTTAACTGGACAGATATTAAAGGATACAACGAAAAGATTGAAGAGAATGGCATCTCATTAAATTACTGTCAGCTTATAGGACACAATACTATAAGGGCGTCTGTAATGGAAGTTGTTGACAGAGAGCCATCATCGGCTGAGATGAAAAAGATGGAAAAGATTGTTGAGGAGGCAATGGATGAAGGTGCTGTTGGAATGTCTGTAGGATTTGCCTATACGCCATCATGTTTTGCAAAAAAGGATGAAGTAGCAAATTTATGTAAAATTGTAGCAAAAAGGGGAGGCATATTTACAACCCATATACGGAGTGAAGGGAGAACGCTGATAGAGTCCATAGAAGAGGTAATAGATATTGCGAGGGTATCAGGTGTCCGTCTTCAGATATCCCATTTAAAAACATTCGGTGAGGAGAACTGGGGAAAACTTGACAGGGTATTTGAACTGATTGAGTCTGCTATTGATGATGGCATTGATATTACCTGTGACCGCTATCCTTACACTGCTGCAAATACAGGACTTCAGGCAGTATTGCCTGATTGGGTCTTTGATGGTGGAAAGGAGAAGGCAATAGAGAGGCTTAAAGATAGCAAAGCAAGAACTGATATAATGGATGACCTATTAAAAAAGCATCCATCTGATGGTTACTGGGATAGTGTAATGATTTCTCAGGTGGTAACAGATAAGAATAAGAGTGTAGAGGGTAAGAGTGTAAAAGAGGCGTGGGGCATGGGGCGTGGGGCATGGGGTGAGAAAAGAGGAATATTAGATTTTATTTTTGATATCTTAATTGAGGAAAATATGGAGGTTGATGCAATATACTTTTCTATGAACGAAGATAATATGAAAAAAATTTTAAGAAAGGATTATGTAATGATAGGCTCAGACAGCGGCGCCCGCTCTACTGACGGGGTATTAGGATTAGGGTTTCCTCACCCTCGGACATTTGGCACTTTCCCAAGAGTATTAGGAAAATATTGCAGGGATGAAAAACTGTTTGACCTTCCGACTGCAATTTATAAAATGACCTCATTTCCATGCAAGAGAATCGGTATAAAAGATAGAGGAATTATAAAAGAGGGATATTTTGCCGACCTTGTGATATTCAATCCTGATACTATATCAGATACCACTACTTACAAATCTCCAAAAAATTATCCCAAAGGAATAGAATATGTAATTATAAATGGTAATATAACCGTAAAAGATGGGGAGCATACAAGAGTAAAGGGAGGCAGGATTTTAAAGAGGTAATTATTTCCTTTGCCTTTTCAATTGCCTTTGCTCTATGGCTTATCCTGCTTTTTACCTCAGACCCAAGCTCTCCGAAGGTCTTGCCGTATTCTTTGCCCGTTCCAGTACTTTGCGTTGGAACGAAAATAGGGTCATATCCAAAACCTTTATCTCCTCTGATTTCCTCTGCTATCTCTCCTTCACACACACCTTCGCATGTATGTATTCCTCCTTCAGGCTCTGCAATTACTATTACACATCTAAATCTTGCGCCTCTCTTCCCTTGGGGAACATCTTTCATCATTTCAAGGACTTTTAGATTTTTCTCTCTATCATCTACATCAGCCCCTGCAAAACGAGATGAGTTTATACCCGGCTTTCCTCCCAAAGCATCAATTTCCAACCCCGAATCATCTGCTAATGAAATCTTCCCTGATGCCTTTGCCACTTCTATTGCTTTCTTTACAGCATTGTCACTATATGTCTTGCCATTCTCGTCTATTTCAATATCCAATCCCATTTCATCAAGAGATGAAACCTTTATGTTGACATCTTTCAACGCCTCTCTAATTTCTCTTATCTTCCCTTTATTCTTTGTAGCAATTACAAGCTCCATAAAAAGTCAGTCAATAGTCAAAAGTCAGCAGTCGGAAGTCAAATATTTATCTGACTACTGACTATCGACTATCGACTTCCAATGACTGACTTCTGTATCTTTATCAATTCCTTGATTCCCTTAACTGCCAATTTTGTCAGAGAATCCATATCATCTTTTGAAAATGGAACCCTCTCTGCCGTCCCCTGAATTTCAATAAATTTACCGCTCCCTGTCATAACCACATTCATATCCACATCAGCCCTTGAATCCTCCTCATAATTAAGGTCAAGGAGCATCTTTCCATTGACTATACCCACACTGGTAGCCGCTACAAAATCCCTTAATGGTATATCTGTTATCATCTTTTCTCTTTTCATATGACAAAGAGCATCATAAAGTGCTACACATGCTCCTGTGATAGATGTGGTACGGGTTCCCCCATCTGCCTGTATTACATCGCAGTCAATCCATATAGTCCTCTCACCCAGTGATTTTAAATCTATAACAGACCTCAATGCCCTCCCGATAAGCCTTTGTATCTCATGTGTCCTTCCTCCAATCTTTCCCCTTGAAGCCTCTCTCACTATCCTTGATCTGGCTGACCTTGGAATCATTGAGTATTCAGCAGTAACCCACCCTTCGCCTTTGCCTCTCAAAAAAGATGGAACTGTTTCTTCAACTGTGGCAGTGCATATCACCCTCGTATCTCCCACCTCAATCAATGCCGATCCCTCTGCATGTTTTATAAAATTCCTTACAATCTTAACCCTCCTCATTACATTTGGTTTTCTTTCTTCCATCCTCATGTTTTCCCCCTTAAATTAATAATTGCTCAAATCCACAGCAGATAATCTGCTGAGTCCATTTTCGCCCAGAAATGCCTTTCCAACCTTTGAAAATCTCTCAGGATTATCAGTTACATAAAAATCAACGAATCTTGATTTGCCATCCGAAAGCAATCCCCTTTCTCTCAACAATATCTCTATTTCTTTTGGAGTCTCCTCTGCTGAGTCTATCAAAATAACCCTATTACCAACAGATTTTTGTATGGTCTTCTTTAAAAGTGGATAATGAGTGCAGCCAAGGACAAGGACATCGATTCTCTTCCCCCTGAAATCACTTAAATAAACCTCTGCAGTCATCTCTGCAACCTCATTCTCAAACCAGCCTTCTTCAGCCAATGGCACAAACATGGGGCATGCCTTTGAAGCTACCTCAATCTTTTTTCCTGACCACTGACCACTGACCACTGACCACTGATTTATTGCCTTCTCATAGGCACCACTCTTTATAGTCGCCTCGGTCCCTATAACACCAATATTTCCGGTTTTTGTATTCCTTACTGCTGCCCTTGCACCCGGTTCAATAACACCAATAACAGATATATCAGTCTCTTCTCTCAAGATAGAAAGGCTTACAGCAGAAGATGTATTGCAAGCCGCAACAAGTAATTTTATTCCCCTTTCTTTTAGAAAATTTGTATTCTGTCTTGAATACTTTATGACAGTCTCAGGTGATTTTATTCCATAAGGAACCCTTGCTGTATCACCGAGGTATATAATACTCTCATTGGGCAGATGCCTGATAACCTCCTTTACAACAGTTAACCCACCCACACCTGAATCAAATATCCCTATTGGCTTATCTTTTTCTTTCATTATCAATTCTCACAATATCTTTATTCTCAGTCAATGGCAGTCTGGTATCAATATGTCCTGCAAGTGTCTCAATCTCCTTACCTTCAATAAGTATTTTAACCTTTTCTATATCAGGAAAATTTTTTATAATCGTATCAACAATGGAATATATAGTCATCATCTCTGCCCAGCTTCCTCCGGGGTGCCTCTCCTTTAATTCTTTGCTGAAATCTAAAAACAAAGTCCCGTCTTCTCCAAGTCTTGCCCCATTAACCCTTGCCCCTTCAGGTATAACATTAACCAGTTCTTTTCCGTTATCAGGCTGTTGAACCGTGGAGCCTTTTATAAGCTCTTCCATAACTTCTAATATCTGTCCCTCAATATGCCTGCTTAAATTTATCTGCCTAAATTCTGGCACGAGATATTCCTCATCATTTGACGAAAAATAGAGTACAATATTACTTTTACCTCTTGTTTCCGGAGGAGCAGATTTCTCCACATGCCTTTCAATAAGATAAAAATATCCTCCTATGCCGATAATTAATAGTATTAATATAAAGATATATCTTCTCACTTCAAACTTTCCCTTCCATTAACTCTGCTGTAGTCTTTTATGCTGTTTAATATGGCATCGGCAATCTTGTTTATATATTCCTTATCCATCATCCTCTTAACATCTTCACTATTTGTTATATTTCCAACCTCAATCAAAACTGAAGGCATATTCACATCTTTCAGGATTGAAATCGGTGCAGGTTTTAAGATGAGTTTCTGATCGGGAATAATATCTGTCAGGTTTTTTTGAAACAGTTCTGACAATCTTGTCCCTTCATTTATATAAGACGAGCGCGCCATATCTTTTAAAATCATATCTACATCTTTTTTTTCATCCTCTATATCATCCGTATCAATCTCACCGAATTCATCCCCACCCGCTTCATAGTCCATGTAATAAATCCAGATACCGCTTATTTCATCGCTATACGCCGAGCCTGTATGGATACTTATAAATAGGTCGCCGTTGCTTGTATTTGCAATGGTGACCCTTTTTTCCAATGGCACATCATAGTCTTTATCCCTCGTCATAACAGCATTCAACTTTATCCTGCCTATTATCTTATTTTTTAAAGATTGAGAAATCTGCAATGCTACATCCTTCTCCAATATGCCGTCACTTCCTTCCCCTCCCTTATCTGAGCCTCCATGTCCGGGGTCTATAATAATTGTCTTTAACTCAGAAGGTTTTAAATCTGTCCCAGCGGCATAAGACAGCAAAGGCTGAAGTAAGATTAATAGAAATAGAAAAAATAGTTTTTGCATTATATTCATCCTAAAAAATGCGTGAAACCAGTAGAATAGAAATAGACGAAGTTCATAAAGTTTTTCCCTCTTGCTTTATAACTTTATAGGCTTAACAACTCTCTTATACAAGCTTTGCCCCAAGAACCTTCTCCATGTGCTTTAATGCAAACCTGTGGTTATCAGCATCAAATGATGAAACACAATTTACAGGAACTTCAACACTGTAATCCCTGTTCCTTAAGTCTGCCACAGTGTGCATCACACATATATCCGTGCAGACCCCAACTACTGTAACCTTATCTGGGTTTATCTTTTTTAAGATGTCTTCCAGAAGGGTATTATAAAATCCACTGTATCTTGTCTTTGGAATTACAGTCCCTTTAAAAGGTTTCAGCTCATCAATAATCTCCGATTCAACACTCCCCTTTACACAGTGTTTTGGAAACATCTTGAATTCCCTGTCATTCTCCTCATGGCTGTCACAGACATATATTATCTCTGCATCCTTTTTATTATTTAGGAGAGAAACTACATTCGGTATTATCATTCTTGACTCGCTGCCGCAGTATAAGGGATGCCCTTTTTCAAGAAACCCCCTTAACATATCAACAACAATTATTACCTCTTTACCCATAACAACAACCCCCCCCTAAAAATCTCAAATATCAAATTTCAAATTTGAAATCATCTTTTTTGGAGATACTCTATGCTTCTAAGCACACCCTCTTTTGTGTGTGCCTCAAGTGTAAAAATAGGTTGTCTGTTAATATTTCTTAAAAATTTAAAAAGCGTATCAAAATCAAAATTCCCTTCACCCAATCCAAGATGCTCATCTTCTTTTCCATGATTATCATGGAGGTGGACTTCAGAAATATAATTCCCCACCCTTTCAAGCCACTCCTTTAAAGGAATTTTTGAAAACACATTGAAATGCCCGCAATCAAAACAGTATCTGAACCTCTCAGAATTCATCTCTTTAATTAATCTTTCAAGAGTATCAGGCCTATTCTCAAAGACATTTTCTATAGCAAAATTTGTATTTGGATAGTTGTCTAAAACCTCCCTCCATGTCTTAAGACTATTCTTAAGCCATTTATCCACTTCGCCATTAAATCTATAGTCATCATAACCCGGATGGATTATTATCAACCGCGGGTTAAAGGGGAGTGCCTCTTTAACAGCCTGCTTTATCCTATCCACAGTCACCTGTCTTATCTTCTCATCCACACCCCCGGGGCTTAAATCCATAAAAGGTGCATGCCATGTAAGCGATGTCCCGTTATTTAGAGCCTTTTTAACCTCAACCAACTTTGTGAGGGGAGGATTATCAAGCACACTCGCCGGGACAAAAAGTTCAATATTGCAGTGATTATCCAAAATTACAGACAAATATGTATCAAGGTATCTATAAGGTATGTGAACATGAACATTATTCATAATATTAATATAGCTGATAAACCATGTCTTAACAATACAAAACTTAGCACTCTATAAACTGCAATTACCCTTGACGCACTTGCATTTTTATATTATTCTTAAAATCAACAAGGCAGGAACAAAAACCTGGTTAACCACAGAGAATAGCTGTGTTAGTGTCAGTGATTAGTGTTAGTAATAACTTCCTTAAATGACACTGGCACTTATTAAAAATCTGCGTTTATCTGTGTTCATCTGTGGTTGCTTTTATAATTTCTTTGGAGGGTTTGTTATGAAATGTCCAAAATGTGGTTATGTAAGTTTTGAATATCTTGATACATGCAGAAAATGCGGCAGAGACCTTACGCAATTCAAATCAGATATGGGGATTACAACATTTGTACCTGGTGTTATCAATGTGCTCAAATATGTTGAAGGTATGGAGGAGGCGGTGGAAAAGACAGATGAGTCAGCAGTTGCAACAGCTACATCAGAAGAGGCTGAAGAGTCAGGAACTGCAACCGCAGTTGAAGAGGCAATAAAAAGTGTAGTTGAAAAACCATCATTAAATGTTAAAGCTCAGGAAAAAAGCGAGATGATAGAGATCAGTCTGCCTGAAGAGATTACAGAACCCAAATTAGAGGCAGCCGAGGCATCATCTGCCTCATCAACTGGGGAGAAAAAAGAAGAAATCAGCCTTACCATTGAAGAAGAACCTAAAATAGAGGAGCCTGTATCTATTGAGCCGGAAATGAAAGAATCGCCTGTAGAAGAATTAACCTTAAGCCTTGAAGACATAGCAGAGCTCGGCGAAGAAGGTAAAAGCAAGAAAAAAGAGGGTGACGAGATAAAACTGGAGCTTGAATAAATTGGAGACTTCCTTCAGTCATACAGATTCATCTTTATATACGTTATCGGAGCCATTGCCTGCCAAAGCAGTAAAGGCAGGGTTCTGGCGAAGGCTCCCAGCATTTATAATTGATAATATAATACTCCAGATTCTAACAGGGATAATAATAACACCTCTTAAATTAAACCTTGATATTGATGAGACGACTTTTTTATCCATAGAAGACATTATTCAGAATTTTGAAGCATTTATTATCTATGGGCTCTTTTCTATAACAGTCTATATATCTATAAGCTGTTTTTATTTCACCCTATTCCATGGTTCTACAGGACAAACAATCGGAAAAAAAATAATGGGTTTAAAGGTAGTCCCTGTTGCAGACAGCATGATGACCTACAAAAAGGCATTTATAAGATATATTGGATATATTATCTCCGAGATTCCACTCTTCCTCGGTTTTCTCTGGATTGTATTTGATAAAGATAAACAGGGTTGGCACGATAAGATTGCAGGGACATTTGTTGTAAAACAATTGACATCATAATAGGGAGGATAATGTGAAGAAAAGATACCTTTTATCACCGGGACCGACCCCGGTGCCAGAAGCTGCACTTCTGACAATGGCATATCCTATGATTCATCATAGGACACCCCAGTTCTCTGCCATATTTGCAGAGGCAAAAGAAGATTTGAAATACCTCTTTCAGACAAACAATGATGTTCTTATTCTCTCATCCTCAGGGACAGGGGCAATGGAGAGTGCTGTTACAAACCTATTTTCCCCGGGAGACCACGCCCTCGTTGTAAATGGAGGTAAATTTGGTGAGAGGTGGGGAAAGCTATGCGAGGCTTATGGGCTTAAGACAACATGGCTCAATGTAGAGTGGGGAAAGGCTGTAAAACCAAAGGATATAGAGGATGCCTTGAATAAGGATAAAGATATTAAAGGTGTTTTTATTCAGGGAAATGAGAGCTCCACGACTGTATCTCACCCTGTAAAGGAAATCGCTGAGATTGTAAAAAAAAGAGACAATATACTCTTTGTTGTAGATGGAATTACGGCAATAGGTGTATATGATATTCCAATGGATAAATGGGGCATAGATGTCCTCATTACTGGCTCACAGAAGGCATTGATGCTCCCTCCGGGACTTGCCTTTATTTCTTTAAATGACAAGGCATGGAAGTTGACTGAAACAGCAAAACTCCCAAGATTTTACTTTGACCTTAAAAAAGAGAGAAAAAATTTAAAAGACAATACAACTGCCTACACACCTGCGGCGTCTCTGATTATAGGCTTAAAAGAGGTCTTAAAGATGATGAAGGCAGAAGGGCTTCCCAATATATTTAAGAAAAATGAGAGGATGGCAAGGGCAACGAGAAAGGCAATGACATCATTAGGCTTAAAACTTTTGGCACCCGACGCCCCTGCAGAGTGTGCAACCGGTGTATTTACACCTGAAGGTGTTGATGGCGGAAAATTATTAAAATCCCTCAGGGATGATTTTGGGGTTACTCTTGCAGGCGGACAGGACCACCTGAAGGGAAAGATTTTAAGGATAGCCCACATGGGCTATATAGATACATTTGATATTATCACTGCTGTTGCATCAATAGAAATGGGTCTAAAAAAAGTTGGTCATAAGATGGAACTTGGTAAAGGTGTTGCGGCAGCACAGGAAATACTGCTGGAGGGATATTAATGAAAGTACTGGTCAGTGATAAATTATCTGAAAAAGGTTTAGAAATATTAAAAAAAGCAGGGGGTCTTGTTGTTGATGTAAAGACAGGGCTTACAAAAGAGCAGATTATCTCAGAGATTCCCAAATATGACGGGCTTATAGTAAGAAGCGGGACAAAGGTAACTGCCGATGTAATAAACGTCGCCAAAAATCTCAAGGTCATCGGGAGGGCTGGAATCGGTGTTGACAATGTGGATGTTGATGCCGCAAGCAAGAAGGGTATAGTAGTAATGAATACACCTGAGGGGAATATAATCACAACTGCCGAACATGCCATAGCAATGATGCTATCTTTAGCAAGAAAGATTCCTCAGGCAAATGCATCTGTAAAAGGGAAAAAGTGGGAGAAGGGTTTCATGGGTGTAGAGATATATAATAAAACACTCGGAGTAATAGGGCTTGGTAGAATAGGTAGTATTGTCGCAAGCAGGGCAAAAGGTCTATCAATGAATGTAATTGCCTATGACCCGTTTATTTCAAAAGAAAGGGCACTGAATCTGGGTGTTGAACTGGTTGAATTACAGGATATTTTTAAAAGGTCTGATTTTATATCCGTCCATACACCAAAGACATCAGAAACAACTTACCTCATAGGTGAGAAGGAATTTGCCATAATGAAAAAGGGTGTAAGGATTATAAACTGTGCAAGAGGCGGAATCATTGATGAAAAGGCATTATACAATGCTATAAAGGATAAAATTGTTTCAGGTGCGGCACTGGATGTATTTGAGAAAGAACCTGTCCAGCCCGACAATCCCCTCCTTGAGCTTGATGAGGTTATATGCACACCCCACCTCGGCGCATCCACTGATGAAGCTCAGCTTAATGTTGCCATAGATGTGGCAGAGCAGATTGTGGACTTTTTTAAAAAGGGGCAGATAAGGAATGCCGTAAATGTCCCGTCTATGAGTGCTGAACTTTTATTAAAGATACAGCCATATCTCACGCTCGGTGAAAAATTGGGTAGCCTTCATGCCCAGCTAATAGAGGGTGGCGTTAAAGGGATAACAATAAAATACAGCGGTGATATTGTAAATCTTGGTGTAAAGCCTATTACCATCTCAATTGTAAAGGGCTTCCTTCAGTCCTTTGTCGGCGAAGGGGTCAATATGGTTAATGCATCTTTCATTGCAAAGGAGAGGGGAATTGAAGTTGCTGAGACCACAACAAGCGAGGCACACGATTTTGCAAGTCTGATAAGCGTTACTGTAAAGACAGAAAAACAGGAGAAATTAATTGAAGGAACGGTCTTCGGAAAAAATGATCCAAGGATTGTTAGAATTGACGAATACTGGGTAGAGGCATCACCGTCAGGCAATATGCTAATATTTTCAAACGTAGATGCACCGGGTGTCATCGGAAAAATTGGGACAATCCTTGGTGATGATAAAGTTAATATTGCGGGCATGCAGTTGGGAAGAAACAAACCAAAAGGGAATGCAGTATCTATAGTCAATATAGATTCCCCAATCCCTGATAAGACACTCCAAAAGATCCGTTCAATGCCGAATATCATCTACGCAAAGATGGTAAAGCTGTAACCCTCACACCTATACATAAAAATTAATATCCACAGATTTCGCAGATTACCGCAGATTAAAACAAACTGTTTTTTTAAAATCTGTGAAAATCTGTGTAATCTGCGGATTAATCAGTTTTTTTGTCCTTCAGTATTTCAGCACTTCTATCTTGAATTGCCAATACAGTTTGTTATATTATCTCCATAAATCTTTAAATACAGGAGGTGTATTATGGAAGAAAAAGAGATGGAGGTAGTGCCCGGGCTGGCTGGAATTCCAGCAGCAGAATCGTCAATTAGTTTTATTGATGGTGAAAAGGGGATACTTGAGTATCGGGGCATTCTTGCAGAGGTTCTTGCAGAGAAGAGTAATTTTATAGAAGTTAGTTACCTGCTTATTTTCGGCAGACTGCCAACAAGTGAAGAACTTAAAAAATTCAAGAACGATATTACATTTCACAGCAGGCTGAAATTAAAGATTTTAAGAGTGATGGAATTTCTGCCAGAAAATGGACATCCTATGGAGTACCTTCAGTCCATAACCTCTGCAATGGGTATGTATTACCCTGCCCGAAATGTCCTATCTGAGGATGTCCGCTACTGGTCAGTCGTAAGACTGATTGCAAAACTTCCGACTATAGTGGCTTCATGCCACAGGCTGAGACATGGCGATGCACCAATACAGCCAAATAATGACCTCTCCTTTGCTGCAAATTTCTATTATATGCTCTTTGAGAAGATACCCGACCCTCTTACAGAAAAGATACTTGATGTGATGCTTATTCTCCATGCAGACCACACAATGAATGCCTCAACATTCAGTGCAAGGGTGGTAGGCTCTACACTCGCTGACCCTTATACAATTGTGGCATCTGCCATAGGGACATTGAGTGGTCCCCTCCACGGCGGGGCAAATGAAGAGGTCATACACATGCTTAATGAAATAGGAACGAAGGAGAATGTAAGGCATTATATAGAAAAGAAGCTTGAGAAAAAAGATAAGATAATGGGTGTTGGACACAGGATTTACAAGACAAAAGACCCGAGGTCAACAATACTCCAGTCATTTGCCCATCAATTATTCAAGAATTCAAAAAATATGAAAATTATTGAGATTGCTGAAGAGGTTGAGAAGGTTGTCCATGAAAAACTTGCACATAAAAAGATATTTCCAAATATAGATTTCTATTCAGGAATTGTGTTTCAGGGGCTTGGCATCCCAACAGACCTTTTTACTCCAATATTTGCAATGGGGAGAGTTACAGGCTGGCTTGCCCACTGGCTTGAGCAGTTAAAGACAAACAAAATCTACCGCCCCGACCAAAAATACATAGGCACTCACAACCAGCCATATGTGCCAATTGGGGAGAGAAAGTAGAAAATTACAAAAAACCCTCCACCACAATGAACAGATTATTCCTTGATAGAGTAATGGACTGTATCTATAAATATAAAATGATAGCAGAATGTGATGCAGTCCTCATAGGCATATCAGGCGGGATAGATTCTATTACCCTTCTGTATTCCCTCTATTTTTTGAGCGATAAACTCAAGTGTAGTCTTATTGTAGCCCATGCAAATCATGGACTCAGGGGAGAGCAGTCTGACAGAGAGGCAGAGTTTGTTAGGAAAATTGCAGATGAGTTAAAACTTCCATTTGTAATAGAAAAAATTGATGTTTTAGGATATATGGGTGAAAAGGGATTATCCAAACAGGCTGCGGCGAGGGAGTTGAGATATGATTTCTTTGAGAGG
>Ga0209641_10002071_pt1 | contig 17421 bp, 19 predicted proteins | sample RifCSP16_1_FD_184022 | JGI IMG/M metagenome (GOLD analysis project Ga0209641, IMG submission 184022) | Soil microbial communities from Rifle, Colorado - Rifle CSP2_sed 16_1 (SPAdes) (version 2) | ecosystem: Environmental > Terrestrial > Deep subsurface > Rock core/Sediment | place: Rifle...
CATCCGTAACCTCTGGGGCGCCCTGCGGGAAAAGCTCTTTGGGCACCCCCACGAGCACACCCACGAGGCGCGGAGCTACGGGGTTCGCACCGCCGTTGGCATCGGCGTCATCCACGGCATTGGCGCCGAGACCGGCACGCAGGCGCTCGTCATCGCCACCGCCGTCGGCGCGCAGAGCCAGACCGCGGGCATCGTGGCGCTCGTCGCCTTCCTGGTCGGCTTGCTCATCTCGAACTCCATCGTAACTGTCGTTAGCACCGCCGGCTTCGTCTCGTCGGCCCAACGCAAGTGGATCTACGTCGCCGCCGGAATGCTCGCTGCTGTCTTCAGCCTCATCGTCGGCCTCGTCTTCGTGTTCCAGTCGACCGAGATCCTTCCCGAGATCGACTGGATCGGCGGTCCGGAGGGGTAGCCTCTAGCTGATAGCTACGGCTTCTCCACCTTCACGTCATGCCCCTCCACCTGCACCGCATAAGTCGTGATCGGCTCGGACGGCGGCGCGCTCACGACTTCACCGGTCCGCACGCTGAACTGCCCTGCGTGGAACGGGCACTCCACCACATCGCCCATCAGAATGCCTTCGCCGAGCGGGCCGCCGCGGTGGGTGCACTCGTTCTGGAAGGCCACGAATTCACCGTTGAGGTTAGCGATGGCGATCTCCTGCCCGTCCAGTTCCACAATCGCCATCTCTCCGGGCAGGATCTCGCTGGCAGCGGCCACCCTTACAAACTCACCCATACGGACCCTCCTCCTGATCTCTGGAAAACACTGCCGCAATCGAGCGCTGCGACGCCAAGATTATTGCACCCCTGTAGTCCGGCGTGCTACCATTCGCTGGACAGCGAACCGCTGTCGCCGTTTAGCCTTTAAGGCGGTCCGGTGAGGCCGCCAAGGAGCGACGAATGGCTGCCTCGGACAATGTCAACAATCGCATACTACGGTACTCAACTATGCCCTCGCGCACGTGTGTGAGGGCGTTTTCTTCCCTCGAACCGAGGCGACAGACATGAACGCCCACGTCATCCTTTCTGCCGAGGACATCCGTCGGGCCGTCCGCCGTATCGCCCACGAGATCGTCGAACGCAATCGGGGCCTTTCGGCCGTCGCTCTCGTCGGCATGCACACGCGCGGCGTACCGCTCGCCCAGCGCCTCGCACAAGCGATACGCGAGTTCGAAGGCGATTCCGTGCCCGTTGGCGAGCTCGATATCGGTCTCTACCGCGACGACATTCCCTCTCTCGAACTCCGCTCCCGCCTCCAACGCACGGAGATGCCGGTTGACATCGACGGCTGGCGCATCGTCCTGGTGGACGACGTGCTCTACACCGGACGCAGCATCCGCGCCGCGATGGATGCCCTCACGGACTTCGGCCGGCCGGCCAGCATCCAGCTCGCCGTGCTCGTCGACCGCGGCCATCGCGAACTACCGATCCGCCCCGACTATGTCGGCAAGAACATACCGACAGCACTTCAAGAGCAAGTTGAGGTCCTCCTCGAAGAAGTCGACGGTCTCGACGAAGTAAGGATCACGAGGACGGAGGGCGAGGTATGACACAGGAGAAACTGGCCTCACCGGCCGATCAACCCGCCGTGGACAGGGCGGCCACGTGGACACGCCGCCACCTCCTCGACGTTGACGACTTCACCACTGCAGAGCTCGATACCGTGATGGACACGACAGACGCCATGAAAGAAGTAATGGGCCGCGACGTACCTCGAGTTCCCGCCCTTCGCGGCAAGACGATCGTCACACTGTTCTACGAGGCCAGCACGCGCACCCGCGCCTCTTTCGAGCTGGCAGGAAAGGCCCTCGGCGCGGACGTCATCAACATCTCCGCCGGCGGTTCGAGTATCGAAAAAGGCGAGTCGCTGATCGACACCGTACGCACGCTTCAGGCGGTCGGAGCGGACCTGCTAGTGATGCGCCACAGCGCCTCCGGCGCTCCCTACCTTGTCGCACGTCACCTGAAAGCTGCTGTCATCAACGCCGGCGACGGCTGGCACGCGCACCCCACACAGGCGCTTCTCGATTTGTACACGATCCGCGCTCATCTTGGCGAGGTTCGCGGACGCCGCATCGTAATCGTCGGTGACATCGCCCACAGTCGCGTCGCGCGCTCCAACATCTGGGCACTCTCGACGATGGGCGCTGAGGTCATCGTCTGCGCTCCGCCCACACTCCTCCCCGCCGGCCTCCGCCCATCCTCTGCTGATCACGGCCCCGGCCCTGAGGGCGACGCCACGGAACCCCTCGCAATGCCGCCCGTTCATGTCGACGCTAACCTGGACCGTGCTGTCGAAGGCGCTGACGTCGTAATGACGCTACGCCTCCAAAAGGAGCGCATGCAGGGCGGCCTCCTCCCCTCCGTCCGTGAGTACGCCACGCTCTATCAGCTGAACGAAGAGCGCATGTCGCGCGCCCGCACGGGCGCGCTCGTCATGCATCCGGGCCCGATGAATGAGGGCATCGAGATCTCGCCCGCTCTCGTGAGCAGCCTCCAGTCGGTGATCGAAGAGCAGGTGACCAACGGCGTCGCCGTCCGCATGGCCGTACTGTACTTGCTAGCGAGAGGCGGAAAGTGATGGCGACGCTGGCGATACGCGGCGGGCGCGTCATCGACCCCGCGAATGGCACCGATGTCCTCGCCGGCGTCCTCATCGCTGACGGGCGCATCAGCGCAGTTAGCCCGGAGGCCGGCCGCGACGCGAGCGAGACGCTCGATGCGACTGGCCTCGTCGTCTGCCCCGGCTTCGTCGATATCCACTGCCATCTCCGCGAGCCCGGCTTCGAGCACAAAGAGACGATCGCCACCGGCACGCTCGCCGCCGCGCGAGGCGGCTTCACGACTGTCTGCGCGATGCCCAACACCGAGCCACCGATCGACTCCGCCGCCGCCGTCGAGTTCATCCTCCGCACCGCGCAAGCGCAGGGCGCAGTCCGCGTCCTGCCCATCGCCTGCGTCAGCCGTGGCCGCACCGGCAGGGAGCTGGCCGACCTCGCGGAGCTATCGCAGGCAGGCGCCGTTGCTTTTAGCGACGACGGTGCGCCGATAGCCGACCCACACCTCATGCGCCGGGCACTGGAATACGCGGGCATGCTCCGCGCACCAGTCATCAATCACTGCGAAGACCCGTCACTCTCCTCCAGTGGCGTGATGCACGAAGGTTGGGTCTCGACCCGCCTCGGTCTGCGCGGGGTGCCTGCAGCCGCCGAAGAAGCGATGGTGGCGAGAGACATCGCTCTCGCCGAAGCGACCGGCTCACACGTCCACATCGCGCACGTCAGCACCACGGGATCAGTCGAGATCATCCGGCAAGTGAAGGGTCGCGGCGTGCCCGTGACCGCGGAGGTCACGCCGCACCACCTGACGCTCACACACGAGGCCATCCTCCTCGGCCTGGGCGAAACGCCAGGCGGCCTCGCCTACGACACGAACGCCAAGGTGAATCCGCCCCTACGCACGCCCGCCGATCTCGAAGCCTGCATCGAAGGACTCCGCGACCGCACCATTGACTGCATCGCCACCGACCACGCCCCCCACGCCATCCAGGACAAGCTCTGCGAGTTCGACGCCGCCGCCTTCGGCATCAGCGGCCTCGAGACCGCCTTCGGCCTCGCGATGTCGCTCGTCCAAGACGGCGCGCTCGAACTGCCAGCACTCGTGGAAAAGCTGACGATCGGCCCCGTTCGCGCGCTCGGCCTCGACCGGCGGATCGAGGGCCTCGGGACGCTTTCGTTGGGCGCGCCGGGCGACGTCGCGCTCATCGATCCAAAGGCTGAGTGGGTGGTGGAGCCGGAGACCTTCGCCAGCAAAGGGAAGAACACGCCCCTGGGCGAACGCACTCTTCGCGGGCGGGTCATTGCAACGGTGTACGACGGAAGGCTGGTCTTCCATGCCAGCTGAGGTGTCGTGACAATGCCGCTGTACGACAAACCCATATGGGCACTAATCCAGGACGCTCTGGCTGAGATGCCCGAACCGTTTACCACGGCCGATATGCTCGACTGGTTCCGAACCAAATATCCGAAGATCAAGGAAACCAGCCTGCGCGCTCATATCATCGGCATGTCCGTGAACAACCCAACGCGTCGGTACTATGCCAGCACGCTATCTCATGGTGTGCTTTATCGGCTTGGTCGATCTCAGTTCACTCGTTACGATCCCTCCCGGCATGGATCATTCGATCCGTACGGACGGCAGCAAGGCGTCAGTGATGTGGATTCCATCGATGTATTCGCTCCAGAGGAGGTTTCCCTGGGCGAAGAGCAGGTTGAAGCTGCCCTCCGAGTTCGCGCTTGAGCAACACTTGGAAGAATTCATGGAGCGGAATTGGGGTCGGATTGACTTCGGACGACCGCTCGAGATCTGGCTTGATGAACACGGCGTTAGTGGACGCCAGTATCCGACCGAAGTGGGCTACATCGACTTTCTCTGCAAGGACAGGAGCGATGGGGCTTTCGTGGTAATTGAACTAAAGAGAGGGAGAACTAGCGACGTTGTTGTCGGTCAAACACAGCGTTACATGGGATGGGTCAAACGAAACCTCGAATCGAGCGCCCCGGTCTACGGTCTGATCATCGCGAATGAAATCGACAACAAGCCGCACTACGCGCTTGACGTTGCCACCAATATTTCGGCCAGACAGTATCGTGTTCAATTCGAGTTAGTTGAGCCAGAGGCCGATTTTGCCCGCTAAAGCCCTCCTCGTCCTCGAAGAGGGCACCGTCTTCGAAGGCAAGCCGTTCGGCGCGCCCGCTCGCTCTCACGGCGAGGTCGTCTTCTCGACGGCGATGACGGGATACCAGGAGATGCTCACGGACCCCTCGTTCGCTGGACAGGTGCTCGTCCTTACCTACCCGCTCGCCGGTAATTACGGCATCAACCGCGAGACCGTCGAATCGAAGCGCATTCAGGTACGCGGCCTTGTCGTGCACGAGGCGTGTGACCTGCCTTCGCATTGGGGTTCGGAGATGACGCTGCACGAATACCTCGCTTCGCAGGACATCCCGGCCATCGCCGGCGTAGATACGCGCGCCCTAACTCGCCGCCTGCGCAACACCGGCGTCATGATGGGGGCGATCACGACCGACGAGACGGGGGAAGAAGCGCTCGCGCGGCTGCGCTCGCTCCCCCGCTATGGCGACACCAATCTTGTGCGCGAGGTCAGCACCGAGAAGCCGTACGAATGGCCAGAGCAGCCCGCGCCGCGTCACCGCGTCGCCGTGGTAGACAGCGGCGTCAAGTACAACATCCTCCGCCTGCTCTCGGAACGCGGCTGCCGCGTGACGACGGTACCAGCGACCGCTTCGGCGGACGACTTGCTCTCGCTGAAGCCGGACGGCGTAGTCTTCTCTCCGGGCCCCGGCGATCCCGTGTTCCTCGACTACCAGGTCGCGACGATCAAGCAACTCATCGGACGCGCGCCAATTCTCGGCATCTGCCTCGGCCACCAGGTGCTCGGCCGTGCGTTCGGCGCATCCACCTTCAAGCTCAAGTTCGGTCACCGCGGCGCCAATCACCCGGTGAAGGACCTCGCCACGGGCCGCGTCCACATCACATCCCAGAACCACGGCTACGCGGTCGATCCGGAGAACCTCTCGTCCGATGTCGAGGTCTCGCAGACGCACCTGAACGACGGCACTTGCGAGGGCCTTCGCCACCGCAGCGAGCCGGTGATCTCGATCCAGTACCACTCCGAGGCCTCGCCCGGCCCCCTCGACAACGTCTACGTCTTCGACCACTTCCTCGAGATGATCGACGAGTTCAGTCCATCGAAAGGCAGGGTAGCCTGATGCCCGACCCCGAATACCGCCAGGCCACCGAGAGCGACGCCGCCGGCATCGCCACCGTGGGGGGCGCCGTCTGGGACGAGCTAGGCGCGAACAGCGGCCTGCCGCAGCGTCCCACCCGCGAGGGCGTCGCGCAGCTGCTCGCCTCCTACGGCGAGCGTGGCGCTATGTTCGTCTGTGACAGCGCCGGCGAGGTCTGCGGTTTTGCCGCCGTCTCACCCGACCAGGACGACCCCGAGGAGGCCGTGATGGGCGTCTGGCTCCTGCGCGCCGCCCGCCGCAAGGGCGTCGGCCGCGAGCTGGCGCTAATGGCAACCGACTTCGCGCGCTCCGCCGGATACCAGAAGCTGCGCGGCACGCTGCCGGAGGGCAACGAGCCCGCCCTCTCCTTCTTCAGCGACATCGGCTCGCTCGCGCAGGTCGTCGGCCAGGGCATGCAGTACGAGCTGCCGCTGTGATCGGTCAGTAGCTTGTTCTGTACAAACTGTGGCTCGCCGCTGACAGACGATTTTCACCGCTGCAGCCTCTCGAGAGCCGAGCCGCATCGCGACCAGCTCGGACTAACGCTGCAAGGCTTGGCAGTTTGGCATCTCTTGTTGGCCCCGATCGCACTGGTGGTCCTCGCCTTGCTGCTCGCAGGCAGACCGGAGAACGACCCACCAGACGATTTCTTCTATTTCGACTATGTAGGCTTCATCTACTTGGCAGGTGCATTGACAGCAGTTGCGGCACTATTGACGGGCTTCATCATGGCCGGGGTTAGCTTCGCTCGGCTCGGTAAATCGTTCTTCCATCCGAACTGGGATGTCGTCTTCCTATCAGGATTAGTGGGCACGCTGGTTACCATTCTGATTGTGGCGCTGACCGTGTGGTTCATGACGATTTTCATTTGGCCCGTCGCGGAAGTGGCTGGCGGGTTCCTTGCCTATCGCCTCGTGGGGCGGCGCCTCACTGAATCACGCGATACGGTTCCTGCATGACCCCTAAGCCTCAAAAAGTCCTCATTATCGGCTCCGGCCCCATCGTCATCGGCCAGGCAGCCGAGTTCGATTACTCCGGCTCGCAGGCCTGCCGCTCGCTACGCGAGGAGGGCGTGCATACCGTCCTCGTCAACTCGAACCCGGCGACGATCATGACCGATGAGGGGATCGCGGACACGATCTACATCGAGCCGCTTACGGTCGATATCATCTCCCGCATCATCGAGCGCGAGCGGCCGGACGGGCTGCTGCCGACGCTGGGCGGGCAGACCGGGCTCAACCTCGCGGTAGCCCTGGCGGACACTGGAGTTCTCGAGAAGTACGGCGTCCGCTCTCTCGGCACACCCATCGAGACGATCCGCGCGGCCGAGGACCGCGAGCTGTTCCGCGACCTGCTCCTCGGCATCGGTGAGCCGGTGCCGGAGAGCGAGATCGTGACAGACCTCGACGAGGCGCGCTCCGTCGCGAAGAAGATCGGTCTGCCGATCGTCGTCCGCCCTGCATACACCCTCGGGGGCACGGGCGGCGGCATCGCCCACACCTTCGATGAGCTGGAGCATATCGCGCGCGGCGGACTGGCAGCGTCGCCCATTCACCAGGTGCTGCTCGAACGCTGCCTGCTCGGCTGGAAAGAGATCGAGTATGAGGTGATGCGCGACGGCGCCGACAACTGCATCACCGTTTGCAACATGGAGAACATCGACCCGATGGGCGTCCACACCGGTGACAGCATCGTCGTCGCGCCCAGCCAGACGCTCCCCGACAAAGAATATCAGATGCTGCGCTCGGCCTCTCTGAAGATCATTCGTGCGCTGGGCATTGAGGGCGGCTGCAACATCCAGTTCGCGCTCGCCCCCCGCCGGGAGATCGCGGAATGGGCGCTCGATCCGAACGGACACCCGCCGTACCACGTCATCGAGGTCAACCCCCGCGTCTCCCGCAGCTCCGCTCTCGCTTCCAAGGCTACCGGATACCCGATCGCGCGCGTCGCCGCCAAGATCGCCGTCGGCAAGAGGCTGGACCAGATCCCGAACCGCGTCACCGGCCAGACCACGGCGGCCTTCGAACCGGCGCTGGATTACGTTGTGGTCAAGATCCCCCGCTGGCCTTTCGACAAGTTCCCGCTCGGCGAGCGGCGCACCGGCACGCAGATGAAAGCCACCGGCGAGGTGATGGCGATCGACCGCAGCTTCGAGGCTGCGCTCGGCAAAGCCGTCCGCTCGCTAGAGTTCGGCGGCCGCTCAATCCTCTGGGAAGACCCCGCCTGGCGGGACATCGACCCGCGCGATTACGTGGCCATCCCGACGGATGAACGATTGTGGGCGGTCCTGGCATCGCTCAGGAGAGGCGCCACCCCTCACGAGTTGTCGCAGCTATCCGGCATCGACCCTTGGTTTCTCGACAAGCTCAACGCGATCGTGCAGATGGAGGAGCGGCTTCTCGCCGAGACGCTGACCCCGGACCTCTTGCGACGCGCCAAGCGGTTCGGTCTCTCTGACGCAGATATCGGCACGCTCGCCGACCGTCTTCCGGAGCAGGTGCGCGATCTGCGAGATCAGTGGGGCGTCACGCCGGTCTACAAAACGGTGGACACCTGCGCCGCTGAGTTCGAAGCCGAGACCCCCTACTTCTACAGCACCTATGACAGCGAGAACGAGGCCGATCCTCTGCCGGGCGAGAAGGCGCTCGTCATCGGCAGCGGCCCCATCCGCATCGGCCAGGGGATCGAGTTCGACTACTCGGCCGTGCACGCGGCCTGGGCGCTCCAGGAGGCCGGCGTCGCCGCCATAATGGTGAACTCTAACCCGGAGACCGTCTCGACTGATTTTGACACCAGCGACCGCCTCTACTTCGAGCCGCTGGATGAAGAAGGTATCAGAGACATCCTCGCCAACGAGGCGAGCAACGGCACAGGAACGCCGTCCATCGTCCAGTTCGGTGGCCAGACGGCGGTCAACCTAGCCTGGCCCCTCGCCCGCGCCAACCAACCCATCCTCGGGTCCAGTGCCGAGGCGATCGACATCGCCGAAGACCGCTCGCGTTTCGAGGGACTTCTCCAACGGCTCGGCATTCCACAGCCGCCCGGCGCTGCCGTCACCACGGTCGAACAGGCGCTCGCAACTGCGCAACTCATCGGCTACCCGGTCCTCGTCCGCCCCAGCTACGTCCTCGGCGGCCGCGCCATGGAGATAGTCCAGAACCCCCGCGACCTCATCCGCTACGTCGGCCAGGCCGCCGAGGTCGCGGCGGGAAAGCCGATCCTCATCGATAAGTACCTCGAAGGCATCGAGGCGGAAGTAGACGCGATCTGCGACGGCGAAGACACGCTGATACCAGGGTTGATGCAGCACATCGAGCGCGCCGGCGTCCACTCCGGCGACTCCCTCGCCGTCTACCCCGCGATCGGCCTCAGGGACGACGAGGTTGAACATATCGTCGACTACACTCAGCGGCTGGGGCAGGCTCTCGGCGTCAAAGGCCTCATGAATGTCCAGTACGTCATCATGCGTCCGGAACCGATGCGGGCCGAGGGCCCAGGGTCCGACGTCTACGTCCTTGAAGTGAACCCCAGGGCCAGCCGAACGGTGCCTTTCCTCTCGAAGGTCACCGGCATCCCAATGGTGCGCCTGGCGGTGCAGATAATGCTCGGCAAGAGACTTGGCGACCTCGGCTACGCGCCGGGCCTCTGGCCCCGCCAGCAACTCGTGGCCGTCAAGGCCCCGGTCTTCTCGATGTCCAAGCTAATCGGCGTGGACACGCACCTGGGACCGGAGATGAAGTCCACCGGCGAGGTCATGGGCGTTGACCACACCTTTGCGGCCGCGCTGGCGAAGGCGCTCAGCGCCGCCGACATGTCACTCCCGCGGCACGGCTCCGTGCTGCTAAGCCTTGCTGACCGCACGAAGCCTGAGGCCATCGGTGTCATTCGGGATTTCGCAGCCGCCGGGTATCGCCTCCTGGCGACCACCGGTACCGCAGCGATGGTACGCGCTATGGGCCTTCCCGTCGAGCAAGTGCCCAAGCGCATCGAGGAAGGCCATCCCAACGTCGTCGACGTCATTCAGGACGGCCTCGTCGACGCTGTCATTAATACGCCTGAAGGTCGTGTCACTGAGACACTGCGTGACGGCTTCGATATTCGTCGCGCGGCCGCCGAGAAGCGCATACCGTGCCTGACGTCGATAGACACAGCCGCTGCCGCCATCTCGTCGCTCGTCAGCGGCGACCCGCACTTCACGATCCAACCTCTTCGCGAGTACCTAACGCTCCGCGAATGAAGCTTGAACGAGCCCAGGTTCTCTCGCAGGAAGAGGTATACGAGAACACGCACCTGGCGTGGCTTTCCTGCCCGACCGTGGCAAAAGGAGCGTCGGCGGGTCGGTTCTTTATGATCCACTGCGGCGAGGCCATGCCTGCCGGTAGGCAGGGTTACGACCCGCTCCTGCCGCGCCCAATGAGCTTTCACCGCTTTCGGAACATCGCAGACGAGCGCCAGTTCGCTATCCTGTATGACGTACGCGGCCGCGGCACGGCCTTCCTCTCGTCCCGCAAGGCCGGCGACAACCTTTTCATCTTCGGTCCGCTCGGCCGCGGCTACACGATCAGCTCTCGTGCGCAGAACCTTCTACTTGTCGCCGGCGGCCTCGGAATCGCTGCGGTCATCGCGCTCGCGGATGAGGCAATCACCGCCGGTAAATCAGTGACCTTGCTGCAAGGCGCGCGCTCGTCGGACAAGCTCTACCCGCCGGAGCTCTTGCCGCCGGAGGTTGAAGCGCTCTCCGCGACCGATGATGGTTCGACCGGTCGACACGGTTATGTCACCGACCTGATCCCTCAGCATCTAACGTGGGCAGACCAGATCTTCGCCTGCGGACCGACGCCCATGTTCGGCGGAATAGCCCGCGTTATGCGGGAGGCCAGAAGCCGCAAGCCGGTGCAGGCTCTTCTGGAGGAGCGCATGGGCTGCGGCACCGGCATCTGCTACGGCTGCGCCGTCTTTACGCGCCGCGGCGTACGGCTGGTCTGCAAGGATGGCCCGCGCTTCGAGTTGCGCCAGGTCTTCGAATAGTGCGTTTGACACCAGAGCGACAACGCCGTATTACTTGTCGCAAACCGGTTCCAAAGGAGCCCATGATGCCAGCCCCGAAAATCACCGTCGGCAACGTCGAGATCATCGGGCTTGTTGACACCCCGTTCGACCTCCCATGGGAAATATTCTTCCCCGGCATCAACGTCTCCGAATTCGAAGCTTTCCAAGAACTATATCCACGCTCCTTTGGACAAGCTGGGTTCCACACACAGGCGCATGCTACGCGATCCAGTCCCAGGGACAGACGGTACTCTGCGATACCGGTATAGGGCCGGGGCCGATCAAATTCCTCGGCGGCATCCGCGGCCGGCTGCTGGACGACATGCGGGACAAGGGCATCCCGCTCGAAGATGTCGACACTGTCGTGTTCACGCATCTCCACGGCGACCACGTCGGATGGAACCTGTCGGCGGACAGGCGCCCAACTTCCCGAAAGCTCGGTTTCTCGTGCCCCAAGACGATTGGGAGTTCTTCAGCAAGATGGCAAACACGAATCCGCAGATGCAGCAGGTGACCCCGCTTCAGAACCTCGGCCTGATGGAACTGATATCCGGCGAAACGCCGATCACGTCGGAGGTCACGACGTACCCTACGCCCGGTCACACTCCGGGCCATACCAGCATCCTGATTTCGTCGAACGGCCAGCGCGCGATCGTCACCGGCGACTTCGCGCACCACCCCGCCTAGGTAGACCACACCGAGTGGTGCTCCGCCTTCGACACCGACCAGGGGACGACCAGCCAAACACGCCGAACGGTGTTCGATCAGGTCGAGGCTGACGGGCTTATCGTCGCTTTCTGCCACTTCCCGGACCCGTTCGGCAAGCTCGTGAGGGCCGAAGGCAAGCGCATCTTTCAGGCTGTGCAGACTGCGGGTTTCAACCCGCCGGGCCCATTAACCAGCAGGGACGCGGTCCCGGGTGCTAAGATGCGGCCGCGGGCGCGAAGAAGTGCTGCACACTAGTCTTGGCGGCCACAGTCTGCGCGATCTCCGCGAAAGCGCGGCCTACGCTGGACTCCGGATCGCTCTCCATTAGCGGAACGCCGCTATCGGCGCCGCCGCGAACGCTGGTGTCCAGCGGAATCTCGCCTAGGAAGTCAATCCCCAGCTCGTCGGCCGTCTCCCGTGCTCCGCCGTGGCCGAAGATCTCCGTCCGCTCCCCGCAATGCGAACAGACGAAGTAGCTCATGTTTTCGATCAGTCCGAAAACGGGAACATTGAGCTTCTCGAACATCGTCACCGCCTTCATCGCATCCTCGAGCGACACATTGTTGGGCGTTGTGACGATGACGGCGCCCGCGATTGGCGCCTCTTGTGCCGCGCTCATCGAAGCGTCGCTCGTGCCCGGCGGCAGGTCGACGATCAGATAATCGAGGTCCCCTTCGGCATTCCAGGGAAGATCATGCATCAGCTGACGTACACCCGTGCCGATCATAGGCCCCCGCCAGACGACGGGTAAGCCCTTCCTCAGTACAAAACCGATAGAGGCGGCCCGGATGCCATACTTCTCGACGATGCCGAGGCCCGTATCGGCCTGAAAGCCGGCGCCGAGACCGAGCATCGTCGGGATATTCGGACCGGTAAGATCTGCGTCCATCAACCCAACATGGGCTCCGAACTGGCGAAGGGCAATCGCCAAATTCACGGCGACTGTGGACTTGCCGACTCCACCCTTGTTTGAGGCGACGGCGATTACGTTGCGTACACCCTCGATCTCCTTTGGGCCCCGGCCGACACCTGTCGAACGCACTGTCGCGTCCATTGTCACTTCCGCGCTTTCGATGCCAGGTAAAGCCCGCAGCAACACCTGCGCCTGCTCCTTCATCGTTTCGCGTACAGGGCAGGCGGGCGTAGTCAAGACAATCCTGACGGCCACGTTAGAACCGGAGATGTTGATGTCGCTCTCCGGCACGAACCCAAGGCTAACGATGTCGCGGTGGAGGTCAGGGTCTTCGATCTGGCGGAGGGCGGTGAGAACTGATTCCTTGCTCACCTGTCCGTTACTCTGTTCAGCCATCTGTCTCCCTTTCGCTGCCGGCCACCGTGACGACGTTAGCAGCCGCGTCCTTGACGACAAACCGGCAGCAGTCCGCCCCCTGGCTCATGAACTGCGTGCACTCCACGTCCTTGCCCAGAAGTCGCCCCAGCAGTGAAAGATGCCACTCACATACATCCTCGTGAGCGTCGGCCACCTTCCGGTAGACGCAGTTGTAGTCCACGATCTCGTATTGCTGTCCGTCAGCTTTCCAGTCGGCAAAGCCACCTTCGCGCCGCAGTATCTCGGTGATGATCGCCACGCGCTCCTTCAGTTCCTTATCGCGGACCTTCGATTCGTGCTCGCGGTACACGCGGTCTGCCATCTTCTTGAGCAAAAGCCGCAATTTGTCAGCAGGACCCAGCCCGGCGATCTCATCCGCCTCCAGCAGTGCCACTTCTTGCAGCGCCAGATCGGCGAGGCGGTCGTACCGCTTCGGAAACCGCTCGTCTCCTCCGGCGGTCAACGAGAAGAACAGGTGTGGCCGGCCGGTGCGCCGCCGCTCTTCCCGCGAGACCACGAGGCCGTCACGCTCGAGGCCGGACAAATGCTGGCGCACCGTCATGCGCGCAAGGCCAAAATCGCCCGCCACGGCATCGACGGTTGCCCCGCCGTTACGCTTCAAGTACGCCAGAATATTGCCCTTAGTAGACATAGGAAACCTTTCGCCGCGCCAGCCGTTATAAGTATACACGTGCGAATCACCGCTGGAAAGACTATTTAGAAGGTAAATAAGGCATAAATCTTGATTACGATAGCAAGTCCAATATAATCCGGTTCGTAAGATGTAACGTATCGGCTATAGGAGTCATCTTGCATCAAAAGCCGATATTACGGAGGTGGTTGCGATGGGCAAAGCGTCAGTAATCGAAGACAGCCAGCCTCAGGCTGAGGCGCCTGAGGTCACCTGCAAGCATCACTGGATCATTGAGACCCCGCGTGGAGCGCTGAGCCAGGGTCGCTGCAAGCGCTGCGGCGAGGAGCGAGAGTTCCGCAATTCCGCCACAGACCATCTGTGGGAAGACGAGTCCGGCAGCGGTTACAGCGCCTGGAGAGGCGTACGCCCGGTGCGAGCATCGTCCGACGAAGACGAGGTCGCTGCCTCCCCGCGTGCTCGCAACGAACGCGCACTGATCGCGTAACGATCGTAGACGAACAAAACAGGTCCCGCCATACGACGGGGCCTGTTGTCTTGTCGGGCGCGCTGACATACATTGATAGTAGTGAATCTCGCAATCGACCTCCTTCCTGGACACAAGCGCGGCCTCTCCCTTTCCAACCCCGTGATCACTGCCTCCGGTACGTTTGCCAATGGCCTGGAATACGCCAAGATATTCGATATCCAGCGACTCGGCGCGATCATCAGCAAGGCAATCACACTGAAGCCGCGACGAGGCAACGTTCAACCTCGCATCATTGAGACGGCTGGCGGCATGCTTAACTCGATCGGCCTTCAGAACATTGGCATAAGTGCCATCCTGAAGGACGTCGCGCCCGTTTGGGCGACCTGGCGCGTCCCCGTTATCGCAAACATCGCCGGCGAGACGGTGTCCGACTACGCGGAGTTGGCGCGACGGCTTGACGGCGTGTCCTGCGTCAGCGGCATTGAGATGAACATCAGTTGCCCCAACGTTGAGAGCGGACTCGATTTCGGAGTCGACCCTCGAGCGGCGGCGGCGGTGACCTACGCCGTCCGCAGGCAGACCCAACTTCCGCTACTGGTGAAGCTAAGCCCCAATGTCACGGATATTGTCTCGGTCGCCACGGCCGTCGCTGATGCCGGTGCGGACGCGCTTACGCTCATCAACACCTTTCCGGCAATGAGAATCGATGTTAAGGCGCGACGCCCTGCGCTTGGATGGGGCTCGGGCGGCCTCTCAGGACCGGCGCTCCGGCCGATCGCGGTACGCATGGTCTATCAAGTGGCGCGGGCGGTGCCAAGCGTACCGATCATTGGCTGCGGCGGTGTCATGTCGGGAGAAGACGCTGTCGAGTTTCTTATGGCCGGGGCATCAGCCGTACAGGTGGGCACGGCCACATTCTTGAACCCACAGGCGCCGCTTGACGTCATCGACGGAGTCGCGGCCTTCATGCACCGCGAGGGTATCGAAGACGTACGGGAAATCGTAGGCGCGGCGCTGCCCGCGGCACCGGAAAATCAGACGGTCGATGCTAAACGAGCCCCGGCTGAACATCTACGTTCTCGCGTCTAACCCCTGAGGCTGTTGAAGAAGGCACCGTGTAACGAACGATCGCGAAGCGCGGGCTCTGGTTGGTGGCGGTCGGGCGGAAAATGCGCGACAGTAGCCGAATCGACAGTGCGGCGAGCGAACTCATTGACTGTGGGGCCAATCCGGGGCCGCGGTGGCGGAGCAGACGCTTGAGGTTCTGGCCGGCGGCCGTCATCAGCCCCTCCATGTTCACTTTTTCGATGCCACGCAGGCGGAATCTGCGGAGACCATGTAACGTCTTCGCTTCAGCGAACAGAGGCTCAACCCAGACTTTGCGTTTGCTTATCGCCGAACGACAGGCCTCCGTCTCGTGGTAGCGCCTCACTCTTTCGATGTACTCCTGGTCGAACGGCCGCTGTATGATCCGTCCTTTGACGCTGTCCGTGCACGAGGACTTGACAGGGCAGGCGTTGCACACCTGGGCGCGCGCCTGATACACGTAGGCGTTTTCGGTGTACTTCGACGTTGCCTTCGTGAGCTCTTGCCCCTGAGCGCAGACGTAGACGTCCCGTTCTGGTAGGTAAGTGAACTTCTCTTGCCCGTACTGGCCTTCCCGTCTCGACCAGTTAGGCAGTGGGACGTAAGCCCTGATGCCGTCGTCTTCGAGGCCCTTGATGTTCTCGAGCGTGGCGTAGGTGGTGTCGCCGGTTGCCTGCTTCGGTCGCAGATGCCATCGAAAGCGGACCCAGCGGGCCAGGTCCAGCATAGGGCTGTTCTCCATGACCTCAGCCGAGGTCACCAGCGTGGCCAGGATGACACGGGCCCGGCCGCCGTCGACCACGTACTGGCCGTGGTAGCCGAGTCTCGGGCCAGCGCCTGTGGATCGCATCGGCTTCGCATCCGGGTCCGTCCTGCTCACCTTCAGATCGGCGACACGCACGTAGTTCTTTCGTCTGAGGAGGCTCCGCCGAGCGTGCCGGTAGGCCTCGATCAGGCTTCGAAAAGCCGAAGACGTTGGGGCCGCAGCGTCGAGAGCCCCCGGCCCTGCCCCGGAATCACCGGGACCCGATGGTGTCCCGGCGGTTGGGATCCCTCTCCCGGTGAGGGATTCTCTTCGAACACCATCCGGACGTGCTCCCTGGTCGCCGCCAGCGATAGACGCGGCCGCAGGGAGTCCATCGAGGCGTCGGCCTCAACCTTGGTGGCGTCGAAATAGAGCTCCTCGCCTTCGACGAGCCCAGCCTCCACGCACAGTTCGACGATGTGCTCGAAGAAGCGTTGGAGGGCCTCAACCCCGTAGCGACTGCGGATCTTGGAGAGGCTGCTGTGGTCGGGCAGCGGCTCGTCCAGGTCGTAGCCCAGGTACCAGTGGTGGGCCAGGTTCATTGCGCTCGTCTCCATAAGGCGCCGCTCCGACGTGATGCCCTCGAAGAAGGCAATGAGGTGGAGCTTGAAGAAGACCACCGGGTCGATGGAGGGTCGTCCCCCTTCCTCGTAGCGGTCTCGCACCAGCTCACGAACGAAAGACAGGTCCAGACAGATCTCGAGCCGGCGATAGAAGTTGTCGGCGGGAACCAGCGCTTCCAGATTGGTCTCGGTGAACAGCTTGAACCGTTTCGAACGATGACTCGTCATCTGGTGGCTCCTCACAGCATTTGTTAATGCGAGTATACCATCAGACTTTTTCAACAGCCGCCTCTCTTGGTGGCAGCGGGAACGTATTCAGGCCCAAAGCGCACACCGGCGTCCGCTCCATGCCGAGGTGGGTGTTCGATCTCCTCCGTCAACGAATCGATGCGCTGGGCATAGCGAACCTCCCTCTGATCATCGAGCCGCAGACGGCCGGTAGTACGCATCGGGTGCTCAGCCTCGGGCGGATCGAGGCCCGACCAACGGTAAAGCTAACACCCCGGCTGCGCGCAGAAGGCTTAGATTGGAGACAGGACCTGACACGCCTGCTGGCGAAAGCCGTCGCTTATGTCACGGCGTCCGATGAACGGGACACCGATTTCTGGCGACGCTGGAAAGAAGCGCGGACGGCGACCGCCTTCGCGAGAAGGCCCGTGGCTGTCGCCGGCGAGTACCGGGACGAAACGGACCTCGGTCTCTTGATAGATCTGTTCGCCGCTTACGTCTTCATTCCGGAGCTTCACCGCTGGCCATGAGCTACCGCGAGTTCGCACCTTCCTCGATCGGTGGTGCGGGTACGCCGGTTAAGACGCCGCTACCGTCTGTTAACCGGGCGCCAACAATCTGGCGGCGACACTTCGGCGAGTGCCTGCAGAGATACTGATGTCAGGAGGAAGCGGTATGCTATTTCGAATCAAGTCTGCGCTTGGGGCGCGGGTGGCGGA
>Ga0209641_10002073_pt1 | contig 17418 bp, 7 predicted proteins | sample RifCSP16_1_FD_184022 | JGI IMG/M metagenome (GOLD analysis project Ga0209641, IMG submission 184022) | Soil microbial communities from Rifle, Colorado - Rifle CSP2_sed 16_1 (SPAdes) (version 2) | ecosystem: Environmental > Terrestrial > Deep subsurface > Rock core/Sediment | place: Rifle...
GGCGACGACGAGGGAAATGTCGGCCGGCTGCGTCATGTCGGCGGCAAGCGCGAGCACCGTTCTGCCCGATCCTTCAATCTCGCCTCGCGCGGCTTCGAGCGTCTCAGGATTTCGGGCGGCGATGACCACGCGCGCGCCTTCGGCGGCGAACGCTTTGGCGAGCGCCTTGCCCAGCCCACGCGATCCGCCGGTGATGAGGACCACTTTATCGCTCAGCATGCTCCACCTCCTTCTACCAGCATAGGCCAAAACTATGCCGACCACATCCGGCAAGCGGACGGACTCTAAGCAAAGAAAAAGGACAGGCCGGAGCCTGTCCTGGGGTACAGTGGTATAATGCGATCAGATCGCGACGGTGAGGAACAATGCCCAATCCATTCCCCGGCATGAACCCTTGGCTGGAAAACCCGGCTCTCTGGCGCGATGTGCATCACAGCCTGATTAGCGCCCTGCGTGATGAACTCGCCCCTCGCCTGCGACCACGCTATTTCGTCGCGGTCGAAACGCATACCTATATCTCCCTCGCCCCCGACATTCCGCCGGCCTCGCGGTATCCCGACGCGATGGTGATCAAGCGGGGCGGGCCAGCCGTGGCCACGGCAACCCCGGCGGAGGAAGCCCCGTTTCTGACCGTTGAACTGCCCCTGAAGGAAGCCCTCGAGGAGGGTTATCTGGAAGTGCGGCTGGTGCCCACCGGCGAAGTGATCACAGTTATCGAATTACTCTCCCACACCAACAAACAGCCGGGGCGGGATCGGGAAACCTATCTGCAAAAACGCGAGGCTTTCCTGGACTCAGATGTGCATTTCGTGGAAATCGATCTGCTGCGCACGGGGCCGCCCATGCCCTACACGGAGCGGGCCATGGGCAGTCACTATCGCCTGTTCATCCGCCGTCGCGAGCGCCCTGGCCAGGCGCGGCTGTATCCCTTCTCCATGCGTCAGGCCATCCCCACCTTCTCCCTGCCGCTGCTCCCCGACGATGCCGAGCCGACGGTTGACCTGGGGGCCTTGCTCAACGGCGTCTACGACCGGGCCGGTTACGACCTGGTCATCCGATACGATCAGCCGCCCCTCCCCGCTTTGAGTGCTGAAGAGTCCACCTGGGCGACCGAGCTGCTGGCGAAAGTGGCCGGATAGCGACCGAAGCACGTAAAACCCGTCTGATTTCGGCGGAGAATAAATTTCACTGCGCCACAAGTGTCAAGTTGGTGGGGTTGTAGTTCGGCGTGCAGGTCCAACCAATGCAATTGATGGCCGCGAACGCGCCCGTGCGAGAGCCATAGGTCATCACCTGGAAGCTGTCGTTGGCGCTTGGCGTAAAGCCGTTGATCAAGCTGGCGTTGAGGGTGCCGTCGAGCGTCGCGCTGCCGGTGATGGCGAGCCGGTCGAACTGCGCCGGGCTGAGGCCTCCAAGCTCGATGTTGAGAACGCCCGTCACGGTTTGGCTATAGGCGCCTGTGATGTTGAGGATGCCAGGCAAACCTGAGCCGCCAGGGTTGATCTGGCCGGCGTTGGTAAATAGGGTACCTAAGACGTTCAAAGTGCCCATTCCGTTGATGACGCCACTGCCGGCGTTTTCGAACTTCATCCCGGTCACGTTCAGTGACTGGCTGCTACCAAGGCTGATGTTGATGGCACCCGAATTGATCAGGGTGCCCGAGATGACACGCTGACCGCCGGTACCCTGGTTCACACTAATCACGCCGGTGTTGGTCAGGACGCCGCTGGCGATGGTCAGGTTAGAGGCCCAGCCGGCGTTCTCGCTCTCCAATCGGATGACGCCGGCGCTGGTGAAGCCACTAGGGGCCGTGACGGTGGTGTTGCCGATGCCACCGTCGCCCCTCACCCAGACAGTCTGCTCCGCGCCGATGTCCCCCCGTAATTGGCTGCTGCCTCGCAGGATGAAGTTGGCTACCCCGTTGGGTGCCGGCCCAAAGTTCAAGTTGGCATGCATCAGCAAGGGAGCAGCACCACCGGTGGTCCCGCTGTTGAAGTTCAAGGTGGCGCCGCTGGACAACTCCAGCACACCACTTCCGGCAATAGTCCCAGCAGTCTGGTTGAACACCTGAGCGCTGCCGCTGAGGGACATCTTTTGACCCGTGCCGATAGTGACCGTGCCGGTGTTGGTGAAGACGCCATTGAAGGTTAGGCTATGACTAACATTGAGCGCGTCCTGGTTGATCACGTTGCCCGCAAGGATGCGGAGACCGCCAGTACCTTGGTTCACGCTGATGACGCCGATGTTGGTCAGGATGCCACTGGCGATCGTCAGATTGGACGCCCAGCCGGCGTTCTCGCTCTCCAATCGGATGACCCCTGCGTTGGTGAAGCCGTTGACAGCCGTGACCGTGGTATTGCCGACGCCGCTGTCGCCCCTCACCCAGACCGTCTGCGCCGCGCCGATGTCCCCGCTCAACTGGCTATTGCCTCTCAGGATGAAGTTAGCCACCCCGCTGGCCGCCGGCCCAAAGTTCAAGTTGGCATGCGTCAGCAAGGGAGCAGCACCGCTGGTGGTGCCGCCGTTGTAGTTTAATTTAGCCCCACTACTCAAGTTTAGGAACCCCTGGCCGACGATTGTCCCACTGTTCTGATTGAACGCCTCGGTGCTGGTGTTGAGGTCTATGGTTTGGCCCGTGGCGATGTTGACCGTACCAGTATTGGTGAACACTCCGTTGAAGGTGAGGGTACGACTGATATTGACCGTTCCCTGGTTGACCATGTCGCCAGAGATAGTACGGCTGCCGCCGGTGCCCTGGTTCACACTGATCACGCCGGTGTTAGTCAGGACGCCGCTGGCGATGGTCAGGTTGGAGGCCCAACCGGCATTCTCGCTCTCCAGACGGATGATGCCCGCGTTGCTGAAGCCACTGGCAGCCGTGACTGTGGCGTTGCCAATGCTGCTGTCGCCCCTCACCCAGACAGTCTGCTCCGCGCCGATGTCCCCCCGTAGTTGGCTGCTGCCTCGCAGGATGAAGGTGGCCACCCCGCTGGCCGCCGGCCCAAAGTTCAAGTTCGCGTTCGTCAGCAAGGGAGCAGCACCGCCGGTGGTCCCGCTGTTGAAGTTCAAGGTGGCGCCGTTTGACAACTCCACCACACCGCTGCCGGCAATGGTCCCGTCATTCTGATGCAACACCTGGCCGCTGCCGGCGAGAGACATCTTTTGGCCCGTATTGATATTCAGCGTGCCGGTGTTGGTCAAGACGCCGTTGAAGGTCAGGTTGTGATTGACGTTGAGCGTTTCCGGGTTGACCACCATGCCCGAGATGGTGCGCGGGCCGCCGGTGCCCTGGTTCACACTGATGACCCCGGTGTTGGTCAGGACGCCGCTGGCGATCGTCAGGTTGGAGGCCCAACCAGCGTTCGCGCTTTCCAGCCGGATGACGCCCGTGTTGCTAAAGTTGTTGTTCACGGTCAGCATGGCATTGCCGCCGCTGCTGTTACCCCTGATCCACAGAGTCTGTGTACCAGCCATCGCGCCAAGGGTCAGGCTGCCGACTGTGGTAGAGGTGTTCAAGGTGACGCTGTAAGTTCCGCCCAACCTGATAAAGGCGTGGCAAGAGGCATCAGGCACGACGCCAGTGCTCCAGTTCGTCGCAGTGGTCCACAGACCGCCCTGCGAGTTGATCCAGTAGCATGCCCCAGCCGGAGCTCCTTCGGCGTTCTTGAACCCGACGATGTCGTCGAGGAAAACGGCCCCCGGCCGATCCCAGCCCGAGAGGCCCAGGTCGGTGATGGGACCCGGATGCATCGGGATGTCGCTGGCGGCCAGGACGCCATCTACCCAGACATCAAGCAGCTCCTGTTCCAGGTCCAACTCACCCCGGATGTGATACCAGCGATCTTCGATGATGGTGGGGACAATGATCGTCGCAGCACCGGTGGGACTGTAGTTGACCCGCATATGGGCGCCAAAGTAGAGTTGGAATTTCTTGGTCCAGCCCGTGCCAGGGTCTGTGCGCACCTCGATTTTGGCTAGGGTGGGCTCAGCCGGGTTGGTCGGTCCGGTCACCTTCGCTCGAACCACGAACGTATGGCGCCCACTCGTCTGGTCGGGTACGTCCTTGCCCATCACGATCGTGGCCCCAGGCGCGGCATCAATTTTCAAGACCTTGCCCCCACCCTCGGCAATGACCTCCGCGCTGGCTCGATATGCGGCCGCTTTGGTCCAGCCGTTTTGGCCGTGCAAGGGCCCTAAGACCAGTTCGTCGAAATGATCCTCTTCCCAGGGATTGGAGCTTGGGACGCCGACGGTGACAGTCACTACAGCGGTATCGCTCAGGCTGCCGTCGGAGACGGTGTAAGTGAAGGTGTCAACGCCGTTGAACTCGGAGTCAGGAGTATAGACGATACTAGACCCTTCAAGGCTGACGCTGCCATTCGCCGGATCACTGATGCTGACGACCGCCAGCGTATCATTCTGAGGGTCGGAGTCGTTGTTCAAAACGGCGATAGTGACAGAGGTGTTTTCGAAGGTGGTGGCGATGTCATCTACAGCATTCGGAGCCTGGTTCGCCACGTCCACGCTGACGGTCACGGTGGCTGTGTCGATCAAGCTTCCAGTGTCGCGGATCGTGTAGGTGAAGACGTCGGCGCCGGTGAAGCTAAGGTTGGGAGTATAAGTTAGCGTACCGTTGAGGTTAGAGGACGCCATGCCGTTGGCTGGAGCGCCAACCGCTGCGATGCTGAGGGGGTCGTTCTCGGGATCGATGTCGTTGCCCAGGACGGCGATAGTGCGTGGCGTATCTGCGGGGGTGGTGGCCGTGTCATCCATTGCTTCCGGCGGGTCATTGACCGGGTTGACGGTAATGCTGGCCGTCTCGGTGTCTGTGCTGAAGGCAGTCTCTCCACCGTTGATGGTGGTATCGGCCGTGCCGCCGTTGATGCCGCTGGTCTGATCCCACGCACGGAAGGTGATCCCTAGGTCGACGGGACCATTGAAGTTGGCGTTGGGCACGAAGCGGATACGGGTGTTGGCATCCGAATCCAGCAAGCGAGCTGAAGCAGGCGAAGGGTTGCCCAGGGCCGCCCAGGTCGAACCGCCGTCCGTCGAGTATTCCCAGTCACCATCGTCGTTGTCCGCAGCGATGACGGCCATGCCTTCCAACGCGCCGGGATCGGCATCGGTGATCATGTCCAGCGGCAGGACGCTAGTGATGATGTCAGAGATCAGTGTGCCGCTGTTGCCGATCTCATCTTCGTTAATCGCAGTCAGAGTAGGATGGCCACCAGGGTTCAAGACGGGTGCGTTGTTAACGACGACAATATTGCCTCTCATCACCAAAGGCAAGTAGACATATGTTGCCCGAACAAAGTTCACCTGCGTCACCTCGCCCATAACAACTTGGATGGCGACACTCGTGCCTTCGGCAGCTTGAATTCCGTTCACCCAGATCTGCCAGGGTGATAGGCTGGGATCAGCGTCGATATTGATGACGAAGGTGCCGCTGTCAAGTACGGCCAGCCTGTAGGCACCGCTGCTGTTGGTCAGGTCACTGTCAACGCCACTGATAAAGATATTGGCGTTGCGAACAGGCTGCCCACCAACCGTCACCGTGCCGCTCACGACCGCGGACGGCTCGAACGCCTGCCACGCATATGCCCCTGTCGTGTGTGCATCTAGTAGTGTGGAGGATTGACTACCAGAATAGAACGACAAGTCCTTTACGTCGTAAGGCCCATCCACGCCATTGCCATAGATGTACCGCCCGTCGAACCGAAGGGAGACCCATTGTGTGCCAGGGGTCAGGGACTGCGCGCTCGACGCCCAGACGATCTCTTCACCACTGGCGTCGACAAGGCGGGCGTTGAAGTAGTAGGTGTCGCTCTGGGTGATCAGCAACTCCATGTCCACGACCAGTGCGTCGTACAAACCATTGCCGTTGGTATCTTCGCCATGATCGGCGAAGTTACCGGTGAACCGCAGCCCCAACGGCTGGAAGTCGGTGTAAGCATATGCGCTTGTGTTATATGCCTCCAGGATGCTGTCCATGGTCCCCACACCCGTCTGGCTCAACTCCAGCGCGCGGAGCTGATACGGGCCATTCAGGCCGTGGGCGTAAATGGCGGTACCGTCAAAGTTGAGATCGACAGTGTTGGTGCCGGTGTTCAGGAAAAGATCCGTCTGCGCCCCGGTGATGAAGTTCCCGTCATTGTCGTGGAGAGAACCTTCGACAGTATATGTACCGGCGTCGGCGGCCGTAACCCCCACATTAATACGTAGCAGGTTATAGAAGCCATCGCTATCGGTATCAACGCCGCTATCGGCAAAGTTGCCGTCAAACAGGGCTCCGGGATGCTCGAAGTCAGTGTAGGCGTAGGCGTGGGTCGTGTAATTTAGCCCCACGAGATCGTTGCCAGCAGTGTCGGCGAGCGCCAAGAAGACCTGGTACGGGCCGTCGACGCCATGCCGGTTGATAGTCAGGCCATCAAAGCTCAGTGTGGCCTCAGCGGGTGTATTGCCCAGAGCCAGCGTTGCTTCCGCGGCGTCGATGAAGCTACCAGCACTGTCCTGCAGGATCGCGTGCACGGTGTACGTCGCCGGTATCGTGGTGGCTATCTCAGCCACCACGTTCAGTTCGTCGTACAGGCTGTTGCCGTTGGTATCATTACCGCTGTCGCTGACGTTGCCAGTAAAGTAGGCATTGGGCTGCTGGAATGCTGTGTGGCTGTACGCAGCCGTGGTGTGTTCGACGTTGCCGGTGTAATGACCATCGTTAACAGAGAGATAGACCGTGTACGGCCCATCTAGGCCACTGGCGGCAATGGCTGCGCCGGGGAAATCCACGTTCAGGTTGTGCGTGCCCGCGCCCCAATTGGCCATTGCAGTTACATCGCCCAGGAAGGTGCTGCCCGCAAACAACTGGCCTTGCACTGTCAGGTTGGCAGCCGCCAGCACATTGATTTGAGTGGCAATGCGGAGCAGGTTATAGCCTGGAGCGCCATCGGTGTCCACGCCGCTGTCGCTCACGCTTTGCACCTCGCCTAGCAGACTTTGGAAAGCCAAATGGCTGTAGGCGCCAGTGGTGAAGTCGGCTGTGTCCAGCAAGGTGCCACCTTCGTCGAACAGCCCGACGCTCACGGTGTAGGGACCATTGGCTCCGAAGGTGCGGATGTCGCGCCCGTTGAAGTAGATCGAGACATCTTGCACACCAGTCGCCAAGGTGGCACTGGTCACCGGGGCATCGCGGTTGAGGTTGGGGGCCAGGCTACCTAAAGTGATCAAATCGCCGCTGGCGGTGGTGAGGGCGGCCAGGAAGGCAAAGGTGCCTGCCTCAGTCACGTCAACTTCGACGTCAACCTGGAGATGTTCGAACAGCCCATTACCGTCATTGTCGTAGCCAGTGTCGCTGGCGTTGCCGGTGAATCTGCCATTGTCGGCCTGCGCGGCTACGCGTGCAGCCATGTCTTTCACCTGCGATGATAGTAGAGTGGCTACCGTTTCGTATTCCACAATATCCCAACCGTTGACAGAGGGGAGGCCGGCAGGAGCGAGTAACGCCTTGGCGGGGGGTGGGCTCAGTACGTTGCAGCGCCAGCGGCCACCCTCAATCCCACCAATCTTACAGAACACATTGCTCTCCTTGCCGGCGATGGTATTGGGTCCCTTCAGGCCGTACGTGGGGTCGTAGAAGGTGCCGCCGTAGAGACCATACTGGTGATTACTGAAGAGCCAGCGATCGCGATTGCCCGAAGCCTTATTGCGCGCGTTCGCCGAGGCATTACCGTCCAATGCCGGGCGCGTCGAGGTCATAAACCCGTTGGACGGCCGATATTCGGTCGAACTTGTCCCGATGCCCAGGGTGGCAGCCAAGATTCGCCACACGTCACGGAAGACGAAGCAGTCGCCGTTTTTGCCCGCACCACTCTCGATCAGCGTCACGGGATCATATTTGGGATAGCCATATCCCCAGCCGAGCGGGTTGCTACCGGCACCGTACTCCCGTGAGTTGAGGGCATCTAGAATGTCCACTTGGGTGTTCTTGCCGCTTGCCCAATCGGTAGCGATGTCGAGCCAGGCTGTTCTAGGCTGGCTTGTTGCTATGCTCGCGCCACCACTAACACTTGTTGGGCCTGCCGGCGAGTCCAACACTACGTACAGCGTGTGGGTCCGGTTCTCAGTACGCAGCAGATCGTCCTCGCGATAAATCTTCAGCGTCACCTTCAGGACGTACTTGCCTACTTTATCCGGCAAGATGACCTTGAAGTCGTTCTCCCAGCCGGTCTGCTCCTGAAAACCGCCAGAGCTCTGGCCGGTGCCTTGAATCTCCCACGCGTACTTTACCTTTAGGATCCACGTGGGCTGGGCGCCGGATGGCCAGGTACCGATCTTGTATTTATACTTGAGCTCCGGTGCTCCCAAGATCTTGTCGGCGATGGGGTCATTGGGGTTTGCCGGCGAGATGACGTTGCCGCTGGCGTCAAAGCTGGTTTTCCAGATAGGGTCGGTAATGACGTTATCGGTTTTGCCACGTTTGATGGTCACGTCGTCGAAGGCACTCGCCTCGACCTGAGCAATGTTGAAGGGGATTTCTACCTCAGCCCAGTCTACCTGGACGGCCCAGCAGGATCGAGTTAGGATATCAATATCTACCCAAAAGTGGTTCGACCCCTCATTCAGAGATCCGGGCGCGATAGTAAAGGTGACGATGCTCCATTGGTTATTGGCCCCGGTCAGGTTACCCAAAAAGGTGCCATTGAGGTATACCTTGTCTACCTCTACCTGACATTCTGGAAAGTCCGGATCACCAGCCTGGTCTACATCATACACACGTAGAGTTACTTTGGCGGGCTTGCTGGGATGAGGCTTGAAGCCCTGCAGGTCGATATAGAAGTCTAGCGGACTAGAATTGGCGAAAAGATACTGATCCAGATCCCAACCATCACTCACCTGGAACTTGACTTTGCGAGACCCTAATTGGTAAGTGATAGTGGTTTCACCGGCCTGTAGCGTTGCCGCTCTAGCACGCTGATCTGGTGCATCTGCAGGCGAATCGGGAGCAGCTAGTGGTATGAGCGTTGGCGTTGGTGTTTCGTGCAGGGTCTGTGATGCTGGTGCGCTCGTCTGCCTCGCTACCAGTGCATAAGGCTGCGCCAAAATCAGTAGCGCCATGATTGTGGCAATCAGTACATAGCTGTATTTTCTTCTGCTCATGTTTGCATTCCCCCTTGTCTCACCAAGTGAGACACAAGAAGCTAGTTCGCCCTCTGAATAGCAGTCTTCTACCGCTGTTCATGGGTCGGCATCCCCATCTTTCTAGGCACCACACCGGCCACAAGCAGGGCTGCCAAGGCTCAACGAGTTCTCTCCACCTTGCAGAGAAGAGGCAGAGCGACTAGGCAAAGTCATGGACGCTCAAACTCCGCGGCGCTATACGCGGCCGTCGTATGCTCTACGTTGCCTGTGTAATAACCGTCGTGAACAGAGAGATAGACGGTGTAAGGCCCATCTAGGCCACTGGTGGCAATGGCTGCGCCAGGAAAGTCCAGGTTAAGGATGTGTGTGCCGGCGTCCAAACTAGCCGTTTCGGTGACGTTGGCCAGAAAGGTGCTGCCCGCAAACAACTGGCCTTGCACCGTCAGGTTGGCAGCCGCCAGCACGTTGATTCGAGTGGCAATGCGGAGCAGGTTGTAGCCAGGAGTGCTATCGGTGTCTACGCCGCCGTCGCTCAAGCTTTGCACTTCGCCTAGGAGCCCCTGGAAGGCCAGGTAACTATAGATGCCACTAGTGAAATCGGCTGTATCTAGCAAGGTGCCCTGGTCGTCGAACAGCCCAACGCTTATCGTATAGGGGCCGTCCGCTCCAAACAAGCGAATATCGCGCCCGTTGAAGTAGATCGAGACATCTGGCACACCGGTCGCCAAGGTGGCATTGGTCACTGGGGCATCCCGGTTGAGGTTCGGGTCCAGGCTGCCTAACGTGATCAAGTCGCCGCTGACGGTAGTGAGGGCGGCGAGGAAGCCAAAGTTGCCCGCCTGGATCACATGCACTTCGATGTCAACCTGTAGATGTTCGAACAGCCCATTACTGTCATTGTCGTAGCCAGTGTCACTGGCGCTGCCGGTGAAGGTATCCATCTTGGGCGATGTTGCTGTACCCGTGGCAAGCTCCTGCGCTTGTGCTGGTGCGGATGCAGTCGTTACCATGGGAGGTACAGACATGCACGAACTCAGAAATAGCGAGACACATATGCTGATGAAGGTACAACAGATTCGCCGGGCCATTCTTACCAACGTTCTATGTACAAGGCTATAGACGCTAAGATTTGCTTTTGGAAACTTAGGCGACCTGCTTGTGTTCCAGTCCCACTTCGTCGCAGTACAAGCCAAACAACTGCAAGACTTGGCTGGGGTGGACCATAGTAATTGCAGTCTCTTGGCCGCACTACCATGGTATCCTCCCTGATAAGTGGAAGGTGGGCACCTTCAGCTCATGTGAATCCATATGGCATACATTTGACCGCGGAACCTGCATAAGTCGAAAAGTAAGCCAACCGGTTGGCAGGCAGTAATAAGACGAGCTGATAATCTTGTCCGCGCCGACGACCGCAGGCGGGGCGATAACGGTTCTTGGCTGAAAACAGCTTACACCCATTTTTGCTTTTTCGGCGTTACAAATTGGTATCCGTTCTGCTGTGCCACCGGGCACAATGTCCAGCCGGCAACTTCAAATCTGGCGCAAGCCCAAGCCGACGGCGACGGCCAGTGCGATGCTCGCCAGTAATTCCATCAGGTACAGTCTGGCGCGCTGGCTGTCCGCCACCCGCGCCTTCTCGAAGACCAGCCGGGGCAGCGCGACCAGCGGCACGAGCATGAATTGCCCCAGCAGCACCGACGTGGTAATCAGCCCACGCTCGAGACTGCTCACGTACTTGTTGGGCACCTGAGAGAAATCGGGCGCCGACCCTTTCATCAGTCCATACACGATGAACTCGACCAGGATCCAGGCCGGCATGGTAACGAAGACGTAACCCAAAGCGACGGTCAGCAGGCGATGCTCGCGCAGCATCGGAGCCAGGTCGGCCATCAGCGACGACGGGGTCACATATCCTGACAGCATCAGCGCGAGTAAAATGATGCTCAGGTGCACCGCTTGATCCAGCAGGAAGAGCGCCAGCGCCGCAAAGTGGTTGCCCAGCCGCAGCCGAATCGCGTCCACCGCTGTATGCGTCAGGCCGATGAACAGCACCCATTGCCACCAGGCCGGGTTGAAGGGCAGCGAGCACAGCCAGGTCACCAGCAGGACAATCATCCCGTGCACCAGTACGCCCTTCAGCTCGCGGCTCTTCCAGCGAGCCAGGCTATCCCATTGCAGCACGTAGTCGCCAACCAGGTGTGAGATAAACAACGCGATGACCATCACTCACCTCCACGTTCATTTCAGGTCGTGCGATTCTGATTTGTGGTCAGCGATTCGGCCTGTTGAAGTTCGGCTCGCTGAAGCCGATTGGATAGGCGCCAACTGTTTGGGCACACACCGGTGTCCGCGCGCGCCGAGCGTTGAGCCAACTCGTGGGCCAGATGTGCATTGATCAAGCGCAGAGCGGCAATGGTCCTTTGCGGGTTCCCGTTACTGTGAGCGATGCGATCCAGTAGACGCATCAGAGCCTCCAATGCGGGCTGCCAATGACCGATACACTCTACCTAACAACATAGGACGTACCCGACCCGATTTTTGGGTCAGGCCGTCGCGCTTCTTGACTGACGACTGCGCGCTGCAAACCCTTCGACTTCACTACGCTCCACTTTGCTCATCGTCTGCTGAAAGGATAGGACACACCCGACCCAATTTAGCGGCCACGCCGGTTCGCATTCGTTGACACCACCTTACCAGGTCTGCGTCCCACCAGCGTATCCCGAGGCGTTGATTCAGCGTATCCGCTTAAAAAGCTGTTTGTGTCAGGCTGGTCGACGTGCTATACTGCAATAGTAACTGCTCACCCTTGCGAAGGTTGGGAGCGTATTCGCCGACGAAACGAGCGCGGCAAGTCAGGCGATACGCGCGGAGGGAGCTTTGGAAACCTTCGCAAGGGTTGGCTTGAGTAGTTACCTGAAATGCCGTACCAATCGTACCCCTACCGAAGCCGACACGCGCCAGCTTTCTGCGCTTCACAATCGAGAGTTGAATGGGTATGCTCGAAGTCAGGTTGCTTGGGCAATTCGATGTGCGGCTGGATGGCCAGCCGGTTGAGATTCCATCGCGTCCGGCGCAGTCGCTCCTCGCCTATCTCATCCTCAGTGCGGGGACCGCGCATCGACGTGAAAAGCTGGCCGGGCTGTTCTGGCCAGAGGCTACCGAGTCGAACGCCCGGAACAATCTGCGCCGGGCGCTCTGGCGCATCCGCAAGGCTATTCGGGCAGGTGGGCGTGAGTACCTCCTCGCCGACGAGATCTCTATCGCCTTCGACGCAAACTCAGCCTATTGGCTGGACGCCTCCCTCCTGGCCAGTGCGGTTGCCACAGGCTGGTCGGTCGATGGCTTGATGGGCATCGTGTCGGTCTATCACGGCGAACTCTTGCCCGGTTTCTACGATGAGTGGGTCTTATTAGAGCGGGAGCGGCTACAGGCTGTTGTCGACCACAAGATGCAGATGTTGCTGGATCGCCTGGTCGAAGATCAGCAATGGTCGGATGTTCTGGAGTGGGGAGAACGCTGGATTGCGCAGGGTCACGCGCCCGAGCCCGCCTACCGCGCGCTGATGATTGCTCACAACGGCCTGGGGGATTCGTCAAGCGTAGCCGCCGTATTCCAACGCTGCGTCGGCTCGCTGCGCCGGGAGCTTGGCGTCGAGCCTTCCCAACAGACTCGAGCGGTGTATGAGCGGCTGTCCAGAGGCGAGACCGGAACAGGCGCACCGGTCCAGTCCGCCTTTGCGGATAGGCCACAGATCACCCTGGAACCACCTTTCAGTCGTCTACCCGTACCCGCGACACCTTTCATCGGTCGGGAAGTGGAACTGGCCGAAATTGCTACCAGATTAGCCGACCCTGCCTGCCGCCTGCTGAGCCTGATCGGGCCTGGAGGCATCGGCAAGACTCGCCTGTGCTTGCAGGCGGCGACAGCCCAACTCGATCGTTTCCGCGACGGCGTCTTCTTTGTCCCGCTCGAATCCTTGAGTTCGCCTCAGTTCGTCGCCCCGGCGATCGCCGACGCGCTCAACTTCTCTCTGCAAGGTCCACAGACTCCTGAACAACAAATCGCGGACTATCTGCGCGGGAAGAATGTGCTGCTCGTGCTCGACAACTTCGAGCACGTCATCGAAGCGGCCGAGCTGGTAGCCGACCTTTTGCAGGCCTGCCTCGGGTTGAAAATCCTGACGACCTCGCACGAACGGCTGAACCTGGCCGAAGAGTGGGTGTTTCCGATCCAGGGATTTGAAATACCGTCCGAAACGTCCGTCGACAACCTCGAAGCCTGCAGCGCGGCGCAATTGTTCCTGCAGCGGGCGCGCCAGGTGAAACCCGGTTTCGCACCGGCGGTGGCCGACAGGCTCGCCATAGCGCGCACTTGTCGATTGGTTAATGGGCTGCCACTGGGCATCGAGCTGGCAGCGGCCTGGGTGAAGATGATGCCATGCGCGGAAATCGCGAAAGAGGTCGAGCGCAATCTCGATTTCCTCAGCACTTCACTGCACAATGTGCCTGAGCGACAGCGCAACTTGCGAGCGGTGTTTGAATACTCCTGGGATCGCCTGACGGAGGAAGAACGGCGGGCCTTTCGACAGTTGGCTGTCTTTCGCGGTGGGTTCCGGCGCGAAGCCGCAGAGGCCGTCTTGGGCGAAGGCCAGCTGGTGACGAGCGATGAATCTCGCCGCTCGTCGCCTGTCACTCACCTCGCCACACTTGCTACTCTGTCGTCGCTAGTGGATAAATCGCTGCTGCGCGTGACCGAGTCCGGGCGCTACGATCGACATCCTCTTGTGTACCAGTATGCCACCGAGAAACTCGACGCGGCAGCGGGCGAAAAGGATCGAGTACGCGAGCACCATGGCCGGTATTACGCCGCCTTCTTGGAGCAACGCGCAACAAACCTGAAAGGCGCTGGGCAGAAAGAGGCGCTGGCGGAGATAGACGAAGAGATCGAGAACATGCGGTTGGCGTGGCGCTGGGCGATAGAGGGAGACCACGTGATTGAAATCGGGCGATGCCTCGAAGGCCTGGCGTCGTTCTACGACACTCGAGGATGGTATCAGGAGGGCGAAGCGGCTTTCGAGCAGGCGGCGACAGCGTTACATTCTTCCTCACAGGCCGGAGAGGATTGGGGTGAGAGCGATGTTCTGGGCAGCGTGCTGGCGCGTCAGGGTATGTGCTGTTTTTACCTCGGTCGGTACGATCAAGCCCGTGACCTGCTGGAAAGAAGTCTGGCGTTGCTACGTTCAACCGGCGCGCACGAAGAAATCGCTTATGCGCTCTATTTTCTGGGAGGTGTGGCGGTTCGGAGAGGGGACTATGCGCGGGCCAAAATGCTTTTTCAAGATAGCCAGACCGTGGCTCGAACCGGCGGTGAGCGCTGGCTATACGGCAGAGCACTGATAGCCTTGGGGTCTGTTGCCAATTCACTGGGAGAACACAGCGAGGCAATAGGCCTTTTGCAGGAGAGTCTGGCGATCTTCACAGAAATAGGCGAACGGCGGTTCATGGCGGCGGTCCTAAACGAACTGGGTATTGCAGTCGGCCAATCCGGAAGCCCGGCAGACGCCAGGCGGTTCGACGAAGAATGTCTGGCCATAGCCCGGGAACTCGGTGACCGCCGGCTTACCGTCATTGCTTCGAATAACCTGGCTTGGAATCTCCATGAACTGGGACAGTCAGCGGCAGCGGAGCCGTATCTGCTGGAAAGCCTTGGCATTGCCCGGGAGATTGGCGACCGTGCCGCGATGGTGGTCATCCTCAATTCTTTAGGGGATGTGACCTGTGCGCTCGGCGATTACCAGGCATCGAAAAACCATTTTCACGAGGCCCTGACGCTGGCGGCGGAAATTCGGTTCGCGCCGCAGATACTCTATTCTTTGGTGGGATTAGCCAACCGGCTGTCAAAGCAAGGCGACGCCCCGCGCGCAGTCGAGCTCCTCGTGCACCCACTGCGCCACCCGGCAGTCGAGCAAGTTGATAAGACCCGGGCCGAACGCCTGCTAGCCGAATTGCGGCCTAAACTGTCGCCGTCGGCCTTTGACTCGGCCTGGGAACGTGGGCAAGCGCGCACACTTATGGACGTAATCGAGGAGGAGTTGGGGGACACATTGCGCGAGAGCCTGAGGCTCGCGCTCGATACCTCCGCAAGTTGATGATGACTCGCGTTCGGACCCCACTCCAACTTTCTCAACGAGGCAGCACTTCGCCCTGCCTCAAGTCTCCTCAAACAACCGCTCGCCGCGATGCAGCCGATGGGCAATCTGGTACGTCTGCCCCTGCGCACGGACTGTTGGCGCGTGGGCAGCCAGATACCGCGCCGCGGCAACCAGCACGTGTACGCTGGCGGGTGTTCCGCACAGCATGGCGTACTGGCGGAGAGCGGCCTCGATGGTCTGGATCGTATGAAAGTCGCGATCCTCGCGCAGCAGCAGCTTCCCCAGCATCGCCAGCAAGCGATTCGGATTACCGTCGCCGTACAAATAGCGCGCGACCAACTCGCCCGCCTGGTTCACCTGCTGCTGGCGATCGAGCAGCGCCGGAAGTTCGGCCAACAAACCTTCCGAAGGTTCCGAAACTTTCGGACGGTTCTCCGGCTCGGGCAGTTTCGCCGCCGGCACGTTCAAGAAGCGATCGAGGTACACACTCATCGCCGCGTCGAAAACACCGCGCAGCAGCTCGACCGACGGGGCGCGCCCCATGCCCTGATGAATGGCGTTGGCGAACGTGAACGTGTGGAGCGCCGTGTCCCAATCGCCGAACTCGTTACTGGTATGAAAGCGCGCGATGCGCAGTGCGGCGGCATATGCCACCGCGGCGGCCAATTGCTCCTCCGTGCAGCCCGCGCGCAGCGCATCGAGCAGCGCGTCGGCAATCGGCTGCGGGTCTTCGCCCAGCAGGATCGGCACCAGCGCATCGTGCCCGGCCCATGACCCGCGTCGATCCCGTCCGGCTTCAAGCGCGACGGGCAACTCATCGAAGGCGCGATCGAGAATGTCTATGAGATCGATCGGGTTGCGCCAGGCATTCGACTCTTCCATGCGTTCGGCACTCGCGTAACCGGAGACCAGGCTGGTCAGGGCCGCTTCGGCGCGCAACCGATCCCATCCCGCGGCGTCGAGGGCCTCCAGCGCCTTGTTCGTGAAGTCGGCGACGTGGCCAGCCTGGATATACCGATGATCGGTCGCCGCCGCGAACAACATGTCGGCCAGTTGCCGATGATCGGCTCCGGCGCGAATCGCCGAGACGATGCAGCGTTCCGCGCCCTCGGCATCGCGCACCTCGACGAACTGCCGAAACCAGCGCTTGAGCGTGGGGATGTCGGTCGTGGAATCCGGCAGGGGTCGAATCGGGAAGCGCGGCGGCGATCCGTCGCAGTCGAGCGCGACGGCGGACAGGCAGTGATACAGCGCACGCGGGCGGTCCTCGGCGTCGAGATAAGGCAGCAGGTTCATCAAGCAAGTGAGCATCGTGAGACCCTGCCCCCACCCCGCCTGCCGGTAGCGCGCGCCGAAATCCAGCCCGATACGGAACGGCTCGACCGCGTCGCCGCCGCCGTCGAGCAGCGTGATCACAGCTTTGCTAATGACCAGCGGAATATCGCGCTCCAGCCCGACCTGCAGCCGATCGCGTTGGTGGGCGCGCGGATCGCCGCGCGGCGCGACGTCGACCCACACCTCGCCGTTGCGAATCTCGACCGGGAAAACGCGCACATCGTCGGCGAACTGATCGAAGGTTCCACCGCTGGCGAGATCGAAGCGCGCGTGGTGCCAGTGGCAGGTGAGGATGCCATCTTTCAGTGTGCCCCGATCGAGCGGGAAGCCCATGTGAGGGCAGCGGTTGTCGACGGCGTAGACCTTATCGCCGTAGGCGAACAGCGCGAGCGTATGCCCGTTCACCTGAACCGACAGGCAGCCGGCAGACTGAACGTCGGACAGGTGCGCGGTGCGGACGAATTGTGCGGCTTGGGAAGTCATCGTTTCACCTCCTCGAATGGCGGCTACATCTATCGTATCCGGCAAGTGCCCAAAGTCAAGCAACGAAAAAGGACAGGTCGAAGCCTGTCCTGAAGTACGGTGTCGATGGAGCGACCTGCGTGGCGTGCGGCCTTCCACCCTAGAGCGGATTCCGATTGCGTGTACGCCAATCCGGAGTCGAGCCTTTAGGCCTGATCTTTACCCAGAACTTTTGTTCCCTCGACTTGTGCGATAATGCGCGTAGCTTGGGTGAAGCCGGAGAGAACCATGATCGCTTCCGCGAGTGAATGGGCGGCGCAACAGTGGGCGCACGT
>Ga0209641_10002074_pt1 | contig 17410 bp, 21 predicted proteins | sample RifCSP16_1_FD_184022 | JGI IMG/M metagenome (GOLD analysis project Ga0209641, IMG submission 184022) | Soil microbial communities from Rifle, Colorado - Rifle CSP2_sed 16_1 (SPAdes) (version 2) | ecosystem: Environmental > Terrestrial > Deep subsurface > Rock core/Sediment | place: Rifle...
CTGTTCCTGTGCTGGTCCTGCTGGCGATCCCCGGCCTTCCCAAGTCGGCACTCGCCTGTAGTTGTATGTGGGCCGGACCCTTTGCGAAGGTCGCGCTGGGCAAAGAGCTGATCGTTCTCGGAGAGGTGATGGATCACTACAAGAACAGCATGGAATTTCAGATCCTTGACGTCGTCCAGGGTACAGAGGAGAGAAGGACGATTAGGATCTGGGGAGATAACGGGGCCTTATGCAGGCCGTATGTGGCCCATTTTCCGATCGGCACCAGGTGGCTGTTGGCGGTGTTTCCCTTGCCGGAGAAGACCGGGGAAACAAGACCTCCCTGGCAAGGATTCGCTTCACCCCCTGGTCGGAGAGAATACGCGATCTCGGTCTGCGGGGACTTCTGGCTTGAGGTTCGCGGTGAAACGGCCATTGGCAGAATCACCGTGAACGATTATTCGAACTTCCTGGAATGGGTTTCCGCTGAAAGATATGCTCGCCTGGCTTCGATCCAACGGCACGTCTTCGACGTTGTCCCCCACCCCCCTCTCGACATCCAGTCGCTGACGGTCGCAGGCCAATTCCCTTCTGCGTTGACGTCACGGGCTTGCCGAAATACACTTGTATCACTGTCATGAACTATTCCACCCTTCTGCTGAGTGAAATCACAAGTCAGGATGTGGTGGGCGGTAAGGCCCGGGGCCTCGCCGCACTCATCGCCGCGGGCTTCCCGGTGCCCGAGGGCTTTGTGGTCTCGCCCGAGGCCACACCGGAAGAGATCATCGCTGCCTATCGCCGCGTCGGAACGCCGCGGGTGGCGGTGCGCTCCTCGGCCGCAGACGAGGACTCTAGCCGTCTCTCATACGCCGGACAGTTCGAAACATTCCTGAATATCAGCGGCGAAGAAGCTCTCTTGCGTGCGGTGGAAGCCTGCCGCGCGTCGGTGTTAACGACCCGGGGTGCGACGTATCGCGAATATCCCAATCGGGCAGCCTCGAGGATGTGCGTGATCGTCCAACGCATGATCGAATCTGAGTACGCCGGTGTCGCCTTCGCGGACTCAAACGGCGAGTTCCTAGTCGAGGGCGTGATTGGACTCGGCGATCGGTTGGTCTCTGGAAGAGCGAGGCCGTCCGTCTTGCCCGAAGATCTCCACAATGCCGTGGAACGCGTGGCACGGGTCGCAGTCGAAAGACTCGGCGGCGCCCTGGACATCGAGTGGGCTGCAGAACAGGGCCGCATATGGCTCCTCCAAGCCCGCCCGATTACGGCACCCCTGCAGGCGGCGTTGCCCGACCGCTTTCGCCTGTGGACGGCCGCCAACTTCCAAGAGGCGATTCCTCGACCGCTGACCCCCATTTCAGAGGAAGTGACTCGACACAACATCCACGAGGTCTTCCGGATCTCCTTCCGCTTCTCCGGCCTTCCAGAGCCCGATGGCCCGATCGAGCGGCTGGTGAAGGGCCGGTTCTACATGAGCTACAGCGCCGTCGCATCTTCCATGTCGGTGCTGCCCGGCTTTCAGATGGAGAATCTGCTTCGGATGTTCGGCGATGGGCCGGAGCTGGCGCCGTTCGTCGCCTATCGCCAAGGCCGAAGGCTGCCTTTTCTCGTCAAGTTGCCGGCTACCATGCTGCGCTATGTCGGCTGGATACTCTTCGCCAAGAGACGAATCCGCGACGTGCGGGAGTCGGTCCGCGCCTTTGACGAAAGCGTCCGATCGGCGATCGCCTGCGGCGCGAGCGATGCCGACCTCCTGAGCTTTCTACAGGCCACGCCGGTTTCTATGCGTCCCGTGGCCACGGCCATGAGCATCTCATCCACGATGGCCAACGGACTCCTGAACGCCATGATGCATTTGGCCAGCACGCACATGCCAGAGGTCCCGAGCGCCGAGGTAGCCTCCATGGCCAGGGCGGGCGAGATGGAGAGTCTGGAGCCATCGCGACAGCTCACCGCGTTCACTGACTGGCTTCGGGAGAACCCGGGACGCGCGGACGACGATCCGGAGGTCGAGGCACGCCTCGGGCGCTTTCTCGAAGCTTGCGGTTCCCGGTGCGAGAACGAGGCAGAACTTGCCAAACCGCGATGGCGCGAGCAACCACACGAGGTCCTGCGCCTGGCCAGACAGATGGCCTTGACGCCCCCGCGGCCGCCCAGACCTCCTGCCCCTGAGATACCGCGTCGCGCGCCCGTGCACCGGGTGCTCTCCCTCTATGCGCGGCCCGCACGGATGTGGCAGCAGAGGCGGGAAACAACCCGGGCCCTACTGGCAGGAACGGCGGAGACCCTTCGCCATCTCTTGCTGGAAATTGGCCGCCGCCTACGAACACGGAACATCCTCGATGCTCCCGAGGACATCTTTTTCCTTGTGCGAGACGAGACCGCGTCTCTCCTTGAAACCCCCATTTCTCCGGCCCTACGGGGGACGATAGCCACCCGGGTGGGGCGCCGGCGGGAGCTCCGTCGCCGGATGCTGGACTGGCCTCCGCCGCCTCGGCTCCTGGCCGAGCTGCCCGACGGACGTCTCGTGCCCTTCTCGCCCGACCCCGGATCCGGCGACATCCTTCGCGGCTTCGGCGCCTCCCCCGGCCGAGTCACCGCCCGCGCCCGCGTGCTCCTGGATATCGGACAGGCGAAGGACCTTCAGCCCGGCGAGGTGCTGGTCGCTCGAACCACCGACATTGGCTGGACTCTCGTCTTTCGCCTCACCTCGGCCGTTGTCACCGAGATCGGCGCCCCTACCTCCCATGCTGCGATCGTCGCGCGCGAGCTCGGGCTGCCGGCCGTGGTGAACGTGGACCGGGCGACCGAGCGCATCCGCACGGGTGATGAGCTCTTCGTGGACGGCTGGACCGGTGTGGTGCGCAGGAATCCGGGTCCGGAGTAACCCAGCCCAGGCAGCAAAAGAGCGGGGACAGTAAGAGAGTCAGTGGGAGCCCGGCAGTTTAGCGCTTCCGGTCGGACCCTCAATGCGCGGGTGTTACACCGAGGGGCGCGCTATCATGCGGTAAAGCAGGAGCAGGACGACCCCAGCAGCGCCATCACGAAGCCCACCGGGTCGCCCTCGCCGTACCAGCCCACCGCGCGCCCGATGAACCCCCCGATCAGCGCTCCCGCGATCCCGATCAGGATCGTGATGATCAACCCACCCGGGTCGCGCCCCGGCATGAGGAACTTCGCCACGACCCCGACGATCAGGCCAAAGAGGATCCAGCCGAGAATACTCATGACTCGCTCCCCCCTTTCGTGGAGGGCCCACGATCCTTCTCATCATGGCCCTCAACCCGCCTTCGGTAGCCTTTCCCTCCGCTTGGCCGGGTCTCCTCGAGGGGCAGATACGTGCCGAAGCACCTGTCCCAGAAGAGGGTGATGAAGCCGTAGTTCTTCTTCGCTTGGTACATATGGTGGACGGTGTGTGCCGCCGATAATCGGTGGATCGGCGCTAACTTCCCCAGTCCCCTTGCCGGATCGGCCGAGTGAAACAGCCAGTGAAGGGCCTCGTATAGACAGTAGCCAAGGATCCAGCCCGCCGCAACCGCCAGCCCCCAGCCGGATTCCGTCGCCAGGCCCACCGAGCCGACCAGCAGGAGGACAAGCGGCAGCGAGACCGCGAGATGAATCCCGTGGTGGTCAAGATCTTTCATGTCCGGGGACATATGATGTTCCCGGTGGAGGCCATTCCAAAAGATCTTGCGCAGCAGGGGGTGCCGCTTGTGATGCAGCACCCACCGGTGGAAGGTATACTCAAACAAGGTCCAGATGAAGAACCCAAGCGGAACCCCGACGGCAACCGTGGTCCAACTACTTCCCGCCCGGGAAGCAGCCCAGGCGCCGGTCCCCACGGCCACGGCCAGGTGCACAGGTAAGATCACCTCCGGCAGGGCCAGCTTCCACCAGAAGCCGCTGTAGACAGGGAACCCTGCCTCGTTGACGAACTTACCCAGGGTAGATCTCCTCCTGTGTGTCACCGCGTTTCTTGGCGGCACCCATTCCTCGGGCGACATCTAAAAGATCCCAAAGATCCAGAACAGCAAAATCAGGCTGATTGGCACGCTAAGTAGCCAGAGCAGGACGTATCGCATGGCTCCTCCTTTTTCGTTCCTTCGGAACGACTGGGCATTGCCCTCCTATCGCATCTTCTGGATCGCCTCGATCCGATCAACCGTCCCCGGGTGGGTCGAAAAGAATCCACCTTCGCTCGGCTCAGACGCCTGGATGAGCCATGTCAGGGTGTTGATCATGGCCTCCTTCGGCTTCGGGACGTTGGCCCGCCGCAAGATCTCGACGCCGTGCCGGTCGGCCTCGTGCTCCTCAGAGCGGCTGTAGGCGCGCGCGACGAGCGTCCCGGCGATCGGCGTGACCGCGCCGCTCCCCGGGATGAGCTGGTCGAGCAGGATGGTGGCAATGCTCAGCCCGGCCCCGAGCGCCTGTTGCTTGGCAACATGGCCGAGGTCATCGTGCGCCACCTCATGCGCGAGGATTGCGGTCAACTGCTCGTCATTAGCCTTTTGGAGCAGGCCCGTCGTGACATAGAATTCCCCGCCGCCCCCGCTTGCGGCGTTGATCTGCGGGTGATCGATGATACCGACCCGCACCTGGTTGGGGGGGCGGGGATTATCCATGGCGCGGATCAGGGGGACCATCGTGCGGTGGAGGCGCTCGACGATCTGCGGATCGACCGGCTTGCCGCTCGGCTCCCGCCCGGCCCCCTGCGGCTGGCGCTGCGGCGGCGAGGTCGGGGCCGCGCACGCGGCCAACATCCCAATGAGACCGAAGACGACTGCTATCCTTGGTACACGCACTGATTCCTCCGTCGCTCTTACAGCCCGGGAAGTGCCGGGCCAGATCCGGTCGGGGGGCCGGTCAGATGGCGGGCGGGGTGCGCCCCCGGACCAAGTGGACCACCAGGAGCACGATCCCGATCAGGAAGAGGACCCAGGCGATCTGTGACGCGTGTGCCAGCCTTTTGATCCTCTGCCTGAGGTGAGATGGACGCTCCGGGCCGCACTACTGGGGGGGGAGCTCGCCCACCTTGATCAGGTTATTCACCCCCTTCACCCCCGCGGTGTCCCGGGCCAGTTTCTCGGCCTCTGTACGTTGCAGTTGCTCCTTGACCCGCCCGGTCAACGTCACGATCCCCTCGTTGGTCGTAACCGAGATGTCAAAAGCCTTCACCTGCGGATCCGCGATCAGCTTGGACTTCACCTTGGTGGTGATCACGTTGTCGTCCCACTGGGTGCCGACCGGCTGGGTGGACCCACACGCACTCAGTCCCACCAGCGCCACCAGGGCGAGTAGGCTTACAGTGATGCGAACGGCTTTGAGTTGGTGCCACTTCCCTTCGATGTCATCCCAATTCATGAGTCTTGCTCCCTTCTTCTTATTTCTTCCTGTGAGAAAGTCTAGCGTTCGTCACCAAATTGCGCGCGCTGGCGTGCGGACGTAGTGGAGCGTCCGTCTCGATCAGATTCGCGAGTTCATAATGTGCCACCCCCTGTCGCGTTCAGCGCAATTGAGGTGCCAAGCCTAAGACACCAATCACAATGAGATACACCGCGACGATGTAGTTCAGCAGCCGCGGCACGAGGAGAATCAAGATCCCCGCGACAAGGGCCGCCAGGGGCTGGATGGCGATATACATGGGTACCCTCCTTAGTCTATTCCTTGTGTTAGCTCGCCGCTTTCAGGAGCGTTGTCTTCTCTGTGAGACCTGGTGCTTGGGCCCTCCCAGGCCTTGTCGGCTGTAATCAACACCCCATCCTCCCTGCAGCCTGGGGCCCCTCAGAGGCGCCCCAGGAGTACCAAGATCAGGAGGATCAGGAGAATGGTTCCCAGCGCGCCGCTCGGAAAATAACCCCACTCCCTACTGTGGGGCCAGGTGGGGAGCGCGCCGACAAGCAGCAGGATCAACACAACGAGTAAGATAGTTCCCATGTCGTTATCCTCCTATCGAGAAGAGACGGGACGGTGCTGCCCCGTGAACAGCACGGGGCAGCACCGTCCCGATATGGGATTAGAATCTGATGCTTTTCACCCACTCGTCGATTTGCCTTTCCGCCTCGGCCCGGGCTAGGCCATATCGCTCCTGGAGCCTCCCGAGGAACTGCCCTCCTATCGTATCTTCTGGATCCTCTCGATCCGCTCAATGCAGTGTGCTCCGCTCCCTCTACGCGGCTTACGGGCACTCCGGGGCTGAGCGGAGCTTTGCCTTGATGGTATCCCCGACTTTGTATTCCTCCAGCGTCTCCTTCGCCGCCTCAAACTCGTACGTCGTTCCATCGGTCGCGCGCACGGTTATTTTGCCCTTGTCCGGGTCAATCTTGACGACCTGGCCTTCCACTTTTTCCGGCGTGGCCTTTCCACAGCCGGCCGGCTTATCCTGCGCTAGGGCGGCCCCGCTCCACAGCAGGACGCTCACGGCTACTCCCGCCCCCAGGCCCCTCCACATCTTCATCTTCATCGCCGCCTCCCTTAGTGCGACAGGTCATAAATGGCGCCGGCGGCCGCGCCGACACCCGTGCCGATGAGCGCGCCCTTGCCGGCCCCGTAGCCCGTGCCCGCGCCAACGGCGGCCCCTGCTCCTGCGCCCACCGCGGCCCCGGTGACCGTGCCGCAGGCCGTGGTCGTCATCGCCAACAGCACTAAGCCGATGCCTGCAATCAGCCTCTTCATGCTTGTCCTCCTTTGCCAGCCTGCTGCGTGTCTGTTGCGGGCAGGCGGCCGTTAAGGTCCGATTGCCGGGCGCCCAAATGGGCTGCCCTGCGCCCATGTGTCACAGGCCGGACCGGCAACCTGCTACTTGGCACTTTCCTTTATCTTCTCAGCGGCTTTTTCGATTTGTTCACCAGTTTTTTCGACTGCCTCGTCTATTGTCTTCCCAGCACGTTCCGCGGGCCCCTCCTGTTTACAACCCACAAGCCCGATCACGACTACTCCTGCGCATAAAGTGAAAAGAAGTTTTTTAGAAATCGACATGACATACCTCCTTCCATCCGCCCGGCCTTCCGGTCGAGGCCGGGCAAGCGATTGCCCACCCAGATCGGCCCCACACAGAAGAAAATAAGGCACAACCTCCCCCAAAAGAGGGATTTCATTAGGGAAATGCTGGCCCAGCTGCTGGGGCCTGTGGCTTGCTTGCCCTCTAAGTGATTAATTTCGGAAAATAATAGCTAACTGAGGAAATTTGGCAAGGGGTCACGTATAGTTTTCTGTTGAAATTCGAAGGGGGTGTATCCTTCCAGGGAAGCGACCAAGCAATCCTGACGGAGGAGGGACACCCCCATGATGAGAACGAGGAAGCAACTCCCATCGGCTCCTACTGTAGTCGACGTGGCTAAGGACATGCAAGCCGCGGTCTGGGCGGAGGTCTCGACGCGCCTGCTCCGCGGGCTCCGGGCGCTGCTCGAGGGCCTCCTGGAGCCGGAGGTCACTAGCCAAGTCGGGGCAGGCCGCTACGAGCGGACCACCACCCGCCGGGGCCACCGCAACGGCCACTACAGCCGGAACCTCTTGACTACCCACGGCCCGCTGCCGCGATTGCGGGTTCCCCGGCTCCTCCACCCTCACTCCAAGGTCCCGTGTGCCGCGGACGAACCTATGAGATCGAGTCTTACAATCCTAGAGCTCCCCTAGAGCTCCGCTCTTTCTATCCGGCGGCACGGTAAGCATGAGGAGGAAGCCGACCACGAAGAAGATGATGACCGTGCCCATGCCGATCCGCTGACTGCCCGACAGGTAGGTCCCCCAACCCACGAGCAGCGGACCGAGGAAGGCGGTCGCCTTGCCGGACAGGGCGTACAGTCCGAACATCTCAGTAAGCAACGGCGCGGGCGCGACCCGCGCCAGGAAAGAGCGGCTCGCCGCCTGCACAGGACCGACAAAGACTCCAAGCAGCAACCCGAAGGCCCAGAACAGCGTCGGGGACTGGACGAGCAGGATGAGCGTGGCAGGCACCATCAAACCGACCAGCGAGAGGAGGATCGTGGGTTTGCTGCCGATCCAGTCATCCACCCAGGCGAAAAGGGCGGCGCCAATTCCGGCCGTGACATTGAGTGCGATGCCGAAGATCAATACCTCCTCTGCGCTCATGTTGAACGTGCCGGCCGCGTACACTCCGCCGAAGGCGAAGACGGTCGCCAGGCCGTCGATGTATATCATGCGGGCGATCAAGAAACGGATAATGTCCCTATAGCGCCGCGCCTGGCGGATAGAATCCGACAGTTGTCGTAGTCCGTCCCGCGCCGCGCGGGCTAACCCCTTGCCCGTGCCGCGGGCGTCAGGTGTGACCAGGAACAGCGGTATCGCGAAGAGGAGATACCAGACCGCCACAAGGAGAAACGTTGCCCGCACGTGCTCGGCAGCAGCGCGGTCCAGGCTGAACCACGGATGGTCCGCCCTGACGAAGGCGAAAAGCGCCACCACGAGTGACGCCATTCCGCCGGCATACCCCAGGCTCCACCCCCATCCGGACCACCGCCCCAGGCGGTCCGGACCGGTCAAGTTGGGCAGCATGGCGTTGTAAAAGATTGCGGCGAACTCCTCGCCGACCGTCCCCAGCCATACCAGGAGCATCGCAAGCCACACATACTCCAGTGATGGCCTCACGAACCACAGCAGAGCCGTAGCGCCCACACATAGGGCCGTGAATCCAGCGATCCACGGTTTGCGCCGGCCGCCCTGGTCCACCATGGCACCGAGGATTGGGCCGCCGATCGCCACGACAATCGCCGCCGCGCTCAGCGTGTTTCCCCACTGCACGCTTCCGACGGTCTCGTTCTCCGCCACGTGGCGGGTGAAGTAGGCCGCGAACACGAACGTTTGTATGATCGTTGCGAAGGCACTGCTGGCCCAGTCATAGAAGGCCCACGACACCAGGCCCGGCGTGGAACTGGACGCCCGCCGCGCCGAACGCTCTCCTCGGCTGTTCAACCCCCTCTGGCCAGACTCATGGGCGCCCATCCCAGCTCCCCGTGCCGGTCCCGGTGAGACCCCCTCTGGACCAGCATCACTGTGCCACAATGCCCGCGCACCCCAAAGCCAAATCGCTCCTCGCGCACATCTCCCCGTTCCTTCCCGCCCGTTCCTGACGCCGATGGGGGTGACAGTCGCTGAATACTTGGACCTTGGACAGCAGCGTGTGGCATATTTCTGGCATAGATCAGCCCGAGGTCGAACTGGCGACAAGCGATGAGAACATCCTACAGAATATTTCCACTTCTGGCCGTTGTTGCTGTGCTGCAGATTGCCTGCGGGTCCAAGCCCGACTCGCCTGAGGCGCGGGTGCGCGCCCTCTTCGACAAGGCGGAGGTGGCGGCCGAGAAGAAGGATCTCGGCACATTCAGGGACCTGATCTCGGACCAATACCTGGACGAGTTCAGGCAGGACAAGCAGGCCATCCTGGGCATCCTTGCGTTCCACCTCTTCCGCAACCAGTCTATTTACCTCCTGACGCGGATGCAGACCATCGCGTTTCCCGAGCCGGCGCGAGCCGAGGCGGTCATCTTGGTCGCGACGGCCGGCCAGCCGATTCGCGGCACCGAGGAGCTCGTGGCGCTCCGCGCCGACCTGTTCCGGTTCGACATTACGCTCGCCGACAAGGCCAAGGGCGACTGGAAGGTCACCCGCGCCCAGTGGCGGCGCGTAGAGCTCAAAGATTTCCTCTGATCGGCTTCGACCGGGTGAACCACGCTCCAAATTCCGGTTGCGCGGATCGCGCTTTTCCCGTACTAATAGGGCGATTTCGTCCCCGTGATGGGTTTCGGTCCTCACGAGGAGGCCGGCGCCGTGGGACCTGGCGCGGTTCTGATCGCAGTGGCGTTGCTGAGCTTTGTTCCCGGTTGCGCCCGTGAGGGAACATGCATCATCCAGTAACCACGGAGTCCTGACCGAACGGTGCGAAGGTTCGAATGAGGAGGCGATAAGATGACCGAGCAGAAGAAGCCGACCATCGAATGCTCAGCAGACGGCCCCTACGTCGTGCGGGGCCTGGAGACGCTTCACAACTCCAGGGGCGAACCGATTCCGACGCGACGGACGATCGCCCTCTGCCGGTGCGGTGGATCGGCGAACAAGCCCTTGTGCGACGGCACCCACTCCACGATCGGGTTCTCCGAAAAGAAGCTCACTGATGGCTCGGGCGACAAGAAACGGAACTACGTCGGCAAGAGGATCACGATTCACGATAACCGCGGCATCTGTTCTCATGCCGGCTTTTGCACGGATAACCTGGCGTCCGTGTTCCGGATGAAGACCAAGCCGTGGATCGATCCGGACGGGGCGGAGGTCGCGGCAATCATCGACACGATCACGAAGTGTCCGTCAGGCGCGCTGAGCTATTCGATCGAGGACGTGGAATACCGGGACCAGACACGGGAACCCATGATCACGGTGTCAAAGGATGGCCCGTACTGCGTGACCGGCGGCGTCGAGCTGAAAGATCAGCATCGAGGGGAGGGGGCTTTCGAAGAGCATTACACGCTGTGCCGCTGTGGAGCCTCCAAGAACAAGCCGTTTTGCGATGGAAGCCATTGGCATACCAAGTTCACAGATGAAAAGAACTAGCACCGCCCCACGAATGCCGCCATCCCCCTGGCGGTGAAGCGCCGGCACTTTCGCGCGCTCAGGGCCTGGGTGGAGACGGTGGCCAAGGTTCCCAGGAAGGCCTGAGGCAAGGTCAAGGAAGTGGGGAGAAGGAGGAATAAGCGATGCCCACTGACGAGACGCGCCGTGTATTGAAGGTGTTCGGCGTCGCGGTGACTGCCTACGAGGATGCCGTCGACAAAGGGTCCCCCGAGGAGGTCGCCAAGGCGGAGGCGGAAGTGAACACCCGGCTCAAGGAAGTGACCGAGCTCATCAACCGCCTGCGCGCCAAGAAAAAGAAGAAGTGACGAGAAGGCCCGCGCAGGGTCAGTTCCAGCTAGTCCCCTTGTAGTCCGGATCCGCGTAGTATTTCGGACTGAACGCGGTGAAGCTCTGCGCGGCCGTCGCAGAGCTTCACGAGCAGCCCGGGCCGCGCACCTCGCTCCGGGCGGCACCCTGGGGCACCAGGCTGGCGATAAATCCCTGCGGGTCCGCCTGATACTGTTCGAGCAAATCCTGAAGCTGCTTCAGGACCTTCTCGCGCGTAGAGAGTTTGTACCAGTAGAGCCGGATGGGGCTCATGAGTTTGAGATAGTAGTGGTTGGCGACATCGTGCTGGGCGGAACACGCACCCGGATTGCGGGCGACGCGTAGCTGATCTCCAAAGGCCACCGCGTATTGGGCAAGGAGTGGCTCTCCCTGAAGGTCTTGAGGGATCTCCGGAAATCTGGCGACGAGCTCCTGGACGGTCATACCGCTTCTCCTTTCTTCCACGTATCGACGCCATTACGATAGCCATTTCTCCCTGCCCTGTCAATGGCGTGAGTGCTTGACACCCTTTCTCCATTCCAGTAAGGTCGGCCCGAGAGGCCATTCGGAGATTCCCTGTGAATCGAGAGACCGTGCACCCGCACACCAACCGACTGATCGGCGAGACCAGTCCCTACCTCCTCCAGCACGCCCATAACCCGGTGGACTGGTACCCGTGGGGAGAGGAGGCCCTCCGCCGCACCAAGGAGGAGAATCGCCCGATCCTCCTCAGCATCGGCTACTCCACCTGCCACTGGTGCCACGTCATGGAGCGCGAGTCGTTCGAGGACGAGTCGATCGCCGCGCTGATGAACAGGCACTTCGTCTGTATCAAGGTCGATCGCGAGGAGCGCCCCGACCTCGATGAGATTTACATGGCGGCGACGGTGACGCTCAATCATGGGCAGGGCGGCTGGCCCATGACCGTCTTCCTGACCCCCGACCAGCAGCCGTTCTTCGCCGGGACCTACTTCCCGCCTACGGACAAATACGGCCGTCCCGGCTTCGCGACCTTGCTCACACGAATCGCAGAGATGTGGCAGAGTGACCCCGAAGCCTTGCGGAGTCAGGCCGCGCAGCTCACCGAGCACCTGCGCCAGCAATCACGCCCGCTTTCCTCCATGTCGATCAGCGAGGCCGAGATAGCCGCAGTAGCCGCCTACGGCGCCGAGCACTTCGATGCCACGTACGGGGGATTCGGCCCCGCACCGAAGTTTCCTCCCGCCACGAAGCTCTCGCTCCTCCTGCGATATCACCGGCGCACCGGCGACGGTGAGGCCTTGCAGATGGTGCGCACCACGCTCGATGCCATGGCGCGGGGAGGCATCTACGATCAGGTCGGCGGCGGCTTCCATCGGTACTCGGTCGACGAGCGTTGGCTTGTCCCCCACTTCGAAAAAATGCTGTACGACAACGCGCTCCTCACCCGGACCTACCTCGAGGCCTTTCAGGCGACGGGCGACCCCTTCTACCGGCGGATCGCCACCGAAGTCTTGGAGTACGTCTCGCGCGAGATGACGGCGCCCGAGGGAGGCTTTTACTCCGCGACCGACGCCGACTCGGAAGGGGAGGAGGGGACGTTTTTCGTCTGGACCCCCGCCGAGATCGAGGCAATCCTGGGCGAGGAGGATGGGCGGCTCTTTTGCGCTTACTACGACATCACGGCCCGCGGCAACTGGGAAGGAAAGAGCATCCCGAACGTCCGGCGCACGGTCGAGCAGGTCGCAGCCAAGCTCGAGATCAAGGCCGAGGTACTTCAGGCGTCGCTGGATCGAGCGCGGCAGCGGGTCTATGAAGCCCGCAAGCGGCGGGTCGCGCCGGGGCTCGACGACAAGATCCTCACGGCCTGGAACGGTTTGATGATCAGCGCGATGGCCGAGGGGTACCGGGTCCTTGGAGAGCATCGCTACCTGGACACCGCCTCCCGCAGTGCCGACTTCCTGCTCACCACCCTCGTCCGGACGGACGGTCGACTCCTCCGGACCTATCGAGACGGCAAGGCGCACCTGGACGCCTACCTGGAGGATTACGCCTATCTCGCCAAGGCGCTGATCGACCTGTACGAGGCGGGGGGCGCAGCTCGGTATCTCACCGAGTCGCAACGGCTCGCCGAGATGCTCTTGGCGGACTTCGCCGACAAAGAGAGCGGCGCCTTTTACTCCACGGCGCGTGACCACGAATCCCTCATCCTCCGCCACCGGGAGGGGACCGATGGGGCGACCCCGAGCGGCAACGCCGTCGCCGCCTCCGCATTGGCTCGCCTCTCGTTCCACCTGGACCGCGAGGATCTGCGAGTCGCCGCCGAGCGGGCGATCAGCGCCTATGGCAAGCAGATAGGCCGTATTCCCCATGGCTTTGCCAAGAGCCTGACCGTGGTGGACTTCCTCCTTGAAGGCCCGATGGAACTGGCCCTGATCGGAAGTCCACGGGAAGCCCGCTACGAGGCGATCCGCGCGGAGATCGGTCGCCACTACCTGCCTAACCGCATCATCGCCCATCACGATCCGGCAGTGGGTGATCCCCCGCCTTTTCCGCTGCTCCAGGGGAAGGGCCTCGTCAACGGGCAGGCGGCGCTCTATGTTTGCCGGAACTTCGCCTGCCAGGCCCCCATTACCGATCCGGCCCTGGTGGCCCCCGCCCTGAGCGCCCCAGCTCCGGAGGCGGAGGACAGGCGGCGGTGGGTGGTCGGAACATTTGTGTCCGGGAGCGCGACACCTGCCAGCACGCGTGCCTACGCCTCTCGCTTTACGCCACAAGGCTATGGCGCGCTCGGCTCAACCGGACTCACGACCAGCAGGCTCGGCTTCGGTTGCTACCGGATTGACGACGAGACATCCGAGCACCGCGAGGCCCTCGAAAAGGCGCTGCTCAGCGGCTCCAACCTGGTCGACACCTCGACCAATTACACGGACGGGGCGAGCGAGCGGTGTGTTGGTGCCATCCTTGGTGCGACAGTGCGGGCCGGGAAGCTTCAGCGCGATGAAGTCATCGTGGTCTCCAAGATCGGCTATGTGCAGGGGAATAACCTTTCCCTCGCTCAAGAACGGGAGGAGGTTGGCCGCCCCTTCCCGGAGATGGTCAAGTACATGGAGGGCGTCTGGCACTGCATCCATCCCGAGTTTCTGCGCCAGCAGCTCGAGCACTCGCTGGCACGGTTGCAGCTCGACACCCTCGACGTCTGCCTGCTGCATAACCCCGAGTATTTCCTCTCCGATGCCAAGAAGCGAGGTCGAAGCTCTCTGGACGCGGCCCGCGACGAGTTTTACCGGCGCTTGCGCGAGGCCTTCGCCTTCTTTGAGACGCAAGTTGCGATAGGCACGATCCGGTGCTATGGCGTCTCCTCGAACACGGCCGTCTCCCCCGCCTCTGATCCGGAGGCAACCTCGCTCACCCGGATGCTTGCAGAGGCACGGGAAGCCGGAGGGTCCAACCATCACTTCCGGGTCCTCCAGATACCGATGAATCTGTTCGAGCCGGGTGGCGTGCTTGAGCGGAACACCGGGCCGGAAAACCGGCAGACCGTGCTGGAGGCCGCCGGTGAGACAGGGATCGGCATCCTCATCAATCGGCCGCTGAATGCGATGGTCGGCCGCGGCATGCTGCGCCTGGCAGACATTCACGCCGAGGGCACACCGATCGATGTCGAAACACAGCGGAAGATCGTTGCCGAGCTCGAGGCGGAGTGGCGGCGCCAACTCTCGCCCCATATCAAGACCTCGGCAGGGAGTATGCGCGCTGACGACTTTTTCCGGTGGGCCGACCAGTTGCAAGGCCTGGCGGACCAGATTCAGAGCCTTGAACACTGGGAGCAGATCGAAGGCCAGATGGTCACGCCACAGCTCGCCCATCTGCTGAGGGCACTCGATACCCACCTTGAGGGCGAGCTCCAGGCCCAGTGGCAGTCCTGGCGCAGTCGCTACCTTGGCGAGCTGCTCAAGCTCATGGCCGAGCTCCGCCGGCAGGCGGCCGCCAAGAGCCAGCGACTGAGCCAGGCGGTCTCCGCGGCGATCGATCCGCTGCTGCCGCCCGAGCGGCGGGCCGAGAGTCTTTCCCGCAAGGCCCTCTGGGTGCTCGCCAGCACCCCTGGCGTGAGCTGCGTGCTGAACGGCATGCGCAAGCCGTCTTACGTCGAGGACTCCCTCGGCATTCTTTCGTGGCCTCCCCTCCCCGACGTGATCCCCATCTACCAGGCCACCCAGCGCGAATCGACTGTTAGGTGACGTTGGCACCCCAACTGATCGGAGGAAGACGGCTAAAGATGAGGCACAGTCAATCGATAACGTCGCGAATCCAGCTCTTTCTACTCACCGGCCTCCTTGTTCTGGGGGTAGGCTGTACAAACCTTGCCCCCATCACCGAATTCGCAGACATATCAGCTCAGTCGGCTGCGTACACCGGCCTCGTGACTCAGTATCTACAGTTCCCCGAGCGCCAAAAGCGATTTCAGCCGAGCAGCCAGCATGCACGCCTCGACCAGATGAGCCGTGAGCGTGCCGCTCAGAAAGAGCGTCTCTTGCTCCGACAAGCCTTCATTGAGGAATACATGGACGCCCTTGGGCAACTCGCTGCGGATGAACCGGTGACATACGACAAGGAGATCGATGCGCTAGGAAAGGCCGTTGCTGCTAATAAGTTTGCTGGCGAAAGGGATGCAGGTGCTTTTGGCTCCGTTTCCAAGATCCTCTTCAGGGCTGCTGCAGATGATTGGCGGCAAAGGAAGCTCCGGGAACTCATCACAGAATCCAACTCTCCCTTTCAGGAAGTTGTTGGAGCTCTGAAACGAATCGTCGATCAGGGATTCGCTGGAGACACTGAAAACGAGGAAATTGCGATACGGAACTACTACCAGCCGATCATTCTATCCTCCAAGGACAAGGCCGGTATCGCCGCTCTTGAGGAGTGGAGAGACACAAGGCTAGCCGAAGTCAGGGTGTGGCGTCAGGCTATCACGGACTACTCAGAAGTGTTGTCCAAGATAGCTTCGGGCCACCAGAAACTGTACGACAAGAGAGACGATCTAGACAACAAGGATCTGTTGCAGCTAATGAGCCGCTACGCGCAGGACCTTCGTAAGCGGTTCGACACGCTCAAGAGTCTCTAACGGGAGATCTTGATATGAAACTCACGTCCGAAGAAGCGTTTGAACTCTCTCGGCGGTTTCGAGAGCTTTCCGTCGAGTTGGGCAATTTCCGGTTCTCGAAGTGGAAGGAACTCTCACCGGCCCAGCGGCGGACCACAGAAGACGCGGAGTGGTCTTTGCTTAATGCGTCTTCTGACATGATAACGAGCGCTGTTGGGATCGTCCTCGATGAGACCGAGACGAGTTTCCAAAAGCTCCAGGGGTCCACGAATAAGGCAAAGCGTGCTATCCAGACTCTCAAGACTGTGCGGAAGGTCATCAACATCGCAACCGCTGCGGTTGGTCTAGCGGCAGCAATCATCTCGAGGGATCCGGGTGCCATCGCGAAGAATGCGAAGGGGCTTTTTAGTGCGGCAACGGAAGACGACACCTAACCTCGGCATCCTCCCCTGGCCCCCCCTACCCGACGTCATCCCGATCTACCGGGCTGCATAGTCCTTCCGCCTCCCCCGGCTCTAGGGGGACCACCACTCCCCCTCTCCATCGCCGGGCGACTGACACCGAAATGGAATTCCATTTCCAGCAGATCGCGCCCGAGATGGATTGGCGAGAAGCGAAACTCAAGTTCTGGCGCAGCGTGGACGCCTTCGGCCCGGAAGGCAGCCCCGAAAAAGAATCCGCCATCCGCACCCAAATCCTGGGTGCGTGTAAAATGTAAGGCGTCGAGCCCCAACCACTCACGCCCCTTTTCTCAGCTCCATGATGCCTTTCAAGGTTCTCAAGTCCTGCCTCACCCATCCGATGTCTTCGGCAAACTTTTCGTCTGACACACCGGCTAGCTGAAACAGCGTGAAGAGCACCTCGCTTCCAGAAGCGTTCGGCACAACGCGCATGGGAACAAAGACCTCCACGCCAGGACCTGGATTCACATAGTGGTCCAAGACGCCAAAGTTGTTTTTCCCGGTGAAACGTACCTTCACTGGACCCTGTGGGGTTTCCGCGATCCACTTGCCGTTCGATTTCTTGATTGACCGACAGAACATCTTGGCCCATTTCGGCAGATTCTCTGGTTTCGAGACAAACTTGTACACCCTTCCCGGATCACAGTTGATGGAGACGCTTAGTGTTCTTGATTTCAACAATACCGCCATCTTCAGTCTCTCCTAGGTCTCTCCTAGGTCTCTCCTATCGCGGGGGATGATGGATTGCTCGCCTCCCCGGCCCTAATCAGGACTGCAGGAACCGACTTGAATCTTCTCAGCACAGCAAGGGACTTCGGCGGCGGCGGGAGGCAGGTCGTAGTTCAGGTGATAGATCTCCCACTCGACCCTGTCCGGATCCCGGACCCAGAACTTGTCCTGATTGGCGTGGCAGCAGTTGACCCCCATCTCCTCGTGGACCGGAATTCCAGCCGCCTTCACGCGGGCGAGGTGCGCCATCACCGTCTCGGTCGAGTCA
>Ga0209641_10002075_pt1 | contig 17391 bp, 16 predicted proteins | sample RifCSP16_1_FD_184022 | JGI IMG/M metagenome (GOLD analysis project Ga0209641, IMG submission 184022) | Soil microbial communities from Rifle, Colorado - Rifle CSP2_sed 16_1 (SPAdes) (version 2) | ecosystem: Environmental > Terrestrial > Deep subsurface > Rock core/Sediment | place: Rifle...
AAGCCGTACGGCCAGCGCGTCCTCAATGCGAGCAACGCCCTCAAGGGCTACCAGTGGGACGACGTCCTCCAGTCCTCCCGGCAGGGCATCCCCCGGGTCGTCCTTGCCCGGACCTCGCCGCGCACCGGCGGGTGGGAGCAGATCAACGAGTCGAAGCCGTGGTACACGAAGACCGGGCGCCTGGAGTTCTACCGCGAGGAGAACGAGTGGATCAACGCGGGGGAGAACCTGCCCGTGTTCCGCGAGACCGTGGACTCCACGTTCTACGAGCCGGCGGTGATCGTCGCGAACCCGCACCCCGCCATCCGCCCGAAGTCGCTCGCGGACTACGGCATCGCGGAGTCCCTCGACACGGAGACGAGGCAGGTGCGGAACGTCGTGAAGCCGTGGACGGCGGTGAAGGCGACGCAGCACCCGCTCATATCGAGCGGATACCAGTTCATCCTCTACACGCCGAAGTACCGGCACGCCTGCCACTCCATGGCCTCCTCCATGGACACGCAGATGGCCTACTTCGGCCCCTTCGGCGACTTCTACCGCCACGACAAGCGCAACCCGTACGTGGGCGAGGGCTACGTGGACATGCACCCCGAGGACGCGAAGGCCCTCGGCATCGAGGACGGCGATTACATCTGGGTCGACGCCGACCCCTCGGACCGCCCGTACCGGAAGATGGGGAACGACGACGCGGAGGACGCGAAGGTGATGCGGTGGAAGGTGCGCGCCCGGTACTACCCCGCCCTGCCCCGCGGGACGGCGCGCTCCTGGTTCCACATGTACGGCGCCTCGCACGGGAGCGTGGAGGGCCACGAGACGCGCCCTGACGGGCTCGCGAAGAGCCCGCGCTCCGGGTACCAGGCGGCCTACCGTTACGGGAGCCACCAGTCGACGACGCGCGCCTGGCTGAAGCCCACCCTGATGACGGACTCCCTCGTCCGCAAGGACCCGGAGGGGCAGCGGATCGGCACCGGTTTCGCGCTTGACGTCCACGGCGCGACCGGCTCCCCCAAGGAGTCCTTCGTCCGGATCACCCGGGCCGAGGACGGCGGCGTCGGCGGGGTGGGCCTGTGGCGCCCCGCCGCGAAGGGCTTCCGGCCGAAGTACGAGAGCACGGCGATGCAGACCTACCTCGACGGGGACTACGGGGGCGGTTGAGATGGCGGACGTGTTCAACTGGCAGCTGGACCGGTCGATGAAGTACGAGTACGCGGAGTCGCGGCCGACGAAGCAGGTCAGCGCGGTGTTCGACATCAACAAGTGCATCGCGTGCCAGACCTGCACGATGGCCTGCAAGACCACGTGGACCTCCGGCAAGGGCCAGGAGTACATGTTCTGGAACAGCGTGGAGACGAAGCCCTGGGGCTCCTTCCCCCTGGGGTGGGACGTCCATGTCCTCGAGAAGCAGGGGCCGCAGGCCTGGGACACGGGGGCGAGCCCGCCGCGGTTCCTCGGGAAGACGCTCTTCGAAAAGGCCCCGCCCGGGGAGCGCGTCGAGGGTTGGCGCCCCGAGGACGAGGACTGGGCAAACCCCAACCGCGGCGAGGACGAGACGAACGGCCCCATCGACCCGTCGCTCTACCACCTCACCGTGCCCCACGCGATCTGGAACTTCTACCTCGCCCGCATCTGCATGCACTGCACGTACCCCGCCTGCGTGGCGGCGTGCCCGCGCAAGGCGATCTACAAGCGGAACGAGGACGGCATCGTCCTCATCGACCAGGAGCGGTGCCGCGGCTACCGCGAGTGCGTGCGCGCCTGCCCCTACAAGCGCTCGATGTACAACCACGTCACCCGCGTCTCCGAGAAGTGCATCTTCTGCTACCCCGCCGTGGAGCAGGGGATCCAGCCGCGGTGCATGCGGAACTGCATCGGGAAGATCCGGATGGTCGGGTACGTCCACCGCCCCCAGGAGGCCGACCCGACGAACCCCGTCGACTTCCTCATCCACACCAAGGGGATCGCCCTCCCGCTGTACCCCCAGTTCGGCCTCGAGCCGAACATCTACTACGTCCCGCCGATCCACGTGCCGCCGAAGTTCCTCGTCCAGATGTTCGGTCCGCGGGCGCCGGAGGCGGTGGCCCTGTACAACCGCATGCGCCAGGGCCTCGAGCCGGAGCTGCGCGCGGTGTTCCTCCTCTGCGTGAGCACGGACAAGATCCTCACGCGCTTCGAGCTCGACGGCTTGGAGGCGGTGGGCTTCGACGTGAACGACGCCGAGGTCGTCCGCGTCCCGTTCCAGGAGCCGGCGGTGGTGCGGCCGTTCCAGGACACGGCCAATGCGGTGTACCGCCACAACTTCACCTAGGAGGGAGAAACGATGTCGTGGACCAAGCGGATCGCCGGAATCGTGGTCGCCGCGGCGGTGGTCCTGACCGGCCTTCAGTTCGCGGGATGGGCTCCGCCGACGCGAGCGGCGGGGACGGACCTCGTCTCCGCGCAGGTCGGCGGGACGTTGCCGGCGACGGACCCGGCGTCGACGGCGTGGGACGCCGCGACCCCGATCACGGTGCCCCTCTCCGGGCAGCTCGTCGTCGTCCCCGGCCGGTCGACGCCGTCGACCGACAGCCTCGAGGTGCGCTCGCTGAACAACGCGACGCACATCGCCTTCCGCATCACCTGGTCCGACGCGACGAAGGACAACCGGACGACCGGGCAGCTCCAGTTCCGGGACGCGGTCGCGGTCCAATTGGCGCCCGCCACGGGCGCCCCGCCCATCTGCATGGGGGCCGCCGGCGCGCGGATGCACATCCTGCAGTGGAAGGCGGACTGGCAGGCCGACATCGAGGAGGGCTTCCGCGACCTGCAGGACCACTTCCCCAACTTCTGGGTGGACTACTATCCCTACATGATGGGCCAGTCGCCGTACACGTCGCCGCAGAACTTCAGCGAGAACGCGAAGCTCTACCTCGTCGGGTACCAGGTCGGGAACCCGTTCTCGGAGCCGCTCAAGGTGAGCGCCGTGGAGGACGCCGTCGCCGACGGGTTCTCCACGATCACGACGCAGCGGCAGCAGGACGCGATCGGCCGCGGGGTCTGGTCCGGCGGGCAGTGGAGCGTCGTGATCACGAGGCCGAAGGACAGCGGGGACGGCCAGGACACGCCGGTGGGCAAGGACAACGTCGCCGCCTTCGCCGTCTGGGACGGGTCGAGCGGGGACGTGGGGGGGCGGAAGTCGATCTCCGCCTGGGTCAACCTCAAGGTGGAGAGCCCGACGGGCCCGGTCGAGGTCATGTGGGTCCTCCTCCTGGTGCTCGTCGTCGCCGTGGCCGTCATGGCGGTGAGGCCGCTGCGCAACCGCCAGAAGAGGCGCCTGGAGCGCGCGGAGGAAGAGCTCCCGCCGGAGGACCCGTCCCCGAAGGAGGCCCGAAAGTGATCGCGCCCGAGGCCCTTCTCGCGGACTGCGAGCTCGCCCTGGGGCGTTCCACGCTGTACGGGGTGACGGCGCGGCTCCTCTCCGGTCCCGCCGGCGCGCTGGATCCGGCCTTGTTCGCCGAGCTCGCGCGCGCGGCGCGGGAGCATCCGGGGTACACCGCCGTGGCGGACGACGCGGAGGCGGCGGCCCGTCTCGCGGCCGACCCCGCGCTCACCCCGCGCGTCCTCGAGCAGGAGTTCACGCACCTCTTCCGCCGGGCGCGTGCGGCCCCGTACGAGGGCTCGTACCTCCCGGCGGCGCGTGCGTCGCAGGAGCTCGCCGACGTCGCGGGGTTCCTCCGGGCCTTCGGGACGACGTCCCGCCAGGAGAAGCCGGACCACGTGGTCAGCGAACTGGAGTTCATGGCGCTGCTCTGCCTCAAGGAGTCGATCGCCCGCGGGAACGGCCAGGCGCCGGAGGCCGCGGTCTGCCGCGACGCCCAGGCGAAGTTCCTCAAGGACCATCTGGGCCGTTGGCTCGACGCCTTCCACGCGGCGGTGGTCGCTTCCTCCCGATTCCCGCTGTACCCCGCCATCGCGCAAGCGGCTTCTCACCTCGTCGCTGCGGATGCGGTCGTCCTCGGGGTAGAGCCGGGGATTCTCGGGGGATCATCCCCGGAGGAGCCAGAGGATGCGCCGAAGTGCGGCGTCGGCGGCTGAGCTCCTCCCCTGGGCGACGGGGGGCCTCGTCACCGCGGTCGTGGCGGAGTTCCTCCTCCTCCGTGTCGTGAACCGCATGGCGGACCGCGTCCCGGGCCTCCGCGGTGACGCGGGTCTCGGGGTCCTGTTCGCGGGGACGGCGGCGATGAACCTCGCGCTGCTCCTGGGCATGGGGTTCCTCGCGGCGGTGGCGGTGATCCTATGGGAGCGGTCGCGCGTCCTCGCGGCCCTTGCGCTGGCGGCCGCGGTGACCCTCGGCCTCGCCCAGCTCTCCGGCGCCGCGATCCTCGTCCTTCTCGCCGTCGTGGCCGTGGCCGTCCTCCTCGCGACGGTCGGCGGGCAGGCCGTCCTCCGCGCTCTCCGCGAGGGTAGGAAGGGCCTTCCGCAGGCGGCGTTCCTCGCGCTGACCCTCGGCACGTTCCTCGCGGCGGCGTACCTCCGCGCGGGCGACCACGCCGCGGCCCTCGGAGGCGGACCCCCGGCGCGCACAGGGTTGTACGGCGCGGGGGAGGTCCTCGCGGTGCTCACCGCCATCGCCGCCGCCGTCGCCTTCCGTGCCCCCGTATCGCGCTGGAACCTCCTCATCCCCGCCGGGACCGTGGCGGTGGCCGCGGTGGCGTTCTCCCTGCGGCCGGAGCTCGTGCCGCTGATTGCCTTCTGGTCCGTGGGCTTCCAGATGAGCCTCCCGATCCCCCTCTACCTGATCGCCCTCGGCGCGTACGCCTACGCGGCGGTGAACCTCCGCGCCGCCCGGGACCCGCGGTTCCTCGGACTCCTTCTGCTTGCCCTGGGAGGACGCTCGCTGGGCGACCTCTACCTCCTCGCGATCGCCGCCGTGTCCGTCCTCCTCCTCGCCGCCCCGAGCGAGCTCTCCCTCGCCGCCCTGCGCCCGTGGCGGGAGTGGTTCGCACACGTCCTCCGAAGGCCGGGGTTCCGGACCCCCCTTCCCTCAGCTTCGACCCCCAGGGCTAAGTACTCAATCGCAGCTCCTATGGCCCAGCGTGGAAGCCCCCAGACGGCGGTGGTTGACGATCCTCGTCGCCGTGGTCGTCGTTGGGGGGATTTTGGCAACCGTCTACTTCCTCCAAGCCGCGAATGAGACGCCACACGCCAAACCGGGGGACGTCATCATCACCATCAACCTGGACACCTCGGAGATCATCCTAGGGGCGACGGACGCGAACTTTACAGTCACGGTGACCAACATGCGGAATGTCGCGGTCTGGCTGAGCTACGAGTGGTTCCTTACCCTGACGGGCCTCGACAACGGGAGCCTGCGACGCGAGTTCGAAGGTCGTATCTTCGATGCCCCCTACATCGTGCGACCGAACGACACACGGGAGTTCTGGAAAGCGCTCCTCAACGAAACCTCCCTTAGGGTCCTCTTCAGGGTCAATGACAATGCCACCCTGGTGGGGCGATACCAGGTCGACTTTCGGTTCTCCGACACCCTCGTCGCCCCCACCGCGTTCTTCACCGTCCGTCTACCCTAGTAGGGGCCGCCGCGCGTTTGCCCGATCCCGGCAGTTGACACCCGTTGGCCCGGCACGCACAAGGACCCTGCGGACAGGAAGGGCGGTGGCTGTCAGTAATCGCTTCGAGGACGCAAGCAACGTAGGGTGAACCCGGACGCGAAGCCTCCGCGGTTGGGATTCTCACGCGATGCACCGTGGTGGTAAACTACCTCACCCGCAGAGGCGCCTGTTCGTCACCTTTAATACCCGTCCCCCCTTCCGCGCGCCGTCCGGAGAGGTCCTCATGGCGAGCCTGGGCTACAGCCACCGGCGCCTCGTGAACCTCCTCGGCCCCGAGCGCGTGGCCCGGGGCGAGATGGAGCGCCTGATCCACTCGCACGACTTCGCCGCCGTCCCCAAGCCCGCCTACTTGAACTTCAAGCTCGTCCCCGACTTCGTCGTCCTCCCGCGGACCGCCGAGGAGGTCTCGCGCATCGTGCAGTTCGCCATCGAGGCGGACACGCCCGTCGTGCCGCGCGGCGGCGGCACCGGGTTCTACGGCGGGGGCGTCGCGAGCCGCGGCGGCATCCTCATCGACTTTCGCCAGATGCGGCGCGTGTCGAAGCCGGACGCCGGCACGCGAACGATCTCCGCCGAGGCCGGCGCGACGTGGAAACAAGTGGCCGACGCCGCCAAGAACGACGGCTGGTACCTACCCTACGTCCCCAACTTCGCCCCCTCGAGCACGGTCGGCGGGTGGATCAACGGCGGCGGGGTCGGCGTCGGGTCCTACAAGTACGGGAGCGCGCGGGAGAACCTCCTCAGCGCGGACCTCGTGATGCCGGACGGGTCCCAGATGCGCACCGGCTCGGACAAGCTCGACCTCGGAACGCAGTTCGCGAACCTCGGGCCGCTCGTACACGGTTCCGAGGGTACGCTCGCCCTGATGACGCGCGCGACGCTCCGGGTGTACCCGAAGCCGGAGGAGATCCGCCCCCTCGCCTACAGTTTCCCGACCCTGAGGGAGGCGCGGGAGGTCGTCAACCGCCTCCTCGACTCCGAGGTCGTCCCGAACCACGTCGCGATCCTCGACGAGCACCACGTCCTGTTCCTCCAGGCGCTCGACGGGCGCGGCCCCGGGAAGCGCGCGATCCTGAGCCTCGCCCTCGACGGCCCGAAGGACGAGAACGCAGAGGACGAGAAGCTCCTCGACGCGATGGTCGCTGCGGCGAAGGGGACGAAGTCACCGCCGGCGGAGGCCAAGGACTGGTGGGAGGCGCGGTTCTACCAGTACCCGGTGCGGCGCCTCGCGAACGGCCTCGTGATCGGGGAGGCCCTCGTCCCGACGTACGCCCTCGGGGAGCTCGCGGACGGCGTGCGGCGGATCACGAAGAAGCTGAAGCTGAACACCGCCATGCACGTCTCCCTCGTCGACCGCGGCACGAGCCTCGTGCGCCCCTACTTCCTCGCGGACGAGAACGACATCATGTTCCCCATGCGCCTCTCGTTCCTCCTGCGCTTCGCCGACCTCGCCCTCGATCTGAAGGGGCATCCGCTCGGCGCGGGGCTGTACCTCGCGTTCAACGTGCCCAAGATGCACGGCTTCAACGCGCGGAAGATGCGGTACCTGAAGCGCGCGCTCGACGCCCGCCAGGGCCTCAACCCCGGGAAGACCGTGGAGATGTGGGCCCGGCTCGACCTGCCGATCCTCGGGCCGGCGAAGATGCCGCCGGAACTCGTGCGCTTCGGGCTGAAGGCCCTGGGCCTGGCTCGCAAGCTCCTCCCGCCCGACACGTACACGCGCGGGAAGACGGAGGGGACCTGATGGCGTTGCTCCGGGACATGCGGTTCCTCCGCGACGTCACCGCGCTCCCCGCCATGGGGGACGTGCTGCGCGACCAGGTGATCCGGGGGGTCTTCCTGCGCGAGGAGCGCGGGCTCCCGAGGGACGTCGTCCGCGTGCTCTCGAACGCCCCGCGCGTCACCGTGAAGGTGGACACGGAGGCGGAGATCCGCAAGATCCTGCGGATGATCGGCGGGGAGGAGGGGACGCAGGCCTTCGGCCCCCTCGCCCCGGGCATGCCGATCTCCGCGGAGGACACGCACCACTTCCGCCGCGCGCTGGAGATCCAGTGGGAGACGCGCCTCGGGGTCACCGTGCGTCCGGGCGTGTGGACGACGTACCCCCACATCGTCCCGCTCCAGGGCGGCGTGCAGCTCGACCTCTCGAACCTGGCCACCGTCGAGATCGACGGGGTCACGTTCACCGCGCAGGCGCAGTGCGGGGCACCGTGGAAGGCCGCCTGGGAGCGCGTGAAGTCCAAGGGCATGCTCCTCCCGGTGTATCCCGTGGTCCCCCTGGACTACCAGGTCGGCGACGCGGTGTACGGCGACGCGCGGTTCCTCTCCTGGCGGGGGGACCTCGACGATGCCGTGAACGCGGCGCGCGCGATGAGCGCCGAGGGCATCCAGGTCACGCACGGGTTCACGCGCGTCCCCAACTACGGGACCGCGTACGACTTCCGCTATCTGGCGACGGCGTTCGGGGCGGACCTGGCGGTGGTGACTGCGCTCTCCCTGAGGCTGCGGTCGCGTCCGGCGGTGATCAAGAACGTCGCATACAGCTTCGCCGACGCCGCGGCGCTCGGGGTGGCGGTGGAGAAGGTCCTCGGGTCCGGGCGGGAGCTGCTCTGGCTCAACCTCTATGACGACCGCGCCTGGTCCCTGATCCATAAGGAGCCCGCCGGGCCGTTCATCCTGGAGGTCGGGTTCGGCGGTCGTGAGCCCATCGCGGCTGTTCGGACGAAGGCGCTCGACACCGCCGCGGCGGGGAACACCGCCCGACTTGAGGTGCCGTCCCACTTGGATTCTCCTGCTGCCCAGTTCTCCAAGACGGCGGCGGGCGTGGGCAAGATGCTCTTCGTCGGGGAGCTCCTCCTCACCTCCCGCCATCTGCCGAAGGTGGTCGAGGCGGTGAGGGCGACGGCGTCGGCGCGCGGGGTGCGGAGCGGGTTCTTCGCCGCCGCCACGGTGCAAGGACAGGTCTCTCTCTTCCCGTTCTTCGAGGCCCCGAAGGAGCCGGCCCGCATCCACGACCTCTCGCGCGCGCTCTGGGACCTCCAGAAGGGGTTCGGCGGCGAGGTCCTGCTGGTCTCGCGCCTCGCGCACTTCTGGAGCACGGACAAGGAGTTCGAGAAGCGCCTCAAGATCCTGCAGACGGCGGACGACGTCCTCGACCAGCCCAACGTCGTCGACCCCGCCGCGTCGCTGGAGAAGGCGAAGATCTTCTTCGCACCGCAGTGATCGCGTTCGTCTTTTGGCGGAAGTGGCGTCGTTCCGTTGAGGCGCCCAAAGGGTGAAGTGCCCCGGACCCATCCCGAGGGGCATGCTCTGCTACTACTGCGAGAACCAGGCGCGAGGGACGTGCCGGTTCTGTGGGGCGGCCCTCTGTCCCGCCCATGTCACCGCCAAGCGCTTCCTCAGCGGGTGGCAGGACTTCGGACCCTACGGGACGATCATGCACGACGTGGCCTACGACTACGTCGTCGTGGAGAACGCCCTCTGGTGCGGCCGGTGCCGCGTGCAGGCCTACCGCACGCGCGAGGACTGACCGCGGGCAGCCCGGGCTCACCGTCGCCCCATCGGGGGCATCGCAGCCTTGTTCTACTCCACCGCGTTCGAGCTACTCGATGTGTAGGTCTCCGGCCGGCCCAGCGCCTTCTGGTACTCCTCGAGGCTCATCTCGAACAGGCGGAGGGCCCTGGCGATCTCGGGGCGGTCCCGCAGATGGCGCTCCATCGCCGCAGACAGCTCCTCAGGGGCGGACACGGTGTAGAGAGGGGGGGAGGGATTCATAAGGGTTCCGTCTCGCGAGTCGGTGGCGGAGGTCCCTGATGCCATCGATGCAGAGGGACCCCCACGGATCGTAGAACCCCAGACCAGTATAGTGAGAAGCGCTGCAACAATGAGAACAAGCACGGGGCGTTTGTACCTTCGGCCGATGAGTTCTTGATCGCTTGATCCCGCAACCTTGCCTGAGTCAATGATTGACCTTCCATCTGCTTTGACCATTCGTTTCTGAGCCCGACTTCCCTTCCAGGGCCATAGGCCTATCCCCGGGGTGGGTGAACGCCACGGCGCCGGGCCCAATCCCGCCGAGGAGAGGGCTTGCGTGGTGGCGGTGGGCGGTCAAGCCCGGGCGCCCGGGGTCCACGACGGCCACGGCGGGGTGGGAGCCACGTCCGACGAGGAGCTCGTCCAAATCGAGGCAGGCCGCGCTCAGAAGGGCTTGCTCCGAGAGAGTCTCAAGTCCGGCTTCCGGAACAACACGAAAGGCCTTTAGCCCCTCCCCGTTGCCCGTACCCGGGGCTGACCGAGTGGCAAGGAGAGCGAGAAAGCTGAGCGCCTTCGAACGGAGGCTTCTGGTCGAGCAGATCACCGCCGCCATCCCGCGGGGAAAGGGGAAGGCCATCACCCACGGGCGGCTGTGGCGGGCGCTGAAGGGGACGCTGCGGGACCGGAAGATCCCGATTTTCACCGCCGAGCGGGTCCTCGGCGCCTTGCGCTCGCGAAAGGTGGTCCTGGCCTCGACCCGAATAGGCCTTTGGAGGCCCGATCCGGAGGAGTTGGCGGTGGCCCGCAAAGCGATCCCAGCGTCCGAAGCCCCCGCTGCCGGGGGGAGGCGGGTGCGCATGGTGGTCCAGTTCGTCTGCATGACCTGCTACCTGCCCTATCCCTCGAAGAAGGCGGGTCGCGCGCACTGGTTCTCCCGGCACGGACGGGCGAAGTGAAGTCCCTCGGCAGCCAACGTCAACCTGGATTGGATCCGATTGCTCACGAGCGGCCAGGTTCCGCGCTGTCGCCCCCGGGACTGCCGCTTTCCCCGCCATCGCGACCGCCACCGCCGCCGAAGGGGCCCTAAGGCCAGCGCAATAGCGCCACCTGCATCTCTCGCGCCACTCAAGGGTTCCAGTACCCGAGGAGACCGTTAGCCTTGAGAGGCGCGTACCACAACTCGCAAATAGCGGTCCGGGTATGAGCGCGACCTATGGACTGGGTGCCGCGAGCGAGGGTCGCCATCCTTGTCTCGGCCCTGCTCCTGTCGGGCGCATTCGTGGCCATCCCTCCACCCACGAATGGGCTCACGCCCCACGCGCCCATCGGGATCACCAGCAATGGCGGGTTCACGCTGCCCTCCAACGGCGTGACCGGGGGCAGCGGGACCCCCGCGGATCCCTACATCATCGAGGGATGGGACATCAATGCCTCCACGGGGGTCGGCATCTACATCCAGGACACCGATGCGCATTACGTCCTCCGCGACCTCGACATCCATGCGGACGGGGCGAACACGGTGGGCATCTGGCTGTCGAATACGAGCAACGGTCGGATGGAGAATGTGACCGCCAGGGACGGGGAGATCGGGGCCCTCCTTCAGGCTAGCGCGAACTGGACCTTCTCGAACAACACTTTCCAAGGTAACTCATGGTCGGGCCTCTACGTCTCGGTAGCCACCAATCTCACGATCGTTGACAACTACGCGCAGGGGAACGGCCAGCGTGGGCTGGACCTCCTGTCCTGCACCAACCTGACGGTGGAGCGGAACCAGATGGAGGACAACCGGGAAGGGCTGAGTCTATGGTCCCCGGAGAACGCCACCGCGCAGGACAACACCGCCGTCCGCAATAGCGCGGGGGGGATCTCCGCCTACCGGGCCAACGCGACCCGCATCCGGCAGAACGTGATCGTGGGCTCGGCGTACGGGGTCTCCGCTCAACTCTCGACGAACCTGACAATCGAGTCGAACACGATCCGGGATTCGGCGATTCATGGCGTTCACGACACGGAGTCGACCGGCACGGTGATCCGCAACAACACCTTGTGGAACAACAACTGGTCTATCTTGGTCTCCTTGACGACATCAACTCTTATCGAGGGGAACACGGTCACCCTGAGCAATCTCTCGGCCATCATGGCGGCCAGTTCGGACGACGTGGTCATCCGCGACAATCTCGTGTCCGTCGCGCCCAACGGCATCGTGCTCTCCAACACGCGTCGCGCAACGGTGGAGAACAACACCGTGCAGCAGGCCAGCGCGTCGAGCCTGTACGTCTCCACCTCAGATCGCTCAGTCTTACGGGGCAACCACGCTGCGGACTCCGGGGATTGGGGCCTCGAACTCGTCGTGTCCACCAATGCGACATTGACCCAGAATCAGTTCACGCGAGACAGCATCTACATTTGGGGATTCCTCCGGGAACACTATAGCGCCCATGACATCCTTCCGGACAACCTCGTCAATGGCCGTCCGGTCCTCTACTACAAAGACTGCAACGGCGTCGTCGTGGATGGGGTTCCTGTGGGAGAGCTTATCGTGGCCAACTGCACCGCGTTCCAGGGGTCAAACCTGGCGGTAGTCGATGCCGACCTAGGAGTCGAACTCGCTTATGTCGAGGACACCGCCCTAGACGCAATCCAGTTCGCGGGCATGCGCCGCTACGGACTCCGCGTGGAGTCGTCCCGCAATGTGAGCGTCCGATCCTCCCAGTTTGACAACAACACATACATGGGCGCCTCCTTCGACGGTGCCAGCCGTTCGCTCCTGGAGGCGAGCGACTTCAGCGCGAGTCAGGAGGCCGTCCACCTCGTGCGCACGGACAACGTGACCCTGAATGGCAACCGGATCCTCAGCGGCGGACTGGGGGTGGACACAATGTGGTCCGAGAATGTGACCTTGGAGAACAACACGGTCTCCAACCAGACCGTCGCAGGATTCTGGTCCGGGGCCGGACGCGATCTGGTGATCCGCGGAAACCGCCTCCAGGCGAACGAGAAGGGGGTCTACGTGTGGGGCACGGAGAACATCGCGGTGTCGGGCAACAACATCTCGGAGAGCAACCAGACCGGCTTCGACCTCCGGGACTCGCAACTGGTCACCATCGAGAACAACACCTTCCAGGGCAGCGGCGACACCGGCCTCTTCCTAGAGGGAACGCAGGCGGTCGCCGTGTTCTCCAACGAATTCCTGTCCAACGTCCGCCATGCCTTCGACTCTGGAGGCAACGGGAACCTCTGGAACGCTCCCTATCCCCTCGGCGGTAACTATTGGTCCGGGTACTCGGGTCCGGATGCGTGCAGCGGGGTGAACCAGGATGTGTGCACCGGGGGCGATGGATTCGGCGACATCGTCTACGTCGTCACCTCGGGGTGGGCGATCGACCGTTACCCCATCCTGCGGAACCAGAGACCGGTCGCCGCGTTCTCCGTGACCCCTGGAAGCGGCAACGTGACGACGGACTTCACCGCCGATGCCGGGGCCTCCTGGGATCCCGAGGACGGCACCGCAGGTCTGGGCTACCGCTGGGACTGGGAGGATGACGGCACCTGGGATGTCCCCTTCTCGCCATCGATCACGGCGACCCATCGCTATCCGAGCCCCGGGAACTACACGATTCGCCTGGAGGTCCACGACGCGCCGGGACTGCGGGACGACACGATCCGGTTCGTGAGCGTCGGGAACACCCCACCCACCGCGGTGGTCACGGTGTCGCCTCTCACGGGCACCATCGCCACGGAATTCGCCTTCAATGCCTCGATGTCCGTGGACCTCGAGGATTCTGGCAGTGCTCTGCTGTTCCGTTGGGACTGGGAGAATGACGGGACTTGGGACACGGCTTGGGGCAACACAGGCACGGCCTCCCTCCAGTTCAGCTCCCCCGGATTCTACTCGGTCCGGGTTGCGGCCCGCGACGCCGCTGGTCTCGATAACGAGGCGGTCGCCGCCGTGGAGGTGACGAACGTGTATCCGTCGGCCGTGTTCGATGTGACCCCGGGGCCAAGCAACAACAGGACCCGTTTCGAATTCAACGCCTCCGGCTCCTCGGACCTGGAGACCGCCCCGGGGGACCTGCAGTTCCGCTGGGACTGGGAGGATGACGGTAGCTGGGACACGGTTTTCAGTGCCATGCCGGTGGAGCAGCACCGGTTCGAAACTCCGGCAGTGCACCGCGTTCGCCTTGAGGTCCAGGATCAGCATCTCGGGAGAAACACGACCGCGCGGGATGTTTCAGTTCTCCCGGACACGACGCCGCCGACCGCGATCATCACGCCCCCATCGGATGTTCCCCGGGTCGGCATCTCGGCTGTCTATGGCGGGGAAGCGAGCGACGACGACAGCGGCTACATCGCCTCCTACCGATGGGAGGTCCGCGGTCCACACGGTGTCGTAACGACGGGGGAAAGTAGCCAGTTCCCGGTCACGTTCTCGGAGCCGGGGACCCACACCGTTCGGCTGACCGTCACCGACCCCGAAGGCAACAGTGACACGGCCGTCATGGACGTTGCTGTCCAAGGAGAGAGTAGCTTTGGATGGATCGTGCTCCTTGTGCTCCTCATCTCCGTCCTGCTGGCCGTCCTCCTCATCCGACGCCGGAAATCCCGAGAAGCAGCCGAAGATCACAAGGGGGGCGGCGCTGGTGCGGAGGCACTCGGGCCCACGATGCCGCCCCGCTCGTCCGGAGCAGATCGCTCACGAGCGCCGCGGCCGGGTCCCCCTACCCCCCCTTCCCAGGTCGGGGATGCTCCAACAGGAACCGGTGGGCCGGGAGGACGGAGACCGAGCGTCCCTCCACGGTGACCGGCTCCTCGGCGTGGTCCCACGTCACCAGCGTCGCCCGGCGGGCCTTGGACCGCCGCAGGAAGGCGCGCAGACCGGACAGGTCCACCCGCCGGGACTTCACCTCGATCGGCTCCCCGTCGGCCAGGACGATGTCGACCTCGTTCTTGGCGGCGTCCCGCCAGAAGAACTCCGCTCGCAGCTGCGTCACCACCAGCCACTCGAGGACGCGGCCGCGGGCCTCGGGGTCCCGCCGGAACAGGAGGTCCGCATCCACCACGGCCGGGTAGTACTTCTTCAGCTTCCGCTCCACCTTGCGGCGCCCCGTGGAGAAGTTGTAGAGCTTGCGCAGGAGGAACGACTTCTCGAGGTACCCGAGGTAGTTCGCGAGCGTCTGGCGGGTGATGCCGAGCTCCCCGGCGACGGCGGCGAGGTCGAGGAGCTGGCCCGGTTCGGACGTGAGGAGGCGGAGCAGGAACTCCAGCACCGTCACGTCCCGAAGGCGGAAGAGCCCCGCGAGGTCCCGATAGATCACCTTCTCCACGATGCCCTCCTGCACGTACTTCCGCACGACCTCGGCGTCCTCCACCCCGACGAGCTCCGGGAACCCCAAGGTGTGGACGAAGGCGGGCAGCGCCCGGCGGAGGTCCGGCTCGTGGATACCCGGCGGGTCGAAGGTCCGGCCCGTGAACCGCAGGTACTCTCGGAAGTTCAGCGGGTCGAGGCGGAACTCGAACAGGCGGCCCGCCAGCGTGGCGCTGGACTTCGCGCGGATGAAGAGGGACTCGGACCCGGAGACCACGAACTTCATGCGCCGGCCGGGGCGGTCGTAGAGGGCCTTGAGCTGCTCATCCCATCCCGCCACCTTCTGGATCTCGTCAAGGAGGACGAGTGTTTGCGCGTCGCCGAGCGCGCGCCCGGTCGCCTCCTCGTAGGCCCGGACCACGTCGCCCAGGGCGGCATCCCGGTGATCGTCGAAGCTGAAGTACACCACCCGGGCGGGGTCGAGGCCGCGCGCGATCGCGTCCTCCGCGATCTTCCACAGCAGGGTCGTCTTCCCCACGCGCCGCAGGCCCGTGAGCGCCACCGCCTGGCGCATGGGCAGGTACTTCTGCAGGGTGCCGAGCAGCTCCCGTCCCTTGAAGGGGGGGAAGGCCTCCCCCCTCCACCAGGGGTTCTGCTCGCTCAGGGCCACGGACATCTGTGTCATTCCAACTTAACCCACTTTCGATTTTAGGTTAAGTGTATCGAACGCAGATATAAAGCTTTCTCCTGGGTTCGGCCCCCCGTGAAGGTCCTCACGCTCCTCCATGGGAGCGTCTGGAGGATGTCCTCGGCGCGGTCGCTTCTGAGGCGGAGGGGGGTGGGGAGGAGGTTGTCTCCCGCAGCGAGCGCCCCGGTCATCCTGGCGGCCTGCTCGGGGGCGAGAGTGACCTGCCCGCGGATGTCGACCCCCCCGCACCGGGTAGAAGCGGTCGAAGGCGTCCCCGGCGGCCCCAGGGACCGCGCAAGAAGGCTTATTAGCTCCCGATAGGTGCGCGAGGCCGAGCATGACCGATCCGAAATCAGAAAACACCCACACTCAGGACCGCGTCGAGAAGCCCGCAGCGCCATTCAAGGGGACGCATGTCGAGCGACCGAAGGAGCCGACCCATTGCGAGAACTGCGGGAGGCTCCTCGGGATCTGGTTCAGTCTGTACGACAAGGCGTACTGCTCCCCCTGCTTCCACTCCAAGTTCTGGACCCCCTTCCAGAGCGTTCCGGAGAAGGACACCGACACCCCGCCCCCGCTCGTAAAGTCCGTGGCGCCGCCCAAGGTGCCCCCCAAGGCCCGACCGAAGGCCCGTTGATCTCCTCTTGGAAAGCCAGGGACGCAGGAGCACGGTCGACTCCGCTCGCCTCGTGACCGGGGTCTCCGCTGTTTCAAGGGGTGATCTCGGAACCCGTGAGCGTCTGCAGGAACTTCACGCCGTCCACCTCGACGACGTCGCCGACCGCCATGGGGCGGACCCCGGCCTTGCTGAAAGCCTCGAGCGGCGGACCCACGCCGTTGAAGCCGACGAAGACGTACTTCGCGATCTCCCGCGGGGTGAGCGACTCCGGCACTCCCCGGACCTTGGGCCTCACGTCCAGGTCGAACTCGGCCACCACCCGCCGGCGGGCCTTTGGATCCATGGCGTAGAACATCCTCCGGGACCAGGCCTCCCGGTCCCGGTCGCTGGCGTAGTGCACGCGGATGTGGACGGTCGGCAAAGCGACTTCCTCCCATTTGGACTCAGCCAGGATTCCTCGCCACCGCAAGCGGATAGTCGTCGTCACGCCGCAACCGGTGCAGTCTGAAAGGACCGTCTCCGGTCGAGTAGAAACCGACCACGTGGAACCCCGCGCGTGCTAGGAGCGTCCGGAGAGCACGGATCGGGACGGCATGATGCTCGATCACGACCTGGACCCGGTCGACGACGCGCGATCCCTTGTTCACAAGAAGAAGGTCCTTGACCGTGTAGCGGCCGCGGCGTGGGCCGGGAGCGACCTCATAGAGCTCCACGATCTCGTAGGGCGGCACCGGGTGCACAGTCCAGCCCCGGCTTCGACCTCGGGGCACGGCCGCCCGGGAGAAGTCGAAGACGTAGATCCCCCCGGGCCGAAGGTGGTCGCGGACCGTCCTGAAGTGCCGAAGCAGGTCACCCTGGGTGGGCAGCGATTCGACAGGCCCGTCCATCGAGTACGCGGCGTCGAACCGGGCACCCAGGGCCAGGTGCCGCAGATCCGCCTGGACGAGCCGAAGCCCGGGCCAGCGGGGACCCGCCTTTCTCCGGGCCTGGTCCAGCATCCTGGCGGACCGATCGACCGCGGTCACCCGGTAGCCTCGCTTGGCGAGGATGAGGGCGTGACTCGCCGTCCCGCAACCCACGTCGAGCAGGTCCCGAGGGGCCTCCGCGAGGAAACGACCCATCACGGTCTCCAGGAAGCGGCACTCCTCGCCGTAGTCCTTCCTGGAGTGGAGCCGATCGTAGTAGGGGGCGATCGCGTCGAACGGCGTCTTGGCCATAGAGCCTGGGACGCGGGGTCAGCCTCATAGCCCTTCCGCCGAGCAGGATGGGTCGCAGCACCCGTTTTGATACCGCGGCGTCTAGTGCCTCGGCTAGCAAGGTAGTTTCACTTCCCTCCGGTCACAGACCCGGTTCCAAAAGGGCCATGTCCAGGGAGGCGATACGTCCTCCCCGCCATGACCCTCCACCTCCGGGAGATCAC
>Ga0209641_10002077_pt1 | contig 17368 bp, 19 predicted proteins | sample RifCSP16_1_FD_184022 | JGI IMG/M metagenome (GOLD analysis project Ga0209641, IMG submission 184022) | Soil microbial communities from Rifle, Colorado - Rifle CSP2_sed 16_1 (SPAdes) (version 2) | ecosystem: Environmental > Terrestrial > Deep subsurface > Rock core/Sediment | place: Rifle...
GCCCGTCGAGTAGACGCGCCGCACTCCCTCTGTTATCCTCTGCCGTCTGGTGGGCAGGTAGCTCAGTTGGTAGAGCACAGGACTGAAAATCCTGGTGTCGGCGGTTCAATCCCGTCCCTGCCCACCACCAACATGGGCGGGTAACCCAAGAAATCCGAGGGTTACCCGCCCTTCCTGTTTCAACTCGTCAGTCCTCATCTGGCCTGTTCTGGCCCTGGTTGTGACAAGGCTGTGACAAGAGATCGGGACCCAGCGTCATCCTCGGCAGGCGGGATTGTCCCGTCAGCGGCCACGGCCCCTCAGGACACGATTGTCCCGGGCACGCTCCGAGGAGCGCGCGAGCGCCCTGATCGACTTCGATCCCGCCGAGCGGCCGATCGGCTACAACCCGCTCCACGTGACGGATCCGTCCCGCCGCTACATGGTCGTCGCGGGGATCATCAGCGCCTTCCGCAAGGTCTGGTACGAATTCTGGGGGCCGCGCATGGAGCACATCCTCCGCTACGCCCTCCTCACCCTGGCGGAATTCCCCGGCAGCACGCTCGTCGATCTTCCACGGCTCCTGACGGACCCGAGCTTCCGTCGGGGTGTGGTCGGGCGGGTGACCGATCCCCATACCAAGGCGTTCTGGCAGGCCGAGTTCGATCGCTACTCGTCGCCGTTTCGCAACGAGGCGGTCGCGCCGATCCTGAACAAGATCGGGGCGCTCCTGGCCAGCCCGGTGGCCCGGGCGGTCCTGGGCGAGCGCCAGGCGCGCCTCGATCTCCGCGCGGTCATGGACGAGGGACGCATCCTCATCGCGAACCTGTCCAAGGGGAGGCTCGGGGAGGATGCGACGAACCTGCTCGGGGCCCTCCTCGTCGCGGGCTTCCAGCAGGCCGCGCTCGCCCGGGCCGATACGCCGGAGTCAGCGCGGCGGGATTTCTACCTCTACCTCGACGAGGTCCACAACTTCGCCACCGTGTCCCTGGTCGAAATGCTGCAGGAGACGCGGAAGTACCGTCTGGCCCTCGTCATGGCGAACCAGTACCTCGAGCAGCTCGACGAGCGGCTCCAGCAGGCGCTCCTCGGCAACGTCGGGACGCTCATCGTCTTCCGAGTCGGGGTCCGGGACGCGAAGGTCCTCACCGACGAGTTCTTCCCGGAGTTCTCGGTGGAGGACCTCGCGAGTCTGCCGCGCTACCATATCTACCTGCGGCTCATGATCGACGGGGTGGTGTCGTGGGGGTTCAGTGCGGTTGCTCTCGCGCCCCAGCCGGTCCACGTCGAGCAGCCGATCTAGCAAAATAGTCCTATACAGTTCCATTCTGGCGTCGCTAACGCTAAGATTACCGTGCTCAACGAGAGCCCTATGCCGATCACCTTTGGCGAGATTCAAAAGCACGATAACGGCGCGCAATTCTTTGCGGCCGATCTCCATATCCATACGTACGCCGTATCGGAAGACGTGCCTGACCAAGCTCTCACCGTCGAAGCGGTAATCGAAGAGGCCGTCCGACTCTGGATTTCGATCATCTCAATCACTGACCATAACTCTGCGAAAAACACCGAGGCGAGCGTCGAGTACGGTAGGAAGTACGCTGGACAGCTCCTCGTTCTCCCGGGCGTCGAGGTAACAACCGCGCACGGGCATCTCTTGGTTTACTTTGCCCCAGATCGCGCCGCGTCGGTCCAAGACCTGCTCAGCCGAATCAGTATCGTCGGCAAGCCCGGCAGTAAGAATAGTCACACGGCGATGTCAATGGCGGACACGATTCGGGAAGCAGAGCGTCTCGGTGGCGTCTGTATCGCTGCTCATATCGATCGCCCTGCAACCGGCTTCGAGCTTCGCGAGGACGGTTATCCCAGCTGGAAGCGCGACGTCGTCACTAGCGCCGGCCTCTATGGACTCGAATTCGACGACGCCAGTAATCTCCAGTGGTATTCCCCCGAAGATACGACGCCTCTTAAAGGGCCAGAACGGAAGAAGCTCTTAGCCGCGCGTGCGGCAAGTTCGGGTACGTCCGCGCGAGTCAGGTTGGCAGCAGTCCAAAACTCGGACGCTCACTCCTTGGCAGCCTTCACGGAGCAGGCTTCAAAGCGCGTGTTGACGAGGCTCAAGATGGATGAGCTGACATTCGAAGGTTTCCGAACCGCTCTGATCGATCCTGAGGCGCGAGTCCGGCCCGAAGTCACGATTCCTCCATCGGTCCCTCGCGTCCGGGGCGTCAGTTTTGTCGGCGGTTTTTTGCATGGCGAAACCTATCACTTCAGCGACAACCTTAACTGCTTCATCGGAGGCCGGGGAACGGGGAAATCGACTGCGATCCGTGGCCTCGCGTACGCCCTAGGCGCTGATGATGAGTTCGAGGAACACGACAACTGTGCAGACACGACGACTGTGTATTGCGAAGACGCGAACGGTATCCTGTATAGGTACGAGCGGCAACGGGGGCAACCACCGAGCGTTAAGGCGCGCGAGGGGAGTGCGGTGCAGGAGGACGTCGCGCCCGATGCGTTTCGGATCGAGTTCTATCGACAAGGTTCGCTCGCTGAGGTCGCGAAGGACCCGCTCCGGAATTCGGCGCTGTTGCAGGAGTTCCTAGACAAGCACATCGAACTGGCGGATCTCCAGAGTCGAGAGACAGGATTGCTCGAGGACTTAGCGCAGAATGGTTCTGTGCTAAAGCCGTTGGAAGCCGCCATCGCTCAGCTTCCCGCAAAGCAAACCGCCCTGAACAGCCTGAATACGAAACTGAGGATCGCCGAGACCGGCAGGGTCAAAGAGATCGCTGCCCAGCAAATTCAACTCGGCGCCGAAAAGAATCTCGCCAAGTCTCTCGGAGAGGTAAGGACCTTTTATCAAGGCGGCCTCTCGTTTTCCATCGCGGAACGGGACTTTAAGGCGCTATCGGACAGCGCCGGTCAGCTCACTGGGGACGCGGAGACCGCGAAGCATTTGGCCGACGCCAGAGGCGTCATTGATCGAGCTAATGCGTTTTTGAAGAAGCAAGAGACAGCACTTAACCAAGGCTTGAAGGACCTGGCGAAGGAGCTCGATGGTATTCTTGGGCATCTCCAAGGTCGGCATAAGCAACTCGAAGCGGCGCTTGCGGATGGAGTTCAAAAACTCCGAGATCAAGGCCTATCGGGAAGTATCACAGAGCTCAACACACTAATAAGACAGCAGAGCACCGCGAGCGCGGAGGTGTCGCGCGTCCGCGCACAAGAGCCGCGTGTAAGAGAGCTAAGAGAAAAACGGCGGGCGCTGCTTGAGGACCTTCAAGCTGTGCGAGCGGAGATGGCGGCGCGTCGAAAGACGCAGGTGACAGCGATCAACGACAACCTGAGCCGGACGATCCGCGATTACACGGTAGTTGTTTATTACAACCCAGCCGGTATCATCGACGAATTCGTCGGTCTGGTACTGGACGTTATGCAGGGCTCATTTTTCCCCGAGGATAGTTGCCGGAAGCTGTGTGCGGCGACGACGCCATATGAGCTCGCGACATTGGTACGCGGTGGCAGAGTCGATTCAATCGCGAAGCTGGGCGATGCCGGCAAGAAGTGGGCAGAGGAGCTCGCGCGGCGGTTTGGTCTCGTCGAGAACTTCTATCGGTTGGAATGTATTGCCAAGCCACCGTGCCCTGTGATCAAGGTGCTGACGAGAACGAAGCCACCTAAGCAGATCGCCGTAACGCAGCTATCAGACGGCCAGAAGCACACGATTCTTCTCACGATCGCCATGCTCGCCGAGTCGAACATGCCTTTGGTGATCGATCAGCCGGAAGACGATCTGGATAACGCTTTCATCTTCTCAAGCGTCGTATCGACGCTCAGGTCAATCAAGGAGCGGCGGCAACTCATTCTCGTGACGCACAACGCGAATATCGCAGTGTTAGGAGATTCTGAGCTGATCTTGCCGATGAAACGGAATGGGGATTGTGGAGTGGCTCATGAGCGGGGGTCGATAGACCGCGCAGAGACCTGCGTGGTGGTGCAAGACATTCTGGAAGGGGGGCGGCTCGCGTTCCAGCGAAGGAAGGAGGTCTATGGCCATTAGTGGGTTCCGCGTGAACTGTGTAACGTAAAGAGATTCATCGAGTGACTAAGCGATCCTGGGTTCTTCCTCCTCGTCGGTACCATTACGATGGACGGGTACTGGCTCGAGTCCCCCCGGGTTAGTCTTCAACCAGTCGCCCATCCAGCCTAGAAGCCAGTCGCCTTCCCCCTGGGGCGGTTCGTGGAAGTCAGCTGCGGGGCGGGCGGTCACCCCGTTCCCGACCCGCGGCCATCACGTCCAGGAGGTGGGGCATGGCAGCACGTGGGTTCGTCGCCGTCGTCGGGTCGCGGGAGTTGCCGGAGGGGTGGGCGGCGCAGGTCGCGGAGGTGGTCGGGTGCTTCGTCGCGCGCGGCTGGGGCATCGGCTCGGGCGGCGCGCGGGGCGCGGACCAGTACGCGCTGGAGGCGGTGGTGGCGGCGGGCGCGCTGGCTTGCGCGCAGTCGGTGGTGTTCCTGCCGGGCGCGGCCGGTGCTCCGCGCGCGCAGGCGCTCGGCGCCTTCGCGGCGCAGGGCGGCCGCGTGGTGCCGGGCGCGGGCGTGGGGCGCGCGGCGCTGCTCGGGCGCTCGCGGCGGCTCGCGCGGGCGTCGTCGGGCGTGGTCGCGTTCCTCTGGGGGCCGTCGCGCGGGTCCGTGTTCACGGTGCGCTGCGCGGTGCAGGCGGGGAAGCCGGCGGCGGTGGTGCTCGCGGGCGGCGGGGCGGCGCTGCCCGCGTTCGTCGGCGGGGCGTGGGCGCCGTGCCGCATCCGGGCGGTGGAGGCGTTCCGGTGGGTGCCGGCGGGCGGCGGGTCGGGCGGCTCTGGCGAGTCTCGCGAGCCTGGCGACGCCGGCGGCGGCGAGCCGGGGGCGCGCCGGACCGCGCTCGGGCGGATCTTCGTCGTCGATGATGGCGAGCCCGTCGGGGCGCTGCTCGAGCACGTCTCGGCGCTCTCGCAGGGCGAGCGGCTCTGGTTCGAGCAGGGCGTGCTCGCGGGCGACACGGTGCTGGTCCCGCACGAGGCGCTCTCCGACACGCCCGCGTGGCTCGGGGTGCCGCGGCTCCGGCGGCGCTTCGGGTGCACGGTACCTGAGGCGGCGGGGCTCGGCGAGCTGTTCCTGGCGCTCGAGGCGCGGCCGGACGTGGTCGCGTGGTACGAGGCGCAGGCGCGCCGGCGGGGCGTCGCGGCGGTGATCGAGGAGCTGGTGGGGCTGGTCGCGGCGCTCGCGCTCGCCGAGGAATGCCCTGAAGCGGATGCACTCACGGATGCTGAGTGCCTCGGGGAGTGGGCAGGCGGCGTCGTCACCGACGACGGGCGCGTCGCACGGCTTCCCGCGGACTTCGGCGCGGCGGGGGGCGCCCAGCTCGCGTGGCATGCCCTGGGCGCCGTGCACTCGTCACTCGTCGAGTGCCCTGGCTGCGGTGCACTGTACGCGGGCGACGACGAGGCGGCGGCGCTGCCCGTTTGCCCGGCGTGCGGGGTGGCCGACACGTGGGAGGCGCGGCAGGGGGCGGGGTTCCGCGCGCTCGTCGCCGAGATCGACGGGTGCGCGTCGCTCGGCGAGCTGGCGGCGCTCGGCAAGCGGCTGTACGCGCTGGCGCCTCCGCTGTCGCTCTCACGCGAGCAGGCGGGGGTCGCGTGGTCGCACTACCAGCTCCGCAAGGCGGCGCTCGAGGCGGCGATCACGCTCGGCGCGCAGGCGCTCGTGCTTGTCGGCGAGATCGAGCAGGCGCCTGCGCGCAGGCTGTCGGCGCTGGGCGCGTGGCTGTATCGGTTGCAGCACAGTGGCGTCGGCGCGGCGCTCAGCGCAGTGGAGTGGCGGCAAGTCTGGCAGGCCTACCAGGCGCGCAAGGCCGCGCAGACGCTCTCCTTCACGAGCCGGACGGCCTCTTCGCGCTGATCCTGCGAGAGATATAGAGGGCACACAACCCACCTCTCCGGGAAGAGGCGCACGACCACGGGTTCAGTGACCCCCTCCAGGGGCAGAGTCCAGGCGGGCGCGTTACTACCGCGGCGAAACTTCACGCCTTTGGCCTTTGACACGTCGCCATCATACCGACTGATCGGCGGGGCCTTCGCCGTGCAGGGCGAAGCGCACGGCTCGGCCCCGGCAGACCTGAGCGCATCAACCGAGAAGGCGAAGCACCTCGCCTACAGTCATGTGGGCATCGGTGCGGATCCGCTCGTGTTCCTCGGGGTTGGCCGAGCCCACGAACACCGCGACCCAGGTCGGGCCCTCGGCATCGCGCGCGCGGAATTTCTCGGCGATCATGGCGAGCCCTCGGCGCACCGGCTCCTCGTCCAGACACTGGCGAAGGGCATCTGCCACCGCGGCAGCCCCGCCGCGGTGATGGGCACAGACCGCCCAGATGTCGTAGGCGTCCTTCTCGGCGTACCGCTCACCGATCGCGATGCCCTTGAGGGCGAGGCTCCCGACGATGTCGGCGACTCTTATCCGGACGTGTGTTCGCGCCCCGTCGGGGAGCTGCGCATCGAACTCGTACCAGAACCAGTGCGTCAAGGCGACTTCGGCGCCCTCGAGAGTCCGCGCCCGGAGATCGTGCTGGACCTCGCGATGGCGGTGGGAACGTCCCTCGCCCGCCAGCGGCCGTGGTGTCATGAAGTCCACGCGGATCAAATGCGCCCGACGGCTCATCGGGGACGGGATGATCTTCTGGAATTGGAAGAGCGAGTCCTTGACTGGCTCGTAGCCGCGGCCGAGCAGCAACTCCACGATGGTCGCGTAGCAGTCGGCGTCGATGATCGCGGGATCCACGACGAAGTCGATGTCGATCGACCCGACGTGGGTAAACCCTGCTTGGAAAGCATCGCCCTGAAACGCGTCGGCCTGGAGGGCGCCCGGCTCCCCGAACGTTTCCAGGATCAGGTACGGCGCCCAGCCACCGATGAGCACGAGGGCGTCGCGGTAAGCGCCGAGTATGGTCATCAGCTCCGCGAGGCCCACGCGAGAGGCTGCTGTGACGTCATCCTCGTAATCGCGCGCGGTTCGGGGCTTCGCCATCGTCCGCTAGTACCCGAGCTTCTGGCGTCGAAGCTCCTCAGCCTGTTCCCGGCCGCGCGCAGGATAGTGCAGCAGATCCAGATACAGCTGAGTGTTGCAGACCACGGGGATATGCTCGATGACCTGGGTGCGATAGAAGACGCCGTCGTCGTTTGGCACGAGGAGATGGGTGTTCCCGCCCGTCTCCACCGGCCGCAGATCAAGGGCCTGTGCGACGCCATCGACGTCGCCGCGAACGTACGCATGCACGTCGGCGGAGCGCACAAACGGTGCCACGAGGGCGGCCCCGCTGTGGAGCGTCAGAGCGCAGGGCATGTGCTGAGACGCCGCATGTGCGCCCAACTTGGCCGCCAATTCGCGGGGATCCCTCAGGAAACTGTAGAACGTCCGCTGGCGGTGCTGGTCAATACGGTAGTTCTCAGCCCACAGGTCCAGGAGGGCTCCGGGTTTCTGGAGGCGGATCGCCCCGCGGCGCTTCTCGAGGAACACCTTCTCCTCGAGCGCGTTGACGACGAGGTGCGCGGTCCGGAGGCTGATCGCGGCCTCTGCGGCAAGGCGCGCTAGCGTCCACTCCTGCTCGGGTTGCTCGAGCAGGGCGCGGAGGATGCGGGACGACTTGGGGGAGAAGAGGCGCCGGAGCCGCGCCTTGGTGCGGGGTGGGCGTTCACCGCTTCGCCGGTCCACGAGGACCCCGTTGAAGTTGAGGAAGGCGTTGCCCGTCAGATCGAGGTAGCCGACGCGGGCCTCGCGGCATAGGTGCTGTCCCCCGGGCCCGATGTATGGCGCGGCGACGACGGGATAGCTCCGGGGTGACTGTTGGGACGCCAGCTTGAGGACAGTGATCGCCTGAGCGAGGTACCGCGGCTCGCCGACGGACTTGCACTCGACGAGCAGGCGGCGCACGGTCCTGCCTGATCGGACGGTGAACGTGAGGTCCCAGGTCGCCTGCCTTCCGGTGCGTTGTTCGGAGACTCGGAAGGTGGGCAGCAGTTCGCGCAGGACGCCCAGGACGCCGGCTTCGAGATCGGAGGCTTTTGGGAGTTTTACTTTTGAGGCCATTTTTACCGTACGGGTAAAATATCGTCTGGAGTGCTCGTAGTCAACTGGTTCGAGAGAGGCCCTAGCCCGGTCCTGCACCGCCGGGAAGCGCGAAACCACTTCCATCGTAAAATGACTGGAGGAGGCAGACGGTACATGGGCGGGTACTGGGGTGAGGTTCGAGGGAGCACGAAGATCGAAACGTACTTGGCCTACGTCGAGCAGTGCGAGGGCTGGCCAGGGACCAGCTCGGCGCCCGTGGTCTTCCAAACCTAGCACTTCTCCAGCATCTCCTTCACCGTCTGCCGCTCCGCCTCCCTCGCGCTGAGCCCCCACACGAACTTCACCGCCGCCCGCGTCCGCGCGTATGCGCACTCGAACGCCTGGTTCTCCGGTGGAGGAGCGCGGTAGCTCAGGAAGCGCAGATCCACCACCGCAAGGAGACCACGTGTTTCCGGAAAGAGACCCATCAAGCACCTTTTGAGGTTGTGCGACGCAGCCTCTTGACCTATGATCAAGCACTTCCCAGGGGTCGCTCTTACGGCTCGGCGCAGTTCAAGAGGGGGACGGGGGATGCGACACCTTCAACGCAGCCTCGCCGTGGGCATACTGATTCTCTCCTCGCTTGCGGTGTCGTCCGCAGCAGCAGTCACGCTCAACCCCGGCGATCTCATTGTTGCCCATCAGTCCTTGTCAGAAGCAGGCATCGTCCGCATCGACCCTCTCACTGGGGCGCAGACAGTAATCACCTCGGGGAGATTGCTCCAAGAACCTCGCGGCATCGCGATTGACGGCGCGGGCCAAATCATCGTCGCCGATCAGGCTGTTGGCGGAAACGGGGCAATCCTCCGCGTTGATCCCATGACGGGGACGCAGACGGTCATCGCGGCAGGCGGGACGTTTATCGATCCCTTTGGGATCGCCATCGATCCAGCTGGCCAGTTGATCATTACCGATCGGAGCGGGGGCGGCGGGTTGTTCAGGGTCGATCCGTTGAGCGGAGCACAGTCGGTCATCACAACGGGGGGCTTTCTGAGGACGCCGTACGGTGTTGCAGTGGACTCACTCGGTCGCTACGTCGTAGCTGACGATCCCCAGGGGACAGTTGCAAATCCAGGTCCGGGGCGTCTCGTCCGCGTGGACCCGGTGACGGGAGCACAGACGCTGATAAGCAGCGGCGGGCATCCGTTCTTCGTTGCAATCGACGGCGCGGGGGACTTCATCGTCACCGATCGAGGCGATACCGTTCACAGCGTCGTACGAATCGACGCGACCACCGGTCTGGAGACACTCCTGAGCGTGGTAACAGGCGGTGAGGCGTACGGGGTGGCTATCGACAGCACTGGTCAGATCATCACTGCGGACAACTGGAACGCGCGAATTCTTGGCATCGATCCCTTGACCGGCGTCCAGTCGGTCCTGAGCAGCGACGGGTTCTTAACCGACCCGACAGGGATCGCAATTGTACCGAACGCGGTGCCTGAACCGGGCACGTTGCTGCTCCTGGGTTCCGGCCTCGCTGGTCTGGCGAGGGTAACGTGGAGCAGGCGCTGGGCCACGAGGGCGCGACGACGCCGAGGAAAGTGAGCTTCCTCCTCGTCCTCGCTCTTGTAGTGAGAGTCGTCCAACCCTCTTTCACCAGGAGGATTTGGATGCCGCACGACCACCTCTCGGTCGCATCGTTCCTCTTGTCGTCCTGGCGACGGCAAGGACAAAATCACGATACGAAAGCCCTCGGCGTGTTGATGGCGAAAGGCTGGGCCGGTGTGGCATCCGGGGGCATTGCGCTGTTCTTCGCTCTTATGCTGTGTACTTCTCCGCCCGCCCGGGCCGGGACTTTCAATCCTTGGACGCAAACTGGTCACGACGCCGCCCATACCTACGCCAACGCGGGCCCTTCTCCGGCGATCGATGCGCCCTTCTGGGCCTCCAGCGTGGGCGGGATCCAGCAGGTGGAGGCGGTGGCGCAGGGTCTCGTGTTCGCCCGCAGTGCCAGCGGTGTCGTCGCCGTCGACCAGATGTCCGGCGCGCTCGTCAGAACATATGGGGCTGGAAGCGTCCGGTCGCTGGCTGTGTCGGGCAACCGCTTGATCGTTTCGGACGAGGGAACAGTGCGCGCTTTCGATGTTGCCAGCGGAACGATGCTTTGGTCGCGTGCGTTGCCGATCCCCACTATCGCGGTGGATGCTGGCCGTGTTTTCGTAAACACCGGCCTGGGAGACGGTCACCTCCGGGCCCTTGACGTGGCGACAGGCAACATTCTGTGGTCGGTGGCGGGCGTGGGCAACGCCTCCTCTCCCCCGACAGTGGCCGGCGGCATTGTTTTTCAGAACAGTGCTGTCGGCGGCACGGTCCTGGCTCTTGACGCGGCAACTGGAGCGCCAGCGTGGTCGGCTTCTGTGGGGACGGTTATCTCGTCTCCGGTCGCCAATGCGACTCAGCTCTTTGTCGGAGTTCAGTCAAGCCACTTCCTCGCGCTGAGCCAAGCTACCGGGGCGGTGCTGTGGGATACGTCTCTTCCGGGTGAGATCTACGCTGGAGGCACCGTGGGCGACCTCGCGTTTGCGCTTTCCTTCAGCGGGAACGTGTATGCAGTCAACGCAGCAACAGGCGTCATCGAGTGGAGCTTCGCCGCCGGAAGCTGCTGCACGGGGGTCGCCTCGGCCGACGGGCGGCTATTTTCCTCTGGCAGCGCTGGTCTTTTCGCGCTGGACCAGGCAACGGGTGCGCTTCTCTGGAGTCACGACGGAGCGTTTACGCCGATCGTGGCCGATGGGCTGGTGTTCGCCCAGAGCGGCGGGGACATCGTCGCGATTGGGACGCCTGTTCCCGAACCCTCCACCCTCTTCCTCCTTGCCACGGGCCTCGCCGGGCTGGCGGGCGCTGGCTGGAGGGCGCGCCGCCGCACGTAGCATTCCCGATAGTTCGCGTCCTCCCACGGGAGGCTCATCCGTTCTCCGGCGGCTGTGGCAGCCCCGGCACCGGCTCCCAGCCCTGCGCGCGCGCCGCCTGTCAACGGCCGCCCAAGGAGAGCCACTCGGGGTCGCCCATATGGAGCCAGCGTGGCGACGTGACCGGGCTCGATCCATGGTGGTGGTCTCTGGTGTTGGCGGACATGAGAAACCGCGGAATTTTGGACCGGCTGCCGGCGGTCAATGGGACGACGTTGGTCGTGACGATTTCTGCTTGGTCTCCGCCACTCGCCGCCGGTAGCTGTCCCCTTCGATCGTGATGATCTCGGCGTGGCGGACCACGCGATCGATGAGCGCCGTCGCGGTGGCGGCGTTCGGGAAGATGCTGGGCCACTCGCTGACGGGCAAGTTGGTCGTGAGCACGAGACTCCGGCGTTCGTACCGGCGGCTGACGACCTGGAAGAGGAGATCGGCGGCGAGCCCATCGTAGGAGAGATACCCGATCTCATCGATTGCCAAGAGCCCGCGCGAGGCGTAGTAGTTTAGCCGGCGCCCGAGTCCCCGCGCGGACTCCTGGCTCCCGAGGTCGAGGAGGAGGAGCTCGGCGGCCGTCTTGAACAGCAGGTGGTGGCCCGCGAGGACGGCAGCGTGGGCGATGTTCTGGGCGATCATCGTCTTGCCGAGCCCCTGGGGGGCCACGAGGACGACGTTGCGCGCCTCGGCGAGGAAGTCGAGGCGGAGCGTGGCCTCGACGCCCGGCCGGTCAATCCGTTTGGGCCAGGCCCAGTCGAAGTCGCTCATCGGCGTGAAGCCCAGGTCTCACTCTTAATCAGCGGGTCCAAAGTTGGCGTCCTTGACGGCGACTGGCCTGTGGACTTTGTCAGAACCTTGCAAGAATCATCGGCCGGCCGCTATCGGTCACGACGGACCCGACGACTCACGACCGGCCTCGGGAAATGTCTGTTCTTGCTCGGTCTGCTCCGGTGGCGATCGATGGTCGCTCCCGTCGGGACGCTCTGAAAATCCTGGTGTCGGCGGTTCAATCCCGTCCCTGCCCACCATTTTCTACTCTCAGGGAGAGGGCGATCACGCCAATGACGTTCGACACGAGAGGAGGTCCCCCATGACGATGTGACCCTGACCAGGAGGGAAGCGCCCGATGGACGAGCTCGAGTTCGACAGTCTCTACGCCGCCGCGCGAACCTATCAGGATCGCCGCCTCGGAGCCGGCAGCCTCTGCGACCGCTGCGACCACGGCCACCTCTACCGCCGTCGCGGCGCGCGGGACGTCGCGGTCTACTGCCGGAGCCTGCGCACCCGGGTCCCGGCCGACATTGCGGAGTGCAGCGCCTTCCGGGCCGCCACGGCGCTCACGTTGAGCGACATGGTGGACATCGCGCTCACGATCGATCCGCGAGAGGGAATCGACGGGCGGAGCTATCGCTGAGCGGCGGCCGGAAACGAAACTTCCGCGATCGCTGGCCCGCGCCGGGTATAGGTTTTCACGTGTCGCTCTTCGAACCGATCTTCGAAGCGCTCAACCGCGCGCAGGTTCGCTACGTGGTCGTCGGCGGGTTCGCGACGGTGCTCCACGGGCACGCGCGCCTGACCGCCGACATCGACCTGGTGATCGACCTGTCCCCCCGCGGAGGTCAGAAAAGCGCTGGACACCCTGACCGGCCTGGGCTTCAGACCCCGTGCCCCCATCGAACCGCTCGCCTTCGCAGACCCCGCCACCCGTCTGCAGTGGATCCGTGAGAAGGGGACGCGGGTGTTCTCGATGTGGGACCCCGCAAACCCCATGCACGAGGTCGACCTCTTCGTGGAGCACCTGATCGACTTCGACGAGCTATGGACCCGCTCGGAAATCATCAACCTCAGCCACACCGCGGTTCGCATCGTCGACTGCTCGCTGAGGTTTTTCGCCGCCTCGCACCTGCTGACGGCTTGCTTCGCCGGGTCCCGCCCGTCTTGGCCGGCGCTCCAAAGCGTTTTCCGGGCGGCTTGGCTCGCTGGCCGCCCGAGCCTTCTTCTCCGCCACCGAGACGTAAGGGCGGAAGCTCCAGCCGCTGAACCCGGACCAGCCATCGTCTCTCCTCGTTCGAACCGCGACGTTCACGCCTCGGCGATCGCCCGGTCCAGATCGAGCGCCACCACCGCCCTCGGCTTCATGACCGTCCCGGCCCACGGACACCACGCCCCCTGGTAGGAGGGGGCTGGCCTCGAGGCTCTCGGCGGCGGCCGTCAGGCGAGGTCGAGCGCGAAGCGGATGGCGACCTCGATGGCCTCCATGCGGGCCTGCGACAGCAGGCTGACCCGACGGGTCAGCAGGGCCTTCGGGATCGTCGTGGTATCGTCGAGGCTCACGACACACGTGGCGCGCAGACCGTCTTCGCGGCCGAGGGACACCTCGACGGGGATGTCCCTGACAGTTCGAGTGACGGGCGCAACGGTGATGGACGTCCGGACGGCGTAGGCGGCGTCCCGGCTGAGCAACACGACCGGCCGGCGGCCGGCTGGCGCTGGCAGATCAGCCCACCAGACCTCGCCGCGCTTCACCTACCAGCGATCTCCGCGAAGACGACGCGCGAGGAGCCTGGCGCCGAGCTTCCCCCACGCCTGCTTCTCCGGCTTGCGTCTGTAACCCTCGATGTAGCGCCGGTCGAGCGCCTCGGCTTCCTCGCGCCTGAGCCGCCGCTCGCAGGCGCCCCGGATGTAGGCGGACCGGCTCTCGGCGACGTGAGCGGCAGCGGAATCGACCTGCTCCAGGAGAGTAGCGTCCATCGGGACCTGGATGATCCTGTACGCGACGCGGGGCTTCGCGGTTCGCTTCCTCATCTCTTTGTGGAACAAATACCACAACGATGACGTCTGGGCAAGGCCATCACATCGCTGTGTCCGGTCCTTTGCCGGCTCCACGGCCGCATTGACAGCAACGTTCACTCGCTTCCTCCAGGGCCCGCGCAAGTCCGATTGACACACCCGACCGCCGCTGGTGACGTGCCCGCCAGCATCGGTTTCCCCGTATGTATCGGCCTTTCCCTGGTTCGGCCCTCACGCCGGGTGTCACGCGTGTGCGCGTGCTGGCGATGCGTGGTCGCGCCCCGTTTTCAGTTTCCTATCGGTTGACGTTTGACCTACAGTGTGGCGAGTGGAGGAGGCAATCCGATGACATCAAACATTCGCCGGCAGGCTCCCCGCGTCGCGATGAGCGTAATCGCGATTGTTGCAGCCGTGATGGCCGGGTCCGCGCCGGCCGCGCCTCAGGACGAAATTCTGCGGAGCGGCCACTTCACGGTCAGCATCGAGGGCGTCGACGGTTCAAGCGCCGACGTGGTGACGGCCGAGGTCGATCCGATCGAAATCGAGATGCATGACGTGACCCAGAGCCAAGATCCGACATGGCGGGAGCTGGAGAACGGTCCCGTGCATTTTGGGGAGGCGCGCTTCACGTTTCGCACGCGGGACCAAGCGTTCAACAAGGATCTGTCCAGCTGGTTTGATGAGATCGTGGCCAGGGGCGATGCGGCGCGCCGGACGATCACGATTGCAATTCTCGACAGGAGGGGGCGTGAAGCCCGCCGCTACATCTTGCGGGACTCCTACCCGGTCGCGCTGGCGCCATCGGGCAGCCTCGATCTCCACGCTGGAGCCTGCAGGAAATGCCCGCAGTCGGATGCACTCGGCCTGCTTGTCGTGCAGATCGGATCGGTCGATATTGCCGGCGCGAACGACCCGCCGGAACCGGACGGGGACGACGACAGACGAGGCGGCTCGGCACAGAGTGCGGATCAGTTGCTCCGATACAAGGGCTTTACCGTCGAGATCCAGGGCGTCGATGGCGCGCCTTCCGAGGTGGACTCTTCATGGACGTCCATCAGAGGCGGCGCTTTGATGACCGAAATGGTTGAGGCCACGGTCGGTAACGATGGTGAACGGACGTTCACGCCGGGCAAACCCTACGTGAGCGATCTGACCCTGACCGGCTACATGACGACCAGTCGTAAAGCGCTGCTGCAATGGATGCAGAACAGCGCGCGTGGCAAAGGCCCGCTTCGCGTTTGTCTGACGATCAAGCCGATCCGGCTCAATGGTCTGCCCGGCCCGGCTCGCCTCTACTGCAGGTCATTGATCACCCGAATCCAGATTCCTCGGCTGAGCGCCGGCAGCGCCGAACCAATCGAAGAAGTTGTCGTCATCCGCCCCGAGCGGTACGAGCCGGCATGAGGTGGAACCCCTCCCTACTCGCCCCCCACCAGTCCCTGGGGCATGACGGTCGTGATGGGGGACGATGGATGCGATGGCGTGGACGACCCTCGCTGAGGTTTTCGCCGCCTCGCACCTGCTGACGGCTTGCTTCGCCGGGTCCCGCCCGTCTTGGACGGCGCTCCAAAGCGTTTTCCGGGCGGCTTGGCTCGCGGTCGTCTCTGCTTCCCGGTCCGCGTGGGGGCGGGCGGCTCGGCCTCGATCTCGATCTCGATCCCGAACACGTCGGCCAGCTTCTCGGCGGCGATCCGTTTTCCGGCGCCTGCGCCGGCTCGTGAGATGCCACCGGACGTGGCCGAGCTCAGGAGCTCGGTCTGATCGACTTGGCGCAGAGTGAAGAACAGCTCGGGCTTCTCGTCGAGGCGCGCGCCCACGCCGTACAGCACCGCCGCGACGTGCTTGCACATGCCCGCCCAGTCCGGGCACGAGCAGTCCATCGTGATCTCGCGCGGCGCGGGGAACAGCCCCTCCTCGGCATCGGCCAGCACCGCCAGCACCTCGGCGGACAGCTCCCCCCGCAAGAGCCCCACCAGGGACCCGATCCGGCCCGTGCAGCGGGTCACGACGTGGCGCCAGCGCGCCCGCTTCATCTGAGCGATGTGGACCGTCACCGTGTACAGATCGCTCCCGGCGACGCGCGCCTCGACCGTGCCCGGCGCGATCGCCAGATCCACCACCGAGCCGTTGCGCACGTAGGTGCGCCCGCGCGGCAGCCGGTTGGCGAAGTCCATGTAGCGCTCGAGGTTGTCGCACCAGGCCTTGCCCCAGAAGGTGGTCGCGATGCCCCGCCCGCGGCGCTGGAGCAGGACCGGCGCGGCCGGCCGGCCGCGCTTCTTGGCGATCCTGGCGATCGCCTTGGCCGCGCGCGCCCGCTTCTCCGCCACCGAGACGTAAGGGCGGAAGCTCCAGCCACTGTCACCGTACCAGGCCATCGTGTCTCCTCGTACGCGCGCTGCGTTCACGCCTCGGCGGTCCCCGGCGTTGCCCCGGTCCGCCGAGCTCGACAGCACCCATGGTCGGCCCCTTATCCGAGAATCTCGTTGACACCGTCGAGCACGCGGGCCGCCTCCTCATCGGAAGCGCGGGCGATGCGTCGGCCGATTCGATCGACCGACAACGTCCGTATTTGACTGATCCTGATCCAGGAGCGCTTCGTCAGGTTCCTCGCTTGGCTTTCGAGCGTCAAAGGAAATCCCGCGCGGGGCTCCTGGCTGGTCAGAGCGACGGCAATGACCGTCCCGGAACGCTCGTTGAAGACGTCGTGACTCAGAATGAGCACCGGTCGACGACCGGCTTGCTCGCGACCTCGCACGGGGTTGAGGTCGGCCCAGCGAATCTCACCCCTCAGTATTCGGGCCATGAATCGAGGGCGTCGGCCAGACCCTCCTCAGCGAGGCGCTTCTCTTCGCGTGGATTCAACTTCGCCGATTCGCGGGCCAGGCGCGTGCGAGCGAGACGCTCGAGCTTATCGGCGAGGGCAGCTTCGATCGCCTGGCTGCGATTTCGAAATCGCTTGTTGGCGACGAGCTCATCGACTCGCTCTACCAGGTCAACGTCCAGCGTCAGCGCCACTTTGGTCTTAGGCATACCGGTATGATGAAGCATCATACCACGGGGCGTGGAAGCGACCCCAGGCCGTCGCGTCTCCTCGTTCGCGCCCTGGGTTCACGCCTCGGCGGTGGCCCGATCCACATCGAGGGTGACCATGGCCATCAGCTCCTCGTTGCTCATCTCGGTGAGCAGCGCGTCGCCGCCGCCCTCGAGCAGCCCGCGCGCCAAGGACTGCTTGGCTTCGATGAGCCGATCGATCCGCTCCTCGACGGTGCCGCGGCACACCAGCTTGTGCACGAGCACGTTCCGGTGCTGCCCGATGCGATAGGCGCGATCGGTCGCCTGGTTCTCGACGGCGGGGTTCCACCAGCGGTCGAAGTGCACCACGTGTGTCGCCGCGGTCAGGTTGAGCCCGGTGCCGCCCGCCTTCACCGACAGCACGAAGAAAGGCACGGCCGGGTCCTCCTGGAAGCGCCGCACGAGCCCCCCGCGCTCCTTGACCGGCGTCTGACCGTGCAGGACGAGCCCCGGCCGGCCGAAGACGCCCGCCAGGAACGCGGCCA
>Ga0209641_10002079_pt1 | contig 17352 bp, 18 predicted proteins | sample RifCSP16_1_FD_184022 | JGI IMG/M metagenome (GOLD analysis project Ga0209641, IMG submission 184022) | Soil microbial communities from Rifle, Colorado - Rifle CSP2_sed 16_1 (SPAdes) (version 2) | ecosystem: Environmental > Terrestrial > Deep subsurface > Rock core/Sediment | place: Rifle...
TATCTTTCTTTAAAAATTTTATTAGCTTTCCCCTATTCTCAACGAAAATTGGAAACCTTAAATTTGTAGAGGCAGAAATTTTATTAACAATATTTGAGTTGAGAATTTTTTTATTTATATTTTTTGCATAAATTTTTGCAATTTCTTTCCGATGGCTTAATTGCTGCTTTAATTTGGTAAACTCAATGAGAGCTAAATTGCAATACCAATTTGGTAAAGAATAAAGATCATACAATCCTCCCTGCATGGGTTTTGATAAAAGATTTAAGTTTTTTAATAAATAATGCAGTGGCTTTCCGAGTCCAGAATTATAAAGAAATCTTATTTTGTAAGTGAGCAAAGGATAAAGCTTGTCTTTAAATTGTTGGTAGCCTTCCAAGGCGTCCCCTTGCGAGGCTAATCTGTTATTTTTGTGTTTTTCGTTTCTAATTATTAATGCGCCGCCGGAAACGGCATCTATAGCTTTATCCTGACTGAATGATAAGGTGACGAAATCTCCCGTCGTTCCCGCCTCTTTTCCGTTTGGATATCTCGTTCCGATACAATGAGCAAGGTCTTCAATAAGAATTAGATTATTCTCTTTACAAATTTGAACAATTTTCTCAATATTGCAAGGATAGCCTAATGTATTTTGAACAACTACGACTTTTATATTTCTATTCTCCATTAATGTTTTTCCTAAAGATTCGGGAGAAAAATTCAGATCGGAATTTTTCTCATCTAAATCCAAGCAAATTGGAGTGAAACCGGCTTCATTTACAGCTTTATAAACCGCGTAACAAGTAAATCCGTTAATCGCAACGCAACTTTCTTTTGGTAAGTTTAAAATTTTAAGAGCCAAAGTTATTGCTTCCCGCCCCTTGTAAGTTAAGATAGTTTTTCCGTTGTATTTTCCTTCAAGAAAATTTACCAGTTTCCGGTTCTGGTCATGTCCATCTGAAAATAATGATTGCCAAACGTATTTTAAATTATAATTTGAACCTAAAGAATTAAAAATGGTCATAAGTAAAAAATTGTTAAATTGTTATATTGTTAAATTGCTGACGATTATATTTATAACTTCTTTTGGGTTTGTGAATTGAGGCGCATGGTGTGCATTTTCTATTATTTCCAATTTTGAATTTTTAATCAGTCGGTGCATTAATTTCCCATCAGAAAGCGGGGTAATTTTATCTTCTTTGCCCCAAAAAATTAAGGTTGGAATTTGGACATTCCCGGGTTTTAAGGATTTGTCGGAATTAATAAGATTCAACATGGTTTGTTTCATGTTTGGGTTTGCATCTTTGTAATCGTTTTCTCCTGCCAATTTGTAGAAAGCATTTTTGAGGATGGAAGAACCACTGAGGGATTTTCCAAGCTTTGCAAGAGTTTTGAAGATAGCTCTTTTTAGAGCAAGAGGTAATTCATTGTGATAAATTCCTGCACTGTCAATTAAGATTAATTTTTCAATTTTTCCCGGATACTTTATTGCAAAATTTATCGCAATTCTTCCTCCGTTAGAATGGCCAATTAGAGCGACCTTGTCTTTTTCTTTGTCGACAATTTCTTTTAACCAGCCAATGTAGCTTTCTATAGTCCAAACCTTGTCGTTTTTACTGGTCAATCCGGGGACATTGAGCATAGTTGGTTCAATTCCTCTTTTTTTCAAAAGTTCCAAGAATATTCGCCATTTTTCCAAGGAATATGTCCATCCATGCAAAATAATTATTTTTTTCATAATCCGAAAGCTATCCTCCTATTCTGCCAGACAATTTCGCGCCTCACAAGCTTATCAGTGTCTTTTTTATTTTGTAATAAATGCTCAATAATTCCTTCCAAGAATCTCGCGCCCTTAAAAAGTATTGTCTCTCCCCCATTAAGATTTTTTAAAATATATTTTAGTCCGTCTTTGGGCATTTCAAATTTTTCCGCGTTTTTAAGTTTTGGAAATGTATATTTTGAAACACGGGGACCAATTAAAATAATTTTTGGTAGATTCATGGGGCTAATAATTTCTGCCAGTCTTTTATGTTCCTCTCTCTCATTAGCTCCCAGTTCGATCATGTCTCCTAAAACCAACCACTTATTTTTTGCAGAATATTTGTCAAACATTTCGAGAATGGTTTTTACGCCGTCAGGCGTTGCATTGTAAGTGCTGTCGATAATTGTCGTATTTTTAACTCCCTTGAAAACGGTACTCCTTCCCGGAGGGAGAATTAGATTTTTGAAGTTTGAATCAAATGGCAAGCTCAATTTTTCCATAAGTAACTTGGTCATTTCAACTGAATAAAATACACTTTTTGGAACAAGAAAATTGAACGAGTATTTTTTGTCATCGAAAACAAAATCTGTACGACCGTCTGCTATTCTGTAATCTTCTAATTTTTTTACAGAGACACTTTCAATTTTTGCATGCGTTCTTATTAGTTGTTTTTGAATTAATTTAGAATCGCCATTTGCGATTACAGTTTTTTTTGTATATTCCGGGAAAAAACCGAATTCATAAGCAATACCCTCTTCGGCGGACAAGAATTTCTTGTTACTGACAAGTTGATCAAAATTTAAACTATGAGTTAAACTTGAATTTGTCCACAGCGTAATTTCCGGGTTTAAAAAGCTTGCCAGAAATTTTCCTTCTCCCGGCCTGTCACAATCCGCTTCCGCAACATAAAGTTTTTCCTTGGGAATTGATCTGAAGGCATTGACTGGCGCAAGTAAAAAGAGAAAAATCCATTCATCGGGGGTTAAATTTTTGCGACTCAATCCCAAAATGTCAAACGGAATTCCGTACGAGCTATTTGCATAGTGAGAATACTTTGCCTTATTTCCCAATTGCGATTCGATTAAATGCAAGAGTGTTGTTTTGCCGCTTGATCCTGTAATGACAATAATTCTCGGCTTCCATCTGGTGAGCTTAATTTGTGCAAAAAAACGGAAATAATAAGCAATCGGAAAGTAAAATAACTGCTTGATTCTCCTAATCATCCCCTAATTTTACCAGAAAGCAGGTTAGAATGACAAAAATAGATTCTCCAGGGCGGCTCTTTGGCTGACATTTGTACTTTTTATAATCTTGTAAGTTTTTTGCACTCCCTTGAGGAAATTTAGATATTTAAAATTATTGCTATTTTTTGCTAGATCGTTTCTTAGAAAAGTTGCCATTTTTTCCAGCCACAAAGCGCAGTCTCCTTTATCTTTTACAATAAGTTCCGCGATTTTTAATTTATCTCCGGTTCTACCCCTTAGTAAGGTATTTAAAATATCATGAAATTTTGACAAATCGTCCTTGTCTAATTTGGTTTCTTTTTCTTGCAAAACAATGACTTTACACCGGGAAATGATCGTCGGCAAGAAAAGTTCTTTTTTCGCGGCAGTGATTACAATAATTGTGTTGCTTGGGGGCTCTTCGAGAATCTTAAGTAGCGCATTCTGTGCTTGCAGGGTAAGATCTTCATAGGCGTCGATAACAACTGCTTTTGTTTTTCCACGGAACGGCTTTAATAAAATCGCTTTTTGAATATTCCTGACATCTTCAATTCCCACGGCTTTTTCATAAACCTGAGAATTGATATCTAAAGGATCAACTCCTCTTTCTTTTAGTAAATTTGCCGTGTAGGAAGATGACAGGTTTTTATCCAAGGCTGCAATCAAGAAACTCTGCATATGGATTCTCTATTGTCCCGTATAGCCTTTCCGTTCGTCTTCTCGTTCTATTCGTCGAGTCAGACTCGATTCGAACACGGCTCACGGAGCGGCTTTAACGGGACTGCGTGAAGTGTTTTACTACTTCACTTGAATTATAGTTTATTTTTACCTATTATTAAAGTAATGCCTACTTCAGATTTTAACACGCAACAATTGCCGGAGCATAAAACTCTTCTCGAGATTTTACTTGAGGATAATTTAATTACTAAGGAACAATACGATGACATAAAAGTTAAAAGTACCAGTCAGGGTGTATCTGCTACAGGTATTTTGGAGGCAATGAATATAGTTCCGGAGAAAAAGCTTGCCCAAGCAAAAGCAAAATTACTCGGTGTTCCTTTCATATCTTTAGAAACAACGTCTTTTTCTCCCCAAGCAATCAGTCTTATTCCTAAAGCGGTTGTAGAAAGATTTTCCCTAATTCCCTTCCTTTATGACGAAAAAGCCGGGACTCTTTCTATAGCAATGAGTAATCCCGTAGATCTGGAAGCACTGCAATTCGTTGCGCAAAAAACAGGATTGACAATAAAATCCTTTGCCGCAGCCAAAGAGGAAGTAAAAAAGGCAATCAGTGAACAATATAGTCAGGAAATCGTAGGAGAGGTTGGTGAGGCCTTAGCAGAGACAGAGGCTTACGAAAAGACAAGAACTGTCGATAGTAAGCAAATCGGCGAGATAATTAAAGAGGCTCCAATTGCCAAAATAGTTTCGACTATTTTGGAATACGCGGTAACTTCGAGAGCATCGGATGTTCACATCGAGCCCCAGGAGGATCGGGTCAGAGTAAGATACAGAATAGATGGAATTTTGTATGACAAATTAAGCCTTCCAAAAAATGTTCAGGATGCGGTTATTTCACGTATAAAAATTTTATCGGAAATGAAGATTGACGAACATCGCCTTCCTCAGGATGGCCGATTTAATTTCAAAATTTCCAATGAGGAGGTGGATCTGCGTATATCCGTTTTGCCAACTTCGCATGGAGAAAAAATACTCATGAGGCTCCTTAGGAAAACTGGAGGAATACCAACCTTGGATGAACTGGGTCTGAATGGAAATTCGCTTAGAAATATAGAAACCGCAATGCTTAGACCGCATGGAATTATTCTTGTCTGCGGTCCGACGGGGGCAGGTAAAACAACAACCCTTTATTCAATTTTGGCAAAACTTAATACAACCAGGGTCAATATTATGTCTTTGGAGGATCCGATTGAATATCAGTTGCCCGGAGTAAATCAGGTCGCGGTAAATCCCGCAGTCGGACTTACTTTTGCAACCGGACTTAGAGCTTTTCTTCGTCAAGACCCAAATATAATATTGGTCGGGGAAATTCGGGATAAAGAAACCAACGAGCTTGCCTTGCAGGCAGCCCTTACCGGTCATTTAGTTTTCTCAACCTTGCACACTTCGAATGCTGCGGGGGCTCTCCCCCGACTTTTGGATTTGGGAGCAGAAAATTTTCTTCTGGCATCAACAATGAATGCGATTTTGGGACAAAGGATTGTTAGGAGAATATGCGATAATTGCAAAGAGAAATACCCTCCTCTGCCCCAAATACTGGATGAAATTAAAAAAGTATTAGGAAAAATTTTTCCCCAAACTCAACCGGATATAAAACTAAGCCGCGGAAAAGGTTGCGATCAATGCGGGAAATCAGGATACTTAGGCAGGATTGGAATTTTCGAAACCCTGCCTGTCACGCCTAAAATTGCTAATCTGGTTCTGGAGAACGCAGATAGTGCTACAATGGAAAAAGAAGCAATTCTGGAAGGCATGATTACAATGAAGCAGGACGGATACCTAAAGGTTTTGCAAGGCATAACTACGGTTGAAGAAGTGCTGCGCGTTGCGCAGGAATAATGTATGGATATACAAGAACTTTTTAAGATAACAGTTAAGGAAAAAGCCTCGGACTTGCATCTTTTGGTCGGTATTCCTCCCACACTTCGAATAGACGGTTCCTTAAGATATTTAACCGGATACGCGCCGTTAACCCTGCCGGAAATAGAAAAAATGGTATATTCATTGTTAGATCCTGTTCAGAAAGAACTATTGCTCGCCAACAAAGAGTTGGATTTTTCTTTTGGTTTTGGAGGGGGAGCATATGGGGATCTTGGCCGCTTCCGGACGAATTTATACTACCAGAGAAGAAATCTCTCGGGCGCTTTCCGTTTTCTTAATCCCGGCATATTGTCTATCGAGGAGCTCCATTTGCCTCAAGTTTTACATACTTTTTCGGATTTAACTCAGGGCTTTATCTTAATTACCGGTCCGACAGGGCATGGAAAATCTACGACCATTGCCTCAATTGTCAACGAAATAAATCTGAAAAGAGCGGCTCACATAGTAACCATCGAAGATCCGATTGAATATGTGTATCCGAAGGGAAAGAGTATCATCAGCCAGCGTGAAATGGGCATCGATACTCACTCTTGGGATTTTGCCCTTCGTGCGGCTCTTCGTGAAGATCCTGATGTTGTACTGGTTGGGGAAATGCGGGATTCCGAAACAATTGCCGCCGCGATCACAATTGCCGAAACAGGACATCTGGTTTTTTCAACCCTGCATACAAATTCGGCGGCTCAAAGCATAGACAGAATCATTGATTCATTTCCCGCAACACAGCAGTCTCAAATAAAAATTCAGCTGGCTGCCACCCTGAAGGGGATTGTTTCACAAAGGCTTTTGCCGATGATCAGCGGAGGAAGAGTGCCCGCTGTAGAGGTTCTCCTTGGGACTCCTGCGGTTGCGAGCATTGTGCGGGACGGAAAGACCCATCTTATAGATTCGGTAATACAAACTTCCAAAGACAAAGGCATGATTGGCATAGATTCATCCTTGTCTGCTCTGGTTTTGTCAGGAAGTATTAGTCTGGATATAGGCAAAAGCTACTCCCTGCATCAGGAGGACTTCTTAAGAATGGTTGGCTAATATGAGACTGTACTACAAAGCTGTAACCGATAAAGGAGAACCAATTAGTGGAATAATCGAAGCAAGAAACCCAAGCGAAGCAGCAGCGTATCTTAGAAGCAAAGAGCTCACTCCGATAGAGATAATTAAAAGGGGGAAAAACAGATTTGTAAATTTAATACCCTTTCTTGGAGATAGAGTTAGGTCTCAAGAAGTGCTTAATTTTACCAGACAATTGTCTTCGATGCTTAGTTCGGGACTCACTCTTTTAAGAAGTCTGGAGATATTAAAAAATCAAATCGAAAATCACACTTTGATAGACATTATAGACGGCATTATCAGGGATATTCAGGAAGGGTCAAGTTTTTCCCGCGCAATTGCAAAGCATCCTACAGTCTTTTCTCCGGTTTATATAGCGTTGGTAGAAGCATCTGAAGGATCCGGTCTTTTGGATAAGGCCTTTTTGCGACTGGCTGATACTTTGGAAAAACAGCAAAGACTGAAAAATACGATCAGGGGCGCGCTTACATATCCGGTAATCGTTATTCTCATGATGGCGATTGTAGTTTTTATAATGATGATTTTTGTTATTCCTCAAATTTCCATACTTTACCAGAGCATGAACATTTCTTTACCGTTGCCAACACTCATCCTGATAAAAATTTCAAATTTCTTTGTTTCATTTTGGTTTATCGTCATAGCGTTCTTGGTTCTCGTCTGGCTTGCATACCAACGCTGGTACAAAACAATGGAGGGTAAGCTTACTATAGATAGTATGAAATTGAAACTTCCTATTTTTGGCAGTCTGATAAAAAAAACAATCTTGGCAGAATTTTCCAGAACTCTTGGTGCCCTGTTGGCATCGGGGACATTGGTAGTTGAGGCTTTGGATAAAGTGTCCGATATTACCGGTAATATTCATTATAAAAATGCAATTGTGGATGTCTCAAAAAGGGTGGAAAAAGGAATAAGTATTGGAGATGCGATGAGCCTGTATTATCTTTTCCCTCTCAATTTGATAGAGCTGGTTAAGATCGGAGAGCAGACGGGAAAATTGGATGAGACACTCGCTAAAGCATCTGAATATTTTGAAAACGAAGTTGATCAATCCGTGAAGACCCTTTCAACCGCAATGGAACCATTTATCTTGGTGGTGCTAGGCGTTGGAGTTGCATTTCTGATATTCTCTATAATCACGCCAATCTATCAAATCACTTCATCAATAAAATGAAAATGAGTAAAAGAAAATTGAGGCTATTTTGCCACTTGACAAGCATTTATTTTTCTGTTTTACTAATTAAGAACATGAAATTATTTAATAAATCTTCCCACAAAGGCTTCACCCTAATCGAACTTCTGGTCGTCATTGCAGTCTTGGGAGTTTTGGCAGCAGCAGTTATCGCAGCCATTAATCCTGTTGCAAAAATTAATTCAGCCAAGGATTCAACAATCAAAAGCGACATGAGTCAACTAGTCAGCGCTTTGCAGGCATATTATACAGCGCAGCCTGCGCCTATTTATCCAGTTGCGTTGTCGTCTCTTGTACCTGGAGAATTAAAGGTCTTGCCTAATCAGCAATCTGGCAATCTCGGTTGTGTAACTGCAGCTGGCGCTGACTCTACAAACTACTGCTACACCGGAGTTGCAGGACAAAATGTTGCAGTGTGGGGAGCGTTATTCAGTCCGACTACAAGATCATTTTGGTGCTGGGATTCTACTAACGCTGTTTTCAAAACTTCCATCACTGCTGTTGCCGCTCAAACAACCTGTCCGTAAAGATTGGAACTTCTCTATCCCCTTGTATTGTTAATTTTTAGGAAAATGAGAAAATCGCTTTAATATGGATTTTAAATTGATTATTAAAAGAAATCTTCTTTCTATTATTATAGTTTTATTTTTGCTTTATCTATTCCTTTTAGCTTACAACATAAACTCAATTGGGCTTTTAGTTGGTGATGAAAAAGTGTATAGGTCAAGTGTTTTTTCTTTATTAGACGGAAAAATTGACAATAATAATCATCCTCTTCTAGCGAAAACAATCTGGTATTATTTCGTATATATATTTTCCGGGATAACCGGAATATATAAACCTATATTTTATAGACTTGGAACTATTCTTTTTTCCATTGGATCACTTCTAGTCTTTTATAAAATTGCCCGGGTCTTTTTTTCTAAGACTATATCTTTCCTTTGCGTTATCTTGCTTGCCATTGACCCTATGTTCTTCACTTTTAGCCGATTATTGCAGCTGGATATTCCCGCATTGTTCTTTTTGCTGTCCAGCATATATTATTATTTAAAATATCTTGATGGGAAAAAACTTAAGCTTTTTTACGTCAGCGGAATTTTCTTAGGATTATCTCTTGCAGCGAAATTGTCAGCTGTTTTACTCATTCCCCTTTTTCCTTTATTGTTCATGATTTTTAATCAGGGGAAAAATCTAAAATTGCGAGAAATTGCAAAAATTAATTTCTTATTTCTAACTTTTCTTTCCCTAGCCTTTACCATTGGCAATGGTATCTTCTTTTTTAAGAAGACCAGTATTGGATTTGCAGAATTTATATATCGATTATTCAATTCTCAAATTGGAGGGGTAATTAATCTGTCTGGTTATCTTCACTCGCCTGCCTGGACATGGTTCACAATCCCGCAGATATTAACTCTTTATCGAGTTCCACAAGGAGAGAGCGTAATGTCTATTATTGCATTTGCAAATCCACTTATAACAATTTTTACCCTAATCTCTTTAGTTGCATCTATGATTTTCATTTTGCGGAAAGGAATATTAAAACAAAAAAAGCAAAGCTTTCTTGTTATGGTGTTTTCCCTGCTTTATTTACCGTGGTTTTTTAATCTACATGCAACTTTTTACTATTATATTATCCCGCTTATTCCCATGGCAATAATAATGTTTTTACTATTAATCCGGAAAACAAAAATAAAATTGCAGTTACTTGCGTCTACAATATTGGTCAGTATAATCATTTTTGCAATTTATTACCCGTTGCTTGTTGGAATTAAGGTTCCTCGAAGCTATGATGTCAGGCTATACTCGTTTTCGCTCTATAGGTTTAATAATACGGATACTATTTTTTGCCAGCAATGTTATCCGCGTAAATAAAACTTTATATAATTTCTTGATTTACTCTTTTGGGTTCAGTTTCTTTGACAAGCTTTGTAAAGCGTGATTTACTAGATATATATAAAAACCGTTATTCATAATTCATTATTCGCTATTCGATCCAAAGGCTTCACCCTTATTGAGCTTTTAATAGTCATAGCAGTGGTGGGAGTTTTGGGAACCGGAGTGCTTGTAGCTATAGACCCGGCAGGAAAAATTAATTCTGCCAATATTGCTAAGGCGGAAACCTTCTCGGCAAGTGTGCAAAACAATCTCGCTTTTGATCTGGTCGGAGAATGGACATTTGACGGTAATGCAAATGATACTTCGGGATATGAAAATATAACTTCAATAGTAGGAAGCGGTGTAGCTCTAGCACCAGATAGAAGAAATAGGGGTAGTAAAGCGTACAGCCTTGCTGGCTCGGGCTATATAAATACAGGAAGTGGGGCGAATTTGAATATTACTAATGCGATTACAATTGAGGGATGGATTAAGCTCAACCAGCTCGGCGTAGAAAATGGAATATGGGGAAAAGGTAATTATCAGTGGGCTTTAACTATGCAGACTGGCAACAAGCTTGAATTCCAGTATACGGATGGTGGTGGTTCATATAGACAATCTATCAGTATTTCTGCAGTACCTAACACAAACTGGCATCATATTGCGATTACAAGGGCAGGTATTACTGATTCAATTTATATAGATGGCGTATTGGATAAACGAGCGAATAATGGAACAGCAGGATTTGCAGACAGCGGAGGAAACGCATTTAGAATTGGATATGCAGTTGGTTGGTGGAGAGGCGCGGACTATTTCACTGGCTCCATTGATGATGTGCGGATTTATAAGGCTACTCTTTTATCCTCCCAGATCAAACAGCTTTACGCCCAAGGCTTAGTAAAACATTTGTTGGCATTTAGATGATCTTATGAAAATAATTTTAGTAAGGGGTTTTACTCTTATCGAACTTCTCATAGTCATAGCGGTGGTGGGAGTTTTGGGAACCGGAGTGCTTGTAGCCATAGATCCGGCAGGAAAAATTAATTCTGCCAATATTGCTAAGGCGGAGACGTTCTCGGCAGGAATACAAAACTCTCTTGGTTTTGATCTGGTCGGAGAATGGACATTTGATGATAACACTTTTAAAGATACTTCAGGATATGGTAATAATGGTATGGGGATTAACGTAACCTCGGCATTAGACAGGAGGGATAGGAATAAAGCAAGCAACTTTAACGGAACGGCGTTTATTAATGCGGGAAATGGCGCAAGCTTGAATTTAACAAATGCTGGGACAATTGAGGTTTGGATTAAGATAAGCTCTTATAGCGCCGGAACATACCCCGCCATAGTAAGTAAAGGGGCTTCTGCGGGATGGGATACACCCGGCTATGCCATTACCGTATTCACAACAACCGCTATAGAGGGCAGCATAGACAACGGTGTGCCATACAATAGTGTTAGTTTTGGCAAGCCTACCATCGGTGTCTGGCATCACTTAGTCTTTACTTGGAGCGGAAGCTTTTTAAGAGCTTTTGTTGATGGTTCACAATATGGAGGAACTGTTACTCAAACGATAAATGCGGGTACGACATCAGACTCTCTTTGGATTGGTAACAGGTATTCCTATTTTTATGGTGTAATTGATGATGTGCGGGTTTACAAATCTGCGCTTTTATCCTCCCAAATCAAGCAACTCTATGCGCAAGGCTTAATAAGGCATCTATTGATACTTTAATAATGCTTTATGTTGGTATATGATTTTCATAGGAGATAATTTATGGAAAAACATTGGTCAAGGGGGTTTACCCAGCACCACTTGCGTGAATTAAAAGAACTTAAAAAACAAATGGAGGTTTTTATAAGTGGTGCTGGGTTTACCCTTATCGAACTTCTCATAGTCATAGCGGTAGTGGGGGTTTTAGGAACTGGAGTGCTTGTAGCTATAGATCCGGCAGGAAAGATTAATTCCGCCAAGCTTGCTAATATGGAAACATATGCAGCAAGTATAAACAACAATCTCGCTATTGATCTGGTCGGAGAATGGACATTTGATGGCAATGCAAATGATACCTCAGGATATAGGAATAACGGTACGGTAATAGGAGCTACATTAACAGCAGATAGAAGGGGTAGAGCCAACAAGGCATATAGTTTTGATGGTTCAGATGCTTACATAAACTTTTCCGCGACAGGCGTAGTAAAAACTCAGACAGGATGGTTTTATTGGGATCAATCAGCATCAGACAAGGGAAATCATAATCATTTGTTCAATAATTTTTATCAGCATTACGCTAATAATTTCTTGTACTTTGGCAGCACTAACGATTACATCAATTGGAATCCTTCCATAAATACCTGGTATTTCTTAGTTTTAACCTATACCGATAATGCCGACACCAATACGGCAAAACTTTATGTTAATGGAGTGAGATACAGTGTAACTCAACAAGCAGGATCGCATATCATTGCGGGCGTGTCCAGCATTAGTTCCGGTGGAACCTCCTCATTTAAGGGGATTATCGACGATGTACGGATTTACAAACAAGCTCTTACTTTCTCCCAGATCCAACAGCTCTATGCCCAAGGCTTAGTAAAACACCTATTGGCGTTTAAATAATACCAGGGAATACATCTAATTAAATTATGAAGATATTGAAAGCACAATTTAAGAAAGGCTTTACCTTGATAGAACTTCTCATAGTGATAGCGGTGGTGGGAGTTTTGGGAACAGGAGTGCTTGTAGCCATAGATCCCGCAGGAAAGATTAATTCCGCCAATATTGCTAAGGCGGAGACGTTCTCGGCAGGAATACAAAACAATCTTGCTATTGATCTTGTGGGAGAATGGACATTTGATGATGGCACTTTTAAAGATACTTCAGGAAATGGTAATAATGGTATGGGGATTAACGTAACCCCGGCATTAGACAGGAGGAATAGAAATAAAGCAAGTAACTTTAACGGAACGGCGTATATTGACGCGGGAAATAGGACGAGTTTAAAGCCGGACGTATTTACCGTTGAAGCTTGGATAAAGTGGCAATCAGGAATTTATTGGCCATTAGTTTCATTTTCAGCATCTGGTCTTCCTGCTATTTTACCAGTTTGGACAGCCGGACGATCTTTAATCTATCTTGGAGCCGGTAACTTTAAATATTTTTTTCACAATCCTGTAAATATAGCCGACGGAAATTGGCATCACCTTGTGTTTATAGTTACTGGAAATGGCCAAAATGATATAGATAATGCTAAAATGTATGCTGATGGCAGGATACAAATAGCTGATACAATAGCGAAAACAGGTTTACCAAATTCAAAAACAGGACCTCTTTACATCGGATTTTTTTCAGGTTATTACGCTAATGGACTGATTGATGATGTGCGCATTTACAAGCAAGCTCTTACTTTTTCCCAGATCCAACAGCTCTACGCCCAAGGCTTAATAAAACACCTATTGGCGTTTAAATAATATACTTTGTGGTATATTTATAATGCATGGTTTTATTGCTAATTTTTATTCTCGGGCTTTTTGTTGGGTCTTTTTTGAATGTTTTGGCGGACAGGTTGCCAAAAGAAGAATCTGCGATTAAGGGAAGATCACATTGTGAGAAATGCAAAAAAGAATTGGCTTGGTTTGATCTGATTCCCCTATTGTCTTTTATTTTTCTCAAGGGTAAATGTCGTTACTGTAGGACTTCCCTTTCGTTTTATTATCCGATTGTTGAATTAACAACGGGGATTTTGTTTGCCGGGGTTTTTATTTTTATCGGAGGAGCATATATAAATTTTATATCGACTATAAACATTATAAATCTTATATATTATTTATTTATTGCTTCCTCTTTGATTGTGGTTTTTTTTGCGGACCTTAAATATGGTATTATTCCGGACAAAATTGTGTTTCCTGCAATAATAATTTCTTTTCTATACTTAATACTTAATACTTACTACTTAATACCCCCCCATCTCCTCTCAGCCCTTGGGGCAGGTTTGTTTTTCCTAGCATTGCTCATTGTGACTAGGGGAAAAGGCATGGGATTTGGGGATGTAAAATTCGCATTTCTAATGGGGCTAATTTTGGGTTTTCCGAACATCGTGGTTGCCTTATACATCGCATTCTTGACAGGCGCAATTGTGGGATGCATACTAATTATATGGAAGAGGAGAGAGACATTCGGAACAGTAATCCCCTTCGGACCTTTTTTAGCCACAGGAACTTTATTGTCAATTTTTTTCGGAAATTTTATCGTTCAAAATTTCCTTCGGGTTTTACACTAATTGAATTTTTGGTTGCAGGTGCCATAATTGGAGTTTTGGCGTCTTCGCTGGCTTTTGTTTTAAATCCGATAGAGCAGTTTGCGAAAAGCCATGATGCTCAAAGAAAAGACAACCTCTCGCAAATAGCAACTGCCCTGGACACATATTATAACGATAACAATAGCTACCCTGCCGATCTAACGCAAATTGAAGGAGTTTATATGCCCAAACTTCCCAAAGATCCGCTTGTTGCACAGAGTTATTGTTATGAAAGCGACGGCAGCTCGTTCAGACTTAGTGCCAAGCTTGAGAGAAATTCCGACCCGCAGGCTATTCCTAATATAATTTGCAAGAGTAATAGTTACAACTATTCGATAACTTCTACCAATACTTCGGTTGTCGCATTTGGCGCCCCTACCCCTACGGGAATTCCTACATTAACCCCTGCCCCTACAACACCAACCCCAACTCTTGTTCCTACTTCAACGCCCACTCCAACTCCAGTGCCCTGTCAAGTCACAACTGCGCCCGCGTCGCAAACCTTGGTTATCGGAGGAACAAGTACGGTCACCGCTAGTGTTACTTCGGGATTGGGAGTGGCAACAGTAAATCAAATGCGTTTCGGTTCTTACAATACTGCTATAGCTACTGTTAATCCCACTTTCGATTCAAGCTCGCCTTACTCGACCACGGCAACTGCTGTCGCAACCGGTCTGACAGCCGTCTGGGGGACAGCGGATTTAAATGATGGAAGAACTTGCCCATCTACAGGAGCTACGGATACCGATATTACGGTTGTTGTGCCAACACCTACTCCAACTGCAACGCCAATTCCAACTAATACGCCGACCCCAACCCCTACTCCAACCTCGCCATTCGCATTTAGCAATTCCACGGTCAGTCCCCAGTCATGCGTAAATGGCCCTATTTACTGGACGCCTAATTATAACGTTGACATAACGAACAACAATGCGGTATCGGCAACCCATACCATAACCTTCTGGCAGCAATGGCAGCGCGACGGGCAACCGATGAGTTCTCCGTATACAATAACGTCGTTCTCACTGACACTGGGGCCCGGAGAGAGTTATCATTATAACTGGCTCGTAAATATCATGACTGACTGCAATCCGCTTATATTCTTGAGCACTACGTATTACTATTGGGTGTCAGATGCCGCTAACAACTCAACAAAAGCAGAACTCTACAGATCTGGCTCGTGAATTCTTCGGATTTATTTGACAGAACATTTGACTGTGCTATCATGAGTATATGCGACGTGGGTTTACCTTGATAGAGCTTTTGATCGTGATTGCCGTAATTGGAATTTTGGCAGTGGCAATAATAAGCATCATAAATCCTCTGACTCAATTTCAGAAAGCGAACGATTCCAGAAGAAAATCTGATCTTGCTCAAATTCAGAGAGCTTTTGAGACATATTATCAGGATTATGGAAAGTTTCCTGATTCAAGCGGCTACATAATTGCCGGTATCGGATGGGGACTTTCCTGGATGCCTTACATGGGTACTTTGCCAAAAGATCCGGCATCTCCATCAAGAAATTATGTGTATTATTCTTCTTCCGATGGACAAACTTATTATCTTTATGCTAGTCTGGAAAGGGGTGGAAATGATCCGCAGGCGTGCAACCTGGGCAATGCTTGTACGAGCCTGGGAACAAATGGTATACCGACAAATGCTTGTGCAAGCGGAAGCATCATTTGTAATTATGGGGTTTCGAGTCCGAATGTGAGTCCATGAAAACAATTAACAATTTACAATTAACAATTTACAAAAAGGGGTTTACCCAGCACCACTTTTGTGAATTAAAAAAACTTAAAGAAAAAATTTACTTAATCGGAAGTGGTGCTGGGTTTACCCTAATTGAGTTGTTAGTGACAATAGCAATTATTGGTATTTTATCGAGTTTCCTATTGGCAAATTTTGTCGGAGTAAGGCAAAGAGCCCGGGACGGAGTACGCAAATCCGATCTTCGCCAAATCCAATCAGCTCTGGAACTCTATAGGTCAGACCAGAGTAATTATCCGACCGGTATCTCTTTAACCTGCGGATATGCTTTGACTTCAGAAGGGGTTGTCAGTCCTCCTTCAGGGACCGTTTATATGACAAAAATCCCTTGCGATCCGTCTTCTGCGACACCCTACACCTATTCTTCTTCTGCGGGCACAACCTATTCTCTGGTTGCCTGCCTTGAGAATGAAAATGATTCCCAATTGGACGTTCCCAAGGCAAACTGTTCTGGCAGCACTACTCTTTGGCAATATACTCTTCAAAATCCATGAAAATAAATTTCAAATCGAAGCAACGGAGAGGATTTACCCTAATTGAACTAATGGTTGCGATAAGTATTATGGCTGCTTTGGGGGCATTGGGTATTACGGGATTTGCAAATTATAATCAATCTCAGATTCTTCAGAACTCCTCTAACGAGGTAACTACGATGTTGAATCTGGCCAAGTCGCGCGCGCAATCGCAGGTGAAAATGGGTACATCCTGCAGCGCGTCTTCGCAAATTCTGGAAGGATACCAAGTGGATATATCAATTATTAATCGGACTTATACGCTAAGCAGCCGTTGCTCGGGAATTACCAGCAATCTTCAAACAAAAACTCTTCCTCAAAATGTAAGTTTTAAAAGTCCGGATACTTTCCCCACCTCTTTTTTCTTCCCGGTACAAAAGGGCGGAGTGGATACGCCGGGCCAAATTGTTATCTCCTCCGGAGGAAAAACAAAAACTATTGTAGCTAATGTATTAAAATGAAAAAATTTTTCCAAAAAGGTTTTACTCTCATTGAGCTAATGGTTGTAGTAGGCATCACAGCTGTTTTGGGAACATTGGGCATTGGAGGATTCGCAAATTACAATCAAGTTCAAGTCCTGCAAACTTCCACCAACGAGGTGGTTACGATGTTGAATCTGGCCAAGTCGCGCGCGCAATCGCAGATAAAGCCTTCCGGAGCATGCAATCCATTAGATGGATATGGTGTAAATATTGTTTCGAATACGAGCTATACTTTAGTGAGTCGTTGTTCCGGTTCCGGAATCAATGGTCCGCCGCTTTCGACAAAAACTCTTCCGAGAGGTGTAAGTTTTGATGCCGGCAGTGTTGGTAAAACTATTTTTTTTCCCACAATAACCGGTGGAACTCAGGGTTCCGACAATATCATTGTGCTTTCCGGATATGGTCAACAAAGATTTATTGTAATTGATTCTCTGGGAAGAGTTAACGTGCAATTGTCGTTGCCAACGCCTATTCCTACCACAATTCCTACCGCAACTCCGCTTCCGACTTCAATACCTAGTCCTACCGTTACTCCCTTTTCGACTCCAACATCTGCTCCCACCCCAACGCCA
>Ga0209641_10002081_pt1 | contig 17349 bp, 13 predicted proteins | sample RifCSP16_1_FD_184022 | JGI IMG/M metagenome (GOLD analysis project Ga0209641, IMG submission 184022) | Soil microbial communities from Rifle, Colorado - Rifle CSP2_sed 16_1 (SPAdes) (version 2) | ecosystem: Environmental > Terrestrial > Deep subsurface > Rock core/Sediment | place: Rifle...
GTGATGCAGGTGGCGAAGATAAAAGGCGTTGAGCTGTAGCTCCGTTCAAACCGTATAGACAGCAACAACTGAGCTCCTTTGCCACTTCAAACGCCGGGCGTTCGTTAGACAACCGATAATTTTGCTATAATAAGCAGAATGCAGCATGTCATGAAGGACGTGCATGAGGCCCGGCAATCCGTCTGGGGGCCGGATAGGAGCAGAGGACAATGGAGTTAAGCTATAATTGTGCTGAACAATTCGACGCTTGATACGGGAGGATGACCATGAGGAGACTATTCCAGTATTGCATTGCGATCGGGGTTCTTGCATTGTTCGGCTGCTCTGTTAAATTGGTCGACGTTAAACAAGACGTCCCGGACCTTCAGATGAAGGAAAAGTTTCCCTTAAAGGTTGCGCTCCTGATCTCCCAGGAATCGCTGGATGTGGATACGGTCACCAACCTCGGGGGCGAATGCATCGGCGCGTCGAAAAATTTCGGCAAATACCCATTTGGAAATGTTTTCAAAGAAGTTGCACGGGGTGTCTTCTCCCAGATGTTTTATGAGGTGGATGCAGGCCAAAAATTATCGCCCGTCAAGAATTACGATATCATTATCGAGGCGCATTTCGACGCGGTTTCGAATAAAGCAGGCTGCGGCTTCGGGAAGAAAAGTTCTTTTCAGGCCGAAGGTTCGCTCCGGATCCTGGATAAGGAATTTAAGGAGCTCTGGCAGAGCGAACAGAACATCGGAGAGCAGACGTATGAAACGGGCGTTAAGATGTTTGATCCCGATTACGTCAGCCGTGTTGCTTCAGCGAGTATTTCTCAGTCGATCACCGCCCTAGTGCGGGGATGGACAAATGAGCTGCAGAAGACCTATGTCCTCCACAAGTGCGTAAAGAGCCTGCAGGCGGCCCAGCACAGCACGGCAGGCCTGCCCCCGGGCCAGTCTCTCCCGGCGATGCGGTCCGATGTGGACGATTTTCCGCCGGCGAAAGCCCAGGGACGCAAAAACGCCTACGCCATCGTCATCGGCATTGAGCAATACCGTCAGCAGCTTCCTGCCGCGGACTTTGCGGCCCATGATGCGCAGACGGTGGCTGATTATCTGATAAAAGTGCTGGGCTATCCGGAGGAGAACGTTGTCACGCTGCTCAATGACCATGCCGCCAAGAGTGATTTCGAGAAATATTTCGAGAAATGGCTTCCGAACCATGTGGAAAAAAACGGTACGGTCTTTGTCTATTATTCCGGCCACGGCGCGCCCAGTCCCAAAAACAAGGACGCCTATCTCGTTCCCTATGACGGCGATCCCTGCTTTATTGAACAGACCGGCTATCCGCTGAAAAAGATGTATGAGCACCTGGGAAAGCTTCCGGCAAAGGAGGTCATCGTCGCGCTTGACTCCTGCTTCTCCGGCGCAGGCGGCAGGTCTGTTCTGGCCAAGGGGGCGAGGCCGCTGGTCATGAATCTTCAGAATTCTTTATCCCTGTCTCAGAACATGATGATCCTCGCGGCTGCTTCGGGGGACCAGATAAGCGGGACCTATGGGGAAAAGGGGCACGGCCTGTTTACCTATTTTCTGCTAAAAGGCATTAAGAACGAAGATGTGGTGAAAGAAGACGGCACCCTGGAGATGAAGGACTTGTTCTCCTACATCAAACCCCAGGTGGAGCGTATCGCGCGGAAGCAGTACAATAATGAGCAGACGCCGCAGCTGATCGAATCGAAGAAATGATGGATCGGACTTTTATTTCATTCATGGAGAGATGAGATGAAGCACTGGTTCGCTATAGGCATTATTCTTTCCCTGTCAACGTTGTCTTTTGCCGCTGAACAGGCGGTCCTTGTCGAAGCGACGGGCGAGGCGCAAATGGGAGAAATGGACACGCCGAAGGAAGTGATGGCGCGGGCCAAAAGGGACGCACAGAACAAGGCGGTTGAAAAAGCGGTGGGGGCCTTCATCCAGGCTCATACCCTGGTCTCGAACAATCAGGTCGCCGAAGACCTGGTGTATGCCTCGGTGCGGGGGAAGATCGAGAAGACGGAGATCATTCGAGAAGGCTGGGATGAAAAGGACAGGAACCTTTATCGCGTGGCTCTCAAAGTTCTTGTGGAACCGGTCTATCCGGAAAAAGGCCAGGGCATATCCCTGAAGATGTCCCTTTCGAAGAGCGTTCTGAAAGAAGGGGAAGAGGCAAAGGTCTTCTATCAGGCGAACAGCGACTGCTACATTTATATCTTTTCGATCGCCGCGGACGGATCGGTGACCCTGCTTCTGCCGAACTCCGTGGATAAGGATAATCATGTCACACAGGGAAAGGCGTACGAATTCCCTTCCGCGGGCAGTCCCATACGGCTGCAGGCGATGTTCCTTCCCGGTTACAAGGAAAAGTTCGCCGAGGAGAGGATCAAGATCATCGCGACGAAGAACGAGGAGGCCATTGTGCCCCTGGGATTTCAGGAGGCTATGGTCAAGGTGTACGACGCAAAATCCACGGGTCTGGTCAGCGAGCTGGTGAAGAGACTCAGCCAGCTCGAGCCGGCCGAGTGGGCGGAGGCATCGGCAGTGTACAGGATCGTGAGGTAGGTGTAAAAGATCGACGAAGAAGAGTAATAACGCCATATAAAAAATATCTTCAACCGTCTCAAGAAGAAAAACGAAACAGCGCTGATTCCCCGGCGGACAGATGAGCACGGCGGTGCATGTGTCCGGGCATCCTTGTTGTAAAGCAAAAGAAGCACAATGAGAAGGAATATATTCTATGCGAATAAAACTTATTATTCTATCAATCGGAATTTTGTTGTCCGGATGCTCTGCCGTTGTCAACTCAAGGGATATGGCTTTAGACTTGCGGTCTGCGAAAAGCGTAACGATTGGACTCAATAAAAATGATGTTGATACATCAAGAGCAAGCCAGCCTGTCTTAATTGATACGCTACTATCGGAATCAAAAGGGACGGTGAGCGAGTTTACGAACCAACCGCTCATTATGTCGCTCGCGTTTCGCTTTAAGTCCGAGTTTCAAGCGAGCGCGCTTATCGGCGTGCCGTCATTTTTCCTGCCGTTCCTGGCATTTGTGCCTGAATCGAACAGTGAAATTTATCGTATTAATTATGTGATCAGAGACAGGGCCGGCAATGTGGTGCATCAGCGTTCTCTCCAGGGCACGGTAGAGGGGACGATAAAGGGGTACTTTATCGGGAGAATTAACGCCGCAGAAAAATTAAAGGCGCTTGAAGCACAATTCGCGGCAAAAAACGGCGCGCGGCTGATTTTAAAGGATATCGATGAAAATTCCGAGAAACTTTTTGCGGCTGCCAATACGGTGCCCGGTGTGCCGGTATCTTCAGCGTCGAGTGATAGCAGATCAGAACCGATAACTCAGCCAACTCAACCGCCTGCCGCTTCAGATGAGGACTCCCGCGCATATCAGCAGGCAAAAGCGTATAACACCCATCAGGCGTATGCGGAGTTTCTTAATATCCACCCTTCCACGTCAAGCAGGCGTGAAGCCCTCGCGGCCATGGTTCTTCTCATCAAGAATCAGAAGGGCTCTTTAAAGGATTATAAGAAGTTCCTTGATGAATACGAGGACGGAATGGAGTTCGTGCCGTCTCAATACTGCCTGTCGCTCACGGGTCCCAAAGGGATGCGGGTCCATGATCTCCTGAAGCTCCTCAAACAGGGTATCGAGGACAAGGTGATCGCGGCCAAGATCCGCATGCAGAACGCCATTTATAAGGATTTTGGTTTTGAAGAGATCGGGACGCTGAAAAAGATGGGGATGACGGGCGTCCTCATCGAGGCCATGCTCGATTCCACGACCAGGGCAAAACGTGAGCAGGAGGAACTTCAGAAAAAAGGGGAGATGGAGAACCTTTTGGCCGAGATCCAGCGTACGCAGAAAAAACTTGACGCTATGAAGGCGGCCCAGGATCAGCAACAGTCCCGGGCGCCGGCTTCTGTCGCTCAAGGCAGCGACCCCTCTTTGGGTGATACCGTGAAAAACTGCGCAGCCCAGATCGCGGCCCTCGAAGCCTGCAAGCATCTTCCCTGGTACGGGCAGGCCGTGTGCAAGGCTGCTGCAAAATCGAAGTTTCCTTGCCAGTAAAAAACAGGGTTGTAATAGCGCAAACAGCCCCCGGCTTGTGCGGTTAAGAAGTGCATAGGGAAAAAACATCCTGAATTCAGACAGCAATAAATATCTTGAGGTGACCTTTAAAACATGATGGCGATAAAGTAATAATAGTTGCGGCTGTCGATGGAGGATATTGTCAAGCTTGCAACCGAGAAGCTGATGATGATGGAAACAGTATAAACAGGAAGTCAGGAGTTCAGGGGAAATATGTCCAGAATTAAAAACACATTCAACCGTCTCAAGAAGAAAAACGAAAAGGCGCTCATTCCGTACATCATGGCGGGCGATCCTGACCTCGGAACAACGAAGAGCCTTATCTTCGAGATGGAAAAGGCCGGGTGTGATATAATTGAGCTTGGCGCGCCCTTTTCCGATCCTCTGGCTGACGGGCCGACGATCCAGAAGGCGGCGATCCGGGCGCTCAAGAACCGGACGAGCATCTCCGATGTCCTCGGTCTTGTTGCCGAGGTGCGGAAAGACAGCAAGATACCGCTCATCCTCATGACGTACTACAACCTCATCTTCAAGTACGGGGAAGAGCGTTTTGTTCACGATGCGGTAACCGCCGGACTTGATGGACTGATCCTGCCGGACCTTCCGCCCGAGGAGGCGGGGACGTTGATGCCTGTTGCAAAGAAGGCGGGCCTCGATACCATATTTCTGCTCGCGCCCACGAGCACGGATGAGCGCATCAAGCTGGTGAGCAAAGTGTCGCAGGGATTCATCTACTATGTATCTCTCACCGGCGTGACGGGCGCGAATCTGGGACTTCAAGACTCGTCCATCAAGGACTCCATTGAAAAGATCAAGGCGGCAACGGACAAGCCCGTCTCGGTCGGTTTCGGTATCTCCACCCCGGACCAGGCCGCCCAGGTCGCGCTCTGGGGGGCGGACGGCGTGATCGTGGGGAGCGCTCTTGTGAAAGTGATCGAAGAGAACATGGGTTCGCCCGAGCTTGTGCCGAAGGCCGTCGGTTTCGTGAAGGCGCTGAAGCAGGGGGTGCTTGCGGCGGGGAGAGGATAGAAGACAGAAGACAGGAGACAGGAGACAGGAGACAGGAGACAGGAGACAGGAGACAGGAGACAGGAGACAGGAGACAGAGGGGATACTACTTACCAGTTGACGCAAAAAGCGAATTCGTATTGATGCAGCCGACCTCGGAGTGATGGATGGGCGCGACGGGAAAAAAATTCGCAAAAAAGTCAGTGCAGGTCGCGGATGACGATTTGCTTGCTCTTCGCACTGAGGCGAAGGCGCTCAAAAAACTTGTCCTCCTCGAGAAAGTGAAGCAGAGGCTTCTCCAGCGGAAGATGATCGGCCCGGCCGAGGTTGACACGCTCCTTGCCGATTACCTCAGGGTCATCCTCAGCCTGACGAGGACGTCCGCCGGTTCGATACTCCTTTGCAACGGAGGAGACCTTGTCTTCCGTGCCAGTCGCGGACCAGGCGCCCGCGGTCTCGTCGGTAAGCGAATGCCTGTTGATGAAGGTATTGCCGGGTACGTTGTCAAAAGCGGCAAGACATACCTGAGCTCCGATGTAACCCGGGACAGGCGCTGGAGCAGCAGGATCAGCGCCGAACTTCATTTTTCAACTAAAAATATCCTCGCCTCACCGCTCCGCGTGAACGATGAGGTGATCGGCGTTGTTGAGGTCATCAATAAGGCGGGCGGCGGACCGTTCTGCAAAGACGACAAAGAGATGCTCGAGTCGCTCGCGGGCCAGCTTGCCCTGGATGTGGCGTACGCGAACCTTCTGGCCGAAAGCCAGAAGGAAGCGGGCCGCAGGGTCATGCAGATGCAGCTGGCCAATGTCCTGAACTCAACGCTCGACCAGCGCGAGATACGCAAGAGGGCCATGGAGGCCGCCACGAGCCTCGTGGACGCGGAGGTGGGTTCGCTCCTTCTTGTGGATAAAAAGACAAATGACCTTTTTTTCGAAGTGGCGCTGGGAGAGAAGGGAGAGCGGCTTAAGCAGATACGCCTGAAGATGGGCGAGGGGATCGCAGGCTGGGTCGCGGCGAACAACGAGGCAGCGCTTGTCAACGATGTGGCGAACGACCCGCGGCATTTCAAAAAGGCCGGGGTCATCACCCGGTTCGTGACCCGGAACATGATCTGCGTTCCCGTTCGCTCCAAAGGAAGCGTTATCGGCGTGCTCCAGGCGATCAACAAAAAAGACGCGGGCCTTTTTACGGAAGAAGACCTGGAAAACTTCTGGACGCTCTCGAACCAGGTGGCCATGGCGCTTGAGAACGCGCACCTGTACGAGGAACTCAAAGAGACATTCATAAATACCGCTGAGGCCCTTGCGGCGGCAGTCGAGAAAAAGGACCCGTACACCGGAGGCCATATCAAGCGCGTTGTAACGTTCAGTATGGCGATCTCCCGGCATCTGGCCAGACCCCTTGATGATCCGGAGCAGCTCAGGCTTGCGGCGGTGCTGCACGATATCGGCAAGATCGGCATTAAAGACAGCGTGCTGCTCAAGGAGGGGAGGCTTGATCCCGAAGAGGTCGCGCTCATGCGCGAGCATCCGCTCGTGGGAGCGGACATTTTGGGACATGTCGAAAAGATGAGGGAGGTCAGCAGGATCATGCGCGCTCATCACGAAAAGTGGAATGGGTGCGGATACCCGGACGGTCTGAAGGGTGAGGCAATTCCCTTCCTTGCGCGGATCATTTCCGTGGCCGATACTTTTGACGCCATGACGACCGATCGGCCGTACCGCAAGGCCGCGGATTTAACGACAGCGGTAGAGGAAATCAAGAAATTTTCAAACAGGGAGTTCGACCCCGTGGTGGTCGAGGCGTTTCTCAAAGCCTGCGAGACCGGTGATATAATAGTGAATCAGGAGACAGGAGCCAGAAGTCAGAAGTCAGAAGAGAAGTTCAAGACAGCTCCATGATTCAGGCACCATTACCATAAGGAGGCATTCATGGGCGAAGATATTCAGGTTCAGCTCTTTTCAAGGTTCGGCAAAAAAGTACCGGCGGGCACCGTGATCTTTCACGAGGACGATCACGGCGCCGAGATGTTCATCATCCAGTCCGGCAGAGTGAAGATCAGCAAGCGGATACGGGGAGTGGAGAAGACCCTTGCGACGCTCGAAAAGGGCGAGTTTTTCGGTGAGATGGCAATATTGAATGATAAACCCCGATCGGCATCAGCAGAGGCGGTAGAAGCGAGCGAGCTGCTCGCGATCGACCGGAAGACGTTCGAAAGCCTGATACGGGGGAATGTTGAGATCGCCATCCGGTTCATCAAGAGGCTCGCGGACAGGCTGCGTGAGGCCGATGATCAGATGGGAGCGCTCATGATCAAGGACAACACGAGCCGTCTGGTAAATGCGCTCGCCAAGCACGTGAAGAACCAGAAAAAAGGCGGCGAGATATCCATCAGCATTGATGATCTCGCCGGCATGGCCGGCATGGAAAAGCAGCAGGCAAAGACGATCGTCGAGAAGCTGGCAAGCGTGAAGATCGTTGAACTCTCGGGCGGTGATACGCTGCGTATCCTGAACCAGGAGCAGGTTGACAGGCTGCTCAAGTATCTCGAGATGCGCGAGATCTTCGGCGAGCTGCTGTAAAAAGCAAGAGGGAAGAGGGAAGAGGGAAGAGGGAAGAGGGAAGAGGGAAGAGGGAAGAGGGAAGAGGGAAGGGATCATCCACCCTCCTTTGCCAAAATAACCGGAGTCATGATGAAAAAATCTTCTATCAAAAAGGTCGGTATCTATATAGCACTCGTTGTGGCGATCGCCCTCTCGGTCCTTCACGTCCGGCACTTCAGATTTTTTGAAGTCCTCGAGGAAAAGACGCTCGATCTCAGATTTACCATGCGCGGTAAGGTGGCGCCAGGCCCGGAGACCGTGATCGCGGTGATCGATGAAAAGAGCATCAACAAGCTCGGACGCTTCCCCTGGCCCCGCTCGGTCTGGGGGCGCGTGGTGGACCGCCTTACCGAGGAAGGGTCAAAGGTCATCGTATTCGACGTGTTCTTTTCCGAGCGTGAATCCGTGGAATCGGATGATCTATTCCAGCGGGCCATCATGCGGAGCGGCCGTGTCATTCTCCCGGTGGTATTCGATTTCAGTGAAACGGGGTACAAGGAATCCGGCTTTACCGGCAAAAAACTGGACTTCATGACGCCATCGGCGTATTCCATTCTCAAGAACGCTGACGAGCCGTTCTTACCGCTCAAGGCAAAGATGGTCTTGCCCACCTTGCTGCGATTCTCCGCGTTCGCCAAGGCCCTTGCGCATATCAACATGATCCCGGATATGGACGGTACGATCAGGTGGGAGGTGCTCGCTATCCAGTACCAGGGCGATTACTACGCTCCCATCGGGCTCCAGGCTGCGCGGTTGTACCGGGGGCTCAAGAGTGAAGACCTTGCGCTCGACTATCGCGGTTCCGTGCAGCTCGGCGACACAACCATCCCGGTTGACGGGTTCGGACGCATGCTGATAAACTTCCGGGGGCCGAACAACACGTTCCCGATGTATTCGATCTCCGACATTCTTGACAGGACGATCCGTGCCGGGGCATTTAGGGACAAGATCGTGCTCATTGGCGCAACTGCCCAGGGCATCTACGATCTCCGGGTCACCCCGTTCTCGACCAACATGGCCGGGATCGAGAAGCACGCGAGCGTGGTGGACACCATCCTGCGCAAGGATTTCATCTACCGTACCGAGGCCACGGTCATTCCGCTCATCCTTCTTTTCGCCGGGATTCTCGGGATATACCTTCCCCGGCTCGGGGCAAAGGCCGGGGCCGGACTTTTTCTCGCGCTGTTCGTCGGGTACGGGTGGATCGTGTATTACCTCTTTATTTCGAAGGGCATATGGTTCAACTTTGTCTATCCTTCTTCCGCCCTGGTGTTCGGGTATACGAGCCAGACGGCGTACCGGTTTTTCACGGAGGAACGGCGCGCCCGGGACATCCGCAAGATGTTCTCAAGCTACGTGTCGAAGAGAATTGTGGACGAGCTTATCAGGGACCCGAGCAAGGCCAGGCTCGGCGGCGAACGCAAGGAGATCACGGTGCTCTTCTCCGATATCAGGGGTTTTACTTCCTTTTCAGAGAAGCACCAGCCCGAAGAAGTGGTCTCGATGCTGAATGAGTATCTCGGTGCGATGACCGATATCGTGTTCAAATACGACGGCACGCTCGACAAGTTCATCGGTGACGCCATCATGGCGCTTTGGGGAGCGCCGATCGGCCAGCCCGATCATGCGGAGAGGGCCGTGCGGTGCGCTCTCGCCATGGGCGAGAAACTCGGAGAGCTTCAGAAGAAGTGGGCCGACGAGGGGAAACCGGTGCTGGATACGGGGATCGGCATCAACACCGGCGAGATGGTCGTCGGCAATATGGGCGCCGAGGGGAAAAAGATGGACTACACCGTGATAGGGGACCATGTGAACCTCGGCGCACGAGTTGAGAGCTTGACACGGCAATACAATAATCATATTATCATAACAGAGTTTACCTATGAAAAGGTCAAGGATATCGTTGAGGTGAACAAGCTCGGGTCAGTGACGGTCAAGGGCAAGGAACGGCCGCTGGTGATCTATGATCTGGTGGGAGTGAAAGGGTAAGGAGAAATCCCAAATCTCAAATACCAAATTACAAATAAGCTCCAATGGGCAAATACCAGACGTCAAACAGTTTGTAGTTTGATTATTGGCAATTGGAATTTATTTGAGATTTGAAATTTGGGGTTTGGAATTTGAGAGGCAGAGGAGGCTTGATGAAGGTCAAAGTACTCGGGTGTTCCGGTTCGGAAACCATTGGTCACAACCCTCCGGGGTTCCTGGTGAACGACGTTCTGATGATGGACGCCGGCACGATCACCGCGGCCCTCAGCATCGGGGCGCAGGCAAAGATCACCGATATCCTGATCAGCCATCCGCACCTGGACCATGTGAAAGGCATCCTCTTTCTGGCCGACAATATCATCGGAAAGATCAAAAAGCCGGTGAACATCCACGCCCTTCCGCAGGTCATCACGGCTATTAAGAAACACCTTATGAATAACGTCATCTGGCCGGATTTTACCAGGATCCCAAGCGGAAAAAATCCGGTGTTTACCTATAAGCCGTTCAAGGCCGGCAGGGCATTCAAGGCCGGCGGTCTCACGGTGAAGGCTATTCCCATGAACCATCCCGTGCCCGCCGTCGGCTTCCTGGTGAGCGACGCGAGGTCCTCGCTTCTTTACAGCGCTGACACCGGGTCGAATCAGAAGCTCTGGAAGGCGGCGGCAACGGCAAAAAACCTCAAGGCCGTCATCGTGGACACCTCATTCCCTGATTCTTATGACGCGCTTGCCGGCGTGAGCGGCCACTTTACGCCGATGCAGCTCCAGCGGGACCTCGAGAAGTCGAACGTGGACGGAGATCTGTTGATCTACATCTATCATATAAAACCCGCCTATGAGTCGGGTGTCGTCAGGGACCTCCGCGCCATGGGCAGAAAGAACGTGCAGATTTTGAAGGAAGGAAAGACGTACACATTTTAAAATTTCAAATCCCAAACATCAAATCTCAAATAACGACCAAATTCCAAATCTAAACGTTTGGAATTTATTTGTGATTGGAATATTGGGATTTGGTGCTTGTTGTATTAAGGAGATCTATGGCCTGGTTTAAAAAAGAACGACCCGAGCAGCTCACGTCCGATGCGGCCACCAAGAAGGTGAAGATACCCGAGGGGCTCTGGGTAAAGTGCGACAACTGCAAAGAGATCATCTACCGCAAAGAGGTGGAAAAAAATTACAAGGTCTGTCCCAAGTGCGACTATCACTTCCGCATCTCGGCCTCGGAACGGCTGCCGTACCTTGTGGACGAGGGGACCTTTCTTGAGGTGGAAGACGGCCTTTCCCCCAAGGACTTTCTCGGGTTCAAGGACTATAAGGAGAAATTAAAGAGCAGCCGCAAAAAGACCGGCCTCAAAGACGCGATCATTTCCGGCGAGGCCAGGATCGGCGGCCAGCCCGTGCAGATCGTCATTATGGACTTTAATTTCATGGGTGGCAGCATGGGGTCGGTCGTCGGTGAGAAGATCGTGAGGGCCGTTGAGCGGGCGATCGAGAAGAGGACGCCTTTTATCGCGGTGGCGGCCTCAGGCGGCGCGAGGATGCAGGAAGGGATACTCTCGCTTATGCAGATGGCCAAGACCTCGGCGGCGGTCGCCATGCTCGGCGAGACAGGGCTGCCGTTCATCTCCGTGCTCACCGATCCCACCTTCGGCGGAGTAACCGCGAGCTTTGCCATGCTCGGCGACATCATTCTTGCCGAGCCGAAGAGCCTCATCGGTTTTGCGGGACCGCGCGTTATCGAACAGACGATCAAGCAGCAGCTTCCCGCCGGTTTCCAGCGCGCGGAGTTTCTCCTGGAGCACGGCATGGTCGACATGATCGTTTCCCGCCGGGAGATGCGTGCTACACTGGGGAAAGTGCTGGAGTTCTTCGCCGAACAACAGGCTTGACGGGATGGCAAAGATCATCATCATACTTGGCATTGTGCTTGTGGCCATAGGCGTTGTTCTGCTCTTCATTGAGAAGATACCCTTTCTCGGAAAACTACCGGGAGACATCCTGATCAAGAAAGAGCATTTCACCTTTTATTTTCCGTTGACCACGAGCATTATCATCAGCATCATCATCAGTCTTGTTCTCTACCTTTTCGGGAAATTCAAATAAGATCATGCGAAGGCGCACCGGAGCTCGTTTTAAAATCCGTTCGGCCGAAGGAAAATGAATATTGCCACGCGAACCGGGACGTCCCCGGCAAATACTCATGATGCCATGAAAAAGGCCGCGCTGCTCGTTGCCGTTCTCGCTTCCTTCCTCACTCCCTTCATGGTCTCTTCCATCAACATCGCGCTTCCGGCCATCGGCAGGGAGTTTGCGATGAGCGCGGTCCTCTTGAGCTGGGTCCCGACGTCGTACCTGCTTGCCGCCGCGATGTTCCTCGTTCCTTTCGGGAGGTTCGCGGATATTTACGGCAGGAAGAAGATCTTTACGTACGGCATCATCCTCTATACCGTTTCCTCTCTTTTTCTGGCCTGTACCTCTTCGTCGGTATTATTTATCTCCCTCCGCGTTCTTCAGGGTATCGGGAGCGCGATGATCTTCAGTACGGGGATGGCGATCCTCACGCTGGTTTATCCTGTCACCGAGCGAGGCAGGGTATTAGGGATCACCGTTGCCGCGGTATATCTGGGGCTTTCGCTCGGTCCGTTTCTCGGCGGCTTTCTCACGCAGCACCTCGGCTGGAGGAGCATCTTCCTCGTCAATGTTCCCGTCGGAATGGCTGTCATGGCGGCTGTTTTCCTGAAGTTGAAGGGAGAGTGGGCCGAGGCCCGGGGAGAACGGTTTGACTGGTTCGGCTCCGTTATCTATAGTCTCGCGCTTATCTCTATCGTATACGGCCTTTCCCTGCTGCCGGCAACAAGAGGCGCGTGGCTTATTGCGGCCGGGACTGTGGGTATGGCGGTGTTCGTTCGCTGGGAGATGAAGGCGGCAAGCCCTCTCCTCACGATGAACCTTTTCAGGAGCAACGCTGCATTCACCTTTTCGAACCTGGCGGCGCTCGTGAATTACAGCGCCACCTTCGCGGTGACGTTTCTCCTGAGCCTGTACCTGCAATATATAAAGGGGTTCACCCCGCAGCATGCGGGCATGATCCTCGTTGCCCAGCCGCTCGTGATGACGATCTTTTCCCCCTTTGCCGGCAGGCTTTCAGACAGGAGAGAACCGCGCGTCGTCGCTTCCCTCGGTATGGGATTTACCGCGGCGGGGCTCGCCCTGTTCACGTTCCTGGACGCGGGCACGCACCGGGGCCTCATCATCGCGGGCCTGGTCGTCCTCGGTTTCGGATTCGCGCTTTTTTCATCTCCCAACACGAACGCCGTCATGAGTTCGGTTGACAGGAAATACTACGGTGTGGCCTCGGCAATGCTCGGCACCATGCGGTTGACCGGGCAGATGATGAGCATGGCTATCGCCATGCTCATATTCGCCCTTCACATCGGGAATGCCCGGATCACGCCTGAATACTACCCGCTTTTTCTGCAGAGCGTGAAAACGGCATTTACTGTTTTTGCCGTACTCTGCTTCGGCGGCATATTCGCGTCGCTTGCGCGAGGAAAGGTGCGGTGAGAAAGCACAAAGCATGCGTACAACACTGAAGAATATTATATGGATGATCGTCTCGGTCCTGGCTGGGGTCGCCATCGCGGTCGTCACCGGGATCTTTAATCCGAATGAAAAAGTGAACGCCCTCTGGATCATCACTGCGGCAGGGTGTTTCTATGCCGTTACGTATCGTTTTTACGCGACCTTTCTCGCGGCAAAGGTTCTCTCGCTCGACAGCGGCATTATCACTCCTTCTCACAATCTTAAAGACGGCGTTGATTATCATCCGACCAACCGTTGGGTCCTTTTCGGCCATCACTTTGCCGCGATCGCAGGTGCAGGCCCGCTCATCGGCCCGATGCTTGCCGCGCAGTTCGGTTACCTTCCCGGTTTTCTCTGGATCCTGATCGGCGCGGCCCTCGGGGGAGCTGTGCACGATATGGTGATCCTCGCGGCATCGGTCAGGAGGAACGGCCGCTCTCTCGCGCAGATCGCGAAGGACGAGATCGGTCCTGTCGGCGGCATTGCGGCGTCGTTCGCCATACTTTTCATCATCATCGTCGCGCTCGCGGGGCTCGGCCTCGCGGTGGTCAATGCCCTCGCGAAGAGCCCCTGGGGGACCTTCACCATAGCCGTCACGATACCGATCGCGCTTTTCATGGGATTGTATCTTTACCGGCTCCGGCCGGGAAAGGTCGGCGAGGTGAGCGCCATAGGGTTCGCTCTGCTTCTCCTGGCCGTAATCACCGGCCGTTATATCCCCGGCTCTTTCCTGGAACCGCTGTTTAATCTTACCAGGAACCAGCTCGTGGTTTGGATCGCGCTCTACGGCTTCATTGCCTCGGTGCTGCCGGTCTGGATGCTCCTCTGCCCGCGGGATTATCTTTCCACCTACATGAAGATCGGGACGATATTGCTGCTCGCCGTCGGTGTCATCGCCATCGCTCCGGTCATCCAGATGCCGGCGGTCACGCGGTTCATCAGCGGCGGCGGCCCGATCATACCGGGCAAGCTATTCCCGTTCATGTTCATCACCATCGCCTGCGGCGCGATTTCCGGGTTCCACTCGCTCATCTCGTCCGGCACCACGCCCAAGATGATCTCATCGGAGCGTGACATTCCGGTCATCGGCTTCGGCGCCATGCTTGTCGAAGGATTCGTAGCGATGATGGCGCTTATCGCGGCGACGGTGCTTATCCCCGGCGATTACTTCGCCATGAACACCAAGCTTTCCTTTGATGCGCTGGCCTCGCTTGGGTTTCCCGTGGGCAGGATCACGGAGCTTTCGGCCATGGTCGGGACGGATGTCGTCGGCAGGCCGGGCGGGGCGGTTTCGCTCGCCGTCGGCATGGCCTCGATCCTTTCGGGCATTCCGGGCATGAAAGGGCTCATGGCCTACTGGTACAACTTCGCCCTTATGTTCGAGGCCCTCTTCATCCTTACGACCGTTGATACGGGCACGCGGGTGGCGCGGTTCCTGCTCCAGGAGCTCGGGAGTCGTGTGTACAAACCGCTCGGGCGCCAACGGTGGCTGCCGGGCATCATAGGCACGAGCTTGCTCGTTGTTGCCGCATGGGCTTACCTCATCTATTCGGGGAGCATCTCCACGATTTGGCCCATGTTCGGCGTATCGAACCAGCTTCTCGCCGCGATCGCCTTTGGCGTGGGGACCACGGTCATCATCAAATCCGGCAAGGTCAGATATGCCTGGACAACTTTTGTTCCCATGCTCTTCATGTTTACGACAACCCTGACCGCCTCATGGGATTTGGTCGCTCTGTTCCTGGGCAAGGCGGCAGCGGCGACGGCAAAAACAGATGCGCTTACTTTCAAGATGGACGCCTTTCTGGTCTTTCTCATGGCAGCCCTCGCGGTCATCGCCCTCCTCGATATGCTCTTCACCTGGCGCCGGTATTTTTCTGAGGCGGGGAAAATGCCATCGAGCGAATCAGCTGTGTAGTCTGCGCAACCCTCTTCTGACCGCTCTGTTGTGCGGCAATTACTTCATTCGCGGGTCACTGATAAAGTCGTTTGGCCGTCTTTGCGAGCGAAGCGAAGCAATCTCGGTTTTATAAAATAAATATGTTCAGGATTGCCCTCTGCTCTAAACCTGCTGGGGCAGGCTCAGCGAAAAACGCTCCTCGCACTGACATTTCGAGAGCTTTCAGCAACCCGCTATATTTCTCCTCCGCAATTTTCTGTGTCAAATATTTTGTTCTTATAAAACTGACGGTTCAGCTGATCAACTGCAACGTTAGGATGATAAAGCTTTAGAAAATATATTTTATAAAGATATGTCTTCATGTGCAATCAGGCTGTCAACTTGACAAAAGTCTCCCGGTGAGGTAACCATAAGAATATAGAAAAGAAGTATGCGGTAGTTTCTCTTTCCTACCTATCGTTTTATTCCGCAACTCTCCAGTTTATCGTGTGGTGAAAGCACCTGCCTGTTTTGGTGTTTTCACCTGATGATGTTGTCCAGGATGTTTTCTCTGAATGCAACTCATTCTTTTTCAACAATTGATTCCCTCAGCTATTTTGGTATTTTTATTGCTTATTCAATGCAGTATCCGTAAAAATTTAAGCACGAAAAATGGGGGTGATGTGCAATAGCATGAAAAACAGTGTTCTCATGAAAGAGCGGTTTATCTTTATCATCGCGTTCTAATTTCCAGGCAGTGAATACCCGCAAAAAAAAATAATAAGGAGGTAACAATTATGTCAAGTAAGATGATTGTCGTGTTTTGTTTGATGCTTGCCGGTGCGCTTTTGCTGATCGCGCCGCAGGAGTCTCAGGCCATACCGGCCTGGTCGCGGTTGACCGGCTCAACCTGCAACAGTTGCCATGCCACACCAACGTGGCAGCTCACCCCGTTCGGGCTTTCGTTCCTGAGAAACGGCCACCGGCTCGAGGCTGCGCCCGCCAAGTTCGACATAGACAGCCAGAAGTGGGACAACTATCTGAGCCTGGTCTGGAAGTTCAGGGCCTATGACGAAGAGGAAAAAAATCCGGCCTCCCAACTGGAGCAGCATTCCTTCTCTCTCTACACGGGCGGCGCGCTTTCTGACCGGTTCTCCTTCTTCACGGAGATGTATTTCTCGGAGAATACCGGAAAGACGGCCGAGGGAACGGATTTCACACCTCCGGCGGTAGATGCGACAGACGGCGTAGTCCAGGAAGATGGATCACGAAAAAAGCTGGCCGAGGCGTTCCTTCAGTACAACCAGCCTATCGGTGAAGGGTTTGTGGCCGTGCGGGCCGGCGAGATCCTTCCCGAGATCATCCATGTCTTCGGCGCAGGCGCCCGCAGCGCGGAACAAAGGGCCCTCGTGCTCAATGACAAGGCAAATTCTGCCAACCCTTATAAGCCTTTCAACCGCCAGCAAGGATTTGATGTCAAGCTAAATATGGAGCCGGTGGAGATAGCCGCGGGTGTTGTGAACGGCTCGGATTACACAAACTCAATCGATTCGAACAATCATAAGGACTGGTTTGCCTCTGCGCTCCTGGCCTTTGATAAGAACGAATCGGCTTTAGGGCTGTATCATTATGATGGCAAGTACACCAAATACACCGTAGTCGGCGATGCTACAACGGCCATTGACTATGATAATAACTTCACACGCGACGGCGTGCTCTTCCGCTTCATCCGGAGCAACTGGCGCGTTGTGGGCGCTTACTTTATAGGCAAAGAGATCACCGACGCAGCCGGAACCAAGACCGACAATGAGGGGTATTACGGCCTCGTGGACTTTAACTTTTCGGACAAGTTCGGCGTTTTTGCCCGGTACGACATGCTGGATCCAAACGCCGACGTCGGTGGAAACGAAACAACTCAGTACATGTTCGGTTTGAACGGAATGTTCTATATGACCGCGAAGAGCGGCGCACGCTGGAACATCGAGTTAACCAATAAAGAGACTCCGATATCCGGAACAACTCCGGCAGCAAGGGTGAACAGAGCGCTGCTGCAGTTAACCTGGGCATTTTAGCAAAGGAACCTGTAAAGCGGAGTTATGTTATGAAGGGGACGGTTTAAACACCGTCCTCTTTTTTTCCGGTGCGGCTTCCATGATTGGCTCGCTCG
>Ga0209641_10002082_pt1 | contig 17347 bp, 16 predicted proteins | sample RifCSP16_1_FD_184022 | JGI IMG/M metagenome (GOLD analysis project Ga0209641, IMG submission 184022) | Soil microbial communities from Rifle, Colorado - Rifle CSP2_sed 16_1 (SPAdes) (version 2) | ecosystem: Environmental > Terrestrial > Deep subsurface > Rock core/Sediment | place: Rifle...
CCCGGACCTCCCGGACCGGGCCCACCAGCTCCCCCACGTTCCCCGTGGCTCCCCCGGCGACGACCTCCCGGGGGGCCGCGCCCCCCGTGAGGCCGGGCGTCTTCTCGCGGCCGATCACCCGCTGCAGGAGCTCCCTCCCCTCGGCAACGGCCTCCGCTTTCCCGCCCTCGCGGATCCGGTCGAGCGCCCGCCGGTAGGCGGACACGACCCCGCCCACGTACTCCGCGCTCCGCATCCGCCCCTCGATCTTGAACGCGGCGAACCCCAGCGGAACCAGCTCGGGAAGGAGGTCGATCAGGGAAAGGTCGCGGGTGGAAAAAACCGCCTCCTCGCCGCCCTGGTGCCCGTAGAGACGTCGGCACGGCTGGACGCACGCCCCGCGGTTGCCGCTCTTTCCCCCGAGGAAGGAGGAGAAGAAACACTTCCCCGAGTAGGAGTAGCACATCGCCCCGTGGACGAAGATCTCGACGCCGACGCGGCTGGCCGACACGATCCTGCGCACCTCGGAGAGGTCCAGGTGACGCTCGAGGATCACCCGGTCCGCGCCCAGGGCCGCGAACACGTCGGCGGCGAAAGCCGAGGCGCAGCCCGCCTGCGTGCTGACGTGGAACTTCATCCCGGGGAAGAAGTCGCGCAGGACCCGCATGAGCCCGAGATCCTGGACGATGAGGGCATCGGGGGAGAGGGGGGCCACCCGGTGGAGGATCGAAATCGCCTCGGGGAGGTCCGCCTCGGTAAGGACCGTATTCATGGCGAGGTACACGCGGATCCCGTGGGTTCGCGCGTGGGGCAGGATCCGGCACAGGTCCGCCAGGGTGAAGTTCTCGGCGCGTTCCCGCGCGTTGAACCTCTGAAGCCCGAGGTAGACCGCGTCCGCCCCGGCGGAAACGGCGGCGAAATACGACTCCACCGAGCCCGCCGGGGCCAGAAGCTCCGGGAAAGACGTCCGGGCAGGCACGGCGGGCCCGCTCGGGGATCGTTCGCCGCGTCGCGTCCCTCTCCTGCTATTTGGGGAAAAGATCTTCAATCCGTTTCCCGGCTTTCACGGGGAACAACGCTCCCTCGGGGCGTTCCGGCCGCAAACCCTTGTCCGGCCGATAGGATCAGCCCCTTTTCGTTTGACATTCATCTTACATCCGATAGACTTACCGGGAAATAGCGTTCGGGGAAAACCCGGGAAAAACCCCCTTTCGGAGAGGTGAAATGAGCTGGATTCCGGCGATCCTTGCGATCGTGCTCGTCGGCTGGTTCGTTTTGACGTACAACGCCCTCGTCAGGCTGCGCAACCTGTTCCGGAACGCCTGGCACCAGATCGACGTGCAGCTGAGGCGACGGTACGACCTCATCCCGAACCTCGTGGAGGTCGTCAAGGACTACATGTCCTACGAGCAGGAAACGCTCACCCGGGTCATCGAGGCCCGCGGCGCCGCCATTTCCGCGAAGGGTGCTGCGGAGCAAGGGAAGGCCGAGAACGCCCTGACCGAGTCCCTGAAGAGCCTCTTCGCCGTCGTGGAACGGTATCCCGAGCTCAAGGCGAACCAGAACGTGGCCTCGCTCCAGGAGGAACTGACCGCGACGGAGAACAAGATCTCCTTCGCGCGCCAGTTCTACAACGACTCGGTGATGACGTACAACAACAAGATCCAGTCCCTCCCGTCCAACCTCATCGCCTCGGTGTTCGACTTCTCCCCGGCGGAATATTTCGAGGTAGGGGAGGAAAGCCGGGCCGTGCCGAAGGCGGACCTTAGATAAATACAATGATCTGCCCGGGATGCGGGACGGCCAACCACCCGGACGCCGCGTACTGCAACCTGTGCCAGAAATCGTTTTTCCCCACCGGCGTCTCCCGGTTCGCGGGGGAGGCGACAGGCGGTTCCCCGGGGCCGGCCGCCCCGGTCCTGCGCCCGGTTCCCATGCTCTCCTTCTACGAAGCGGCATCCCGGAACGTCCGGATGTCCCGGCTGCTCTTCCTGGCGCTCTTTGCCACCTTCCTTGCCGTCGGAGGAGGGATCGGGAGCGCGTACGGAAACGTCGGCTACGGCGTCGCGCTCGCGCTCATCCTCTACGCGATCCTCGCCTCCACGGCGTATTTTACCGGGTCCTCCCTCGTCCTTTCGATCCACGGCGCCCGCGAGGCGGACCCCGCCATCCACCGGAAACTGCGGAACGTCGTCGAGGAAATGAGCATCGCCTCGGGGATCCCGATGCCCCGCGTCTACGTCATGGAGAGCCGGGGGATGAACGCGTTCGCCGCCGGGAGGAGGCCGGAAGAGGCCCTCGTCGCGGTGACGACCGGTCTTCTCGAGCGGGTGAACCGGGAAGAACTGCAGGGGGTGATCGCCCACGAGATGGCCCACATCAAGAGCCGCGACACCCTCTACAACATCTGCGCCGCGGTCCTGGTGGGGTCCATCGCCCTCCTGGCCGACATGTTCCTCCGCGGGGCGCCTTTCCGCGGGAGAGGCCGGTCCGGAGGGGGAGGAAGGGGGAACGCCGCCTTCCTGGTGCTCGGATTTTTCCTCGCGATCCTCGCCCCCATCGCCGCGAAGATCCTCCAGATGAGCATCTCCCGCCAGCGGGAGTATCACGCCGACGCCGTGGGCGCGCAGTTCACTCGAAATCCCCTCGGACTGGCCGCGGCGCTCAGGAAGATCTCGCAGACCGGCGCCGAGGTTCCGGGCGAGAATCGGGGGACCCAGCACCTGTTCATCGTGAACCCCCTGCGCCATTTCGGCGACGACGCCTCCGCGCTTCTTTCCACGCATCCATCGACCGCGCTGCGCATCCAACGGTTGAACGCGATGGCCGGAATCGCGCCGGCGGCTGTTGGATCCTGATCCCGGAAGGAGGAAACCGTGTCGCGCATCGTGACGATTTTCGGGAAGGACACCTGACCGTACACAACCAACGCTCGTATGGATTACGAGAAGGCCGGCGCCCGGGTGGTGTACAAGAACGTCCAGCAGGACAAGTCCGCGATGGCGGAGATGATGGCTCTCTGCAAGGGACAGCGCGACGTCCCCGTCATCCTCGACGCCGACAAGGTGACGATCGGCTACGGCGGCACCTGAGCGGCATGACGACCGCGGCCGTGCGCCGCGAAGGATCCGGGGGAAACGGATAGCGGTTTTGTGGTATGGCTATTTCTGTTGCCCGACCCAACCACTTCGACCGGAGGATGTCATCGATGAAAGTGACCGAAGATGCGCTCAAGTTCCTGAACCTGGGGATCAACTCCGAGATTGCGGCATACGTCTTCTACCGGCGGGCGTCGAAGATGATCGGGGACGAGGATCTCCGCAAGGTGCTCGACGGTCTGGCCATGGATGAGAAGGCCCACTTCCTGTCGCTGGAGGACGCCTACGACAAGAACGTCCGTTCCGAGTGCTGGGCCCCCTACAAGGACATCCTGAGCCGGGAGGGCCTGCCCGAAATCGACGAGCTGGTGCAGGATACCCACAAGGAGCTGCTCGGGAAGATCCGGAACCTCAAGAACAAGAAGGATGTCCTCCAGATGGCGCTTCTGCTGGAAAAGGAAGCGTACGACCTGTTCCGCAATGCCTCCTCGAAAGCGAAAGACCCCGGGATCAAGAAGGTCTTCGACCATCTCGCGGCCTTCGAGATCGGACACGTGAAAACGATCGAAAAGGCCCTTTCCGCCCTGTAACCGGCAGGCGGGGATCGGTCCGCGGACGGGCGCGGGTCTCGCTCCGCAGCCTCGGAGGGGGGCTCCGTTCGTGGCTTCGCAGTGCGTTGAATCTGCACGGCTGCGCTCCGCCAACCGGAGACCCTGGCTCGCGGAGGGGTCCCCTCGGCTACGCTCGCGACCTTGCGCCCGCTCGCTGCCGGTTCCGCTCGACGCAAGTCCTTCCTCGCTCCACAGGCCGCCTCGTCGACCCCCCCGCATCGCCCCGGGTCCCCCGGTCGTTGGGTTCCTCGTATCCGGGCGCCCGCCACAGAGGTTGAAAAGTTTTAAGAACGTCCCTGTTCTTGGCGACCGCTCACCGCCTCGATCATCTTCCGGTAGGCCCGGGGGAACGCGAGGCCGGACAGACCCTCCGGCCGCACCCAGCGCCATTCCCTTTCCGTCCGCGGCCGTCCGCACGTCCGGCCGCACCGGTAGGCGTGCAGCGTGATCCGGAAATGGGAAAAACCGTGGGGAAGGGAGACGAGGAGCTCCCCCACCACAACGGCCATTCCCCATCCCTCCCGGAGCTCTCTCCGGAGGGCCTCTTCCCTCGTCTCCCCGGATTGACGGCGCCCGCCGGGGAGTTCCCAAAGGCCGCCCAGAAGCCCGCGTTCGGGCCGCCGGCCGACGAGGACCCTCCCCTTCCCGTCCGAAATCCACCCGGCGACCACCTCGTGGTGGGGGAGACCCTTTTTCGCGGCCCTCCCGGGGATCGTATCCTGAATCATCTTGCGAAGCCCCTCGCAGTGTTGCGCAAGGGGGCATGCGGGGCAAGCCGGCCGGCGGGGCGTGCACACCGTCGCGCCCAGGTCCATCAGGGCGAGGGCGGTCTCCCTCCCCTTCTTCGGCAGGATCAGCCCCCGGGAGATCGTCCACAAGCCGCGCTCCGCGGAAGGCCGGGAAAGACTCCCCGTCACGGCGAAGAGCCGGGCGATGACCCGTTTCGCGTTGGCGTCGAGGATGGGGACGTCCTTCCGGAAGGCGATCGCCGCGATGGCCCCCGCCGTGGACCGCCCGATCCCCGGAAGCGTTGCCAGGGCTTCCGGATCCTCCGGCAAACGCCCGCCGTGCTCCCGGGCGACAACCTGCGCGGCCCGGTGGAGATTCCGGGCCCGGGAGTAGTATCCCAGCCCCTCCCAGAGCTTCATCACGCGGTCCGGAGACGCCTCCGCCAAGGCACGCACCGTGGGGAACGCGGAGAGGAACCGGCGGTAATAAGGGGTGACGGTTTCCACCCGGGTCTGCTGGAGCATGACCTCCGACACCCAGATCCGGTACGGGTCGTCGGTCTCCCGCCAGTCCATCTCTCTTGCCGACCGGTCGAACCACGCAAGAAGCCGGCGGGAAATCGCGCGCAGACGTCTTCCATCCGGGATCTTCCGGGACGCCCCGGCCGGGGTTCCTTCCCCAGAAGTCATGAGGACGGCCTTGCAGACGATACTGGTGTTACATGCCTTCCAGGAGCCCCGTGAAGGTGCCGTGGTGCTCCTCTTCGTCGGCTAAGATCTCCTTGAACATCTTCTCCGTGACTTCGTCGCCTTCCTTCCTGGCTACCTCGATGATCTTCCGATAAAGGGTGATCGCCCCCTCCTCGTCCTTCTTGTTCGTCTCCAGCATCTCCTTGAGGGTGTCCCCGACGACGATGGGGGAGGGCTTGGTGGTCGGCTTCCCTCCGAGGTAGACGAGCCGCTCGGCGATCGCCTCGGCGTGCTTCATCTCCGCGATGGCGACTTTCTTCAGTTCGTCCTTCACGGCGAATCCCGTAACACCCATCCACTGCACGTGCTGCCACAGGTACTGCACGGAAACCTGGAGTTCCCTCGCGACCCCCTGGTTCAACAGGTCCAGCAACTGCTTCGACGCCTTCGGGCTCTTCATCGTGGCTGTCTCCTCTCGGGTGGTATCGATCCTGCGGAATGCGATCTATCCGGTCCACGGCTCGTCGCCGTCGAAATCGATCTCCTTCGGCGGGACGTACTTCCGGTTGATCCCGACCTGCTCGGTCGTAAGCTTGTACTTCTCGTAGATCTTCGAAAGCTCCCTCGAGTGCTCGATCTCGTCGAGGCGGATCGTCCCGAGCGCCCACTTAAGATCGGGCCGGCTGAAGGTGTTCATCCCCCTTTCGCAGAGCGCAATCGCCTCGGTCTCCACCGCCAGGTGCTCCTCGGAGAGCTCCTTGATCGTGACCTTTCGCTGCCGGCGCACGGAGCCGGAGCCGGGATGCGGCGTCCCCCCCATCTTCCGGATCAGGGCGATGATCATCCTGGCGTGCTCGATCTCCACGGCCCCGAATTTCCTGAATTTCTCCCGGATGTCGCGGTCGGCGAAGGCGGATGCGTACAGGTTGTAGTCGATGATCCCCCGGTACTCGAGCTGCAACATGTTGTTCAAAAACTTCACCGCTTCGTAATCGGCAAGGCCGGAGCCGAACGCGGAGGTGAGCTTCTTCTCGAACTCCCCCAGTTGGCCGTCCATCCGGTCAAGGAGCAGGAAGAGCTCGGCGTTGCGGAACCGCTCGGCCTCCCCCAGGCCCCGGATTTTTCCGATCCGGTCCTTCCCCTGCCGCAGCAGGTCCCCCAACTCCCCGAGGAGGACGCTCAGGCTCATGGGCGACTCCTTTCCATGCGGGAACGCAAGAAATTATCGTACCACGAATCAGAACGGGGGCCGGATTCCGACCCCCGAAGGAAACCACGGGGCGGCCATCCCGGCCTCCCCGGCAATCGGTACGTGCAGGTTAGAACTTGTACCCGATATCGAACGCGACGAGGTGCGCGTCGCCGGTCCACTTGCCGTTGAAGCCGACCGGGATTCCTCCCTCCGTCCTCAGGTTGTTCTCCGTCCGGTCCTTCTTGTCCACGTACATGTATGCGAGATCGAACGTCCAGTTTCTGACCTTGTATCCCGCCCCCGCGCAATAGTAGAGCTTGTCGGCGTCGGGAAGCTCGGGACCCATCGTCTCGGCCGGAACCGGGGTGGGATCCCATCGGAACCCGAGGCGCAGGGCCAATGGGTCGGTCACGCGGTACTCGCCGCCGATGTAAATCGCCACCACGTCGTCCCAGTTCTTCGGGCTTGACGTATCCGGCAGGAACGCCCGATTGTCCTTATTATCGATATTAAGACTCTTCCAACTGTGCCAGAAGGTCCAGGATGCATCCACCTCGAGGGTCAGACGGTCGAGAATATACGCGACGCCCAGATCCAATGTCGCGGGGATGTGGAGCGTCGCAGACCCCGTGGTGTTGAAGGAGGGACCGCCAAACCCGATGGGAGCCGGTCCTTGCGGCGGAAGTGGGCCCAAGGGCGTATTGATATTGCCGGAAAAAACGTTGGACAGGTCAACGTCACCATCCTTTATTTCAAGGTCAAACTTGCTGCGGTAAGCGACACCGATCTTCAACTGCTTGGTCGGAGTCAGGAGCACCCCGAAGTTGTACCCCCACGCCGTCCCGTCGCCCTCCAGACCCGAGTTGAAGATATTCGCCGGAAAACCAGTGGCGTTGTCGATCCCAACCGGGGTCCTCGCCAGCTCCGCCTTCCCGTACATGAAGTCGATCCCCGCGCCAACGGACAGGAACTCGTTGACTTTCCACGCTACAGTGGGGTTGACGACGAGCGTCATCAGGTCGATCTTGGTGATCTGGCTCCGGAAGATGCTCGTGTTCCGGTTCTCGTACTCCTGCCCCAGGCCGAAAGGTGAAAATATTCCCACCCCGTAGGCGAAGTTCGGCGACGCCTTTCTGGTGATGAACGCATTCGGGACGAAGAAGTCGAGGTCCTTCTGGGTCTCCGACACCGAAGCGCCGCCCGTCAGCGGAGTGATCCCCGTGAACGTCCCCCCGTTCTCCTTGATGTACGTGACGCCGACCTTCACGTTGTTTCCTTCCAGCTGCACGATCCCCGCGGGGTTGAAGTAGATCGCCGACGGGTCGTTCGCCTGCGCGGTGAAGGCGAACCCCATACTCATCGCCTTGGCCCCCGCCTCGGGGAGGCGGAACCCGCCCGCCATCGCCGACGTCGCGGCAAACAACAGTACGACAAGAAACGCCAGTACCTTCCCGATTCTCATCGCTTCCCCTCCTTGTGGGCGTGGCCCGCCCCACTAGTTCAAAGTGGCTTCAACATAGCGTTTTACCGATCAGACCGCAACGGAAATTACGGACCAGGACAATGAATAATCTTCAGATTCACCAGGCTGCAGGCGGACGGGGAACAATAGCCGGAGGCACACCCCCTGGTGGATCCTCTCCACCCCGGTTTCCGACAGGGACGCCGTCTCGACCGGGTACCGAAGAAGAGTGAAATCCCGATCCGTTCTCGCCTCGACGCAGATCCTCCGGAAGCGGTCGGCGATGCGGAACCACCGCAGGGCCGCGGTTGCCCCGCGGGAGGACAACTCCTCCTCCCTTTCCCCGATCCCCTCGTAATACCGGTCCGGGCCGGAGCCCGTGAGAAAGTTGAGGTTCCACTCCGAGGCGAACTTCCCCCATGCCGGCCGGTTGCCGCCGTTGCGGAGCCGATACCGTACGTCGAACCGTTCTCCGGACACCTCAAGGGTCACGGTCTTCCCGAGGGCCAGGTCGGCGCCATCCCCCCGGAGGGAAACCTCCATGGAGAGGGCGATCCGCTCGCTGCTTCGGGTGATCTTTCCCTTGGCTTCCTTTCCCGCGGTCGCACACCGCGGCGGGATCCTTTCAAGCAGAATCGCCTCGACGGAGTCCTCCTCCCGGTAGAAGGCTTCCCGGAACGACGCCCGCTGCCACGGGTCCACGCCCAGCGCCTCGGCCACGGAAGGGTCCTTGAGGACCAGCAGGTCGTGGATGCTCGTCCGTCCGTCGAATGCGCCCCCCGTATCCCGGATCTTCCGGTGGTACGCCTCCTCCCTCCGGGTCAGGACGTGCCCGAGGGCGACCCCGCGCCGGGGGAGGGAGATCTCGGTGATCGCGCCCCCGTCGTGGCCGTGGACGAGAAGGGTTACGTTCGGCGTCTTGAGAAGCGCCTCCTCCCCGCCGTCGGCATCGAGGTCGCCGCTCGCGCATTCCGTCCAGCCGTCCTTCCCGCCGTGCAGGACCCGGTCGGAAGCTTCTTCCGCGCGGAGCAGGTTGGCGTAAGTTGCCTCCCGGAGATGGTTGAGGTAGATCCCCCCGAAGATCCCGTGCCAGTAGACGTCGTTGCACTGGGCACGGTACAGGAAATCGCGCGCCTCCGCTCCGCCGCCCAGTTCCGCCGCCTCCTGGACACGCCCGCTCACCCACAGCATCCTCTTGTGCAGCTGGTTCGCCTCCTCGTACTTGCGAAGGAACCCGCGGAAGTGCCCTCCCTGCGCGAAGGGCTTCATTTCCTGGTGCCTGCCGGAGCGGAAGTCGTGCAGCAGCGCGCCGAACCGGGCCGCCTGCGCGGGAGGGAGCGCCCACTCCCCCATCTCGATGTAGGAGCAGGAGGGCAGGTAGGCCTTCCCCCGAAGCGGGGCGGCGTCCGCATATTCCCCGAACGTCATCGTCGTGAGCCATTCCCCCCGGGCCGCGATCCCCTCGAAGAACCGGCGCAGCCACCCTTCCGTGTATACCGTGTTGTGCGTCCCGGGCCAGACGCCGAACTTCTCCCCGTCGTCGGCCAGGATGGCCGCCGGGTACGGCACGTCCCGCGACGTCATCCGCTCCACCGTCCGCAGCGTCTCCTCCACGTCCCCGAACGGGATCAGGTACCGGAGCCGCTCGCTCCCCGGGAACAGGCGAACCGTCGCCCCGTTCGCCTCGGTCAGGTAGACCCCGTCGAGTTCCTCGCCGGATATCCCCGCCCGCAGGAAGTGGATGTCGTCCAGCGGGAGATATTCCACCCCCGCCGCGGAGAGGGACGAAGGGAATTCGGGCTCCCAGACCCGCTCCGCGAGCCACATTCCCCGCGGCTTTTTTCCGAAGGTCCTCCCCACGGTATCGGCGAGATCCCGGATCTGGCCCTTTCGGTCCCGTTCCGGGAGGAGGGACATCACGGGTTCGTACATCCCGCCGCCCAGGATCTCCACCTGTCCGCGCGCGACGAGATTCCTGAGCAGGTCGAATACGCCCGGCCGGTTTTCCGCGATCCACCGGAGGAGGAACCCCGAGTAGTGGAGCGTTACCCTGATCGCGGGAAAGCGGGCGAGGGTTTCGAGAAAGGGGAGGTACGACCGGTCGCAAGCCTCCCCGAGGACGGATTCGAAGTTCCCTACCGGCTGGTGGTTGTGCAGGCAGAGGAGCAGTGCCCGCCTCCCGCGCGGGGACGGAGCGCCCTCCATCAGGGTTCTTCCCCTTCCTGCGCGAACTCGGTGAGGACGCCGAAGGTCGACTTCGGGTGGAGGAACCCGATCTTCATCCCGTGAACCCCCGTGCGGGGAGTCTCGTCGATCAGGCGGACTCCTTTTTCCTTCGCGTGCGCGAGCGCCGTCGCCGCGTCGTCCACCCCGAGGCAGAGGTGGTGGATCCCCTCCCCGTTCTTCTCGAGGAACTTTCCGACCGGTCCGTCGGGTGACGTCGTCTCGAGCACCTCGATCGTGCTCTCCCCTACGCGGAAGATCGCCGTGCGGACCTTCTGCTCGGCCACCTCCTCGATGCCGAGGAACGTAAGGCCCAGGACATCACGGTAGAAGGGGATGGCGTCGGAAAGGCTTCTGACCGCCACCCCGATGTGCTGGATCTTGCGGATCATGGCGCTCCTCCTTGGAAAAATGAGGGGGACATCCCTCTTATTATCGCCGAGAAACCCGGGAGTGTCCCCCCCCAAAGAGAACGTGGGCGCCGAGCGATCGCGGGTCTCGCTCCGCAGCCTCGGAGGAGGGCTCCGTTCGTGGCTCGCCGTGCGGGGAACCTGCACGGCTGCGCTTAACCTCACTGCGCCCCCACTCCTTCGGCTTGCTGCGCATTCCTGCACCCGCGAAACGGCGTGCGCCACCAGTCGCAGGGGGGACCCGGAGCGCAGCGGGGATTTCCTCGGACTGGGCGGGGACACTCCTCTCCCGCATCCCGGAGATGAATCAGGAATGTCCCCGGGGAAATTGCGTCGAGCGGAATGGCAGCGAGCGGGCGAAGGTCGCGAGCGTAGCGAAGAGGAAGCCCCCCGCGCGCTAGGGTCCCCCCGGGCTGCCGGCGGTTCGCTATAGTCTCACGAGGGCGGGGGCGAGGAGGCGGTAGGCGATATAGGATGCGGCGGCGGAGGCGGGGATGGTGAGAATCCAGGCCCACACGATTCTCGCACCCACGTCCCAATTCACCTTCCTCCGCCCCTGGGAGAGACCCACCCCGAGGATGGCGGAGGTGATGACGTGGGTGGTGCTGATGGGAATCCCCAGCGCCGACGCCGTCAGGATCACCCCCGCGGAGGACGTCTCCGCGCAGAAGCCGTGCACGGGCTGCAGCTTCACGAAGTCGCGCCCCACCGTCTTGATGATCCTCCACCCCCCGGCCGCCGTGCCGAACGCCATCGAGGCGGCGCAGGAGAGGATGACCCAGACGGGGATATGAAAGGTATGGATCGCCCCGTAGGAGACGAGCGCCATGGTGATCACGCCCATCGACTTCTGCGCGTCGTTCGACCCGTGGGAAAACGCCATGAACGCCGCGGAGAGGATCTGCATCTTCCGGAACCCGCGGTTGAGCGGGGACGGATGGAACCCCCGGAAGGCCCAGAAAATGCCGACCATGATGAGGAACGCGATGAGCGTCCCCGCCACCGGAGAGATGACGATGGCGGCGAGGATCTTGGAGATCCCCCCCCATTTCAGGACGCCGTAACCCCGCGAGGCGATCACCGCGCCGATGATCCCGCCGATGATCGCGTGGGAAGAAGAGGCGGGGATCCCGTAGTGCCAGGTGAGAAGATCCCAGAAGATCGCCCCGGAGAGTGCCGAGAGGATGACCACCTGCGTCACGAACCCGGGGTCCACGATCTCCTTGCCGATCGTCGTCGCCACGTGCGTGGAGACCAGCGCCCCGACGAAGTTCAGGCCCGCCGCCATGGCGATGGCGTTCCGGATGGAGAGGGCCCGGGTGGAGATGCAGGTGGCGATGGCGTTCGCCGTGTCGTGGAACCCGTTGATGAAGTCGAAGGCAAGAGCCGCAACGACCACCAACCCCAGGAGGACCAGCGGGGCCTCAGGCATTTTTCAGCGCGACCCCTTCCAGGACGTTGGCGGCGTCTTCGCACCGGTCGGTGGCCGACTCGAGCGTCTCGTAGATCTCTTTCCACTTGAGAATATAGATCGGGTCCTTCTCCTGGTCGAAGAGTTGGGCGATCGCGTCGCGGCACACCCGGTCGGCCTCGTTCTCCAGGGAGTTCACCTCCACGCAGTGCTCGAACACCTCGTCCATCTTCGTCGAAAGGCGTGTGACCCCCCGGTGCAGCTCCCGGGTCGATTTCAGGATGAGGAACCCGAGCTCCTTGGCCTGGGGGGTGGGCTCGGCGATCTTGTACAGCATGATCCGGGTGGCGGCCGCGTGGATCAGGTCGATGACGTCGTCGATCGAGGAGGTGAGGGCCAGGATGTCCTCCCGGTCGATCGGTGTGATGAAGGTCGTGTTCAGCTTCTTGACGATCTCGTGGGTAAGGATGTCCCCCTTATGCTCTATCTCTTCGATCTGGCGGGCTTTTTCCTTGACGTCATCGAAATGGTCCAATAGGTCCTTGAGCACCAAGGCGCCGTCCAACGCGTTCTGCGACGCCTTCTCGAACATGGCGAAAAACGCTTCATCGCGGGGGATGATCCGGAACATGATACGGGCTCCTTAAGGCGGGAGTTCGCTTCTCTTAAGGATTGCGGACGATCTAGTGCACCGTCTCGCAAATACCTTGGCATTCGAGCGCCGCTGCATCCGCTCCAGCTTCGTTGCGCTTCTTCACCATACTCAACGGTATGCCTCAGTCGCGCGCCTTGCTGGCGCGGCGCATCGACGCTCTCGGTGCGTCAAGCTATTTACGAGACGGTGCACTAGTTGATCGGCAACCCGGGGCGGAACGAGGGCGGAAGGCAAGCGGCGACCTCCGCCGCGCTCCGCGACGCCATCTCGGCGAGCTTGCGCTCGGCAGCCTCCACCAGCTCCTCGATGATCTCGGCGACGGGCTGGATCTTCTTCGCGAACGCTACGCTCTGCCCCGCCATGAGCGACCCGCGCTCGACATCCCCGTCGATCACCGCCCGCCGCAGGGCGCCCACCCAGAACTCCTCGAGCTTCACCTGCCCCTCCTCCCGCGACATCTGCCCGGACTTCACCTTGTTCAGGAGCTCGAGCTGGAGCCGGTTGAAGTCCTGCGTCCCCTCGTTCGTGATGGCCCGAACCGGGATGGTGGGAAGGGCCGGGTCGAACTGCGAGGTGGGCATGGCATCCCGCGCCTGGGCCCGGATGAAGGCCTCCTTGAACCGGGGGTGCGCGATGCACTCCTCGGCTACCACGAACCGGGTACCGAGCTGGGCGCCGGACGCCCCGAGCGACAGGTAGTGGGCGATCATCTCCCCGGTGCCGATCCCGCCGGCCACGAAGATGGGGACTTCCGAGATGTTCAGAAGAAACTCCTGCGCGAGGATGGAGGTCGCGACGGGCCCGATGTGCCCCCCCGCCTCGTTCCCCTCGATGATGAGCGCGTCCACCCCCTGCCGGATCAGCCGCCTCGCCAGGGAGAGGACCGGCGCGAAGCACAGGACCTTCGCCCCCGAGGCCTTGACCTGCTCGATGTCCCTCCCCGAAGGAATGCTGCCGGCGAAAATGGCGAAGGGCACCTTCTCCCGGACCACGACCTCGATGTGGGACCGGAAGCTGGGCGCCACCGTGATCATGTTGACCCCGAAGGGAAGCTTCGTCTTTTCGCGGGTTTTCCGGATTTCCTCCGTCAGCGCTTCCGGGGGCATGTTCCCCCCGGCGATGACGCCGAACCCCCCCGCGTTCGAGATCGCGGAGACGAGGTTCGACTCGGATACCCAGGTCATCGCCCCGCAAAGGATCGCGTAGCGGGTGCCCAGGAAATCCGTCCCCTTTTCCCACACTTTCGGCAGGTACTTCAACGCCATCAGGACTCTCCCGCGGGATATCCCGCTCAATTCTATGAACTATACCACGGGGGGGAACGAATCGACCAAGAAAAGGAAAGCCCGTGCCGGCATCTCTGTTATAGTGTTCGGCGATGGTCCTCCAGTCCGAAATGTACGACGTCACCATCGTCGGGGCCGGCCCGGTCGGCCTGTACGCGACCTACTACGCGGGCTTGCGGGACTGCAAAACGAAGCTCATCGAGATGTACCCGCAGGTGGGCGGCCGCCTGATCTCCATGTATCCGGAGAAGGAGATCTTCGATGTCGCCGGCCACATGAAGATCCTCGCCCGCGACCTCATCACCCAGCTCACCGACCAGGCGATGCAGTACCGCCCGACGGTCGTCCTGGGCGAGAGGGTGACCGGACTGCGCGTCCGCGGGGAGCGGGTGATCGAGCTTTCGACCCCGAACGGGCGCCACTTCACCCAGACCGCAGTGATCGCCGTGGGGTGCGGGGCGTTCGTCCCCCGGAAGCTGGACATCCCGCACCTCATCGACCTGGAGGGACACGGGATCCATTACTACCTCCCCTCCTTCGAACCGTTCCGGGGGAAAAAAGTCCTCGTCATGGGCGGGGGAAACAGCGCGGTCGACTGGGCGCTTTCGCTGGAAGGGATCGCCGCGGAAGTGACGCTCGCGCACCGGATGTACAAGTTCCAGGCGCACGAGGCGATGGTCGACAGGCTCCTCGCCTCCAAAGTGAAGGTGCTGTTCCCCTACTTCGCCCTGAAGGAGGTCCTCGGGGAAGACCGTGTCACCGGCGCGGTCATCTGGAACGAGCGGAGCGGGAAGGAGGAACGGATCGAGGTCGACGCGATCGTCCTCTCCATCGGGATGCTGACCAACCTCGAGCCGTTCCGGCAGTGGGGCTTGAACATCGTGGGAAGCGGCATCGCCGTCGCCACGGACATGTCCACCAACATGCCCGGCGTGTACGCGGCGGGGGACATCGCGACCTATCCCGGAAAGATTTTGCTCATCTCCGCGGGCGCGGGGGAGGCCGCCACGGCGGTCAACTCGGCCAAGGAGCACATCGATGCGGGAGACCTCGGGAGATAGCGCCGCCGCCCGTGCGCTCATCCCCCGCCACGGAACCGCCCCCTCCACGCCGCACGAATCTCTTCCGCCCGGTTCGAGAAGACGCCGTCCGCCCCGCCCTCGACGAGCCGGAAAAAAAGCTGCTCGTCGTCCACGGTGTACGGGATGAGGGGCAGTCCCGCCTCGCGCACCCTCCGGATGCGGAGCACGGAGAGATCGCGGTGATCCGGGTGGATCGACGAGAGGGAGTGCCGAAGGCAAAAGGCGATGTCGGACGCCGACGGGCGGCCGGTCACCAGGCCGCAGGGGATGCCGGGGCGGGATGCCCGCGCGGCCAGGCACTCTTCCCGCAGCCCCGAAGAAAGCAGGACCTCCCCTTCGTACCGCATCCCGCCGATCACCCGGAGGGAAGCGTGGATCCCTCCGTCCGTCTTCGACTCGATGTTTACGGGGACGGCCCCGCGGATCAGGTCCAGGACGTCGGTGAGGAACGGGACCGGCTCCCCGTTCCGGAGCCGGACCTTCCGAAGCCGCGTCGCGTCGCAACGGGACACCGCCAGGTTTTCCCTCGCGGTCCGTCCCGTCCGGGCGTCGTGGATGACCACCGGTTCCCCGTCCGCGGACAGCCTCACGTCGAACTCGATCATGTCGGCGCGGTCGGAAAGGGAGAGCGAGAACGCCTCGAGGGAGTTTTCCAGGGCGCGCCGGGAAGCTCCCCGGTGTGCGATGACGATCGGGGACGCGTTCCCTCCTCCCCGGGAAAGATTCCTCATGCCTGTACGATATCCCACACCGGAAGCCGGGGAAACCATCTATAATCCTTCATCATGATCCGCGTCATCTACAACCCGGTGGCCGGCCCGAAGATGGTCCGCAAGATCGGCAGCGTGCGGGAGATCCTTTCGGCGGGAAAGACCCCGTTCGAAATCCGCGAAACCGCCGGCCCCGGGGACGCCGTCCTCCTGGCCCGGGAAGCCGCCCATGCCGGGATGGAAGCGGCCATCGCCGTCGGGGGAGACGGTACCGTGAACGAGGTCGCCAACGGGCTTGCCGGGTCGACGACCCGGCTCCTGGTCGTCCCCCACGGCACGGGGAACGTGTTCGCCGACGAGGTGGGGCTTCCCGAATCCGTGGAGGGATGCCTTTCCCTTTTGTCCGCGGGGAAAACGATCGCGGTTAGGCTCGCGAAAGCGGGGGAGAGGCACTTTCTGCTTTTGGCCTCCGCGGGGTTCGACGCCGAGGTGCTGGAGCGGATGGGCGCCCGGGGAAAGCACTACCTCGGCATCGGGGCGTATTTCCTGGCGGGGGCAGTGCATCTCCTCCGGCAACAGCCGAGTCTCTGGGTGGAACTGCCGGGGAAGGAGCGGATGGAGGTGCAGGCCGCTATCGTCTGCCGGGGGAAAAAGTACGGCGGCGGGGTGATCATGGCGCCTTCCGGGAACCTCGAGGGGGACACGCTCCAGGTGGTCGCCCTCCGCAGGCTCGGGCGCTTATCGATCCTGCGGTTCGCGTGGAACATCCTGCGGGGAAAACACGCCGGGTCCCCGGACGTCCTGATCCAGGAGACGACATCGGTTCTCGTCCGCTCCCGGATCCCCTCCGCCGCTCAGGTGGACGGCGAGTACCTCGGGGCTCTTCCCGTCCGGTTCGAGATGACGAACGTCTCCGTCCGGGTCGTCGTGCCTCCCGGCTATCCCGGCTAGTGTAGCGTCTCGTAAATAGGCTGACGCACCGAGACCGTCGATGCGCCGCGCCGGCAAGGCGCGCGACTGAGGCGTACTTGAAGAAGTACGACGCAAGGAGCGCAACGCAGCCGGAGCGGATGCAGCGGCGGTCGAATGCCAGGTTATTTGCGAGACGCTGCACTAGAAACCGGCAGGGCCCTCCCCGGCATAAGCGGGGAACGAGATTCCTTTCCGTTCCGGGGGAAATCCGCCGTCCGGCGGTTGGACACCATCGGTGCGTCCCGGTTCTCCCTCCCCTTCCCCGACCATATATAATGGGTCCCGACCGGATGCCGCCGGAGGACGCAGTGGGACGATCCATCCTCATCGTGGAGGACGAGAAGGAAATCCGGGACCTGCTCGTCCACTACCTCCGCAGGGAAGGATTTTCGCCGACGGTGGCTCCCGACGGGGAGACCGGGTGGGAGAAGGCGAGAACGGAGGAGCCGGAACTGATCCTCCTCGACATCCTGCTCCCGGGGATGGACGGGCTGGACCTGCTCCGGAAGATCCGGACCGACCCCGCGACCTCCCGGACCCCCGTGGTGATGTTGACGGCCAAGGGGGACGAGACGGACAGGATCATCGGGCTGGAACTGGGCGCCGACGATTACATCCCGAAGCCGTTCAGCCCCCGGGAGGTCGTCGCCCGGATCAAGGCCGTCATCCGGCGCAGCGCCCCCGAACCCGGGGAGGCGGGGAAGAAGGTGTTCGTTTACGGCGACCTGCGGATGGACGTCCCCCGCCACAAGGTCCTCCTCCGCGGCAAACCCGTCCCTCTCACACCGAAGGAGTTCCGCATCCTTAATACCCTGCTCTCGTCCGCCGGGCGCGTCCT
>Ga0209641_10002084_pt1 | contig 17343 bp, 19 predicted proteins | sample RifCSP16_1_FD_184022 | JGI IMG/M metagenome (GOLD analysis project Ga0209641, IMG submission 184022) | Soil microbial communities from Rifle, Colorado - Rifle CSP2_sed 16_1 (SPAdes) (version 2) | ecosystem: Environmental > Terrestrial > Deep subsurface > Rock core/Sediment | place: Rifle...
TGGCGGCGCTCAGCGTCGGCTACTACGTCGGCGGGCAGATCGCGGACCGCTGGCCCCGCGCCGCGGTGCTGGCCATGGCACTCTTCGTTGCCGGCGGGCTGATCATGCTGCTACCGCTGGTTTCCCGGCCGATCCTGGAGGCCTTCGCCGCCTGGGACCTCGGCCCGCGGATGAACCCGCTGCTGGCTTCGATCTTCCTCTTCGCCCCACCGAGCATCCTGTTAGGAATGGCATCGCCGTTCGCCGTCAAACTCGCCGCTACCGATCTCTCCACCGTGGGCAACGTCGCCGGAGCGCTCTACGCCATCTCCACCGCCGGCAGCATCGCCGGGACGCTGCTCACCGCCTTCTTCCTTATTCCCACATTCGGGGTGCGGATGATCCTCTACATCCTCGGCGGCTCGCTCGTCGGCTTCTCCGCGCTGCTGGCTGGCGTCCGCGTCCCCCGGGCGGCTCGCCAGGTCGTCACGAGCCTGGCCATCGTCGCGCTGCTCGCGGGGCCGGCCTGGACCGCTGCCCCCGCCCCCCCACCCTCCGGCGAGCCGAAGATCGTCTTCGAGAAGGACAGCGTCTACCACCGCATTCGCGTGGAGGACTACGCCAACGTCCGCTACCTCCGTTTCGATCGGTCGTCGCAGGGTGGCATGTACTTGAATAATCCGTTCGAGAGTCCCTTCAGGTACACCGACTATGCGCACGTGGCCTGGATTTTCAACCCCGAGATCAAACGCGTGTTAGTGATCGGGCTGGGGGCGGGGTCGATCCCCAAGCGATTTTGGCGCGACTATCCCGGCGTGGCGGTGGATTCGGTCGAACTCGACCCGGCGGTGGTAGACGTGGCCAAGCGATTCTTCGAAGTGAAGGAGAACGCCCGGCTGCGGATCGCCGTGCAGGACGGCCGGATCTTCCTGCGCCGGAGCGACGCCAAGTATGACCTCATCGTCATGGATGCCTACTTCGCCGAGGGCATCCCCTTCCATCTGGCCACGAAAGAGTTCTTTGAACTGGCGCGCGCCCACCTGACCCCTAACGGCCTCATCGCCGCCAACATCGTCGGCGCGCTGGAGGGAAGCGAGAGCAAACTCTTCCGTGCGCTCTATAAGACGTACGGCCAGGTGTTTTCCGGACTCTATCCCTTCCCCGTCGCCTACATGCCGCAGCGTGACGGCGACGGCGTGCGCACGATCATTCTGGTGGCGACAGCGCGGTCCGGCATGACGCGGGCCCAGATCATCGAGGCCGGGCTGAAACTCAAGCGCGGCAAGAAGGTAACGTTCCCCCTGTACGATACCTTCGTCACGGACCACTACGACCGGCCCATCCCCACCTCCGACGTTCCGATCCTCACCGACGACTACGCCCCGGTGGACATCCTGCCGGTCTACGGCTGGGAACCGGAACGCCGCTGACCTGTGTCTGAGTTCGTCGCCGAACTGCAGCATTGGGTGCCGATCGCCCGCTACGTCGTCATCGGCACGCGGTGATCATCGCCGCGCTGCCGGAGCCGCCGCCGCAACTGCAGATCATGGAGGTGAACGATTGGACGGTGAGGGTGGCATAGGAGAGATCCGCACACGCCGCGAATCTGCTGAGCGAACCCATGCTGCCAATCGCGGTGCAGACGCAGGGACTCTCCCGGCGTTTCGACCTTCATTTTGCCCTCCGTGACCTGTCGCTGACCCTCCCTACGGCGTCGGCCCTGCTGGTCGTGGGACCAAACGGCGCGGGGAAGACCACCCTGCTCCGCCTGCTGGCGACATCGCTGCGGCCGTCTGCCGGCCGGGCGACCGTCTTTGGACATGATCTGGTGCGCGGCGCCGACGCCGTGCGGCAGATCACCGCGTACGTCGGCACTGCCCACGGGATGTACGAGGGCCTCACGGCCAAAGAGAACCTCGCGTTCGCCGCCACCATGGGTGGCCGGCCCGATCAGGCAGACGCCGTCCTCAAACGGGTCGGCCTCTTCCAGGTCGCGCACAAATCGGTGCGCACCTTCAGCCACGGGATGAAGCGCCGCCTCGCGCTGGCCCGCGCCTGGATGCTCGCCCCCCGGCTGCTGCTGCTGGACGATCCGTTCAGCGGCCTCGACGCCGAGGGCACGCTCCTGGTGGACACGCTCGTGGCGGAGGTGAAATCGGCCGGCGGGTGCGCCGTGCTGGCCACGCACGAGTGGGAACGCGGGCTGCATCTGGCCGACACGATCATCGGGCTGGCCCGCGGCCGGCAGGTGGAAGCGGCGCCCGCCGCGGAGGTCTCCGGGCCCCGGCTGCGGGCGCTGGCGGGAGGCCGGGTATGAGCGCCTGGCGACGCACGGTCGCGCTGGCACGAAAGGACCTGCTGCTGGAGTGGCGCGGCCGGGAGACGATCACCGCGATGGCCGTGCTCGCCCTGCTGGTCGTGCTGCTGCTGGGGTTCGTGCTGGGTGCCGAGCCGCCGCGCGCGCCGGCGATCCTCTGGGTCGCCCTGGCCCTGGCGGCGATGCTGGGCGTGGCCCGGCCGACGCAGGCGGAAGTGGAACAGCAGGCCCTGGAGACGCTGCTGCTCTATCCGGGCAGCCGCGAGCACCTCTACTGGGGGAAGTGGGCCGCGCTGACCGTCCTTCTCACCGTTCTGCTCGCGCTGCTCCTGGTCACGCTCGGCGTGCTCTTCAACGTGGACCTGTGGGCGAAACTCCCCGCGCTCTTCGGCGTCGGTGTGCTCGGTATCGCCGGCCTGTCCGCAGTGGGCACGCTCTTCGCCGCGCTCGTCATCCACGTGCGCGGGCGGGAACTGCTGATGCCGCTGCTCCTCCTCCCCGTCGCCCTGCCGGTGGTCCTCGGCGGCGTGCGCCTGACCGAAGCGGTGCTCACCGACGCGCCGGGCGGCGGTCTCTGGTTCGGCATGCTCGCGGTCTTTGATATCCTGTTTCTGCTGGTCGCGCCTATTCTCTACGAAGTGGTCATGGAGGAGGCATGAGGTCGCTTTCGTCGCTGGTCGGCGGCGCCGCCGTGATCCTGCTGGCGGCCGGCCTGTACGTGGGCCTCGTGGCGTCGCCCCCGGACGCCTTCCAGGGCGACTACGTGCGGATTATGTACGTGCACGTGCCCAGCGCTTTCGTCGCGTATCTGGCCGTCGGCACCGTCTTCGTCGCCAGCATCCTCTACCTGTGGCGCGGCCGGGAGGTTTACGACCACGTCGCGCACAGCGCCGGCGAACTGGCCGCGCTCTTCACCGCGCTCGCCCTGGCCGGCGGAATGATCTGGGGCAAACCGGTCTGGGGGACGTGGTGGACGTGGGACGCGCGCCTCGTCACCACGGCCATCCTTTTCCTGATCTTCGCCGGATACCTCCTGGTGCGCGAACTTGCGGAAGACCGGCGGCGCGGGGCGCGCCTGGCCGCCGTCATCGGCATCATCGGAGCGCTGGACGTCCCGATCATCCACTACTCCGTCGTCTGGTTCCGGACCCTGCACCAGCCCGCCTCGATCGTCCGCGGGGACATCAAAATGGCACCGCCGATGGTCACCGCGTTGATGATCAACCTCCTCGCCTTCGCTCTGCTCTATCTGTACCTGCTCCTGCAGCGCGTCCGCCTGGAGCGGTTGGAGGCGGCGGGGGCCGCCGCGGGCGCAGAGTCATGACGCCGGCCGTCGCCATCGCCCTGGCCTACACGGTGGTCGGTGCGGGGATCTTGATCTACCTGCAGCGCGTCCGCCGCCGCCTGCGCAAAGCCGAGGCCGATCTGCGCGCACAGGGGGAGCCGTCTGGCTCGGCCGAGGCGCTGACCGTCCGATGATGAGGCGGGCCCGCCTGATCATCGCCGCCGTCGTCGTCGTGGCGGCGCTCATCTATGTGATCATCGGGGGGATCCGCGGCGCCGTCGTCTACTACATCACCCCCAGCGAACTGTTGGCCCAGGCGGAGCAGGCGCGGGAGAAGACGATCCGCGTCGGCGGGCGGGTCGTCCCGGGCTCAAAGACCTGGGACCCGGCGACGCAGGAGCTGCGCTTCCGCCTCACCGACGGCTCGGCCACCGTCGCCGTGCAGTACCACGGCGCTCCTCCGGGCCTGTTCACCGAGGGCCAGGGCGCCATCGTCGAGGGGAGTTGGGATCAGGCTGGAGTGGTCCGGGCGCGTTCGATCATCGTCAAGCACTCGGAGGAGTACGCGCCGCCCACGCCCCGGCCGTAGCCGGGCCGGCGTCGTGATCACCCTGATTCCGCGATGATCTCAATCCTGGGTTCCACCGCCATCGCCGCCGCGGCGGTCTCGTCGCTGGCCGGCCTGATCTTTCTGCTGCGGGGGCGCGGGCGGGGGGACCAGCGCCTGATCGACCGGGGACACCGGGCGGTGATCGCCCTCTTTGTGGCCGTGACCGCGGCGGTGGTCGCCCTGGAGGTCGCGCTGATCGGTGTCGACTTCTCCGTCCGCTACGTCGCCGCAAACATCAACCGCGCTACGCCGCTGCTGTTCCGGATTATCGGCCTGTGGGGCGCCCTCGAAGGTTCGATCCTCCTGTGGGCCTGGGTGCTGGCTGGATACGCGGCGCTCGTCGCCGTGCGGTATCGCGGCCGCCACCAGGAAACGGTACCGCTGGCGCTGGCGGTCCTCCTGGGCATCACCTCTTTCTTTCTCTTGCTGATGCTCGGCCCGGCGAATCCCTTCGGCCGCCTCTCCCCCGCTCCCCCGGACGGTCGCGGCCTGAACCCCCTGCTGGCGAATCACCCGCTGATGGCCGTCCACCCCCCCTTCCTCTATCTGGGCTACGTCGGCTTCGCCGTACCCTACGCCTTCGCGGTGGCCGCGCTGCTCTCGCGCACGCTGCGGGACGAATGGATGACCGTCACGCGGCGCTGGACCGTGGCGGCGTGGTCCTTCCTCGGCGTCGGCATCATCCTGGGCGCGTGGTGGTCCTACGAGGTCCTGGGCTGGGGCGGCTACTGGGCCTGGGACCCCGTGGAGAACGCCGCCTTCATGCCCTGGCTCGTGGCCACGGCCTTCCTGCACTCGGTGATGGTGCAGGAGCGGCGGCAGCTCCTCCGATTGTGGAATCACGCGCTCATCATCGTCACCTTCCTCCTCACGATCTTCGGCACGTTCCTCACGCGCAGCGGGATTCTCGGCTCGGTCCACGACTTCACGCAGTCGCTGATCGGCCCGCTCTTCCTCATCTTTATCGGCGCGGTGCTCGTGTTTTCCGTGGGCGTCCTGCTGCTGCGCCGGGACGAGGTGCGGGACACGGGCAGCCTCCCCGCGTACGTCAGCCGGGAGAGCCTCTTTCTGTTGAACAATGTGGTGCTGCTGGCGATCGCTGCGACCATCTTTGTCGGGACGACCTTCCCGCTGCTGGCGGAGGCGGTGGCCGGAGTCAAACTCACCGTCGGCCCGCCGTTCTTCAACCGGCTAACCGTGCCGCTGGCCATGGCCCTGCTGGTCCTGATGGCGACCGCAACACTCCTCCCCTGGGGCCCCGCGCCGCGCGGCGCCCTGCGCCGGTTTGTCGGCCCGGGGCTGCTCAGCGCAGCACTCGTCGCGGTGCTGAGCGTAGCGGGTGTGCGCGGCCTCACGCTGGGAGCGCTCGCCGTGATCATCTTCGCGGCCGCAGCACAGCTGGCCGAGTTTCATCGAGGAGCCCGTGCCATGGGACGGGCCGAGGGACGGCCCTATCCGCTGGCGCTCGTCGCGCTCTTCTCCGCCAACCGGCGGCGTTACGCCGGCTACCTGGCGCATCTGGGGCTGGCGCTGGTTCTCGCGGGTGTGGCGGCGTCCTCCGCGTACCGCACGGAGAGCGACCATACCGTGAGTCGGGGTGAGGCCTTCAGCGTCCCCGGATACCTCCTGCGCTATGACGGTGCCGCGTTGAGCCGGCATCCGGACAAGCTGGTTGTCGCCGCGGCGGTCTCGATTCTGCCGCCGACGGCTCTGGAGGCGGTACCCTCGCGGCCGGCGGCGGCGGTACCGGCCCTTGCCACCCTGTATCCGTCCGAACGCCTCTACCCCCAGCAGCGCACGCCGATCCCCACGCCTGCCGTGCGCTCCACCTGGCGCGGCGACCTCTACCTGGTGCTCCTGGCCGTGGGGCCGGACGGGGCGGTTGTGCTCAAAGTGATCACTAATCCCCTGGTGCCCTGGATCTGGACGGGCGGGCTACTGATGGCGCTGGCGGGGCTGATCAGCATATGGCCGGGACGGCGCGGCTAGCGGGTCTCTTCGCGGTCATCGTGCTGGTGGCGGCCGCCTCACCGGCCCCCGCGCTCGCCCGATCCTCCGGGCTAGACGAGCAGGTACGGGCCATCGCCTCCCGCCTCCGCTGCCCCGTCTGCCAGAACGAAAGCGTTGCCGACTCCCCCTCGGAACTCGCGGCGCAGATGCGCGCGCTCATCCGCACGAAACTGGAGGAGGGGGAATCCACGGAGACGATCGTCGCCTACTTCATCAGTCGCTACGGGGAGTGGATTCTGCTGGACCCGCCGCGCCAGGGTCTGGGCTGGGTTCTCTGGAGCGCGCCCGCCGTGATCCTCGTGGTGGGGCTTGCTGCTGCAGTAAGGTTTATCCGGCGCAGGGTCCGACCGGCAAGCACAGAGGCTGGCGCCCGGGAGGACTGGGACGGATAGTCATCCCCCGATCCAGGCGATCGGGCGGGCGTTCCATCGACATAGGCGCGAGGTTCACGGGGTGGTGCGCAGGGACGGGAGCAGACGGTCCAGGTGTGCGCGCAGCCATTCCTCCGGGACCGCGCCGTCGTGTTTGCCGACAATGCGCCCCTCCTGATCGATGACGAACGTCTCGGGGACGCCGTAGACACCAAAGTCGATGCTCACCCGCCCCGTCTGGTCCATCCCGTTGGGGAACGTCTGCTCGAAGCGGCGGATGAACTCGCGGGCGGGACCTTCGCGATCCTGGATGTTCACCCCGATGACCACCACACCGCGATCGCGGTATTCCTCCCAGGCGCGCTGCAAGCGGGGCGCTTCCTCATAGCAGGCCGGATAACACCAGGAGGCCCAGAAGTTGACGACCAGGATGCGGCCGCGCAGCGCAGCGGTGTCGATGGCCCCGCCGTCAAACCCCGCGATCCGGAAGACCGGCGCGGGGCGGCCGACCAGTGGCGACGGTAGGGCCCGTGGGTTGCGCGTAAACCCGTACGCCAGCAGGGCCACGACCGGCAACGCGACCGCCAGCGCCACCAGCCAGACCGTCGCCCGGCTGCGGGCACGGGGCCGCTCACCCTGCGTCTCGAGCGCGTCCACGAGTGTAGTATGCTCTGGCTGAGGGAGTTGCGGTAGATCCCCGGGAGGCAACGTGACCCGAGCCCGCGTGCTGGCCTTTATCCTCGCCGGCGGTAAAGGCGAGCGGCTCTTCCCGCTTACCCGCGACCGCAGCAAGCCCGCGGTGCCCTTCGGCGGCAAGTACCGCATCGTGGACTTCGTCCTCAGCAACTTCGTGAACTCGGGGATCTACGCCCTGTACGTCCTCGTCCAGTACAAGGCCCAGTCGCTGATCGAACACCTGCGCCACGGCTGGCGACTGGGGGCGCTGCCGGACCACTTCGTCATCACCGTGCCGCCGCAGATGCGCCGCAGCGAGCTCTGGTATCAGGGTACCGCGGACGCCGTCTACCAGAACCTGAACCTCCTCCGCGATTTCCACCCGGACATCGTGGCCATCTTCGGCGCGGACCACATCTACCGCATGGACGTCGGGCAGATGCTGTCCTTCCACCTGGAGCGCGAGGCCGGCGTCACGGTGGCGGCGCTGCCGGTGCCGATCGACCGCGCCGCGGGCTTTGGGATCATCGAGGTGGACCGCGACAACCGCATCGTCGGTTTTGCGGAGAAACCGCCCCGCCCCGTGCCCATGCCCGGCGACCCCACGCGCGCTCTCTCCTCCATGGGCAATTACCTGTTCACCCGGGAGGCGCTAGTGGAGGCGTTGCTGGACGACGCACAGCGCAGCACCGACCACGACTTCGGACGGACAATCATCCCGGAACTCGTGCCCCGGTCGAAGGTCTTCGCCTATCCGTTCACGGAGAACAATGTCGCCGGCGTGCACCCCTACGAGGAAGAGGGCTACTGGCGGGATGTGGGCTCCATCGCCGCTTACTGGGACGCCAACATGGACCTGCTGGGGCCGCAGCCCCGGCTGAACCTGGACAATCCCCGCTGGCCGATTCTCACCGGCGCCTACCCCGGCCCTTCCGCGCGCATCATCGGCGGTGAGATCGAAGACGTGCTGATCGGAGAGGGCTCACACGTAGAGCAGGCCATAGTGCGGCGGTCGATCCTGGGCCGGAACGTGCGGGTGGAGCCCGGCGCGGTGATCGAGGACTCGCTGGTGATGGATCACACGGTGGTGCAGCAAGGCGCGCGCCTGCGGCGCGTGATCGCCGACCGGTACAACATCATCGAGAGCGGCCTGACCATCGGCTACGATCCCGCGCAGGACGCGCGCCGCTTCACGGTCGATCCCTCGGGCATCGTCGTGCTGGCCCGCGGGCCCACCAAATACTAGCACCCCCAGAAAGGCTACTTCACGTTCTCCGCGACGACCTTGAGCAGGGCCTGAACGCCCTTGGCTGCCAGTCGCGCGGCGGTGAGGTCGCTGCTCTTCACCCCGCTCACGGCGAGCTCGTCGGCGTGCTGCACCAGCGGCATGACGGCTGCGCTCCCCGAGGCGCCCCTCAGGTCTGTGAGGATCCCGCTGCCCTGTCCCTCGCAGACGTTCCCCCAAGACGCGTTGAAGTTCTTGCCGCCCTTCCCCTCGATGCAGTTGAGGGCGTGGCCCAGGTGCTGCTGCACGTAGGCCATGCTGGTGCCGTTGGCAGCGAATCCCGAGTGGGTGACCGCCGTATTGAGCTGGGTCTTCACGTCGGCCGCGGCCGCCGCCGGCTGCTGCGCGTGGTACGGCGCGTAGGCCGCCGCCGCGAACCCCAGAACCAGCACCCCGGCCGCGATGACTCCGGCAATCATGCGAACCATGCTCTCACCTCCTCCCTCGCTGATATCCTACCCGCGTCACAGCGGTGTAACAGCGAGCCCTGGACGACTCTCCCGCTGGGCCACGGGAATCATGAACTTGTGCGCGGTATGCGTCTTCGAGAACGCCACCACCTTTACGTCCACGAGCCCCGCCGGTTTCCCTGCGGCCAGGACGTCGGCCTCGCGAACCGCGCCCCGACCCTTGGGTGCCACGACCCAGATCGCCCCGTTTGGTTTCAGCCGGGAGCGGAGCGCGCGCAGCCGCCGCAGCGCGTGCTTCCGCTCGGCCAGCAGGAAGATGAGATCGGACGCCGCACGAGGCCGGCCCACGGCCATGTCCGTTGTGCGCTCCCGTAACTGCCGCCGGAAGGCCGCATCGGTCACGCCGAGCACGGCGACACGTCCGCCCGGCTTCACCCCCAACTTATCTACGAGGCTCTTGGGCGCGTGGATCCGCTCGACCCACCGTTCGGCCAGCGGTCCCAACCGGAAGGTGGCGGTGCCGCCAGAGAATGTCACGCGCAGCGCGCCCCGGGCCGCCGCGACGGAGGCGATCTCCTTGAACGGGATGACCAACCGCAGGTCGCCGCGGAAGATCAGCGCATTGTGTTCCAGTCCTGACCCATTGCTCCTCCTCCTGGACGTCACGGCCGCTCGACTGCTGTCCTCGTGATGCTAGGATAGGCGAAAGGAGGGAACCGGGTGACCTTTCAGATGCCCGCCGTGGCGGGCCTGACCGGCTTGGCTTTGCGCGTCCGTGACCGGGACGCAGCACTGCGCTTCTACCGGGACGCGCTCGGCCTGCAGGTCGAAGCGGAGGACAACACTCTTTACTTCCGCCCTGAGGGTGGCGTCTTCACCCTTACATTGGAGGTGGATCCTGCAGCACCGCGCCGCCCCCCGCGTTCAGTCGGCCTCTATCACTTCGCCCTCCTCCTTCCCGACCGTTCCGCGCTGGCGGCGATCCTGCGGCGCCTTCTGGAATCCGGCTGGCCGCTGGATGGCGCGGGCGACCACGGCGTCTCCGAGGCCCTCTACCTGCGCGACCCAGAGGGGAACGGCATTGAACTCGCCCGGGACCGTCCCCGAGAAGAGTGGCCGCGGGCGCGTGAGGGCGTTGCCATGGTGACCGAGCCGGTGGACATCAAAGGCCTGCTCGCCACCGCCCCGACCACCGCGCCACTGCACCCGGCCACGACCCTGGGGCACATGCATCTCAGCGTGAACGACCTCGAGAGCGGGGAAACATTCTACGCCGGCGCGCTGGGCCTGAACGTGACGCAGCGCAGTTTTCCGGGCGCGCTCTTTCTCGCGGCCGGAGATTACCACCATCATCTCGGCCTGAACACCTGGGGATCGCGCCGCCCCGTTCCGCCCGGTGCGACGGGCCTGCTGCGCTATGGCTGGCGCATCCCCGCCGCCGCGCTCCCTGTGCTGGAACAGCACCTGACGGCGCGCGGCGTGTTCTTCGAAAAGACCAACGGCGCCCTAACCGCCACCGACCCCTTCGGGATTGCCGTTGACCTGGCCGGCGGGTAGTCTCCCGCCGCGCCGCTACCAGTCGATCTCCAGCGAGTTGCGCGCCCGATATCGATCCACCTCGGGCGATTTCGTGTGGAGGATCTTCTCGATCACATCAAACGCGTCATCCACGTCTTTGTCCGTGCGCCCCTTGACAGCCACGAAGAGCCCGTACGCGGGACCGCTGGGTGTCCTGATCTGCACCTGATCGACGACGTCGATCCGCCTAATCGTCCATCCGGCTCCCGACCACTGCCGGGCGCGGGCCAGGCTCACGAGTCTGCTGATAGCGTCCCCCGGCGTACCCTCGGCGCGGATCAACGCCCATCCGCGGGCTTCCTTGTCCGGCGCCGTGTAGCCCCGCAGCACCTTCTCCCACTCAGCTTCCATCTCCACCCTCCTCCTTCACGTTGAGCCTCCCGGCCAGTTGCTCCGTCACCTCGACCAGCGGCGGCGCCTCCAGTCGCCGGTAGATCGCCAAGCTCTCTTCCATCAGTCGCCGCGCCTCCTCGCGGCGCCCCATCCCCGCCGCCGTACGGGCCAGTTCCACCAGCGTCCGAGCGTACTCGCCGCTGCCCCGCCGCGGCGCCATCAGGGAGCGGCTCTCTTCCAGCAGCGCGGCGGCACGCTTGGCCGTACCCCGTTCGCGGGCGATCCTCCCCAGCACGCGCAGCGCGCCCGGCGTCTCGATCGACCCGCCGCCCCGCTCCAGACGCTTCACGGCGCGCGCATGGGTGCGCGCCGCCGGGTAATCCTCCAGCCCCAGGTACGCTTCGGCCAGCAGCCGGTGGATCTTCGGCAGGTTGCGGGCGATGCCGGCCCGCTCGTCCTGCGCTTTGGCCTTCTCCAGGTGTTCGACGGCCGCCGCCCACTCTCCGCGCGCCAGGGCAACCAGGGCCCGTCCGCGCAGGGCTGCCGCGTGCCAGCGCGGTCCCAGCCGCCGTCGCTGCACCAGGTCTTGCACCGCGTGGATGATCTCCGCGGCCTCGTCGACGCGTCCCTGTTCCACGTAGATCTGCGCCAGTGTGGTCTGCGCCAGAATCAGCGGCACGTCCAGGCGCAGCCGCCCGCTCAGTTCGACGGCTTCGCCGGCCAGCCTCGCCGAGATCCCCTTTGTAGAGCAACACGTTAGCCAGGTCGATGCGCGAGCGGCTGATGGCCAGGGGGTCGTTATCCTCCAGGGCCTGGGTCAGGGTCTCCTCCGCGTAGCGCACCGATTGCGCAAGATCCCCCGCGTAGAAGTGGATACTGAAGAGAATGCGCCGCACCTCCCGCAGTTGCGTCCGCAACGCGTGCGCTTCCGCCAGCGTCAGGGCCCGACCCGCGTGATCCAGGGCGCCGGCATAGTCACGCTTCATCTCCAGGACGTGGGCCAGGTCACGGTGCGCACCGGCCCGCTCTTGAGGATCGCCGTTGGCCTCCAGCAGCCGCAGCGCCCGCTCCAGGTGCCGCCGCGCCTGCCGCAAGTCGCCCTGCAGGCTGCGCAGCCGCCCCAGACCCCGGTCGATCTGCGCCTGGGCCTGTGGTGCACGGTATCGGGTGAGCAATGCCGACAGGTGGCGTTCCGCATCGTCGTATTGCCCCAGGAAGACCAGCGCCTCCCCCCGCGCCAGTTGGGCGCGAAAGAGCAGCGCCGGGTCCGCCGCGGCGTCGGGCCGCTCCGCAGCAATGGTCAGGGCGATGTCATACTGGTCCAGCGCGTCCCGCATCCCCCCCAGGAACAACGCGGCGTCCCCCGCCCGCACCGCATACTGGAACGCCTTGTCCCAGACCTCTGCCTGGCGATAGTGATGCCCGAGCAGCGCCAGCGTTCCGCTGCCGCCGGCCTCCTCCTCCAGGGTCCTGGCCAGCCGTAGGTGAAGTCCGCGTCGCTCCTTGCGGAGCAGGGTCTGGTAGGCGGCCTCCTGCAAAAGCACGTGCTTGAAAGCGAATGAGGGTTCCGGGATCCGCTGAACCTCGCGCAGGAAGTCCCTGCGCTGCAGTTCGGACAGGTGCGCCTGGAGATCTCCATTGATCTCAACGACCACCTGGAGGAGACGCAGCGGGAAGGTCCGGCCGATCACCGACGCTGCCTGCAGGACCCGGCGCGTCGGCTGTGGGAGGGCGTCCAGACGGGCCTGGAGGACCCCCTGCAGCGTGTCCGGGACGCGCGCCACGCCGGCCACGCCACTTTGCTGCGGCAGTGAGCGAACTACCTCCTCGACGTAGAGCGGGTTGCCTTCTGCCCGCCGCGCTACGGAAACCTTCAGATCGACCGGCAGCGTAAGCCGCTCCAGAAGGACGGCGGCCAGTCGCTCGGTCTCGTCCGGGGAGAGCGGGCCGAGGCGGATTTCCTGATACCGGTGCGGGTAGTCGCGTTCCCCGATCACCCGGAGGTCCCACGCCAGGGAGCGGCGCTCCGGTCGAAAGGCACAGAGTAGCATCAGGGGCACGCGGTCCGTGAGGTCAAGGAGCCGAGTGAGGATGGACGCGGAGGCGGCATCCACCCAGTGCAAATCCTCGACCAGCAACACAGTCGGGCTCTCCGCCGCCCGTTCCCAGAACGCCGTCACCGCACGCAGCAGGTCGCTGCGGACATCCTCGGGGCCCAATCCGCGCGTCCGCTCAGCGAAGGCGGTGGTGTCCAGCCCGAGGAGATGCTCCAGCGCCGGTTGGACCTCTTCCACTGCGGTAGGGAAGAGACGCTGCAGCGCCGCGGCGAGCTGCTGCCGCGCATTTCCCGGCGGGTCGAGTTCGCCGATTTCCAGGTAGACCCGCAGGAGTTCCAGGACGACGCCGTGGCTGATGCTCTGGGTGAATTCGTGGCAGCGCCCGACGAGGAACCGGACGCCGGGACCGAGGCGGTCCCGGAGTTCCGCGGCGAGCCGGGACTTGCCGAGCCCGGCCTCCCCGATGAGAAAGACGATCCCTCCCTGCCCCGAGCGGAGTCGCTCCCCGGCGGTCAGCAGGTCGGCAAGTTCCCGCTCCCGGTTCACCAGCGGCGCAGTGAGCCCGGCGCCCGCGGGCTGCGTCCCGGGAAGAAGCCGGCGTAGGAGCGCCGCGCGCTGCATCTCCAGGAAGCCCTTCAGCTCGAGCGGGCCAAGCAGTTCTCCTTCTACTAGTGTGGCGACGAGCGCATGCGTCCGCTCGCTCAGGACGATCCCATTGGGCGGGGCGGCGCGCTGGAGACGCTCCGCGAGTGTGGTCAGATCCCCTACCACCAGCCGGTCCTCTCCCGCCTCGGCGGGAGTCACGGCCTCTCCAGTGGCGATACCGATGCGCAGCCCTAGCGGGACGCCGAGTTCCTGCGTGAAGGTGGGGTTCAGGCGCTCAAGGGCTTCCCGCATCTCCACCGCCGCCCGCACCGCCCGAGCGGCATCATCTTCGTGTGCCCGGGGGACGCCGAAGACGGCGAAGATGGCGTCTCCAATGAACTTTTCGACGGTCCCCCCGTACCGCTGAATCGGCTGGACCATAGCCGCGAAATACTGCTGCAGGAGGGCTCGCCAGTCTTCGGGATCGAGGCGGGTAACCAGCTCGGTGTGGCCGACGAGGTCGGCGTAAAGCACGGTCACCAGCCTGCGCTCGGCGTCCACGGGGGCCATCACAAGGGACACCTCTTTGACGCGCCCAGGGTCACACACCCTTCGGCCGGGCAGAGAAGGGTTCCTGCCCCTGGGTGGCAAACCCACCTCCAATCATGCTACAGACGGCAGCCGGCCTCGTCTTCCGCCTGGCCCCCTCTCTCAAGCGAAACCTCTGGCGAAGCTGGTACCAGGATCTGGCGCGCCGGTTCGACTTCGGGGATTGGGTCTTCATGAACTACGGCTTCGCCGCGGCCGGGTCAGCGGCGCGGCCGCGGCACCTGGACCCGGAGGACGAACAAGACCGCTACTGCATCCAGCTCTACGACCACGTGCTGGGCGACACGGACCTGCGTGAACTGGACGTCCTGGAGGTCGGGTGCGGCCGCGGAGGTGGGGCTTCGTTCATCTCTCGCTATCGCCGCCCGCGGTCCATGACCGGCGTCGATCTGTCGTCGGCCAACATCGCCTTTTGCCGCCGCCGACACACTCTCGCAGAACTGAGGTTCATGCCCGGCGACGCGGAGTCGCTCCCGTTCGCCGACAACGCCTTTGACGCGGTCGTGAACGTGGAATCCTCCCACTGCTACCCATCGATGGCGCGGTTTCTGGCCGAAGTGCGGCGGGTGCTGCGCCCCCACGGATACTTCTTCTTCGCGGACCTCCGGGGGACAGGAGACGTCGCCACGCTGAGGCAAGAACTCGAGGCATCCGGCCTGACCTGGCAACGCGAGGAGTCCATCACCTGGAACGTGCTGGAGGCGCTGCGACTCGACAGCCAGCGGAAGCGCGCGCTGATCAGGGAGCGCCTGCCCTGGCTGTGGCGGGGCGTACTGCGGGCGTTTGCGGGAATCCAGGGGACGTCGATCTACGAGTCCTTCCGACTGCGACACGCCGAGTATCTGTGCTGCGTCCTGCGGAAGGCCTCCGCTCCGGTGTAGCTGGGGCGCGCTGCTACCGCGTAATCGGGAGCCGCGCCTGGTGCATCAGGTTGTCCTGATCGTCCCGCCACTCCACGATGATGCCGTCGCGGGCGATGCGCATCCAACCGTAGTTGAACTTTCCCGTCGCCGACCACAGCGCCTCCGGTTTCCCGGCCACGCGGGAGGAGCGGGAGAGGATCGCGGCCAGCGGGCCGGAGATCGCCTCATAGGGACCCTCGGGGTGGCGTAAGAGGGCGGCGTAGTGAACGTCGCCGACCAGGAAGATGACGTTGGCGATCCGCCGGTCGGCGATGAAGCGCAGGATCTCGTTCCGCTCGAAGGTATACCCCTCCCACGAGTCCCCCGAGTGATGACGCAGCGGCACGGTGCTGACGACGGCCCTCACGAGGGCGACGGAGCGGGTCAGGCCGTCCAGCAGCCACTGCTTCTGCGCCCGGCCGAGCATCGTCTTCTCCGGCCCGTCGATGCGGAATGCCGGAGTGCGATACTGCCGGGTGTCCAGGATGAAGAACTCCACGGTGCGGCCCCAGCGGAAACTCCGGTAGAGCCGGCCCGGCGCCTCCGGCGACGGGCGGATGGGCCAGTACTCCCGGAAGGCACGCAGCCCAGTCTCCACCCGTGTGTGCTCGGAGTCGAAGTTATTCTCTACCTCGTGGTCGTCCCAGATCACCCATGTTGACGTCGTGGTCAGGTATTCGCGCAGGAATTGATCTTCACGGTTGATCTGGTACTTCTGCCGGTACTGATCCAGCGTGATCGCCCGGATCCGGCCGAAGTCGGTGTAGACCGTGTCCCCCAGGTACAAGAAGAGGTCGGCGTTGCGCGCGCGCATTCCCCGGAAGACGCGGAAGGGTTTGTAGTCCTCGGCGGTGTCGGCACCCCAGATCAGCGTCACCGGATCCTCGCGGTCGGCGGCGGGCGGCGTGGCGAATGTGCCGGAGATGCTGCGGGCGTTGCCGCTGACAAAGCGGTAGTAGTAGCGCTGGCCGGGATCGAGCCCGGTCAGTTCGACGTTAGCGGTGTAATCGTGCTCCGGGTTCGTGTAGAACGGCGTGGTCGTGCGGGCGCCCGTGAAGCCGGGAGTGGCGGCATATTCCACCGACAGCGGCGCCGGGCCGTCAGTACGCGTCCAGACGATGGCCGCCCGCGCGGCCACATCGCCGGCGGCAACCCCCTGGGGAAAGCCCTGGACCTGCGCCCGGACGCCCGGACCGACCGGGAGCCCCAGCAGAAAAAGCAGCAGCAGAGTCGAAGGAAGGACCCGCCTCATGCCCTGCCGCGCCTATTCGACGATGATTTCGACGTGACCGCCCCGGGAGTCCGTGACGTCCACAATCTTTCCCAACGTGCCGCTGTCCCGCACCTCGGCGAGGAGTCTCGCCACATCCATCTCCTGGTTGTTGACGGTCACGCGCAGCCCCTTCGGCAGGTAGCGCAGGACCATATCCGCCAAGGCCAAGGGTACCGCAAACTTCACCTCTTCGCCACGCTGCCCCTTGAAGCGCACGCGCAGCAGGCGGCCGCGCGGCCCCGCGCTCGGCCGCTCCGGCTGCAGTGCCGCCAGCAGCCGGAAACCTGGATCTTTAATAATGTCAAGTCATGACATCAAATCGTCAATATCCGAATTAACGCCGATAATTATGGCATTAACGGCGGCAAATGGGCACTCGAGTGGCCTGTGGTCAATGTCACGACAATTCCGTGACGCCGGGCGTCGACCGCTCCCCTGGCGGAGGGTATGGTCGGGCCAAGGTCGGACAAGGAGGAGGTTCTTACGGTGAAGACCGTTGAAGAGCGTCTCGGCAGGCTGTGGTTGATCGTGCGGGAACTGGGGAGGATCCCCGAGTACCAGGAGGAGGCGGAGCGCCTGTACCGGCAACGCCGCGCGAGTGGTGCGCGCCCGGCGACCATCGTCGAGCGGGAAGCGCGCCCGCGCCCCGAGGGGCGGCGGCGGCGGGCAGCGATCGCCGGCCTGGCCGCGCTGACCGTGGCATTGTACCTGGTGGCGCCCGCCGCGGCGAACGCGGCCGCCGTCCACTAGACCCCGAAAACCTACCAGTTCCTTGGGCGGCCGGCGGGCCTCTGGAGCAGCAGGTACACGCCCACCAGGATCAAGACGACCGGCCACCAGCGGCCGGCCGCGGCTAGTAGCCCGGACTCACCCGCGGCCACGAGGAGTCCGATCACCGTGATCACCCCGCCGGGGATCAACGGCCACCATCCCGCGGGCATGTGCCGCCAGCGGGCGATCACGTAGATGCTGAGAAAGCCGAGCCCGAGGCCCAACAGCACCGCCGAGCCGCCGCCCGGACTGCGCGCGGCCAGGATGATCCCCATGCCGAGTCCGGTCATGAT
>Ga0209641_10002085_pt1 | contig 17339 bp, 16 predicted proteins | sample RifCSP16_1_FD_184022 | JGI IMG/M metagenome (GOLD analysis project Ga0209641, IMG submission 184022) | Soil microbial communities from Rifle, Colorado - Rifle CSP2_sed 16_1 (SPAdes) (version 2) | ecosystem: Environmental > Terrestrial > Deep subsurface > Rock core/Sediment | place: Rifle...
AGGCCTTGAAGTTGGTGAGAGAATTGGACGTTCTGTATCCTGGATAGAGGAAGAGATAGATAGCAGGCCTAAAACCATAGTACACTCCGATCTCAGAGAAGACAATTTATTATTTGGATCTCCACATTCTGAAGACGCTGTGCTTATATTGGATTGGCAGCTTGCGATTCGAAGTATGGGTGCCTTTGACGTTGCCAGGCTCATCGGTGGGAGCGAGCTCCCCAGAGAGCGTAAAGGTCATCAGTTTGAAGTATTGCGTCGTTGGTTAGATAGCCTAGTAAAAGAGGGAGTTAGGAATTATAGTTGGGAAGAGGCGGTTTATGATTTCCGTTTAGGCTCCCTTGCCCTTCTTAGCTATCCAGTTCATTTCCATGTTAGTTTTATTGGAAGCGAAGGCCGAAGCATGGAGCTAGCCAAGGTAATCTGCAGGCGTGTCTTTTCATCTGTGGTTGAAATAGACGCAGAATCGGTATTACCAAAATGATTTTTAGTGAACCGATGTATTCAGCCTGATCTCGCCGTAAAGTTTTGAGTGACCCTCGGTCTGAGAGTGTTAATTTTCCATACTGTGTGATTTAGCTTTACAAAGTAGAAAACTTGTCAACTACTTGATCTTAAGGGCTTTTTTAGTCTTTCTATTAGAATTGAGTGTGTGTTGCTATGTGTCAAGCTGAAAAAAAAGCGTAGCAATGACGAGGCTCAATTATGATGGTGGCTCGTAGGCTATTGTTTTATTGGCTCCGGCGGAGGGATTCGAACCCCCGACCCAGTGGTTAACAGCCACTCGCTCTGCCGACTGAGCTACGCCGGATCTGATTTTTAATAAACTCCCAACCGGAGCCAGAATAAATGTAAATTGAACCTTTAATTGAGTCAAGTAACGGTATGAGTCTTTAGTCGTTAGTGTATAGTCATTAGACAAACAACAAATAACTAGTATTGCCAGTCCAAAACAATCTTGTGCATTTATTCTTAATTACTGCATACTAGCACATCGGAAATTTTAGGGGCTGATGCCCACATCAGCCCCCGATGAATTTGTCGAGGGCTCGTTAGGGGAAGGAGCCTTACATTTTGGAATGCACAATTGTTTAATAGAATCGGCATAACTAAAACCTAATATTTCACTCAACCAGTCGGATCCTTGGAATTCTACTCTTTAAAAATTCAAGATTATGGGTGCCCGATTTTTCGAGGTATTTTAAATAACTCTCTAACTCAGCTAAGAAGTTCTTAATATCCACACCCAGAAATACAGGTTCAAATTCCTTTAGTCTCTTATAACTTCTCCTCAGATAATTAATTGTCCCTTTATAGTTTTCATATTCTAAATGATAAAATGCAACTGCGGCGTGAATCAATCCTTTAAGGAATTCCTTTTCTCTTCCCTTCTCTTTTCTCCACATCTCTTCAAGAAACTCGTGGCACTCGAAGTAAAAACCTTCATTAAAGAGGAGAACGCCTTTTTTTATTTCACCTTCGATTCCACTTTTGAATCCTCCTTCATTGGAATATAAGCTAGAGACAAAATTCCAGCAAAGTCTAGATTTAATACAGATGCCGCTAAGATGTCTCTCAAATCTGCTTTTAAGTTTAACGTAATTCTCAGAATCAATTTCAAAAATAGTATCAAAGCTCAATCCCTTAGGAACTCTCTCCCTATTATGCTTTAACCAAAGTATATCCTTTTCATAATTCAATAATTCCGTGAGTCTAATTCTATTCCTACCCTTTTCCTTTACAAATTGGCAGAATTGGAAAATTATGTAAAGAGTTGCAGACAACTCTCTATCCTTGAGTGAAACCAATAGAACCTCACTTAGAATGTTGCGAATCTCGACTTCAATCTTGCTCCTTCTTCTCATTGAAAAGAAGGTTATCAGAAGAACTATTAACGTTGAATAGACCCAATACTCAAAGTATAATTAAAGAAAGTCATTACCAAGTATTTGTGTAGGAATCGTAATCAATTATGTCTCAAGTAAAAAAAGACGTAGAACAAAAAGAAGAGTACTTGAATAAATCACTTCCCGCTCCTACAACCTCTATGGAGCGTTATCTCACTGAGTTAAGCAACCATCCTATTCTTAGTAGAAAGGAAGAATATAAGCTTGCAATGAGATATAGGAAAAAGAGAGATTTAGAGTCAGCAAGAAAGCTTATTACTTCCAACTTAAGGTTCGTCGTAAAGATTGCAAATGAATATAGAAACTACGGCTTGAACCCCATGGATTTAATTCAGGAAGGAAACATTGGGCTTATGCAGGCTGTAAAGAGGTTTGACCCGACAAAGGGTTACCGTCTAATATCTTATGCTGTATGGTGGATAAGAGCCTACGTTCAGAATTACATCATTAAAAGCTGGAGTCTTGTAAAAGTTGGAACTACTCAGGCACAAAGAAAGCTCTTCTATAAGCTACGCTCCGAGAAACAAAAGATGGACATCGGAGATGTAACCCTGAGTCATGAGGATTATAAAAATCTGGCTAAAGAGCTTGGCGTTTCAGATCAAGCAGTGATTGAAATGGATCAGAGGATGGGAACCAAAGACCTATCGCTTGATGCAGAAATAAATGGAGACGGAGAGATAACCCACCTCGATTTCCTTGTGGACGACTTATCAAATCAAGAAGAGCTAGTCACCAAGGCACAAGAGGAAGATGAGGTCAAAAAGGAATTAGAAACCGCCCTAAAATCTTTAAAAGAAAGAGAGAGGTTCGTGATAGAGAACAGGATTCTCAATGATACCCCCCTAACTCTAGAAGAACTGGGAAAGAAACTTAACCTTTCGAGAGAGCGGGTAAGGCAAATTGAAGATACAGCTTTAAAAAAGATAAAGACGGTTTTGGAGAAAAAGGGAGTGACACAAGGACAGTCTGATTAATTCACTGTAAGGTCCTATTCACAATCTCAAATATCTTTCTTAACGCTTCTTCAAGTTTCTCAGGCTTATTTCCGCCTGCCTGAGCCATATCGGGTTTTCCACCACCACCCCCATCAATAAGGGTCGCAAGCTCTTTTACTATATTTCCGGCATGAAACCTTTTGCTTAAATCCTTGGTAACACCAACCAAAATATAAGCCTTGCCATCGCTTCCGCTTCCAAGAACAGCAAGCCCTGGCTTAAGTTTTTCCCTTATCTCATCCCATATCTTCCTGAGCTCATCAGGACCGACATCGGAAACCAGAGCAGAAAGAACCTTTATACCTTTTATCTCCTTTACATTATCAAGTATAGACTTTGACTTCTCACCCATCACCTTGTCTTTAAAGGACTCTAGCTCTTTCTTGAGCTTATCATTCTCTTCAACCATTCTTTTCAGCCTTGATATTAAATCAGATTGACTTACCCTCAAAATACTAGAAGCCTCGATAAGGGTCTCTTCCTGTTTTCTAATTAATCTCCATGCAGATTCCCCTGCAATAGCCTCAATTCTTCTGACCCCGGCAGATGAAGCAGTTTCGCTTACCAATTTAAAAAGTCCGACCTCTCCCGTTGTGCTTAAATGAGTACCACCACATAACTCCTTGCTATACTCACCAATACTAACAACCCGTACCCTGTCTCCGTATTTTTCCTCAAATATAGCCGTTGCACCGCTTTTTATGGCCTCTTCATATGGTACGTCAACCTGTGTTAATACCCTATCATCCCACCTAACCCTATCGTTTATAATGTCCTCAATTGTGCGGACAGTACTATCATCAATTGATGAAAAGTGGGTGAAATCAAACCTTAGTCTTTCAGGAGCTACAAGAGAACCAGCCTGCCTTACGTGTGTTCCTAGTACCTCCCTCAGAACCGAATTAAGCATGTGTGTAGTTGTATGATGGGTTTTTGCTCCGTATCTATGACGCTCATCTACTCGTAATCCAACATTGTCCCCGACCCAGAGTGTTCCTTTCTTTATATTTACGTGATGCACAATAAGAGTTAAAAAAGGCTTCTTCGTGTCTACTACCTCTGCATACCCTGACTCACCCTCAATAATTCCCCTATCTCCTACCTGTCCCCCGGCTTCACCATAAAAAGGCGTTCTATCAGTTATAAGTTCAACCCTTTCACCCTCACTTGCACTATCAGCTAGCCTTCCATCTTTTATTATCGCAGTGATTCTCCCTGTATCCTTAGTCCTTTCATATCCTGTGAAGTTAACGATAAGCCCACCTGAAGTAAACTCTTTATACAGAGGCACTAATTCTTCCTCACCTGAACCCTTCCACGCTTGCCTCGATCTCTCCCTTTGCTTCTCCATTTCTTTTTCAAACCCGGGATAATCTACCTCTAATCCGCTTTCTCTAGCGATATCCTCAGTTAAATCTATAGGAAAGCCGTAGGTATCATAGAGCTTGAATGCAACATCTCCTGGTAGTATTTTTTCACCTCTATGTTTTTCTACCTCAAGATTTAAAAGTTCAAGACCCCTGTCAATGGTTTCAAAGAACCTCTCTTCTTCATTTCTCACCACCTCTTTAACAAAACTAAGCCTCTCTTCTAGATCTGGATACGCCTCACCCATTATGGACAATACTTGATCGGTAAGACTAAAAAGAAAGGGTTCCCTAATCCCTAACGCCCTTGAGTGACGAACTGCACGCCTCAAGATTCTTCTCAGGACATATCCCCTACCCTCATTTGATGGGAACACACCGTCCGAGATCAAGAAGGTGACAGCACGTGAGTGGTCAGCAATTACCCTCATTGATACATCAGAGGATGGGTTTTCCCCATATGGTTTTCCTGTTCTTTCCTCAACGCTTGAGATTATTCCGCGAAGAAGATCAGTCTCATAATTGCTCTTTACCCCTTGAAGCACCGCTGTAATTCTCTCAAGCCCCATACCTGTGTCTATACTCGGCTTTGGAAGTGGTGTAAGATTTCCCAAAGAATCCCTTTCATACTGCATAAACACGAGATTCCAGAGCTCAAGATACCGGTCGCAGTCACAACCTACAGCACAACTTGGCTTTCCACAGCCAAAGACTTCACCCTGGTCAATTACTATCTCTGAACAGGGACCACATGGTCCAGTATCGCCCATTGCCCAGAAATTGTCCTTCTCTCCCATACGTATAATCCGTTCTAATGGAAGACCAATTTCTGCCCTCCATATATGAAATGCCTCATCGTCATCCTTAAAGATCGTGACCCAAAGTTTACTTTTGGGAAGTTTAAAAATCTCAGTAAGAAGTTCCCAACCAAAATTGATTGCTTCATGTTTAAAATAATCCCCAAATGAAAAGTTTCCAAGCATCTCAAAGAAGGTGTGATGTCTCCCGGTATGACCAACGATTTCTAGGTCATTGTGTTTACCGCCCGCACGGACGCATTTTTGACATGAGGTAGCCCTTGTATATGGACGCTTATCTACTCCCAGAAAAACGTCTTTAAACTGCACCATCCCTGCGTTTGTAAAAAGGAGTGTGGGGTCCTTCTTGGGTATAAGGGATGAGCTACTGACAATGGTATGACCATTATCCTCAAAGTATGTAAGAAAAGTCTTTCTTATCTCAGAAGCTTTCATTTTTGCACACTATCACAATTTAGCCAGATAGAAATGGCCCTGTCCTATTACTATAATCTTCTAAATTATACCAATAAAACAAATACTACGCATTAAAGCTTACGATTCTCGTTATTATATGGTAAAAAATCATTACGATATAAACCCTACTGATTCAGAGCCCAAGTAGAGTAAGCTACCTACTATGCCTTAGACGTAGTTCATCTTAATTACTCTGAATAGACTAATCCACTAAATGCCTTTTCATTGCTAATAATTAATCTTCCTTTACTTGGTTTGAAAATTTATAGGCCCTTTTATTATTGAGAGGATAATCTGCTGCAAGCTGTCCACAAGCCCCTAGTATATCACGTCCGCGATTCTTCCTAATCCTTACATGAAGGCCGTAGGAAAGAAGTACCTTCTGAAATCCAAACACCCTTTCATCAGGCGGTGATTTATATGGAAGTGGATAAGCTTCGTTAAATGGGATAAGGTTTACCTTGCATCTAACGCCCATAAGGAGATCTCCTAGCTTCCTTGCATCCTCATCAGAATCATTTACACCGTTAATAAGTACGTACTCAAACGTAAGGGTTTTTCTACGTGGCACAGGAAACCTTGCACTCTCTTCTATAAGCTCCCTTATTGGGTACTTTTTATTAATGGGCATGATTTCATTTCTTAACTCGTCTGTCGGTGCATTAAGGGAGACTGAAAGATTAACAGAGATTTGTTTGCCTAGCTCTCTAATCTTTGGAACTATTCCCGAAGTTGACACAGTAATCCTTTTTGGAGAAAATCCAATAAAATCTGGATGTGTGAAGGTTTTTAAGGCCTTTACTGTATTCTCAAGGTTATCAAGGGGTTCACCCATGCCCATAAAGACAATATTAGTAACAGATCCGTTATTACGATTATTAACTTCAAGAAACTGATCCAATATCTCGGATGTCTTAAGGTTCCTTATTCGTCCAACCCTACCTGTGAGGCAAAATGTGCACCCTAAAGCACATCCAACCTGAGCAGAGATACAAAGTGTATTTCTTCCATTTTCCGGAATTAAAACACTTTCAATTCGGTTTCCATCAAAGAGCCCAAAAATATACTTTTTCGTTCCATCAAAGGAAATGCGCTCCTCAATCATTTTCAAAGATGAGATCGTAGCCGCCTGACTTAGACTGGCTCTAAAATCTTTAGAAAGGTCAGTCATCTTATCAAATGAGCTTACACCCCTTTTATAAATCCATTTACCTAACTGGGTTGCACGATAAGATTTTTCACCAAGGTTTATAACGAAATCCTCTAGCTCTTCTGGACCGAGATCCTTTATATTAATTTTATTCATTAATCTATTACTACCTATTATGGATATATCAAAATAAGCTTAAACCCTCTTTGTGGCACGCTTCTAAAAATAAGATAAGATTCCGCATAGAACTAAATCTTCTTATTAATAAAAATTTTAACATTGAATGAGAGAGGCTCAAAATGTTGAATGCTTGTGATTCGAGAGATTACGAGGAGATGATCTTACAACAAATCATGAGTGTTAATGTGATCTAAAACATATAATTACTATCTATACTTGAATTACACCCTCTTCAACAGCTACAATCGAGAATGATGTTCCGTGTTCTACATCTACCTCTTTGGCATCAACGTAGTCGCTTACGAGTTTATATACCTCTGATGAAACAAGAACCTTCCATAGCGGGGCGTCTTGGCAGATCCCCCTCGCAAGTGTTACCACATCCTTTACACCCTGTGGAATACCGGACTCTACATAAAACGGCACGTCCTTTGCTCCAATCCCTATTTTTCCATTTATTGCCTCTTTACTCTCGATCATCCTTTTCCTGCTCATATTTGCAAGAACCTGTAGAACCTCTACGGCAGCACATACAGCCCTCAATTCGGGTTTATCCTGCTCCTCTGGAACGTTAAAAAGCGCAACAATTTCGTCCTGAAGGAGTGCTTCTATAACACCACCATAGTCTGAGACGATAGACGAAGCTGCTTTTCTATACTCCGTTAGAAAAGAGGAAAACTCTGCTGTGCTTAGCCTTGAGGAAAGATTCTCAAAATCTGATATCTTTGCAACAAAGGAAGTAACTCTTCTAATTTTAGCTTCTTCCTTATTTTCCGAAACAATAACAGTGGGTTGAAATCTGTGGGTTTCTTTAGTTGCTTCCTCCTTCCTTCTTAACTGATCAACCATCTGATTGAAACTCTCAAAAAGCCTAATCATCAAAAGGTCGTTCCCAAGACCCCTTTCAATATCGAGTCTTGCAGAGAAATCTCCACGTGAAATGCGCTTAATAGCGGCAATAAACTTTTCAATGTGTTGATTTTGATTTTTATTATAAAGAATAAGAATTGCAAAGATAGTAATAGCAGAAAAGAAAATCCCTATTACTATACTCCATAGAAGAGAGTGTAGGACAAATTTTTTATTCTCCATCTCTTTTATTCCGACTATAACTGTATTTTTATCAGGTGTAAGAAAGCTGTGCTTCTTTATGTCAATGAAACTCTCTCTTCCTAGACTATCTATCATAATTCCGTTTTTATCTAAGAGCTTTATATAAGCAATGTCCGATCTTGTATTAAGCAAATCCTTGGCAAGCATACTAAAATCTTTTCCACCGTCGAATAGTTTTTCAACTTCCTTAGCTTGATACTCAAAGAACTGAAAATAATTAAAAAAGGAATTAAACACCGAGATGGTAATAGATAAGACTATGAAGATCAAAGCAATGACTATGCAAGATTTAGCCCTGGAGCCAAAAAAACCTAAATTATGCCTACGCATCTTCACACCGACCCCTAAAGATGATAATTGCTAAGTAAAGTGGCATGAAATAACCATAGGGTCTTTTCAGAGAATATCTTTATCACTTATTTGGTTATGATTCAAGACCCTATATGCGGAATATACCTGACTTGAATAAAATGTGTTGTGATTCAAGGAACCAATATCGGAAAGTTAACTTTCTACCTTAACCTTACTCTCTGTGTAATTCTGTTTGTTAAAAGAATTCAGTTCGAATGTGGTTCTACACTTACCTTTGTTTTGTCCTTACCCAATCTTTCAAATTTTACATACCCATCAACAAGCGAAAAAAGTGTAAAATCCCTACCGAGTCCTACATTTTCACCAGGATGAAACTTGGTTCCTCTCTGTCTCGCCAGTATATTGCCAGCTTTAACAAACTCTCCACCAAATCTTTTTATTCCAAGCCTTCTGCCTTCACTATCCCTACCGTTTCTTGAACTCCCTCCACCTTTTTTATGAGCCATCTACCTCACCTCCTAACCATTAACCTCTGTTATTCTGATAGAAGTATAAACCTGACGATGTCCCTTCTTCCTTCTGTATCCCTTTTTTCTTTTAAATTTAAATACAATTATCTTTTCGCCCTTTACATGATCAAGAATCTCACCTTTGACACTATAATCCTTAAGTAAAGGAAGACCTAATTTGTTTCCCTTCTGAGAGTCAGTAACCATCAAGACTTCATTGAATTCCACTGAATCCCCAGGATTTCCCTCGATTTTTTCAACTTTTATAATATCACCAGGCTTTACTCTATACTGTTTCCCGCCTGTTTTAATAACAGCCTGCATTGTCATTCCTCCTACAATAACAGGTAAATTTTTGCCTGATTTCTTATTCTTTGTCAAATTTGGTTTTAGTGAATCGTGATTCGTGGCTCGAGATTCGTAATTCGATACACGATACGCAAGCCACGAGTAGTGGGCTTACTTAACCAATCGAAACACAGAAAGCGGTGTATGCTTTGAACCCTCTGGATAAAGTTCACTCTTCATGACAGCGATTTGAGATATGAAGAAATGTGTATTATTTGGTACTGGAAAAATGCCTCTTGATTTTGACCTTCCTTTGATCCTACCCACCGTTACATGCGGAACAAATCTACGGTTTTCTTTTTTAAAGCCTAGCACTTCGAGCCTTTCTTCGATTTCGCCTTGAAGCTTCAAAAGCTCAAGGTTTTCAGACAAACCGATAAAAAGGACACGGGGATTCTTTAGATTGGGAAATCCTCCAAATTCCAAAATTGTCATTTCAAATGGTGAGTATGGAAGAACTAACTCTTCGAGAATGCTTTTAATTTTTTCTACCGATGACTCCTCTACCCCTCCTAAAAACTTAAGTGTTACATGAAGCTTATTATATTTCTCCCACTTTACCCCTTCCCAGTTAGGTTTTATTTCTTTTAAATACCTATCAATTTCTATTTTTATTTCTTCCGGGATGATTGCAGCAATAAAAACCCTCAAAGATTCAGACCCTAATTCAAAAACATTAAATCGTTAATTTTCAATAACCAAACAAAAAGGACACCTTATCAGGATCCTTCTTGTCTTATTTTCCTCAAAATTATATGCCGATATCTTAAAGTGGAAGTCATTAAGCGTCCCTGATATAGTGCCATCCTGATTTTCTCTCCATCTTACTGAATGTTCGTTGTCGTTGATCGCTACAATCATATAAAGCTTTCCCTGTTTCATGTCGTTTATATCAAGGGAACTCGGTTTTGGAATACCTTTAAGTGAACCATACTGAGGATGTGAGTGAAAATCACCTAGGAGCTCGAGTTTATCAAACTTGGGAAGAACGCCTTCGATTCGACTGTGCCTAAGACGATTTGGTGAGACTCCGTTTCTCATCCTTTTTGCGCTCTGATACGCAACGCTATATTCAACAATGTATCTATCCTCAAGTTTGTAGCCAAGAAGAAGTCCAAGGCACTCCTTTTTATAAACCTCTAGCGAACTTAAAACAAGCCCCATAAAAGCCGCCTCAGAAAGAAAAACCTTCATATTAAACTCCTATGTTACGGTTTGGATAATTTAAAGAGTTCGTTTCTTAGAAAAGACAAGCCGAGCTTGCTTAAAAGAATTGTAAAGGTTTTTAGGAATTTATCAAGAAAAAAAGAGGTTATACCCTAAGTACTTTAAATCATTATATTATTTTAGAAATAATAGGCACTTACTTTTGAATGCTATAATCCTTAAAAAAATAATATAGATAGTGATTTTAAACGGTTAATAGTAGCTTATTCTAAGTTTCTTTACCTACACCAGGTTGGAAATGATTTGCCACCGCCTTTAGTAAGAGAACGCTGGTTTTCTCCATTCAAGTACATGATATAAATGTTCTTAGCTCCATCTCTATTCGAACCGAAAGCTATATAATGACCATCAGGAGACCATGCCGGGTTTTCATTTCTTCTTGAGCCAGAGGTAAGCTTTTGAGAATCTGAGCCATCAGGGTTTACCGTAAATATATTTGCCTCACTGCCCTCTACTCTTACAAAGGATATTCTATTAACACTCATATTTGGAGACCAAGAAGGATCTGTATTATAACCACCAGAGGTAATTCTTCTAACATTACTACCATTAGAGTTCATTATATATATCTGCGGAGAACCTGTTCTATCAGATACAAATGCTATCTGCCTCCCATCTGGAGACCATGTAGGAGAAACATCAATCGCATTATGGCGAGTTAAATTAACTGCGCCCGTTCCATCAGCATTTGCTACAAAGATTTCACCATTCACGCTGTAGGCTATTTTTCTTCCATCAGGAGACCATGCCGGGCTTTGCTCTAGCTTAAGTCCACGGGTAATCCTCTTCTCCTCCACTCTAGGAGAAAGTGTAATAGCATAAATATCCTGACTCCATACCTTATCAGAATTAAAGACAACCTTTGTTCCATCTGAAGAGCAATCGGGTGATAGGATAATTGAACGATGACTGGTAAGCCTTTTTGCATTATGCCCATCGTAATCCATTATATAAAGATCTCTGTTCTGTCCTGTGCCTGAAACAAAAACAATCTTTGATGTAAAAAAGCCATCTATACCAGTAAGCTCTTTCATAACTGCGTTTGCGAATCTGTGAGCTGCTTCTCTTACCCTTCCCGAGTTAGCCTCATAAGAACGCCCTAGGAGCTCTCTTTCCTGAACTACGTCAAATAGTCTTATGGCAACATTTATCCTGTCTCCTGAGGATTGGTACTCACCTTTTACAAGAGCTTCTGCACCAGCATCGAAAAACGCTTGAAAGTTTATATTGCCGCTTCCGTCTGTGCTAACTCCACTTGCATCGTGAACATCAAAGAACCCAGCATTGAGCAGATCGTTTCTTATAACGTTAATGAATTCCCGAGCTTTTCCGTCAGTGCCACCTGCGGACACATTTGATAATTCCGGAACAAATACAGAAATCTTTTTTATGATTGGTCCATGAATCGGAGGAATAATTATTCTTGCAAAGATGTCGGTTGAAAAAACAATAGCTATAGTTAAAAATGCAATTAATATCTTGTATCTCATAATCTTCCCACTTTAGTTTTTGACGTATTATTATAAAGACTAGAAAGTTAATTTCTAGGGCTTTTTTATGAAATAAAATTTACACTTGTTCACTATTGTTTATGATATAGAATAAAACCTGAGACAATTCTATCATACAAGGATGTAGTATAAGTATTAGGCTTTAAACACGCTTACTAAAGTTAAAAGTACCACCTATCCTTCAAACCCGACGTTTAGTAAGTCTACAATCTCCTCCTACACTTTAATTTGAAATCCAAAGGTTGATTTTATCCTTTGCAAATTAAAAAATATTCTACTCTTCAAGCTCAACATTCCAGTATGATACATCAACAAAGCTAAGACGGTGCCCACTCCTTGTACTTCACAGCTCTTATAGAAAAATTGGTTAGTAGAGTCCAAACTGGTTTTTTAGGTCTATTTATAATCTTCATTTTTGCAGCGTCTGGCGTCCTCCCACCCTTTTTTCGGTTGCAGTCCATGCAGCAACAAATAACGTTTTCCCACACACTCCTTCCACCGAGTGACCTTGGGATTATATGATCCAGGGTAAGCTCCGAGCGTGCGAATTTTCTTCCGCAATACTGGCAGGAATCAGCATCCCTTCTGAATATATTGATACGATTAAATTTTGCTTCCTTTCTTGGCATATGGTCATATCTTAGAAGTACTATCACCCGTGGAATTCTAATTACTCTACTTACTGTTTTGATAGCATCCTCTTCCCTCAAAGCTGAAACCTCGGCCCATGACTCAAAATCGAAGGTTTGATAGTTTCCAGCGACGGCCTTTGCGGCTCCACAGTAGAGCATGACAAATGCCCTCTTTACACTCGTTACTGTAATTGGAAAAAAATAACGATTAAGAACCAAGACAGGAGAAGTAAGCATATCAAATTAAATTTACCTTTTTTTAATTAGCGCTGCAAGTTGAGACTGATTCATGTTTCTTATATCGTAAAACGATAAACCGTTTATTTCCATCGCATCCACACTGCGGATGCAATACTGCTTATTTCCATTGCATCCACACTGCGGATGCAATACTGCAATTTATTTTGCCATCCTGAGGAGTATGAACCCCTTGACTGTCTTTGTGAGAATAGACTAAACAATCTGACACTCCTTGTCATTCCGAATACTTCGCATTGGCTCAGTACAGGCTCCATGAGGAATCTCAAATGGATTGCTTCACGGAGTTCATACTGAACACATTCGCGGAGCCTGTGCTGAGTAAAACGAAGTACTCATTTTAAGCTTCGTCAATGTAATCGCAGCAATTATGGAAATTCATACTGTTAAATATAATAAATTGAAAACGCACATCTTTAAGTTAAATTTATTGCAGCTAAATACCGGGAGATGATATATGAACCATCTTTTTACTATTTTCATTGTTCAGGTTATTCTCTGGATGCTTCTTTTTGTTTTAATTTACTATTTCGTTAAGAAAAATGCTGAGCTTAAAAAAGAGATTAAACTTCTAAAAGATGCTGAGACCTATAATAGTAATCGTCCAACTGAGCGCTCACGATAAAGCCCAGGGGAAGTGGCTCTAGAGGGAACCGCTCACAGAAAAGGAGGTCAGCTTAATGTATCCAGAGCTTTTTAGGATCGGAAATTTTACAATCTCATCTTACGGTGTAATGGTAGCATTTGCATTTCTTGCTGCTTATTGGCTTTCGTCGCTTGAGTTTAAAAGGCGCAGGCTTGATGAAAGGCTTCTAGGTAATTTTCTTATTGGTGCAATGGTAGGTGGTATTGTAGGAGCAAAGATTGTTTACCTCTTAGAGAACGTTACTTTTAGTGAATTTGCAAGAAATCCGATTCATTATCTTCTTGCTAGAGGAGGCCTTACGTATTACGGTGGACTTCTGGGTGCAGCATTGCTTATGTGGTTTATTGCTCACAGAAACAAGATGAGCTTCTGGACCCTTGGAGACGCCGTTGCTCCTGGTCTTGCTATTGCGTACACCATAGCACGTATAGGCTGCTTTCTTGTAGGAGATGATTACGGAGTTCCGTCAGACCTTCCGTGGGCGATGGCTTTTCCAAAAGGGCTTCCTCCTACAAACGAGAGAGTACATCCAACCCAAATCTACGAGATTATATTAATGGGGGCAGTGTTTATCTATCTCTGGAAAATCAGAAAGAAATCGGCGCCGACCGGATGGTTATTTTCTATTTTCCTATTACTTGCTGGACTTGAAAGGTTCCTTATAGAGTTTGTAAGAGCAACCACTCCGAGTCCCATCCCTCATCTATCTCTAGCCCAGTTTATGTCAATTGCCATGATAATCATCGGGATCATAAAACTCATCCAAATTCGCAGACTAAAAGTCAGCTGACTATCCATATTGAGGAGGGGAATTTCCAACTGACTCCACAACGAATGGATACCTTTCCCCCTCGTTGGATGATTCCACTCTCTCAAGTTCAACAATAAAATGCCACTCATAACCATAATCAAAGAGAAATAGCATTTTCTTGCCGATCTTATCAAAAACTTTGTTTACTTTAGTCTTCTCTACACCTATAAATCTACTCTCTTCTCCTATATCGGCAAACAACTCATAACCCTCATCTGAATCAGTCCATCTCTTTATATCGTCATAAAACCCGAAACAATGGTCGAAATTAAAATCGAAACTATCTACGATGGCTTCTGCTAATTTATACAATGTTAATCCTTCAGGAATAGCTAAAACTCTATAAGGTTGTCCTCTAACTCTACCATACCCATCACTTAAGATTCCCTTAATCAAATATATCTTTTCACCTTGTTTTGCTTTCCGCTTTCTCATGTAGTTACCTAGCTTATATAAAAAACAGTGTAAGCAAAATTTTCAAAAATTCTAACTCAGTCTTTCTGTGCCGCGTTAGAAATAGCGAGTCAGTCAGCCTGTCTGCCGTCTACCTGGACGCTATGCGTAGGCAGGTACTAGTACAGGCAGGGATGAAGACGGTCGGCAAACCGTAGTCGGCTAAGCTGATCGCCGAGTATTCAGCTATGAACTGCTGTACGCTATTCTCATGGGCTTCTCATCTTTTGGAGTGTCTTAGAATAGCCCTGATCAGTTCAGAGGCTTCTTAGCGAGGGTTGGGAGGACTCCCCATTACCGCCCGAATGGGGGTTCATGACGGCTGGGGCATAGGCTTGGAAATCGCCTAAGATCTTACCATCAGCAGATACACACTGACCCTCTACACGGTAAACAGGCAGACTAACCCGTTGGACTGTTTTTGGGCCTTCCATCCAGTACACGAGCTCCATACGTGTTACTTCGGCTCGGACACAGTCAGGATATGCATCAAGGACCCCCACTCCTTGCTGCAGCAACTGTATTGCACCTGCGGGCTGGATTGAGGGGAGGGTCTGTGCGGCCTTCTTTACATTGCGCCACACGTACGTGACACCAAAGATGCGTCCGCCTTCTCCAAAGGCAACGTAGAGCTTAGAGCCAGGGCCCCTAACCCGGTAGCCGTAGAGGGCTCGAGGAAAGCGTACCTCAATGCTAGTCACGATATCCCTGAGATTTTTTTCATCCTTAGCACTGCGCTCGATGAGGGTAGGCTTAGAAAAGTGGACTTGCTTGATATCCCTGACCGCATCAGCAGGGAGCAACCTCTTCTCCATAAGAAATCGTATGGCAAGATCGTAGGCTTCTTTCTCTGAGGGCAGTTTGGGCTGCCGATCCGTAGGGACAAAAAGGAGATTGTCAAACATGTACGAAAAGCCTCCTGAGGCTTCGTATACAGTTAGGCTACGTTGTTGGAGTGGCTCTTCACCGACTTCTACAACTTCCCATTTCTCACCCCTAGACGGCCGAGCCGCGGCCTTCAGGTCGAATGCCGCAACCAACCGCTGTACATACGCCTCATTTACTGCGATTGGTTGCACTTGGTAGAAATTCAGATTGACTGGCACAATAGGAAGCGGCACCTTGATGACAAACTTTGGTGGTGTTAGAGGGCCGTCTGTGCGATAGGCTGGTATTTTGGGGAAAAGGTAGTCCAACATATTCTGGGCTTGCCCAGCGGGATCGATGGAAAGGACTCCGATTAAAATCACCATCACCATCACCAGGAATGCTCTCAATTGTTTCATGTTATTGCCTCATTTAACAATCGTGGGACCAGATCCAATAGTTGCCATCGAGGGCGCCGTCCGCCGCGTGAGAGCCCTCCCCGTGCATGTAGTCATCGTAGTGGACGAGGTTCTCAGCCATCACAACCTGGGTGGTACCGTCATCCTGATCCGTGCAACCACCATCGCTGGAGAACCAGGCGTTGGTAATTTTTATGCCACCACCATCAACACCACCCAAGTCGATCATCTCGTCAGCAAATTCCCCACCTGTGTCGCCATCAAGAGGAGAGTCGTGCCATCCGATCAGAAGGTGTAAACCCCCCGCGAACGCGTTCAGATACCAGGTGTCCAGCTCCGCGGCTCCTGGCTGCACCTGTAGCGTCCTAGAGGTGTCGAACGTCACCCACTCCAGATCCACGTCCCCGAAGCCAGTGTCAGTGTTGAAAAGACGCTGGTCAGTATTGTTTGTTGTAAAGCGGACGCGTCCCACATTGCCATGTCCGCAAAAATACCCAAAATCGCGTGCATCTGCCCATGTCGCGTCGTCACCCCCTGGAAGTGATGTTTTTTTCCAATCGCTCTCCCACGCATCGAAATCCGCATACCATGTGCGGGACCACCCGCCGGCATCTTCAAATTCTTCAACGAGACTCTCGGTCGTATCAGCGCATCCAGGCAGATCTGTGTTTCCTGTGGCGGTGTATTCCTCGATGTGCTCGACTAGGATCTCTTTGGTACCTTCCTCACAGCAACCCGCGTAAACCTGGCCCATGCTGACACCGAGAAACCCTAAGAATACAGCAGCAAGGAACAATGTATTAAACAGGAGCTTTCGGCGGCTGATATGCTTATTCCTTGTCACCATAGTATTACAGGGGCACGCAACCCGCTGGGTGCAGTAACTGTTTCGGATTAACTCGATATACTCCTCTTTTATTATGCCTGCCGTAATTGATATCCCTTCCCTAAATAACCCGATTTTATGTATAAGCTACTTATATCACAAAAAACAGCTTAGTGTCAATACAAAATTTTCCCCATAAATCTCCTCAAATAAGCTCATTACCTCTTTCTCACATCTTAGCTACAATACTTCTTCCCATTAATCCCTACACTAGTTTGAAACCTTAGGTATCTTATAAAATGATGAAAATCACTAAATATGATATAGCTTTATCTGTAATTTCAGGAGTTCTATTTCCCGTTGCATTTGTAATTCCATACGCCGGGATTATTTCATGGTTTCTGCTCATACCATTTTTTCTGGCGATAGAGAACAAATCTCCTTGGAACGCTTTACGATTGGGGGTCTTAACAGGAACTATAGCTAACGCCATAGGCACATACTGGCTTATTGGGACGCTTTCGAGGTTTG
>Ga0209641_10002086_pt1 | contig 17335 bp, 16 predicted proteins | sample RifCSP16_1_FD_184022 | JGI IMG/M metagenome (GOLD analysis project Ga0209641, IMG submission 184022) | Soil microbial communities from Rifle, Colorado - Rifle CSP2_sed 16_1 (SPAdes) (version 2) | ecosystem: Environmental > Terrestrial > Deep subsurface > Rock core/Sediment | place: Rifle...
GATCATGACCACCATGATCGTCGGTCTGGCACTCATCGAGTCACTCGCCATCTACACGCTGGTTGTGGTGCTCATCCTGCTGTTCGTCAAGCCTTTCGGAGTCTGATCCGGCAAACAGTTAGCAGACAGATTATCACAAAAGAGGGGCGGCCCTGCCGCCCCTCTTTTTATTTTCTTTCGGAAGCGGCCGGGCGGAGCGGGCTGCCGACCGCACCCTCGGCCGCCTATTACAAAAAACCTATCGCCGTTCTTGGGAATCATATTTTGTAACTACTCAGGATGATATAGGAAAAGACGTATTAACCGCAAAGAACACAAGGAACGCAGAGAGACTTTAATATCAAAAATTCAAGCTTTTTCTTTGAGTTCCTGAAGCCTGTCCTCGAAATGTGTTGTCGGGGGTTCTCTGCGGTTAACCGGTTTTGACCTGTATAGCTACCGAGGCTTTCGAGAAATCCCTGACTTCTGCGGTATAATAGGACTCGTTTTTATCGTAATTCACCATACATCAATAACTAAAGATAGAGGAGCAGCGTCAACATGAATAATGTCCGCGTTCGTTTTGCGCCGAGTCCCACCGGCGCGCTCCACATCGGCGGAGTGAGGACCGCCCTTTTCAACTGGCTCTTCGCCCGACATCACGGAGGGAAATTCATCCTCAGAATTGAGGATACGGACCAGACCCGCTCGACAGACGAGTCCATACGCATAATCCTCGACGGAATGAAGTGGCTGGGGCTTGACTGGGACGAGGGACCGTTCCGTCAGACCGAACGCATGGATATCTACCGGGAGCACGTGGACCGGCTGCTCAAACAGGGCCAGGCCTACTATTGTTACTGCACACCCGAAGAGCTCGATGCCCGCAGGAAAGAGGCGATGGCAGCTGGGCGGCCGCCGAAGTACGATAGAAAATGCCTGTCACGGAAATCTCCGGTCGAGGGGAGGACGCCGGCAATACGGTTCCTTTCCTCCGACGAAGGACAGACGATCGTTCGGGACATGATCCGCGGCGCCGTGACGTTCGACAACCAACAGCTGGACGATCTGATCATACAGCGCTCGGACGGCCTGCCGACATATAACTTCGCTGTCGTGGTCGATGATGTCACGATGAAGATTACTCACGTGATCCGCGGTGACGATCACCTGAACAACACCCCCCGCCAGATACAGCTTTACAAGGCCTTCGGCTACGAGCCGCCCGAGTTCGCCCACTTGCCCATGATCCTCGGGTCGGACAAGACCAAGCTCTCGAAGCGCCACGGCGCTACCGCGGTGACCGAGTATATCGACCTGGGGTATCTGCCCGAAGCGCTCGTAAATTACCTGTCGCGCCTCGGCTGGTCATCGGGAGACCAGGAAATATTCTCCCGCCAGGAGCTCATCGACAAATTCTCTCTCGACAGCGTCGGCAAAGCGCCGTCGGTCTTCAATCCAGAGAAGCTCCTTTGGCTGAACCACCACTACATCCAGCAGGCCGATGCCGGCAGGCTCGCAGGGCTCGTCCTCGATCTCTTGAGGAAAGACGGCATTATTACCGAGGGCAAGGAGCCGGACAACGCGTGGCTCGGGAAACTCGTGAAGATACTCACGGAGCGCAGCCACACGCTCGTGGAGATGAAGACTGCTGCCATTCCCTTTGTCGTCGATGAGATCCCGATGGACGAAAAGGCAAAGGCAAAACATCTGACGCCGGATATTGCACCGCTGCTCTCCACCCTCGCTCAGCAGCTCAAGACCGTGGAGCCTTTCACACATGCGGAAATAGAAAAGGTGTTCAATGCACTGGTGGCGGAAAAAGGATTAAAGCTCGGAAAGATCGCCCAGCCCGTGCGCGTGGCCCTTACCGGCGGCACGGTCAGCCCCGGCATCTACGAGGTGATCGAGGTGATGGGGAAAGAGAGAACGATCAAGCGCATTGAAGCCGCGGTGGGGATGATAAAATAACAAAATCTTTTTTCGCCGCGAATTGAAAATAGGTAGCGTCGGGGTTGGTGTGGCCTGTGGCCATTATCCCCGACGAACACCTTGCCCGTAAACCCCGTTAGAAAGCAGAATCCTTTAGTGATTATGGATGATTACTTTATTCCACCGCTTCCAAGAACTGTGTAGAATCGATGCCTTTCTCTAACGGGGTAAAGGGCAATGCTACAGGTTTCAGAAGCTGGATGACTCAAAATGTCGGCATCAAGTACTTATATGCCGACATTTTGAGTAGCAAAAAGGGTGAGTGTGGCAGAATATAATGTGTGAAACTGTTGACATTTATTTATAAATGTGTACAATTTCACACATAGAGCGTCCACGAGTCAAAGAAACCCTGAAGTTCGCGCGGAAGCGGGGGATATTCACCGCCGGAGAGGCGGCCCGAGAAGGCATTCACAGCCAAATTCTTACGCGGCTTGTCCGACAAGGCGCCGTCGAGCGCATTGCTCGCGGACAATACCGGTATCCGGAGCAGGCGGTCACCGAGCACCACTCGCTTGCCGTAATCGCTCGCGCCGTACCTCATGGCGTGATTTGCCTTATCTCGGCGCTGAGTTTTCACGAGATCGGCACCCAACTTCCTCCTCATGTCTGGCTCGCTATTGATCGACACGCCCGCCGCCCGAAGGAGCGCTACCATACGCTTCGCATCGTGAAACTCAGCGGAAAAGCCTTTACCGAGGGCATTGAAACACACCATATCGAGGGGCAGCCGGTGAAAATATATGGCGTCGCCAAGACCCTTGCCGATCTTTTCAAATACCGCAACAAGATCGGTCTCGACGTCGCCCTTGAAGCTCTGCGCGAGGCGTGGCGGGAGCGCCGCTTCACCATGGATGAAATGGACCGCTATGCGCGGATTTGCCGCGTCCAGCGCGTCATGAAGCCGTATCTGGAGGCCCTGGTCGCATGAGAACCAGGACCCATGGCCTTTCCCGGTCAGTGCATACGCGCCTCGTCAGTCACGCCCGGTCTCTGGGCGTGGAAACGGAGCTCGTGCTGACGCGCTACGCCGTTGAGCGACTCCTCTACCGGCTGTCCCGCTCGACTCATGCCGAACGATTTGTCCTCAAGGGCGCGCTCCTCATACTTGTGTGGCTCGGTGAGACAATTCAGCCGACGCGCGACGCCGATCTTCTCGGTTTTGGAGACCTGCCGGATGAAGCGCTGGTCAATATTTTTCGGGACATGTGCGCCGTGGAAGTGGAGCCGGACGCCATGACGTACCATCAGGACTCCATCCGGGTTGCGGCAATCCGCGATGAGGATGCCTACGGCGGAAGGCGTGTAACTCTGCGCGCGCAGCTCGGGTCGGCCCACCTTCGCGTACAGGTGGATGTGGGCCTTGGAGACGCCGTATCGCCGCCGCCCGAGTGGCTGGACTATCCAAGCCTGCTTGACCTGCCGCGGCCCCGGTTGCGGGCCTATCGTCCGGAGACAGTTATAGCGGAAAAGGTCCATGCCATGGTGCTGCTCGGCATAAACAACAGCCGCATGCGCGACTTCTTTGACGTGTACATGCTGTCTCAGTTCCAAACCTTCAACGGCGATCTGCTCTCAGGGGCGCTGCGGGCAACCTTCAAACGGCGGCGCACGGCCATCCCTGAAGGGCTGCCGACAGCGCTCACGCCGGAATTCGGAGCGAGCCGGGATAAACAGGCGCAGTGGCGGGCATTTCTTACGAAGAGCGGCCTTACGTCCGCGCCGTCAGGCCTTGCGGAGGTCACAGAGCGCCTTGCGCAATTCATGGAACCGGTCATCAAGGCAGCGCGGACGGCAGCGGCTTTCGCCGAATCGTGGCAACCCGGCGGCTCGTGGGAGGCGGCATCATGAGCAGCATGCAAAAGACGAGGGGCGCGCAAGACCTACGCCGCTTCAAATCCTATCCCGCCTACAAAGACTCCGGCGTCGAGTGGCTGTGCGAGATTCCGGAGCATTGGGAGGTGAAGCGGCTGAAGTTCATACTTGAAGCACCGCTCAAGTACGGTGCAAACGAGGTTGCCGAACTTGACGATCCAGATTTGCCTCGGTATGTGCGCATCACCGATATCAATGATAACGACGGTCTGCGTGATGAGACGTTTAAGTCACTTCCAGCCGCGGTCGCGGAAGAAATTTTGGGGACATCCTATAGTCCCCCTGTCAAGTGCAGCCAAAAGGGACGGGAACGGATATGCCGGACCTAAAACAGAAGCAACCAGCTCTCTACTCTACCCAAAGTTGTGCATCGTGTATCTTGCATCCTGTATCGGTTCACTGACCCCTTGCCCCTGGACCCTTGACCCTGTCATTTACAATTCCGCATTCGCCATTCCGCATTCGTAAAACCTCCTTGCCTTTTCCCTTGATTTATAGTACTTTCAATTCAACGTAGCGCAACGGCTCCTTGTCGAAATCCATTCATTTCCTAACAATCCATACCAATCCAGGGGCCGTGGAATGTTTTTGCCTGTTTGCATCGTAAAAGAAGACGTATGAATTAAGAAGGAAGAAGTTGTCTTATGACGACGAAAACGGAAAATGACCTTCGCGACCGAACAAAGCGGTTTGCTATACAGATTATCAGGATGTTCACCGCCCTGCCGAAAACCGTAGAGGCACAAGTGATCGGCAAACAGGTTCTCCGCTCCGGGACATCAGTAGGTGCGAATTATCGAGAAGCATATCGCAGCCGCAGCCGTGCGGAATTTATCGCAAAAGCGGGCGACTGTCTCAAAGAGTTGGAAGAAACGGCATATTGGCTGGAACTTTTCGTGGAAGGCGGTATTGTTGAGGGTAAACATCTGGCTGAACTGCAAAAAGAATGTGATGAACTAACGGCCATTTTTGTTACGATCATAAACCGGTCCAAGCAGAATGTAAAAAACAAGGAAGAAGGAAGAGGGTAGAAGGAATATATAAAATCGGGTCGTTTCTTACTTCTGACTTTTTACTTCTTACTTTACTTTGAAGAGTGCGACGAACTGACTGCTATATTCGTCACAACCATCAAAAGGACAAAAGACAAGTAATATTTAAAAAGTAAGAAGTAAGAAAGTTGAACGCCTCTTTCTGGTGTAGATATATACGTCACAATGGCCGTACTCAGAGGTTATTGTATTGCGCTTAAGAAATTTTGGGATGAACTTGCTATGGCAATGGAGCGGCGATTTCTTGATCGAATGAAAGAACAACATTCGGAGTGATATTTTTTATGACGGTAGAGGGGCCGACTTGAGATTGCTATTTCGACAACCTCCCCGATCCCGATGTGATCGCCCAGGAGATCGTGGAAGACCTCGAAGCGGCTCTGGAGCAGTTTCGGGAGATCGTCGGGGATTTGGGCGGCGAAGAACGGAAGGGGTGAGCGGACGTGTACGAGAGAGGCGACAAAGCACGTCCGCATGATACAATATTACGCTTTCTGTTCGCGGAGTTTCTCCTGCACCCACATGTTGACGAGCGTGTCGGCGGAAACGCCGCGACGGTGGGCGATTTCCTGGACCTCTTCGGACAGTTTTTTGTCCATGGCGTAGTACGTTACCTCGGATTCCATGGCCACGTCAAAATCAGCGGGTTTTGTTTTGTCCCAGAATGTTGACAACTCATGGGTGTCCCAGAACTCGCCGATTTCAGCGTACGTGCTTGCTTTTGATACGGAGCTCTTAGATTTTTTCATAGCGTTTTTTCTCGGCATCTGTCATAGTACGCGACGATACGACCAAAGCGCGCTTGTCTTTCTTAAGTACGAAGAATACAATCAGGTAGCGGCCCGCGTCGGTTCTTCCCATTGCAGCATAGACGTTTTCTCCGGGACGGTGGCCTGTTTCGACGAAGCGGAAATGCGGATCGTTGCGAAAAACTTGTCTGACTTCATCTTGCTGAACATTGTGCTTGCGTTCCAGTTTGTCGATGATCTCGTCGATCCAGATGATTCCGCTGATTTTCAAGCATCGCTCCTGTCACGCGCCGTGCCTCACAAATAGAAGAGCGCGCCCTGCGGGCCTGGTGCGCCATGGCTTTGCCAACCTACGGAAGGGAACACCATGGACAACCCGCAAAGGTCTTATCGCTGGTAATAATATGCCATGTCCGGTAGCGATTGTCAACGCATAACAATAGGATTGGAAAGGTAATGATTTCATGACATCTTCCGCTATCATTCATAAACTCTGGAACAGGCGGGGGCCGTTGTTGCATGCGCTGTATCCCGGTGGGACGGATTACAGCGCAGGGGTTTCGGTCGGGAAGACAGGACAATGATATCTGCAAAGGACAGAAGGCATCGTGTAAAAATATGCTGAAAGGGAGACACAATTTCATTTGTCAAACCGCTCTTTTTACGATAGAATAAAAACGTGCGTCTTGACCTGTACCTCAAAACAAGCCGGCTTGTCAAGCGCAGGGCCGTCGCGCGGGCGATGTGCGACGAAGGCAGGGTGCTCGTGAACGGACGGGAGGCCCGGCCTGCGAAAGAGGTAAAACCGGGAGACACTGTGACGCTCGCGTTTTCAACACGGAGCGTGGAGATCGAGGTCCTCGGAATTCCCGCTGCATCGAAGAAGGTCGCCGCAGAAGAGATTTACCGTGTGACAACGGAAAAAAGGACGGAGAACGAAGACGACGCATGGAGAAAAAACCGCTCATCGCAATAACCATGGGGGACCCCGCGGGGATCGGCCCGGAGATCATCGCAAAGGTGATCGACAGCGGTGAGATATTCCCGCTCTGCCGTCCGGTGATCGTGGGCGACGCCGGGGTCATGAAAAAACTCATCGATGAGATGCGTCTCTCGATCGTAGTTCACAGCATTTCATCACCCCAGCAGGCCGATCCCGGGGCACGCAGGGCGGATGTCCTGGACCTCAAAAATGTGAACATTGCAAAGCATGCGTGGGGCAAACCGGACATTTCGTCCGGCAAGGCGGTCGTGGAATTCGTCAAGAAGGCCGTGGAACTTGCCATGAGACACGAAGTGGACGCGGTCGTGACCGCGCCTATCAGCAAAGAAATGATGAATGCCGCGGGGCATAAGTACAGCGGGCACACCGAGCTGTTCGCGGACCTCACCAAAACAAAAGAGTTCGGCATGATGTTCGTCGGAGGCGGGCTGCGCCTCATCCTCGCGACCACGCACCTCGCCCTGAAGGACGTCCCCCGGCACATCAAGAAAAAAAGCGTGCTGAAGACGATCCGCCTGGCGCACACAGCCATGAAGTTTTTCGGCATGGATACTCCCCGCATCGGCGTTGCGGCCTTGAATCCGCACGCCGGCGAGGGAAGGCTCTTCGGCGCCGAAGAGTGGGACGAGATCCTGCCTGCGGTGCTCGAGGCCAGGGCCGAGGGCATCAACGCGAGCGACCCCCTGCCCGCGGACACCCTGCTCTACAAGGCGCGGAACAATTACTACGATATTGTCGTGGCCATGTACCATGACCAGGGCCTTGGCCCGCTCAAGATGCTCGCATTCGGGAATGCCGTCAACGTGACAGTGGGGCTCCCGATCATCCGCACCTCCGTGGACCACGGCACCGCCTACGATATCGCGGGAAAAGGCTGCGCGGACCCCGCGAGCCTGCTTGCCGCCATAGACCTCGCGGCAAAAATGGCTAAATACCGCAAAACCGCTCTGGAGGAAAACAAATGAGCCCTCGATCGTCAAAGCCCTTTCTGTCGCGCACCCATATCTTTGCCGCTGCTTTCTTCGCGGTCTTTCTTTTCCTGCTCTACCAGGCGGGGCGGCTCATCACGCCCTTCTTCTCCGCCGTCATCTGGGCCGGCATCATTGTGCTCGTCCTGTATCCGCTCTACACAAAGATACTCGCCCTCCTAAGAGGCAGGCGCAACCTCGCCGCCGGCATCGCGACGCTCTTCACGCTCGTCCTCGTGATCGGGCCCGGGGTGTTTCTGTTTGCGCTTATGACGGCGCAGGTCGTGGATCTCTACACGGCGGCCGTGGATTTCATCCAGTCGGGAAAACTAACGGACCTGTGGGGCCGCATCCAGGCCTGGACGCAGGGCTTCGCCCTTTCCCATCCCCTTATCGCGGGCCTGGACATCAAGACACCCGTCATCAACGGCCTCAGAGAGCTTTCGACCGGCATGGCCGCGCAGCTCGGCGCGCTGATCAAGAACATGCTCCTCGCGGTGGTAAACCTTTTCATCATGCTCTTTGTCATTTTCTTTTTCTTTCGCGATGGAAAAGCGTACGCCGATGAACTTACGGACATCCTCCCGTTCCCGAAACAGCAGAAGAAGTCCATCATGGAAAAGCTCGGCAACACCTTTTCCGCCGTGCTGAACGGCCTCTTTGTCATCGCCTTTTTCCAGGGTTTCATGACAGGCCTGGGATTTCTCATCTTCGGCGTCCCCTTCTGGGTCTTCTGGGGCTTCCTGGCGGCGATCGCGGCGTTGATCCCCGTGGGCGGCACGGCGCTCATCTGGATCCCGGGGGCCCTCTACCTTTATGCCACGGGAGCCGAGCTTAACGCCATCCTGCTCGCGGCCTGGGGCGTCGTGTTCGTCAGCGCGCCTGATAATTTTCTGAGACCGCTTCTCATCGGGAAAAAGGCGAAGCTTCCCGTCTTCTTTCTCTTCCTGGGAATACTCGGCGGGGTCCAGGCCTACGGCATCCTGGGCGTCCTCTTCGGCCCCCTGGTTGTTACGCTCCTCATTGCATTTCTTGAGATATACCGCGAGGAGTACGCAAAGAGTTAGCGAGGCTCAGCCTCAGACCGATGAATCAAGATCGGATCCTTAAATCAGCCTCACACGAAGCCACTAAGGCACGAAGAAATCTAATCGAATATTCTCTTCTTTGTGATCTTTGTGGCTTTGTGTGATAAATGGATTTCGGTTTTGACTCAAAACTTGACTCAAAATTCAAGATGTTTGCTTGCAAAGTTCTTTAAAGTGGATACGGCCGATTTTTTATATACTGTCTGCTGAATTCTGATCGAGGAGGGAAACGATCGCATGGAAGATTTATCGAAGTCAGACACCTGGCGTGTTTTTCGCATCATGTCCGAGCTCGTGGAAGGGTTCGAGGCGCTCAACAACATCGGTCCTGCCGTCACCATATTCGGCAGTTCACGCGTGGAACCAAGCTCTCCGCACTACAAAAAGTGCATGAAGGTCGCTGAAAACCTCGCGAAACGGGGCTTCGCCGTCATCTCGGGCGGCGGACCCGGCATCATGGAGGCTGCAAACAAGGGCGCACAGAACGCGAAGGGGGTGTCCGTGGGGCTGAACATTGAACTGCCCATGGAGCAGATGCCGAATGCCTTTCAGGACATCAGGGTCGAGTTCCGCTACTTCTTCGTGCGCAAGCTCATGTTCGTCAAATACGCCGTGGGATACGTGATCTTCCCGGGCGGTTTCGGCACCCTTGATGAACTGTTCGAGGCGCTCACGCTCATCCAGACCAAAAAGATCCGCGGCTTCCCCGTGGTCCTCGTCGGCTCCGAGTACTGGCGCGGCCTCCTGGACTGGCTCAGGAAGGACGCCATGGGAATCGGCGCCATTTCTTCCCAGGACCTTGAGCTCATTCATGTGGTAGACGAGCCGGACGAGGTCTGCGAGATCATAACCAGGCGGTATAAAGACCGCACGAGCGCGTTTCCGCAGGACCGGCGGGATAAGATCAGGCGGGGGATTTAGATTAGGCTCTTGGCACGAAAGTATGGGCACCATTATGCCCCCTAACGTCCAGATTCACCGCCGAGACGCGGAGAAAACCCTTTACTACTTGCTTACCACGGATTTTCACGGAAATTACACGGAACAATCAAAAGACCCTTCTTATAAATTCAAAATTGTATCCGTGACATTCCGTGGCCTTTTCCGTGGTAACTGCTTGAATTTTATCTTTATTCATCATTGTTACCCTCAATGTATATTACCCACAGCATCTTGCCATGAACCTTAGATCAGTTAAGATTCAAATTCTTGCCAAAATGGCTGTGCACGAAGTCAAATAAGAAACGGGCCTTTGCCGGCAAGACCTCACTATTCTTCGCGGTCTTCGCGCGCTTTGCGGTTCATGTTTTTCGGTTCCGTCCTGTCCGAGTCCGGCCATTCCCTGCTCTGCTCCCGGGACATCTTCTTCAATCGTCTCCGCTCGGTCATTGACTTGATCCGTTGCGATGCGCGCAGCAATCTGAACCAGCGTTCGATCCTCTCCCGGTAGATCATCGCAAACAGGACCGTTGCAATGCCGATGCCGGCCACGGTAAAGAACGCTCCGTACTGTTTATCTCTGAAAAACGAGCCGCCGACGGTGAGAAGTGTAGTGCCGAGCAGCCTTCCCGAAGTGGAGACCATGAGGAAAGCCCGCTGGCTCATATGTCCCAGCCCGAGGAGGTAGCACAGAAGGTCCTTGGGGAACCCCGGGATCAAAAACATGAGAAACGAAAGGAACAATCCTTTGTGTTTCATCACGTAGTCGTAGCGCCTGATCGTTTCAGCGCTCACGGCCATCTCGACAAGGGGCCTCCCCATCAGGCGGGCGAGATTGAAGGCGAGCCAGGAACCGAGCGTGAGGCCGATGGTCGAGAACAGGATGCCCCACACCTTTCCGAAGAACATTCCTCCGACAAAGCCGCTCACTTCACCGGGGATGGGGGCGGCGACCACCTGCAGGATCTGAAGACCGATGAAGATGAAAACAGCGTTTGCGCGGTGCTTGTTGATAAGGTCGAATAGCCGGCTCCTGTCCGTGAGGAGCTCGAACAGCCCCAGGGTAAAGAGGAGGTAGACAAGGGCGGCGATGACAACACCGATGCCCGCGAGATCAATAAGTATTTTTCTGTTAATCCGCATCATGAGATGTCCGGGAGGGATCTATTTTTTGAAAAGGTCGTCGAGCGCCTTCCGCGCCTTCTCAGCCCCTTCCTCGGCGGCGCTGCGGACCCGAACTTCCCTGAACGCAAAATAATCGCAGAAATTCGCTTTCCCTTTTTCTTTTACGAGCTCGGCCGCGGGCTCGCGGCACTGCTTCGGCGCCGGCCGGTCATAAAACCTGCAGTTAAGACAGCAGTGAAGGTCGGCATGGCAGTGCGGGCATTCATCGCGCCCTCCGACGGTGAGGCCGATCGAGATCTCTCGTGCGCATGCGTGGCAGCTCTTTATACCCATACCCTTTTAAACTGTTGCTCCTCAGCGGCTTGCGCCTTATCGTCGCATAAATCGTGATGACGATAGCATAACTATATCCTATTCTCCTGGTTTAGACAAGAGTAAAAGCCCCGCCGTTGTTGTCAAAAGATGCTGTTTATGCTACCTTATAATAAAGAAGACAGAACGCCGGAAACCACGCCATGTATAACAAGATCCTCACAGCAATAAACGAGCATTTCAACTCCGAGGTCGCCGCCCGGTACGCCTTACACCTTGCCAGGGCATGCGGAGCGAAGTTCTACACCTGCTTTATCGCCGAAAAATCGGCTGCGAGGGCCTCCTTTGACAAGGCAGAAGCGGCCATGAAGAGGCTCTTCATCCTGGCGGAAAAAAGCGGTGTTTCCGCGGAAAGCATAACAGAGACCGGAGACCCTGTCGCTGAGATTCGCAAGATCGTGGTCCACGAAAATATTGATCTTGTATTCGCCTCCACGCGAAGGGAAGATGCGAAGCGACGCTTCTTTTCGGGCACCAATGCGAGGAGCCTTTCCTTGCGGCTCCCCTGCTCTGTTGCCCTCGTCCGGGTGGTGCACACCGGAAAAATACATCCTTCCACGGTCCTCGTCCCGCTCAAGGCGAGGCTCGGCCGGATAAAGGAATGGGCCTATTTTACCTCAACGATGGCAGCGGCGTTCAATGCAAAGCTCCATGTCTTTCATGTGACAAAACCGATCACTAAATTTTTCCATGGCGACATCCATCTCACGCCCGTGGAGTGGGAAAAGAGGGCGCCGGCGGATATCGCTGATTTTCTGGAGCGCCTCAGGAAGAACGGCGTCGCCTTTGAGAGCAGGCTCTTGCCGGGCGCAATCGGAAGGAGCATAACGATCGAGGCCGCGGTCAGGAGGCACGACCTCATTATCATGGGCGCCAGTGAACGAAGTCTCGTAAGCTCCCTCTTCAAGCGCAATCCCGTGGAGAATGTGCTGAGGGAGACACCCTGCGATCTTATTATACTAAAACCCCGCCATGAAGATTAACTCCCTTGCCGGGAAGGACGTCCTCCTGAGTCTCGTTACGGCCGAGGTTGGCCTGACGGAGACCGAAGCGAGGCGGCGGCTGTCTGAGTTCGGGCCGAACGAGATCTCCGAAGCGCGGAAAACGCCGCTCATTGCGCGGTTTCTGAAGCAGTCCACTCATTTCCTCGCCGTGGTGCTCTGGATCGCGGCCCTGCTGTCATTTTTGTCCGAATACCTCCATCCCGGAGAAGGCATGCTCACCCTCGGGCTTGCCATAACCGCGGTCATTATCATCAATGCGGTCTTTACCTTCATGCAGGAATATCGCGCGGAAAAAGCGCTCGAGGCCCTGAAAAAACTCCTGCCCTTTCAGGTGAAGGTCCTGCGGGAGGGAACGGAGAAAGAGATCCACGCGAGAGACATCGTACCCGGCGATATCATCATGCTCGTTGAGGGCGATAAGATCCCCGCCGATGCGAGGCTCATCGATGCTTCCGGCCTCAAGGTAAATCACGCTTCCCTCACCGGAGAATCGGAGCCGCAACTGAGAAATCATGTGCCCTTCCCCGGCGAATTCCTGGAAAGCCCGAATATCGCTTTCGCGGGGACCACGGTGGTCAGCGGATCAGGCAGAGCGGTTGCCTTCGCGACAGGCATGAGAACCGAGTTTGGACGCATTGCGCACCTGACAAGCGCGGTGGAGGCGGGGCTCAGTCCGCTCCAGAAAGAGATCGTAAGGGTCACGCGGGTTGTGGCCGCCATTGCGGGCGTGGTCGGCGTGTTCTTTTTTGCCCTCGGCTTTGTGATCGGGAGAAGTTTCTGGGACAACTTCATCTTTGCCGTCGGCGTAACGGTTGCGCTCATTCCCGAAGGCCTGCTCCCGACAGTGACCCTCTCGCTCGCCATGGGGAGTCAGCGGATGGCGAAGCGAAAGGCGCTGATCAAGACGCTCAGCTCCGTCGAGACGCTCGGCTCGGTAACCGTTATCTGCACCGACAAAACGGGCACGCTCACGCAGAACAACATGACCGCGACCAGGATCTGGGCCGACGGAACGATCATCGACATGAGGGATGCATCGGCCGGGAATGCCCGCGACCTCATGAAAGCCGCCTATTTCTGCAATAATGCCCGCTTCGCGGATGGAAACTATAGAGGTGACCCGACCGAAACAGCGCTCCTGAAGGCGGCGAGAGAAACGCTCGGCGACATACCGGCGGAGCGATTATTCGAAATACCCTTCGACGCCGACCGGAAGATGATGACGACGATACACGCTTTTCCCGGCACACGACAGGCATTCACCAAAGGCGCTCTGGAAAAGCTCCTCCCCCTCTGCAGCCATATCATGACCGCGGGAGCGATCCTGCCCCTCGATCCCGCTTTACAGGAGCGTATCGTATACGCCTGCCATGCGCTTATGGATAGCGGGCTGCGGGTACTGGCATTTGCCGCCAAGGAAATTCAGAACCTCGCTTCCTCCCCACCCGCGGGCGAGGACACAGGAGGGGGGGAACCTCCTGGTGAGGACATAGAAAAGGACCTGGTATTTCTCGGCCTCATCGGCCTTGAAGACCCGCCGAGGCCCGAGGTGCCCGAAGCCATCGGAAAATGCCATGAGGCAGGGATACGGATAATCATGATAACCGGCGACGGGAGCAGGACCGCGAGCGCGATAGCACGCGAGATCGGGCTTGTCAGAGAGGATCCGACGACCATCGAAGGCCCGGCATTCAATCAGATGAATGACCGGGAGCTCAGGGAAAAACTCTCGGAAAAGGAGATCATCTTCGCAAGGATGACCCCAAAGCACAAAATGCGGGTAGTATCGCTTTTAAAAGAAATGGGGGAAGTGGTTGCCGTGACCGGCGATGGGGTGAACGACGCGCCGGCGCTCAAAAAAGCGGATATCGGCATCGCCATGGGGATATCCGGGACCGATGTGGCAAAAGAGGCATCGGACATGATCCTGCTCGACGACAACTTCGCCACGATCGTGAATGCCGTGGAGGAGGGAAGAACGGTATACGAAAACATCAAAAAATTCATCACCTATATTTTCGCGTCGAATATCCCCGAAGCCGTGCCGTACCTTGCTTATATCCTGCTCGGAATACCGCTCCCGCTGACCATACTCCAGATCCTCGCCGTTGACCTCGGCACGGACATGCTCCCCGCCCTCGCGCTCGGGTCCGAGAGACCCACGCCCGGCGTCATGAAGCGGCCGCCGAGACGATTGACTGAACGGCTGTTGAGCCTCCCGCTGATCACCCGGGCATACCTCTTTCTCGGCCCCATCGAGGCGGCCGCGTGCATGTTCGGATTTTTCTGGGTGTTGAACCAGGGGGGATGGCTTTGGGGAGCCGCGCTCCCTGCAACCGATATCCTTTATCAGCAGGCGACGACCGCCTGTCTGAGCGCGATCATCATTACCCAGATCGCCAATGTCTTTGCGTGCAGATCATCCAGGGAATCCGTATTTACCATCGGCTTCTTTTCAAACCGGTTTATATTCCTCGGTATCGCCGCGGAGGTCTTTCTTATAGCATTCATCGTGTACACAACCTGGGGGAACGCACTCTTTTCCACGGCGCCGATCTCGATGACCGTATGGATCGTCCTGATGCCCTTTGCCGTTGCCCTGCTTATAGCAGAAGAATTAAGAAAGATAGCCGCGAAAGCCTTCTTTAAAACCGGCGCATAGGAGCCGTTAAAACATAACTCTTCAGTTATTGGGGTAAATGAACAGGGGGGGCAGCAGTCCTTGAGCGACAGCCGCGCATCGCGTTGCGGACTTACAACTTACAACTCATGGCTGAGGGATCATGGCTGAGGGATTACGTTAAAACACCTCTTCATCTTCCTTTCGCCACGCAGGGTCCACGATGCAAATGAACTTCAGGTCGGCATTTCCGGTATTGCGAATATACTGCTTCGCATTCGGCGGGATGTAGATCGCATGGCCCGGGCTCACCGGGGCAGACTCGTCATCGATGTGCATAACTCCTTCGCCCTCCATAATATAATAGACCTCGGAGGTCTTGAGCCTGTGCGGTCGTGAAGCCCTTCCGGGCCTCACGACCGCGTGCGCCAGACTGTAACGTAGTCTCAGGTCGGCCTTGGCAGGATGCAGAAGCTCACGCAGGATGGTATTATCGCCGGCGGCAAACTCCTCGCACTGCTTCAGGTCTTTTATGAACATCGTGCTATTCTCATCATGCGTATGCGCTCTCCTGCATCCTGGGCCAATTTGAAGCGGTTTACTATTTATGGCACTGTTATGCTGATGCTCTTGTACCGGGTGTTGTTGGTCTCGCTTGTCTCGGGAATAAGACCCTCCGCGTCGGCCTTGCCGATGATGTAGTATGTCCCTGCTGTCGTGTTCGCGGGGATGGTCACTGATGTTGTCCCGGAGCTGCTTGCTCCGGCGGCAAGGGCATCGACTGTCCTGCTTCCGATCTTCGTATCTGACGCGTCAAGGTTCGTATCCGTTGACAGATAGAAACCCGTGGTTGAGGATGCGGCCTCACCGGCGCCGCTATTCATGGTAGTGTCCGTCACGGAAATGGTCGCCCCTATCTTTGCTGAGCTCGGCGCCGTCATGCTGTATACCGTGAGATCAGGCCCGATCTTGACGCTCGTGCTGTACTTCGTGTTGTTGTCCTCTCTTGTTTCAGCAATTATATCAGCGGCATCGGCCTTGGCTATGACATAGTAGTACCCCGATGGCGTCCCTGTGGGGACGATTACTGACGTCGTCCCTGAGCTCGACTCTCCTGCTGCAAGCGCCGGTACCGTCCTGCTGCCGAGCAGCGCATCGTTTGAATCAAGGGTGGAATCTGTCGATAAATAGAACTTCGTGGTTGAAGGGTCTGAGTCTCCGCCCCCGCCGTTCTTCGTCGTGTCCGTTACCGGGATGCTTGTGCCTGCACCGGCGGTGGAGGGAGCGGTTACTGCCAAGACAACAAGGTCGGGTCCTATCTTTATTGTGGTGCTGTACTTAGTGTTGTTGTCCTCTCTTGTTTCAGCAACCATATCATCGGCATCTGCCCTGGCTATAATGTAGTAGGCCCCTGTCAACGTGCCTGCGGGTATCGTCACGGATGTTGTCCCGGAGCTGCTTGCTCCCGCCACAAGGGCATCCACGGTCCTGTTTCCGATCTTCACATCCGCCCCATCAAGGGTCGCATCCGTTGACAGGTAGAAGCTCGTCGTTGAGGGTCCTGTATCCCCTGCCCCGCTGTTCTTCGTCGTATCTGTCACGGAGGTGGTCTTGCCAGCTCCTGCCGTAGCCGGCGCTGCTACGGCGGTCATGGTGAGATCCGGGCCGATCTTGATGCTTGTGCTGTACTTGGTGTTGTTGTCCTCTCTCGTTTCAGCAACCATATCAGCGGCATCCGCCCTGGCTATGACATAGTAGGACCCCGATGGCGTCCCTGTCGGAATGAGAACCGACGCCGTCCCTGAGCTGCTCACTCCGGCTGCGATAGAATCAACGCTTCTGCTGCCGAGCAGCGCATCGTTTTGATCAAGGGTGGAATCTGTCGATAGATAGAAGCTGGTCATAGACGGCGCTGCCGATCCGGCGCCGCTGTTCTGCGTGGTATCCGTCACGGAGATGCTCTTGCCCGCTCCAGCCGTAGCCGGCGCTGCCACGGCTGTCACGGTGAGATCCGGGCCGATCTTGATCGTGCCGCTGTACTTCGTGTTGTTGGTCTCGCTTATTTCGGGAATAAGATCATCCGCGTCCGCCTTGGCTATGACATAGTAGGACCCCGATGGCGTCCCCTCGGGGATGGCTACTGACGCCGTCCCTGAGCTGCTCGCGCCTGCTGCAAGCGCTGGTACCGCCCTGCTTCCATTGAGCAGGGTATCCTTGTCGTCGAGGCTGCTGTCCATTGACAAGTAAAACCGGGTCATAGATGCCCCCGCATCACCGGCCCCGCTGTTCTGCGTGGTATCCGCAACCGTCATGCTCAAACCTGCCCCTGCGGTGGAGGGAGCGGTTACGGCCGAGATAACAAGATCGGGGCCTATCTTTATCGTGGTGCTGTACTTCGTGTTGTTGTCCTCTCTTGTTTCAGCAACCATATCAGCGGCATCGGCCCTGGCTATAACATAGTAGGACCCTGCGGGAGTATCAGCAGGGATGGCTACTGACGTCGTCCCTGGACTGCTCGCGCCTGCTGCAAGCGCAGGTACAGCCCTGCTGCCGAGCAGCGCATCGTTTT